>Ga0079224_100001385_pt1 | contig 27723 bp, 27 predicted proteins | sample Stecom2015_FD_80414 | JGI IMG/M metagenome (GOLD analysis project Ga0079224, IMG submission 80414) | Agricultural soil microbial communities from Utah to study Nitrogen management - Steer compost 2015 | ecosystem: Environmental > Terrestrial > Soil > Agricultural land | place: USA: Utah... | reverse complement strand
TCGTCCACCGTGGGGGCGGCGCTGTCGAGGATCACCTCGTCGAGCGCCTCGGGCGCGACGGGCTGGCGCCCGAGCAGCGCGCGGCCCGCCTGGGTGGCGAGGACCGCCGCGGAGAACGGTCCTGGGCGGGTGTTCGTCTTCAGCAACGGCGTCCCGGCGCCGTCCACCACGTACATCGGCTTTGCGTGCATGGCTTCGCGTACGTGGTAGTTGGTCAGCGGAGTGAGTCAGGCGGCCCTGGCCGCCGTGCTGGTGAACGAGCCGCGCTCGGCGGAGAGCTTCTGGAGCGCCTCGGCCCGGCCGTAGTCCTGCGGGAAGTCGTCGACCTTGATGACCGCGCGGCGCAGGGTCTCCTTGCGCTGCCAGCTCGCGAGATCCTCCTCGCCGATGACGCCCGCCTCGAAGGCGGCCTCGCCGAGGTCCTCGCCCGGGCGCGGCTCGACGACGCCCTTGCGCACCGCCTCGCGCAGCCGCTTGTCGATCGGCTCGCAGGCGACGCAGGCCTCGAACGCCTGCTCGAGCACGCAGGTCGCGTCCTTCTCGTCCTGCGAGACGAAGACGAGGGGCGTGAGGCGATCGCGCGCCGCGCCCGGCTCGAGCGCGATGCGCGCGCACTCGCGGTTCCTCGCGTCGAGCGGCGGGCGGAACGGCATGCCGAGCGGGAAAAGGACGAAGCGAAGGAGCGTCGCGAGCGGCTTCACCGGGGAGTTGGAGAGCACCTGGTCGATCGCCTGCTGCGCGTGGTAGAGCGCGTCGCGCACCGCCCAGCGCACGAGCGGGAGGTCCTCCTTGAGGCGGCCCTCGTCCTCGTAGCGCTTCAGCGTGGCGGAGACCAGGTACATCATGGAGAGCACGTCGCCCAGGCGCCCGGAGATCTTCTCCTTGCGCTTGAGGGCCCCGCCCATGGCGAGCATCGAGACGTCGGCGAGAAACGCGAACGCCGCCGAAAGCCGCGAGACGTGCTTGTAGTAGTGCCGGGTTTCGACGGCGCAGTCCCGGGGATAGGAAGCAAAGGCGGAGCGGGTCAGCCCGTGGAAGAAGGCGCGCAGGCCGTTGCCCACCGTATGCGCGACGTGCCCCCACAGCGCCTCGTCGAATTCGCGCGAGGCTTCCTCGCCGGTCATCTCCTTGGCCGCGCGCATCTCGCGCAGCACGTACGGATGGCAGCGGATCGCGCCCTGGCCGAAGATGATGAGCGTGCGCGTGAGGATGTTCGCGCCTTCCACCGTGATGCCCACGGGCAGCACCTGGTAGCCGCGCCCGACCCAGTTGTTGGGGCCAAGGCAGATGCCCTTGCCGCCGTGGATGTCCATGGCGTCGTTCACGCAGAGGCGCGCGCGCTCGGTCATGTGGTACTTGGCGATCGCCGAGATGACCGAGGGCTTCTCGCCGGCGTCGACCGCGCCGGCCGTCATGACGCGCGTCGCTTCCATGAGATAGGCGTTGGCGGCGATGCGCCCGAGCGCCTCCTCGACGCCTTCCAGCCGGCCGATCGGCGTCTTGAACTGGCTGCGCACGCGGGCATACGCGCCCGTGAAGCGGGTCAGCGCCTGCGCGCCGCCGGCCGAGGAGGCCGGCAGCGAGATCGAGCGGCCCGCCGCAAGGCAGGTCATGAGCATCATCCACCCTCTGCCGGCGTACTCGGGCCCGCCGATGATCCAGTCGAGCGGCATGAACACGTCCTTGCCCGAGTTCGGCCCGTTCTGGAAGGCCCCGTTCAGCGGCAGGTGGCGCCGGCCGATGCGCACGCCGGGCGTGCCGGTCGGGACGAGGGCGCAGGTGATCCCGAGGTCTTCTTCTTTTCCGAGCAACCCTTCGGGGTCGTAGAGGCGGAAGGCGAGCCCGAGCAGCGTCGCCACCGGGCCGAGCGTGATGTAGCGCTTGTCCCACGTGACCCGCATGCCGAGCACTTCCTGGCCCTGCCACTCTCCCTTGCACACGATGCCGTAGTCCGGGATCGCGGCGGCGTCGGAGCCGGCCTCGGGGCTGGTGAGCGCGAAGCAGGGGATCTCCTGCCCCCGGGCGAGCCGCGGCAGGTAGTGGCGCTTCTGCTCTTCCGTGCCGAAGTGGAGCAGCAGCTCCGCAGGCCCGAGCGAGTTCGGCACCATGACGGTGACCGCCGCGGCGTTCGAGCGCGTCGAGAGCTTGGTGATGACGGCCGAGTGCGCGAGCGCCGAGAACCCGAGGCCGCCGTACTCCTTCGGGATGATCATGCCGAGGAAGCCCTGGTCCTTGATGTACTGCCAGACTTCCGGCGGCAGGTCGTAGCGCTCGTGCGTGATCTCCCAGTCGTTGCACATGGCGCAGAGCGTCTCGACCGGGCCGTCGAGAAACGCCTGCTCCTCGTCGGTGAGCCGGGGCGCCGGCGTCGCGAGCAGCCGGTCCCAGTCCGGCCGGCCGGAGAAGAGCTCCGCGTCCCACCACACCGTGCCGGCGTCGATGGCCTCCTTCTCGGTGGGCGACATGTCGGGCAGGATGCGCCGGAAGGCGGCGAGCACCCGGTCGGAGACGTGCTTCCTTCTCAGCTCTCTCAGGTCTTTCAGCATGGCGTTCGATTCTCCTCAGGCGGCCTTGCGCACGGTGTGCGCGTGCGGGGCGGTGAGTCCGGCGGAAAGGAAGGCGGCGAGGCGCTCTTCCAGCAGGCGGGCGTCGTAGCGGTCCTCGGGCTTGCAGCCGGCGATGAGCTGCACGGCGTCGGTGGCCGCGAGCGTGTAGGAGAGCGTGCCGAACATGAAATGCATGCGCCAGACGAGCTCCTCGACCGGCATCTGGGGCAGCGCCCGCTCGAGCGCGGCCTTGTAGCGCGCCATGGTGGGCGCGTAGAGCTGGCCGATGAGCGCTCGAATCGGCTTGGCCGGCTCCGTGTAGGTGCGTCCGAGGAGCCGGATGAAGTTGCGGCCGCCGCCCCGGGCGTCCTCCATCAGCTTCAGCCCCGGCTGGATGAACGCGCGGATGATCGCCTCGGGCGCGAGCGGCTGGCCGTCGGCCTCGGCCTCCAGTCGCTCCAGCGCCTCGAGGCGCGAAGCGTTCATGGGATCGAGCCGCCGGCGGAAGAGCGCCTCGATCAGGGCATCCTTGGAGCCGAAGTGGTAGTTGACGGCGGCGAGGTTCACCGACGCCCTGGACGTGAGCAGGCGCATCGACGTGCCCTCGAAGCCGTGGAGCATGAAAAGCTCCTCGGCCACGTCGAGGATTCGGGTACGGGTCTCGTGCTGCGGCTTGACGGCGCGGAGCGACATGGGGACGCGGGACATAAGGAGGCCGGACGTAGAAACGTAGGACGTGGGACTTGCAGGGCTGGATCGACTCAAACGAACGTTTGAATAGTAGTCGGCGCTTCCGACCTCCGTCAAGCTTTCGCCCATGGAAAAGGCACAGTCGTGACCGGCGGCGGCTTGCTCGGGCTCATCCTTCTCTCCATGGGCTGGCTCTTCTTTCTCGGCGGGCTCGCGGTCAACTATGCGGCCCTGCGCCGCAGCCTATCCAGAAAGGTGCCTGCCCCGGAGCAGGGGAGCAGTGGAGCGTTGCAAAGCCCCTCGGGCATGGGGTTTCTTCCCGGCGTGGTCGGCTCGCTCGTCGTGTTCTTCACGATTCCGGCGCTGCACCGCTGGTGGGGCGTCGAGATTCCCTGGCCGTGGCTGTGGATCGCGCTTCCCCTCGTGCTCGATCCGTTCTGCCTCGGCGGACTGCTTTTGCTCATCTTCGCGCGGCTCAGGAGAAGCTGAGAGAAGCCGAAGCGTCGTCGCGGGCCTCTCCAGGCCGTTGAAGCTCCCCGCGCGCGACTACAATGCGCGCCTTCGAGATGGCCACCCATGCGCATCGGGCCGATCCGGCCCCGCTTCCCCCGCAGCGACTGAAAGGCAACGAATGGCGCGTCCTGCGCCTGCTCGCGCCCTACGTCTGGGAGTACAAGTGGCGCGTCGTCGCCGCGCTCGTCTTCCTCGTCGCGGCGAAGCTCGCCAACGTCGGCGTGCCGCTCGTCATGAAGGAGGTGGTCGACGGGCTCGACGCGCCGGCGGCCATCGTCGCCGTGCCGGTGGCGCTGCTCGTCATCTACGGGCTGCTTCGCTTCTCGACCACGCTCTTCCAGGAGCTGCGCGACGTGGTGTTCGTGCGCGTCGCGCAGCGCGCCATGCGCCGCGCGGCGCTCGGCGTGTTCCGCCACCTCCACAGCCTGAGCCTTCGCTTCCATCTCGAGCGGCAGACGGGCGGCATGACGCGCGACATCGAGCGCGGCACGAACGGCATCTCCACGCTGCTTTCGTACATGCTCTTCTCGATCCTGCCGGTGATCCTGGAGTTCGCGCTGGTGGCCGCCGTGCTGATCGCGCGCTTCGACTGGCGCTTCGCCGCCATCACGTTCGGCGCGGTCGGCGTGTACCTAGCCTTCACCGTGCTCGTCACGGAATGGCGCATGGAGATCCGGCGGCGCGCGAACGAGCTCGACTCGCGCGCCAACACCCGCGCCATCGACAGCCTGCTCAACTACGAGACGGTGAAGTACTTCGGCAACGAGGAGTTCGAGGCGCGCCGCTACGACGAGAACCTGCGCAAGTACGAGGACGCGGCGACGAAGAGCGAGTCCTCGCTCGGGTTCCTCAACATCGGCCAGAGCCTCATCATCGCCGCGGCGGTCACGGCTCTCATGCTGCTCGCCGCCGAGGGCGTGGTGGCGCAGACCTTCACGCTGGGCGACCTCGTGCTCGTGAACGGGCTGCTCATCCAGCTCTACATACCGCTCAACGTCCTCGGCATGGTGTACCGGAACATCAAGCAGTCGCTGATCGACATGGACCGCATGTTCGGCCTGCTCGCGGAGCACCGCGAGATCGAGGACCGTCCCGGCGCCCGGCCGCTGCCCGAGGGGCCGCTCGAGGTCCGCTTCGACGCCGTGCAGTTCGCCTACCAGCCGGAGCGGCAGATCCTCTTCGACGTGAGCTTCGCCATTCCGGCGGGTCACCGCGTCGCGGTGGTGGGCCATTCCGGCTCGGGCAAATCCACGCTCGCGCGTCTTCTCTACCGCTTCTACGACGTGAACGGCGGGGCGATCCGCATCAACGGCCTCGACCTGCGCGAGGCCGAGCAGGCGAGCGTGCGCGCGGCGATCGGCATCGTCCCGCAGGACACGGTGCTCTTCAACGACACCATCCTCTACAACATCCGCTACGGGCGCCCGGAGGCGAGCGACGCCGAAGTCGTCGAGGCGGCACGCGCCGCGCACATCCACGACTTCATCGAGGCGCTGCCGCAGAAGTACGAGACGCAGGTCGGCGAGCGCGGCCTCAAGCTCTCGGGCGGCGAGAAGCAGCGCGTCGCCATCGCGCGGGCGCTCCTCAAGAGCCCGCGCATCCTCATCTTCGACGAGGCCACCTCCGCGCTCGACTCCCGCGCCGAGAAAGCCATCCAGGCCGAGCTCGAGCGCATCGCCCAGGGACGCACCACGCTCGTCATCGCCCACCGGCTCTCCACCGTGATGGACGCCGACGAGATCCTCGTGCTCAACCGCGGCCGCATCGTCGAGCGCGGATCACACGCTCAACTCCTTGAGCGAAAAGGTGAATACGCCCGCATGTGGGCGCTGCAACAACAGGCCGCCGAGGCCGAGGCCGTCATCGCGCAAGCGAGCGCCGAGTAGCGGCGACGACCACTGGCGCGTAGCCGGTCCCCGACAGGGACGATTTCACAATGTTTCGAGATTAGCAACGCTAGTCCCTGATTTGGCTTGCATTTTTTTTGCGGCGTAGTTTAGACTGCGACCTCTCCCTAGTCCGAAGGGGCATGGAGAGCCCTACAAGAGCAAAGCAACAACCGGGGAAAACTGCCGCCCATGGCGCCGCCGCAAAGAAAAATGCATTCGCTGGAGGGCATCGTCGCCGTCTGCGCCCTCATCCTCGTCCTCTTCGTCAGCATCGGCTTCGCGCAGGCCTCCGACCTGAAGAAGATCAAGCTGCGCTCGGAGAGCGTGCTGGTCCAGGACGCCGAGACGGGCGAGATCGTCTACGACAAGAACAGCGACGCCGTCGTGCCGATCGCCTCGATCACCAAGCTCATGACCGCCATGGTGCTCCTTGACAAGGTGAAGAGCGCCGGCCTCGACATGGAGCAGCGCGTGGTGCTGACGCGCGACGACATCGATCGGGTCAAGGGCACGCGCTCGCGGCTTCGCACGGGCGCCTCGCTCACGCGCGACGAGCTGCTTCTCCTCGCCCTCATGGCCTCCGAGAACAAGGCCGCCCACGCGCTGGGGCGCACCTACCCCGGCGGCATGGACGCGTTCGTCGCGGCGATGAACAAGAAGGCGGCGCAGCTCGGCATGGCCGACAGCCGCTTCGTCGATCCGACCGGCCTCTCGTCGGAGAACGTCTCGAGCGCCCGCGACCTCGCCAAGCTGGTCGAGGCGGCCTCCGGCTACGAGAAGGTACGCGAGTACTCGGTGCGCCCGCGCGCCAAGGTGCGCGTGGGCAAGCGCGTGCTGACCTACGGCAACACGAACGCGCTCGTGCGCAACGACCGCTGGGACATCGACCTCTCCAAGACCGGCTACATCAGCGAGGCGGGCCGCTGCCTCGTCATGCGCGTTCGCATGGCCTCCAAGGACATGATCGTCGTGCTGCTCGACTCCTGGGGAAAGTACTCGCGCATCGGCGACGCCAACCGCCTGCGCAAGTGGCTGGAGAGCACCGCGCCGGTCGGCCACCCGGGCTGAGTCCGCTGCCGGACCGCTTCCGCCAGGACGTGCTTGCGGGCCTCGCGCGCCCGCAGAAGACGCTCTCGCCCAAGTACTTCTACGACGCGGCGGGCAGCCGGCTCTTCGAGCGCATCTGCAGGCTTCCCGAGTACTACCCGACGCGCGCGGAGCTTGCTCTCACGCGCTCGCGCCTGCGGGAGATCGCGCGCTTCGCCGGGCGCGGCGCCACGCTCGTCGAGCTCGGCAGCGGAGAAGCGGTGAAGACGCGTTTGATCATCCGCGCGCTCGCGCCGGCGGCCTACGTGCCGGTCGACATTTCCGGCGCGGCGCTCGAGGCGGCCGCGCGCCGCCTGCGAAAGGCGTTTCCCGGTCTGCCCCTGCATCCGGTGGTGGGCGATTTCACCCGCCCCCTGCGGCTACCCGTGCCGGCCGCGGCGCGCCGCGTGGTGTATTTCCCGGGCTCGACCATCGGCAACCTCGACCCCGCAGAGGCGCTCGCATTCCTCAAAAGAGCCCGGCGGCTCGCGGGGCGCGAGGGCGCCATGCTGGTGGGCGTGGACCTGCGCAAGGACCCGCTCGTGCTGCACGCGGCCTACAACGATTCGCGCGGCGTCACCGCCGCGTTCAACCTGAACCTCCTGAAGCGCATCAACCGCGAGCTCGGCGCCGACTTCGACCTGCGCCGCTGGCGGCACTATGCGTTCTACAACGCGCAGCTCGGGCGCATCGAGATGCATCTCGCCTCGCTCGCGAAGCAGCGCGTGCGGATCGGCCAGCGGCGCTTCGAATTCCAGCTCGGCGAGACGATCCACACCGAGAATTCCTACAAGTACTCCATACCCGGGTTCCAGGCGCTTTCGCGCAGGGCCGGCTTCGTCCCTGTCCGGGTATGGACCGACCGTGCCGGGCGCTTCGCCCTGCACGGCCTTCGCACCGGCGCCTAGGCTGCTTCCGAGGTGGCGCCGGAAGCGGCGTCCGACGGGAGGCTCGCCCGGAGGGCGGGCCGATGGCCGATCGCGCTCGAGATGCGGTCGGCCGTCTCCTTGACGAGCGGTCCCCACTGGACCTTCATGCGGTCGGCGGGGGTAGAGAGCGAGAGCGCCGCGACGAGAAGACCGCCGTCGTCACGGATGCCCGCGGCCACGCAGCGCACGCCGAGCTCCGCTTCCTCGTTGTCCGTCGCCCAGCCCTGGCTCCGGATGCGGTCGAGCTCGCGCTCGAGGACCGGCAGCGCGGCGAGCGAGTTCCTGGTGTGCGGCGCGAGTCCCGTGCGGCGCGCGTACTCGCGCAGCCGCGCCGCGCCCTCTTCGCAGAGGAAGAGCTTCCCGGCCGCCGTGACGTGCAGCGGGGCGCGCGTGCCGACGACGTGCACGACGCGCATGGCGGAGCGTCCGGACGAAGTGCGCTCGACGTAGACGATCTCGTCGTCGTGGCGCACGGAGAGGTTCACCGTCTCGCCCGTCTGCGAATGCAGCTCGCGCATGGCGGGCAGGGCGAGCTCGCGCACGCTGATGCGCGACTTCACCAGGTTCCCGAGCTCGAGGAGCCGCATGCCGAGGCGATAGCTGCCCGGCTCCACGCGATCGACGAGGCGGTCGGCCGACATGGCCGAGAGGATCCGGTGCGCGGTGGAGGGGTGGAGCTTGGTGTACTGCGCGATCTGCTTCAGCCCGAGGGGCTCCGGATGCTCGGCGAGCGCGGCGAGCAGGCGCGCCATGCGGTCGATGACCTGGATGGGGCTTTTCTGCTCGTCCTTGGCAGGCATAGCGAACCGGATTCTATCTCACGATGCGAAATCGTCGTGACGGTCGCTACAATGCCGGTCCATGCCGGTCGTGACCTGCATCGAGGACCTCCGCCAGCTCGCCCGCCGGCGGGTGGCGCGCGCCGTGTTCGACTACGTCGACCGCGGGTCCTATGCCGAGGCGACCCTGCGGGCGAACCGGGCCGACTTCGAAGCCATCGCGCTGCGCCAGCGGGTGGCCGTCGACGTGGACAACCGCTCCACGCGCGCGAAGCTCCTCGGGGAGGAGGTCACCCTGCCGGTGGCGCTCGCGCCGGTGGGCCTGACCGGACTCAACTGGCGCGACGGCGAGATCCTGGCCGCGCGCGCCGCCGAGCGCTTCGGCGTCCCCTATACCCTTTCCACGATGTCCATCTGCTCGATCGAGGACGTCGCCGGCGCGGTCGAGAAGCCGTTCTGGTTCCAGCTCTACGTGATGCGCGACCGCGGCTTCGCCGCCTCGCTCATCGAGCGCGCCAAGGCCGCCGGCTGCTCGGCGCTCGTGCTGACGCTCGACCTGCAGGTGCAGGGCCAGCGCCACCAGGACATCAAGAACGGGCTCTCCGTGCCGCCGCGGCTCACGCTCAGGGGCCTCCTCGACGTGCTTTCGAAGCCCTCGTGGGCGCTCAACGTACTCGGCAGCAAGCGCAAGTCCTTCGGCAACCTCGAGGGCCGCATCCCGAGCGCCGACAGCCTGACGACGCTTTCGCAGTGGATCGCCGGCCAGTTCGACCCCACGCTCTCGTGGAAGGACGTCGAGTGGGTGCGCAACCTGTGGGGCGGCAAGATGATCCTCAAGGGCATCCTGGACGCGGAAGACGCGAAGATCGCCGCCTCGACGGGCGTCGAAGCGCTGGTGGTGTCCAACCACGGCGGGCGCCAGCTCGACAGCACGCTGTCGTCGATCCGCGCGCTCCCGGAGGTGGTGGAGGCGGTGGGAGACCGCATCGAGGTGCTCTTCGACGGCGGCATCCGCTCCGGGCAGGATCTCCTCAAGGCGCTCGCCCTCGGCGCCAAGGGAGCGCTCATCGGCCGCGCCTATGCCTACGGCCTGGGGGCGCTGGGCGAGGAAGGCGTCACGCGCGCGCTCGAGGTGATCCGCGCCGAGCTCGACGTGTCCATGGCGCTCTGCGGCATCCGCGAGATCCGGGAAGCCACGCCGGCCATCCTGCGCTAGGGCCTCGGCCTGCGCGGGGGCGACCCTTTCAGCGGTCCTGGCTCTCCAGCAGCTTGACGAGCGCGTGCAGGGTCCGGTTGACGGGCGTCGGCACGCCGAGCGCCTCGCCTTTGCGCACCACCAGGCCGTTCAGGTAGTCGATCTCGGTCGGCTTTCCGCGCGCGAGGTCCTGCGCCGTGGAGGAGCGCTGCCCCGACATCGTCTGCGCGATGCGGCGCGTCGCTTCGTGCATGTCGCCCGGGACGTCGACCCCGGCCGCGCGCGCGACCGCAAGGCACTCGTCCACGATGTCCGTCATCACCACCGGCACGCCGTGTCCGGCGACGAGCCGCCCGTAGGGCATCTGGGTGATGGCCGAGAGCGCGTTGTAGGCGCAGTTCACGATGAGCTTTGCCCACAGCGCGCCGGCCACGTTGTCGGAGATCTGCACCGGAACGCCCGCCTTCGCGAAGAGCCCGACGAGGTCGAGGTCCGCCGGTGGCGGCCCGATGACGAGCTCGCCTCGTCCATGGTGGCGCACGTGGCCGGGCAAGGCCATCCCGGTGGCCACGTACACGACGGCGGCGAGCACCGGCTGCTCGAGCCGGGCGGCGAGGCGCTCGGCGTTGTCGACGCCGTTCTGCAGGCTGAGGACGACCGCGTCGCGCCCGAGGTGGGGAGCCATCGCGGCGCCGGCGCTTTCCGTGTCGGTCGACTTTACGCAGAAGAGGACGAGCTTTGCGCCGGCCACGCCGCTCGCCTTAGTGGTGGCCTCGACCCGCACCGCTTCGGTAAAGCTCGCCGTCTCGAGGACGAGGCCCTTGGCGCGCATGGCCTCGACGTGCGGCTGCCGGCCGATCATCACCACCTCGTTTCCTGCGCGGGCGAGCATGGCGCCGTAGTAGCAGCCCACGGCGCCTGCGCCCATGACGGCGATCTTCATGGCCGCATGATAGCCGCGGCGTGGGCGCCTCTCGCGCGAGCCCGGCGCTCGAATCGCAGCGGATCGAGCGCGTCGGCGAGCTTGCCCTCGACGGGCAGCGGCTCGCCCTCGAGCTGCGAGGCGACGAGCTCGGCGCCCAGGCACGCCCAGATGAGGCCGCGCGAGCCCAGGGCGAGCAGGCCATACCGGGCCGCATGCGGGCGCTCGTCCGGGCGCTCGTCCAGGCGGCCGGCGAGCGGCAGCCGGTCGCGGCTCACGAGCCGGAAGGCGACGCGGCTTTTCACGTCCGCTTGCGAAAGCCCGCCGGTCGCTGCGGCCGGCAGGATGCGTTCCAGCCGCTCGAGGTTGCCCGCGTCGCTGGAAGCGCGCGGGTGCGGATCGTCGTCGTCCACGTCGAAGCTCGCGCCGACCACGCAGACCCCGTCCACGGGCGGCAGCACCATGCCGCCGCGCAACACCACCACGCGGGGAGGCTCGAGCGCATCCGCCGGAAGGTAGGTCAGCTGGCCGCGCACCCGGCGAAGCCGCGCATGCGGGACGGGGTAGAGGTTATCGGTCGCGGTGGCGAGAATGACGATGTCTGCTTCCGCTGCGAGGGCCGGCGCCGAGAGCGGGTGCGCGAAGCGCCGCTTGAGGCGCTCGCCGCACGCTTCGAGCAGGCTTTCGACGAGCGAGCGCGGCTGCGCCCAGCCCGCGTCCGGGAACCAGAGGCCGCCCGAGGCCACCGGCACGCCGGCGTGCGCCGTGGCCTCCTCGCGGCTGACGAGCTGGGCGTACTCGGGCGGCAGCCCAAGCGCCGCCACCGCGGCCGCCTGCGAGGCCGCCTCCTTGTCGTTCCGCGCGAGCTGGAGCGCACCGCAGGGATTCCAGCGCGCGCGGGCGAGCGCGCGGAAGGTGGCGAGCGAAGCGAGAAAGCCGGCGCGCGTCAGCCGGGCGAACACGCTGTCGTCCGGCGTCGCGATGGGATGGAAGGCGCCGGCATGGTTGCCCGAGCCTTCCTCGGCCGCGCGCGCATGGCGCTCGACAAGCGTGACTTCCCAGCCGCGCGCGCAGAGCCGCTCGCAGAGCGCCGCCCCGGCGAGCCCCGCGCCGACGATCGTTGCCGTCCTGGTTCCGGGATATTCCGGTCTTCGTCTTGCCGGGGCGTTGAAAAGGCAGGTGAGCATCTCGCGCTTCGAGCCGAACCCCGGCGCCTTCTCCGCGCGAAAGCCCGCGCGCTCCAGCGCCTCGCGCACCGGCGCCGCCACGCTCCATGTCGCCGCCGTCGCGCCGGGCGCGGCGAGGCGCGCGAGCGCGCGCATGAGCTGCGGCGACCACATGTCCGGATTGCGCCCGGGCGCAAAGCCGTCGAGGAAGAACGCATCGGCGGAAAGCCGCAGGTCGCGCGCGATGGCGATGTCGGCGAAGAAGAGCGTCAGGACGACGCGACCGCCGTCGAGCGCAAGCCGATGCGCGCCCGGGACGAGCATCGGCCAGCTTGCGTGGAGCGCGGCCGCCGGCTCGGCGAGCGCGGGCAGGCGCGCGTGGAATGCGCGCAGATCCTCCGCGGTGAACGGATGTTTCTCGATCGCCACGTAATGCAGCCGGCGGCATCGCGCAGGATCGTCGCGCCAGGCGTGCCAGGCGGCGAGGAAGTTGACGCCGAGGCCGAAGCCGGTCTCGAGGATGACGAAGCGGTCCCGCCCGGCCCAGCGCTCCGGCAGGCGGTTTCCGCCCAGGAAGACGTGCCGCGCCTGGGCGAGGCCGCCGTCGGCGCTGTGGTACACGTCCTGGTACGCGGGCGAATAGGGCACCTCGTCGCGGAAGGCGAGGCGCGCCGGCACGAGCGGCTCGGGCATCGCGATATTTTGAGGCAGATCAATGGAGAAGGCGCCCGGCGGCGTAGCGTGGAGGCATCGCACCTCCGCACCGTGGAGAACCGCCATGGAAGCCTTCACCGCCGCGCTCCTGCCGTACGCGCCCACCGCGATCGTCGCCGGCGTCGCAACTCTCGTCGCGCTCGTCCTTTGGCGCAGCGCCGGGACTCGCGACCGCCCGCTCGCGCTGGGCCAGATGCTCGCGCGCCAGGGCGCCGAAATCGGCCTCGAGTTCTCGCCTGCCGAAGCGCGCCAGCTCGCCGAAGCCGCGCGCCGCTGCTTCAACTGCGGCGCCATGCGCGCCTGCGACGAGTTCCTCGTCGAACGCAGGCCCGGCATGGACTACCGCACGTTCTGCCCCAACGCTAGCTACATCGAAGAGCTGAAGCGCACGCAGCGATAGCGGAAATCCGTACCTGTCCCGGATTTATGGATAACTAGAAGCGGTCGACGCGGAAGGGCGAGAGGTCGATCTGCGGGGTCTCGCCGGCGATGAGCTCGGCGATGCTGCGCGCGGTGCCGGAGGCGCTGCACATGCCGATGTGGCCGTGGCCGAAGGCGTAGAACACGTTCTTCGCCCGCGGCGAGGGGCCGATGACCGGCAGGGAGTCGGGCAGGCACGGGCGATGGCCCATCCAGCGCGTGACCTTCTCGGTGTTCATCGACGGGTACATCTTGCGGCCCAGCTCGAGCAGGCGATCGGCGCGCTCCCAGTTCGGCGGCGCTTCCAGGCCGGCGATCTCGACGGTCCCGGCGAAGCGCATGCCGACCTCCATCGGCGTGGTGAAGACGCGCCGCGTGACCCAGTTCACCATGCGGTTGACGCGCAGGCCGGCCTCCGCGACGGTGACGTGGTAGCCGCGCTGGGTCTCGAGCGGCACCTTGTCGCCCACTTTGGCCGCGAGGAAATGCGACCAGGCGCCGGCGCACACCAGCACGGCGTCGGCGCCGAGCTCGTCCGCCTCGCCTCCGCGCCGCAGCTTCAGCGTCACGCCGCCGGCGCGCGGCGCCAGGTCCAGCACCTCGGCCTGGACGAGGGTGCCGCCGTGCTCGGCGACGCTCGTGGCGAGCAGCTTCGTCAGCCGGCTCGGGTTGATGGTGAAGCCGTTTTCCGGCGCGAAGGTTCCCCAGCGGAATTCGGGCGCGAGCTCGGGCGCGAAGCGCTCGATGTCGGCTCGCGTCAGGTCCTCCAGCACGGCGCCGAGCCGGCGGCGATCGTCCTCGGCCGGCTTGGCGGCGAGGAAGGCTTGCTCGGAATCGTAGACATAGACGATGCCCTCGCGACGAATGAGATCCTGCGCCTCGGCGCGCCGCACGATCGGCTCGTAGGCGTCGAACACCGGCGCGAGCAGCGGACGCAGCGCGCCGGCGCAGCGCTTCATGTCCTCGCGGTTGGCGAGCTTGAGGAAGCGCACGAGCCACGGCAGCGCCTTGAAGAGGTACGCCGGGTCGACGCGAAGCGGCCCCAGCGGGTCCAGCAGCCAACCGGGAATCTGGCGGATCATCCCCGGCACCGCGACCGGCGTCACCGCGGTCGGCGAGAGCGAGCCGGCATTGCCGAAGGAGGTGGCTTCTCCGGGCGAATCGCGCTCGATCAGCGTCACCGCCATTCCTTTGCGCTGCAGCCAGGCCGCGCAGCTTGCGCCGACGATGCCGGCGCCGATCACCGCGACGTGCTTCATGGGCGCGGGGCGACGAACCGGGGGACGAAACCCTCGGCCCGGCGCTCGATGGCGACGACGTGCGGCGCCGCGAAGTGCGTCGGGAAGAGAAGCGCTCCCGAAGCGGCGCAATGCTCGAGGACCCGCTGCCGGGTGGCGCGCGCCACTTCCGGCTGCTCATCGGCCCGGTTGTTCCACGTAGGCTCGTACACCTGCACGGGGTGATGGATCACGTCGCCGCAGAAGACGCCCGCCTCGGCGCCGTCGCGCAGGTCGAGCAGCACCTGCCCGGGCGTGTGCCCGGGCGCGGGCCGCACGGCGAGCTGCTCGTCGATCGTGTGCTCGGTCTCGATGAGGACCGCCTGCCCGGCAGCGATGACCGGCAGGATGCTGTCGTCGTAGACGCGCGCGCGATCCGGGTTGCGGGCACGACGATCGCCGATCTCGGGGTTCCAGCGCTCGTCCTCGAGGCGCGAATAGAGGTAGCGCGCGTTCGGGAACGTCGGCACCCAGCGGCCGTTCTCGAGGCGGGTGTTCCAGCCTACGTGGTCCGCGTGCAGGTGCGTGCACAGCACCATGTCGATGTCCTCGGGCGCGACGCCGGCCGCCCGCAGGCGCTCGAGGTAAGGCGTGTTCTGCTGGTGGAAGCGCGGAAGCCAGGGGCGCTCCTTGTGATTGCCGCCGCAGGTGTCGAGGAGGATCGTCCGGCTGCCCGTGCGGATGAGCCAGGAATGGCAGCTCGTGATCAGCCGGTCGCGCGCCGGGTCGTAGTGCACGGGCACCATCCACGAGAGGTGCTGCTCGAAGCGGCTGCGCACGATGTCGGGCAGGAACTGCCCCGCCGCCACGTCGTTCGGTCCGACCTGCTCCTCGATGCGCGTGACGGTCGCATCGCCGATTTTCCATGTCTGCGTCACTATGCCTGTCTCGCTTTCGTGCCGTAATGGGAGCTAAGGGTGTCGAGGAAATCGAGCGCGCGGTAGGCCGCCGCCGCCGGCGGCAGGAACCAGGGCCGGCCGTCGTAGAGCGGCACCCTGGGGAACTCCGCGCGGTCGAACACGCACGCCGTGCGCGCCCGCTCGAGAAGCTTGCGGGCCACGCGTTGGCCGAGGTAGGTCATCATCGCCACGCCGTTGCCGTTGCAGCCGGCGAGGTAGTGCACTCCGTCGATCTCGCCCATGTGGGGCAGGGCGTCGAGCGTGAACGCCACCTTGCACCCCCAGGCGTGCGTGATCCGCACGCCGGCGAGCGACGGAAAGCTGGCGACCATGCGCCGGTAGAGCACCTCGGCGGCCCGCTGGGGGCTCACCTCGAACGGCGCCGCGCGACTGCCGTAGAGAAAGCGCGAGCCGTCCGGCGTGCGACGGAAGTAGGCGAGCAGCCGGCGGCTGTCGGCTCCGGTGCGCCGCCGGGGAATGAGCTGCTCCGCGAGCGCCTCGGGTAGCGGCTCCGTCACGATGATATGGCTCGCCACGGGGATGACGCGCTTGCGAAGCCCGACGCAGGGCAGGCGCGCCGATTGCGCATTCGTCGCCACGATCACCGCCTCGGCCTCGAGCGGCCCGGCCGAGGTCGTGAGCCGGAAGCTCGTCTTCGTGCGCTCGACGCGCTGCACCAGGGTGCGCGCGTGGCGCGACACCTTTGCTTCCTCGCACAGGCGAATGAGGCCGCGCACGTAGCGCGCGGGGTTGAGCTGCCCGGAACGCTCGATGACCAGGGCGCCGTGGAAGCGCTCCGAGCCGATCTCGGCGTGCTGCTCCGAGCGCGTCAGCACGCGCGCGTTGGCGTCGAACAGGCGGTTCAACGTCTCGGCCCGCCGGCTGAGCGCTTCGAAGTGCCGGGGCGTCGAGGCGCAGGAGAGGCGCCCGCGCCGGTGGTAGTCGCAATCGATGGCGTTGCGGGCGATGAAGTCCTCGGTGTGCACGAGCGACTCGAGCGCGCCCTTGGCGAGCTCGGCGATGCCGGGGCCCTTGCGGCCCGTCCAGCGGGCCCATCGCGCCACCTTCGCGAGATCGAGGCCGAAGCTGACGCCGCCGCTGTTGCGCGTGCTCGCATTGAAGCCGAAGGCGTCGGCCTCGAGGAGCGCGACGGCTGCGCCGTGGCGGGCGAGCTCCAGGGCGGCGCACAGGCCGCCGATGCCGCCGCCCACGATGGCGACGTCGCAGCGCGCCGGCAGGGGCGCAGGCGGCTCTTCAGGCGGCGGGCACTCGTCCCACCAGAACGGCGCGGGGCGGAAGTCGCGATTCGGAAGCCGCGCCGAAGCCCCGCTTTCAGTCATGCCTTGCCGCGATCACTTCGACTTCCAGCCGCAGGTCGGGGTGCGAGAGCTGCGCCACGCCGAGCAGCGTCATCGCCGGGTGCGCGTCGCCCAGATAGGGCTTGCGCGCCTTGGCGTAGGCCGGCTGCTCGCGCAGATCGACCATGTAGCTGATGATCTTCACCACGTCGTTCATGTCCATCCCGGCTTCCTCGAGCAGGATGCGCAGGTTCTCGAAGATGCGCACGGCCTGCGCCTCGATGCCCTGCTCGAAGGTCCCGTCCTGGCGCACGCCGACAAGCCCGCAGGTGAAGAGGTAGCGGGCGCCCGGGCGGACCTCGATGGCATTGCTCCAGGGCCCGGGCGGCGGGCGAAGGCGCGAAGGATTCAGCGTGCGGTGCGTTGTTGTCATTTGTCCCTTTCTCCTTGCATCAGAAGCGCATGCTGACCTGCGCGGAGCGCTTCCACGGAATCAGCCGCCGCTCGAGCTGCTGCATGAGGAGCTGCGACAGGTAGCCCACCAGCGCGATCATGATGAGCCCCACGTACATGTCGCGCACCTCGAAGATCTGCCAGGAATGCCAGACGATGTAGCCCAGGCCGTACTCGGTGCCGAAGTTCTCGGCGATGACCACGACGATGAGCGCCATGCCGATGCCGAGCTGGAAGCCCGTGAAGATGAAGGGCATGGCGCCCGGCAGCGCGATGGTGCGGTACGCCTGCCAGCGGCTCGCGCGGAAGTCGGCCGCCACGTCCAGGTAGACGCGCTCGATGTTGACGACCCCGGCGAGCGTGCTGAGCAGGATCTGGAAGAAGACCGCGACCGCCACGATGGCCCACTTCGAGGACTCGCCCAGGCCGAAGATCAGCATCGCGAGCGGGAAGAGCGCCACCTTCGGAATCGGATAGATCGAAGCGATCGCCGGCTGCAGGAACGCCCGCAGGACCGGGGAAAGGCCCATGGCGATGCCGAGCAGCACGGCGGGAATGGCGCCCAGCACGAAGCCGACCGCCACGCGGCTCAGCGTGTAGCCCGCGTGCACGAAGAGTTCGCCGGAAGCGAGCATCACCCACAGCTCCTGCAGCACCGCCGAGGGCGCCGGGAAGAAGCGGGCGTCGAGCAGCCCGATCCGCACCAGCGCTTCCCAGAGGATGAGCATCACGATGGGCGAGGCCGTGGCGCGGAAGGCATTGGATTGGGTGAGGCGCTCGATCGGGCCGATGGCGCGAGCGCTGTCCGGGACGATTCGCGTTTCCGCGACGGATTCCCGCATCATTTTCCGACCACCTCCTCTCTGAGATGCATCCAGATCTCCCGGCTCAGGCGGCCGAACTCGGCGTCGCCCTTCAGGTCGTAGACGGCCCGGGGCCGGGGAAAGCGCACGGGGATGTCGGCCTTCAGCCGGCCCGGCCGGCGGCTCATGACGAGCACCCGGTCGCTCAGGACGAGTGCCTCGTCGATCGAGTGCGTAATGAAGATCACCGTCTTGCCCGATTCGCTCCAGATCCGCAGCAGCTCCTCCTGCAGCAGGATCTTGTTCTGCTCGTCCAGCGCGGCGAACGGCTCGTCCATCAGCAGGATCTCGGGATCGTTGGCGAAGGCGCGGGCGACGCTCACGCGCTGCTTCATTCCGCCGGAAAGCTGGAACGGGTAGGCATCGGCGAACGGCTCGAGGCCGGTGAGGGCGAGGAAGTGGTTTACCGCGGCATCGATGCGCGCGGGCTCGACCCGGCGAAGCTGCAGCCCGTAGGCCACGTTCGCCCGCACCGTCATCCAGGGGAAGATGGAAGCCTCCTGGAAGATCATGGAGGTGAGCGGCTGCTCGGCGCGCTTGCGCCGGAGCAGCACCTCCCCTTCCGAAGGCGATTCCAGTCCGCCGATGATGCGGATCAGCGTCGTCTTGCCGCAGCCCGAGGGTCCCACGATGCAGATGAACTCGCCCTCGCGCACCTCGAAGTCGCAGCGCTCGAGCGCCACGACGCTCTGCGCGCCGGCGGTGAAGGTCTTGCGCAGGCCGCGCACCGCGATCTTGACGCCCGGGGCGGCGGCGCCCTCCGGGGCGGTCGAGACGCGAGCGGCGGCGTCCTGCACGGCGGTCGGCGCGCCCACTTCAGCGCGACTTGCCGAGCTTCTTGACCGCATGCTCGGCGTAGGAGGTGTCAACCACGCGATCCGGATCCACCACTTCCTTCATCCGGCCGTTGGCCGCCCACCAGTTGACGTCGTAGCGCATGCCTTCGACGTTCAGCTTGCCGTCCGGATGCAGGCCGGGGAACTTCATCTTGTCGTAGAGCGCGCGGTTCTTCACCGTGGTGTGCTCGGTGAGGATGTCGACGAGCTCCTTGCTCGGCGTCTTGCCGGAGAGCGCTTCGTTGTAGAACCGGACGCCCTTCAGGTAGGCGACCATGAAGCGGTTGGCGACGTCCGGCCGCTTGATGATGCCCGGCCCGTACATGAGCGCGCCGTACTGCTGGGAAGGATAGACCTCGTCGGTCCGCTTCCAGATGACCGCGACGTCCTTCTCGACCGCCTGGGTGACGAGCGGCTCGACCAGCACGCCGATCTCGATGCGCCCGGTGCCGAGCGCCGCCAGGATGTCGCCGAAGGCCATGTTGGTGAGCTTCAGGTCGGACTCCTTGAGCCCGGCCTCGGCGAGCACCTTGCCGATGGTCACCTCGCTGCTCGCGCCGCGCTGGTAGCCGGTGACCGCGAGCGAGCGGCCCTTGAAGTCGGCCGGCGACTTGATCTGCCCGGCGAGGTCCTTGCGGACCACGAAGGCGAAGTAGCCGTGCCCCGGATGCGTGCTGCCCTTGTCGGCGACGATCTTCATCGGGATGCCCTGGCGCACGGCGTTGTAGACTCCGGCGCCGGGCGAGCCGCCGGAGACGTCGAGCGCCTCGCTCGCGAGCTGCGTGACCATCGTGGCGCCGGAGTTGATCTTCGACATCTCGACGTCGAGGTTCTGCTCGGCGAAGTAGCCCTTGGCGAGGGCGATATAGAGGGCGGCGTCGGAGACGGACTGGAAGGCGCCCACCTTCACCTTGTCCGCGGCCCACGCGCTGGTGCCGAGCATCGCGCCCGCTGCCAGCATCGTGCAAAAGAAACGTCTCGACATCATGGTCATGATTGGACTCCTCCTGGTTCTTTCGGTTGCATTCCGGTCCCGGCGGGCGACGGCCGCTCAGGCAAAGCTCGCGATGCAGTCGATCTCGACATTGACGCCCTTGCGGTGCGGGGTCCCGCCGATGCAGGTGCGCGTCACCTTCTCGCCGGCCATGAACTCGCGGAACGCCTCGTTGAAGGCCGGGAAATCGGCGGTGTTGCGCAGCACGACGCGCATGTTCACCACGTTCGCGAACGTCAGGCCCGCGGCGGCGAGGATGGCTTTGAGGTTCGAGAGCGTCTGGCGCGTCTGCGCCTGGATGTCCTCGGAGACCACCTCGCGCGTCTTCGGGTCGAGCGGGCCCTGGCCGGAGACGAAGAGAAGGTCGCCCGCCCGGATGGCCTGCGCGAGGGGCGAGGGCGTGCCCTTGTCGGTGAAGCCGGTGGTCGGGGCGTCGGGGGAAGTGATGATCTGCTTGGGCATGGGTTCTCCTTACAGGTGGTACCAGTGCAGGATGCGGCGCTCGATGGCGAGGAAGCCGCGGTTCAGGCCGTAGCCGAGGGCGGCCAGCAGGAAGATGGCCCCGTACATGTCCGTCGCGCGCAGCGCGTACTGCATGGTCATGATGTAGTAGCCGATTCCCGCGGAGCCGGCGATCATCTCGGCCACGACGGTGACGATGAGGGCAAGCGCGAGGCTGATGCGCATGCCGGCGAGGATGTAGGGCAGGCTCGCCGGCAGCACGACCCGCATCGCGGTGCCCAGCCGGCCGTAACCGAACGTGCGCGCCACATTCACGGCGACCGGGTCCACCGCCTGCACGCCGGCGATGGTGTTGATGAGCACCGGGAAGAAGGCCGCGAAGGCGACGATGAAGATCTTCATCGCATCGTCGATGCCGAGGAGCAGGATGAGCGGCGGGATGATCGCGGGAATGGGAATGGGCCGCAGCAGCTCCACCATCGGCTCGAGCGCGGCGAAGACGAGGCGCACGCTCGCCATGGCGAGCCCGACGACGAGCGCGGCCGCCGTCCCGATCGCGTAGCCGATCAGCATGCGGTAGATGCTCGAGCCGAAGACCTCCGGCAGCTCGCCGGAGGCGAAGCCGGCGAGGAGCGCCTTTCCGATCTCGGTGACCGGCGGCCAATTGGGGCTCGACACCCATGCGCGCGCCGACACCTGCCAGAGGAGGAGGAGCAGGACGAGCAGGAGCACGCCGCTTGCGCGGGTGCGGACGAGTCCCCGAAGGGTCTCAGCCGCCATGCACCAGCGCTCCGTCGACCGCGGTGGCGAGCACGCTCGCCTCGCGCAGCGCCTCGGGGTCGCAGCTCACCGGGTCGACGGACAGCGCCGTCCAGTCGGCGAGCATCCCGGGCCGCAGCATGCCCCGCTCGTGCTCGCTGAAGCTCACGTAGGCGGCCTCGCGCGTGTAGAGCGCGAGCGCTTCCTCGCCGCTCACCGCCTGCTCGCGGCCCACGGGCTCGTCGCTGCCCTCGATGTGCCGCGTGCGCGCCTGCCACAGGCCGAGCAGCGGCCGGTAGGGCGTGATGGGCGAGTCCGAGCCGCCGCCGACCTTCACGCCGCCGTCCAGCCAGCCGCGTACCGGCGTCGCCTTGGCCATGAGCGCCGTGCCGAAGCGCTTCGCGAGCACGGGGCCGAACGTGTACTGCATGGAGGGCTGGGTGGCCACCACTACGCCGAGGCGCGCGGCGCGCTCGATGTTCTCGCGGCTCGGCCAGAGATAGGCGTGGATGAGGCAGAAGCGAAGGTCGCGGATGGGCCGCTCGCGCGCGATCTCCTCGAAGACTTCGAGGGCGATGTCGATCGCCTTGCCGCCGACCACGTGCACGCCCATGGACCAGCCGCGCTCGGCGCACAGGCGCGCGATGCGGCGGAAAGCGTCGGTGGGCGTCACCTGGATGCCGCAGTTGCAGCGCTCGTCCGGGTACGGCTCGCGCATGAGCGCGGTCGCAAAGGTGGCCGCGCCGTCGAGGTAGAGCTTCACGCCGCCGAGCTTGAGGCGCGCGTCGCCGAAGCCGGTGCGGCCCGGCGTCGAGGCGATCATGGCGAGCACCTCCTCCAGCGGGCGGCTCGAGTCGGCGAGCGGCATGACGACCGAGCGCATGGTGAGCTCGCCCGCGGACCAGAGATCCTGGTAGATCCCCATCACGTCGGAGGCGACGCCCGGGTCCATGATTCCGGTGAGCCCGGCGGCGTGATAGGCCTTTTGCACGTCGCGCATCGCCTCGCGCTGCTCCTCGAGGGTGAACGGCGGCACATGGCGGCCGACGAGCTCGAACGCCGGCGGCTCGAGCAGCACGCCGTTCGGCTCGCCGGAGGGCTCGCGCTCGATCTTGCCGCCCTCGGGGTCCTTCGTGTTCCGGTCGATGCCGGCGCGCCGGAGCGCGACGCTGTTCACCGCCGCGGCGTGCCCGCCGCGGGGCAGGTACACCGGACGATCGGCGCATGCCGCGTCGAGCTCCTGGCGGTTCGGATGCCGGCCTTCCTTCAGGTTGGCGACGTGCCAGCCCGCCCCGCTCACGATCCAGGGAAGCTTCGGGAAGCGCGCCGCGTAGGCGCGCACCTCGGCCTGTATCTCCGCGATGCTCGTGCAGCCGCGCAGGTCGACCTGGCGCTGCTGCATGGCCGTCCAGTACATGTGGTTGTGCGTGTCCATGAGGCCCGGCACGACCGCGCCGCGGTCGAAGCCGATCTCCTTCGCCCCGCGGCCGGCGGCCTCGCGGGCCTGCGCGAGGTCGCCCACCGCAACGATGCGCCCGTCGCGGATCGCCATGGCTTCGGCGCGCGGGCACGCGGGGTCCATCGTGACGATGGACCCGCGCACCACCTGGGATTGACTTTCCTTGACGCTCACTTCACTTCCTGCGCCGCGGTCTTGTAGAAGAGCCCCTTGGTGTCGAACGCGCCCTCGATCATCTTGTGCTTGCGCATGAGCGCGATGACTTCCTCGGCGCGCACCGGATCGACCGTCTTGTCGAACACCGGGAGGCTCAGCTCGCGGATCTGCTCGGGCTTGAGCCTCGTGTAGCTGGTGATGATCTTCACCCACTCGTCGGAGCCCTTGTTCTGGTTGATCCAGTCGACGCCCTTGTTATAGGCGCGGGTGAAGCGCTCGATGACCTGCGGGTTGGCCTTGATGTAGTCCTCGGTCGCCGCATACATGCCGATCGGGATGCGCTTGTCCACGGCGAAGTACGGCCAGCCGATGAGCTGCGCGGTGCCGCCCTTGGTGCCCGCGGAGAGGAAGGGCTCGACGACGAAGGCCGCGTCGACCCGGTCGCCGCGCAGGGCGTCCATCATCTGCGGGAACGGCACTTCCAGGTACGTCACCTTGTCGGCGTCGCCGCCGGTCACGTTCACCCATTCCCGGGCGTAGAGCCAGATCACGTTGTTGCGCGTGTTGACGGCGATGCGCTTGCCGGCGAAGTCCTTGCCCGACTTGAGCGTGCTGCCCTTCTTCACCACGATGCCGGCGAGGTCGGGCGGGTTGTCGCCGGTTCCGGCGCCGGCGGCGATCACCCTGAAGCCGAGGCCCTGCTTCGCCCCGAGCACGATGGAGACGATGTTGCTGAAGGTGATCTGCACCTGCCCGGCGGCGAGCGCCGGCAGGCCGACCGCGCCGCCCGCGGTGGGCGTCGTGTCGACCTCGAGCCCTTCGGCGGCGAAGAAGCCCTTGTGGATCGCCGCCTGCAGCGGCGCCGTGTCGATGATGGGAATGGTGCTGACGCGGAGCTTCACCTTGTCCTGCGCCTGCGCGGGCGCAAGGCCGATGAGCGCCGCGGCGGCGCCGAGCGCGGTCGCGCGTACGACTTTTCCAATGGTCTGCAGCATGGTGGCTTTCTCCTCCTTCGCCTGTGGGTAATGGTTCACTCGGGCTTTGCGAGCGCCCAGTGGATGGCGCGTTGCTCGAGCTTCAGAAACACCGCGTTCAGCACGTAGCCGAGGACCGCGAGGATCACGATCCAGCCATACATGTGCTGCACGCGGAAAGTGCGCTGCATGTCGATGATGAGGTAGCCGAGCCCGCCGGTGCCGGCGAGCATCTCGGCGATCACGACGAGGATGAGGCCGAGGGCCAGGGCGACGCGCATGCCCGCGAGGATCATCGGCAGCGCGGCGGGCAGCACGATCCGCAGGAGCAGGGCGAGGCGGCCGCAGCGGAACGTCCGCCCGGTGTCGACGAGGACCGGATCGACGCCCCGCACGCCCTGCACCGTGTTGATGAGCACCGGGAAGAAGACGCCGAGGCCGATGACGGTCAGCTTCATCGCGTCGCCCAGGCCCAGAAAGAGGATGAGCGGCGGCAGGAGCGCCGGCTTCGGCAGCGGGCGCAGCACCTCGACGAGCGGCTCGAGGAGGTTGTACAGGGCGTCGAAGCGGCCCATGAGCAGGCCCGCCACGATGGCGACGGCGCTCGCCAGGAAGAAGGCGGTAAAGAGGAGATAGAGCGTCGTGCCGAGCGGCGCGAAGAGCTCGCCGCTCGCGACGATGTCGGCCACGCGGACGGCCACGGCGCTCGGCGCGGGCACGAGCGCGCCGTTCACGTGCCCCGTGCGCACGGCGAGCTCCACGCCGGCGAGGGCGAGCACGACGACGCCCGCGCCAAGGGCGCGCTCGGGCCAGCGCGGGGCGATCTCAGCCATGGGGACGGTTGAGCAGCATGGAAAGCAAATCGTGGCGCAGCGCGAGGAAGCGCGGATCCTCCCGCGTGGCGAGGTTGTCGCGCGGGCGGGGCAGGTCGGTCGGAATGGCGCGCACCACGGTCGAGGGCCGCGCCGAGAGCACGGCAACCCGGTCGGCGAGGAATACCGCCTCGTCCACGTCGTGGGTGACGAGCACCGCGGTGAAGCGCTGCTTTTCCCACAGGTCGAGCACGAGCCCGTGGAGCTCGAGGCGCGTCAGCGCGTCCACCGAGCTGAACGGCTCGTCCATGAGGAGCACGCGCGGCTCCGCGGCGAGCGCCCGGGCGATGGCCACGCGCTGCTGCATGCCGCCCGAGAGCTGCCAGGGATAGCGGTCGGCGAAGTCGGCGAGCCCCACCATCTTCAGGAAGCGCCGGCTGTGCGCCCGCACCGCCGCGCCGCTCATGCCCTTGCGCCGCTCCACGGCGAAGGCGACGTTGTCGAGCACGGTGCGCCACGGGAAGAGCGACTTGGCGTACTGCTGGAAGAGGTAGACCATGCTCTCGGGAGGCGCCGTCACCGGCGCGCCGTTCAGGCGCACCTCCCCGGCGCTCGGCGCGATGAGCGCCGCGGCGATCTGCAGCAGCGTCGACTTGCCGCAACCCGACGGACCGACGATCGCCAGGAACTCGCCCTCGGCGACGCCGAGCGTGATGTCGTCCAGGGCGCGCGTTTCCACGCCGCCCGCCTTGAACGACTTGCTGATGCGCTCGAGCCGGAGATAGTCGGTCACGGCCGATGCCTCCGCTACGCAGGCCGCTGGGCGACGTGGCCGCACTTGCTGCAGGTGCGCTTCTCGTCGCTCGAGTAGAACTCTTCGTAGACGCGCGAGACCGGGTCCTCGTTGTAGTCGGGCACCTTGCGCACCGTCTCGTAGAGCGGCGTGCCGCACTTCTCGCAGAACCACTGGAAGCGGTCGAGCTCCTCGCCGCGGCGCTTGCGCTCGAGGACGAGCAGGAAGGAGTCGGGCGAGAAGCGCGGCGAGTGCGGGATGCCGGCCGGGCAGTGCATGATCTCGCCCTCCTTCAGGACGAGGACCTTCTCCTCGCCTTGCGGAGTGCGGTAGTGCAGGTTCATCTCGCCCTTGATCATGTACATCACCTCGTCGCTCGGGTCGGTGTGGAACTCCGAGCGGCCTTTGCGGCCGCGCGCGACGAAGGCGATGGTATCGGGCGTCTGCCAGAGGATGCGCACCGGCTTGACGCTGTGACGCACGCTCTCGCCGAGCTCGGCGAGGCTCAGGGATTTCAGCTCTTCCATGGCGTTTCTCTCCTTCGTTTGATTTCTCCGCGGTGAAGCGCGGATACTTGCCGATGATCATTGGACATCGAGCGCAGACCATGACCACCTGGACGATCGGCCCCGTCACCGTCACGCGCGTCGAGGAGCAGCTCGGCCCCGCCAGCCTGCCGCCCGAGCAGTACCTGCGCGGCTTCGAGCGGCCCGTGCTCGAGCGGCACCTCGACTGGCTCGTGCCCGACCACTACGTGCCCGAGCGCGACGCGCTCATCACCAGCGTCCATTCGTGGCTCATCCGCACGCCCCACCACACCATTCTCCTCGACTGCTGCGCCGGCAACCATAAGGACCGCCCCTGGCTGCCGCGGTTCAACCGGCTCGATACGCCGTTCCTCGAGCGCCTGCGTGCCGCCGGCGCGCGGCCCGAGGACATCGACATCGTGCTCTGCACGCACCTGCACGCCGACCACACCGGCTGGAACACGGTGCTGCGAGACGGCCGCTGGGTGCCCACCTTCCCCAATGCGCGCTATCTCTTCTCCCGCAAGGAAAACGAGTACTGGGATCCGCGCATCAACGTCGAGGCAGCGGAGGACCCCATGCGACGGCTCGCCTACGCCGACAGCGTGCTCCCGGTCGTCGAGGCCGGGCAGGCGGAGCTCGTCGACGGCGCGCACGCCATCGACGACATGCTCCTCATCGAGCCGGCGCCCGGGCACACGCCGGGCCACGTGATCCTGAAGCTCCGCGCGGGCGGCGCGGGCGGCGTTTTCTCCGGAGACGTCCTGCACCATCCGCTGCAGGTGTACATGCCGCACTGGAACAGCGGCTTCTGCGAGCTCGCCGAAGAGGCTCGCGCGACGCGCCGGCGCGTGCTCGAGCACTGCGCCGAGCAGGGGGATCTGCTCTTTCCGACGCATTTCGGCGCCCCCCACGTCGCGGCGATCGTCGCCCGGGCGGACGGCTTCGCGGCGCGGTTCGTCGAAGGAAACGCTGGTCATACGGCGAGATAGTCCCGGCGCAGGGCCTCGTCCTCGACGACCCGGCGCATGTCGCCGGAGAAGCGGATCGCGCCGCGCTCGATGATGTAGGCCCGCTCGCACACCGCGCCGGCGAAGTGCATGTTCTGCTCGCAGAGGAGGATCGAAAGGCCCTCGGCGTGCAGGCACCGCACCATGCGCGCCATCTGCTCGACGATGAGGGGGGCGAGCCCCTCGGAGGGCTCGTCGAGGAGGACGAGCCGCGGGTCGCCCATGAGCGTGCGCGCCACCGTGAGCATCTGCTGCTCGCCGCCGCTCATCTCGCCCGCCATGCGGCCGAGCATGCCCTTCAGGTTGGGGAAGACCTCGAAGATCCGCTCGAGCGGCCAGCGCCCGGGCTTCCCGCGGCGCCGGCCGACTTCCAGGTTCTCGCGCACCGTCAGGTTGGTGAAGATGCGCCGCTCCTCCGGCACGTAGCCGACGCCGAGCCGGCTCACGAGGTGGGTCGGCAGGCCGAGGAGCTCGGTGTCCTGGAACCGGATGCTGCCGCGACGCTCGCGCACCAGTCCGACGATGCTTTTCAGGAGCGTCGACTTGCCGGCGCCGTTTCTGCCGAGGAGCGCGACCGCCTCGCCGGCGCCGACCTTCAGGTCGACGCTGTCCAGGATCTGCGCGCGCCCATAGAAGCTGTCGAGGCCCCGGATCTCAAGCATGCACGCCGCTTCCCAGGTAGATCTCCCGGACCCTCGCGTCGGCGCGGATCTCGGCCGGCGTTCCGGCGGCGACGCGCTCGCCGCGGTTCAGGACGACGACGCGCTCGGCGTGGCCGAACACGATGTCCATGTCGTGCTCCGTGAAGAGGATCCCCATCCCGCGGCTGCGGGCGAAGCCGGTCGCGAGCGCCATGAGCGCGGTGCGCTCGCCCGGCGCCATGCCGGCGGTCGGCTCGTCCATGAGGAGCAGGCGCGGCTCGTTCGCGAGCGCGATGGCGAGCTCGAGGCGCTTGAGATCGCCATAGGCGAGCACGCCGCAGGGCGCCTCCGCCTGCCCCGCCATGCCGACGGCGGCGAGCAGCGCGTCCGCCTCCTCGCGCAGGAGCTCGCGCAGCGCGCCGCGGAGCCGCCAGGCGCGCCGCTGATGCGAGGCGAGCGCCATCTGCACGTTCTCCCGCACCGTCATCGAGGGCACGGTGGCCGTTACCTGGAAGGTGCGCGCCACCCCCATCCTGAACAGGCGCTCGGGCGTCGTGCCGACGACGTCCTTCCCCGCGAGGCGCACCGACCCGGCATGCGGGCGGCGCTGGCCATTGATGGCGTTGAAGCAGGTGGTCTTGCCCGCGCCGTTGGGGCCGAT
>Ga0079224_100001384_pt1 | contig 27729 bp, 24 predicted proteins | sample Stecom2015_FD_80414 | JGI IMG/M metagenome (GOLD analysis project Ga0079224, IMG submission 80414) | Agricultural soil microbial communities from Utah to study Nitrogen management - Steer compost 2015 | ecosystem: Environmental > Terrestrial > Soil > Agricultural land | place: USA: Utah... | reverse complement strand
GGCCCTGGCCTACAGCCGGCAGCTGGGCAGCGGCGAGCAGACGGTGCTGGTGTTCGACTTGGGCGGCGGCACCTTCGACGTTTCCATTCTTACGGTGGACATGGATGAGAAGCTCATCGAGGTGCGGGCCACCAGCGGCAACAACAACCTGGGCGGCGACCACTTCGACGAGCGGGTGGTGGACTGGCTGGCGGCGCAGTTCAAAGCCCAGCACGGCATCGACCTGCGCCAGGACCGGATGGCCCTCCAGCGGCTGCGGGAGGCGGCGGAGCGGGCCAAGATCGAGTTGTCCACCGTGCTGAGCACCAACATCAACCTGCCCTTCATCACGGCGGATGCCAGCGGCCCCAAGCACCTGGACATCGATTTGACCAGGGCCAAATTTGAAGAATTGACCCACGACCTGGTGGAAGCCACCATGGGGCCCACCCGCCAGGCGCTGCAGGATGCCGGTTTGGAGCCCCACCAGGTGGACCGGGTCATCTTGGTGGGCGGCTCCACCCGCATCCCGGCGGTGCAGGCGGCCATCGCCAAGTTCGTGGGGAAGGAGCCTTTCAAGGGGATCAACCCCGATGAAGTGGTGGCCTTGGGAGCGGCCCTGCAGGCCAGCATCATCGCCGGTGAGACTACCGACGACATCGTCCTGGTGGACGTCACCCCCTTGTCCTTGGGGGTGGAGACTTTGGGGGGCATCATGGACGTGCTCATTCCCCGCAACACGGCCATCCCCCACAGCCAGAAGAAGATTTACAGCACCGCCGCCGACAACCAAACCCAGGTGGAAATTCACGTGCTCCAGGGTGAGCGGCCCCTGGCCGCCGGCAACAAGACTTTGGGCCGGTTCATTTTGGACGGCATCCCGCCGGCGCCCCGGGGCATACCCCGCATCGAAGTCAGTTTCGACATCGACGTCAACGGCATCGTCAACGTGACGGCCAAGGACTTGGGGACGGGCCGGGAGCAAAAGGTGACCATCCAGGCCTCTACCAACCTGTCGGAAGAGGAAGTGCAGCGCCTCATTCGTGAAGCGGAGCAGCACAGCGAGGAAGACCGGCGGCGCAAGGAAGAAGTGGAGCTGCGCAACGAGGCCGACGCTTTGGTCGCCACCGCCCGGCGCACTTTGAACGACCTGCGGGACAAGGCGCCCGCCGACGCCGTGGCCAAGGTGGAGGAAGCGGTGAATAAAGTGGAGGAGGCCGTCAAGGGCGGCGACAGCGGGGCCATCAAGGCGGCTGTGGAGCACCTGCAGGCCCAGCTGCAGGTGCTGGGCACCGCCGTGTACCAGCAGCAGCAGGCCTCGGCGGCCGCCGGCGGGGCCGGGGATGGCGCCGCGGCGGGCGACGGCGGCAGCCCTGGGGGCGACGATCCCGTGGTGGACGCCGACTACCAGGTTTCTTCTGATGAGGAGGGTGCCGGCGGCTCCCAGGGGTAACGGCAATTCTCAAGTTTGACGGTGGGACCAGCCGCCTCCGGCAGGTGACGGGGCGGCTGGACGTCTCTGTTATACTGGCAGAAAAGTCGCGCGGATTTTGGCTGAGAATTAACCAGGGGGAGGTGCTGAACCGTGGCCAAGCGGGATTATTACGAAGTGCTGGGCGTCAGCCGGGACGCCGACCAGGAAACCATCAAGAAGGCCTATCGTCGTTTGGCCCGGAAGCACCATCCCGACGCCAACCCCAACGACAGCCAGGCCGCCGAGCGCTTCAAGGAAGTGCGGGAAGCCTACGAAGTGCTGAGCGATCCCGAGAAGCGGGTCGCCTACGACCGCTTCGGCCACGCCGCCGTCAACGGGGGCGATCCCTTCGGCGGAGCCGGCGGGGCCGGGGGCGACCCCTTCGGCAGCGCCGGCGGCGATTTCAACCCCTTTGAAACGATTTTCGAGCAGTTCTTCGGCGGCGCCGGCGGCTTCGGCGGCGTCCGGGGGCCCCGGCGGCCCCGGCCTACCCGGGGGGCCGACATGGAGATGCCCCTGGTCCTCAACTTCCGGGAGGCGGCCTTCGGGGTGGAAAAGGAAATCAAGGTGGAGCGGCTGGAAGTGTGCCCCACCTGCAGCGGCTCCGGCGCCAAGCCGGGCACCGGGCCCACCACCTGTCCCGAGTGCGGCGGCGCCGGCCAGGTGCAGGTCCACCGGAACACCTTGCTGGGCACCATGCTCACCGTCACCGCCTGCAACCGCTGCAACGGCACGGGGCAGGTCATCCTGGACCCGTGCGTGGAATGCGTGGGCCGGCGGCGGGTGAAGCGCACCCGCCCCCTGAAGGTAGCGGTGCCGCCGGGGGTGGACAACGACACCCGCATCCGGGTCAGCGGCCAGGGCCACGTGGGCGACCACGGGGGCCCGCCGGGGGATTTGTTCCTGCGGGTCCGGGTGCGTCCCCATCCTGTGCTCCAGCGCCAGGGGGACAACGTGGTCAGCCGCCACGCCATCGACATGGCCCGGGCCGCCCTGGGCACCACCATCGAGGTGGAGACCTTGGACGGTGTGCAGCAGGTGAACGTGCCGGCGGGCACCCAGCCGGGCACGGAAATCCGGCTGCGGGGCAAGGGCATTCCCCGCCTGCGGGCCGCCGGCCGGGGCGACCATTTGGTCCGCATCGACGTGACCATTCCCAAGGAATTGACTGAGGAAGAGCGGGCGCTGCTGGTGCAGTTCGCCCAGCTTAGAGGTGAAGCGGTGAACGACGACCGGAGCTTCCTGCGCCGGGTGAGGGACGCCTTCCAGCGATGAGCCGGGGCTGGCTGAAGGTCCGGCTCCTGGGCGTTCATCCCCCCGCTTTGGAGGCGGTCACCCACTGGTGTCATCAATACAGCGCCGGCGGCGTGGAGTTGGCCGAAGATGCCGGGGGCACTTCGGTCATCATTTATTTTCCCGCCGGACCTGCCGGTGAGGAGCAGTGGGCGGCCCTGCAGGACAGGCTCCGCTCCCTGGCCCATGTGTTCGGGGCGCCGGTTTACGAAAGGGCCGTCAGGGAAGAGGTAGCGCCCACCGACTGGGCCGAGGCCTGGAAGCAGTTTTACGGTCCTTTGCCCGTAGGCCGGGGGCTGGTGATCGTGCCCACTTGGCTCCGGTCCACCTACCGGAATGAAACGGGGCGGCAGCCCATCTACCTGGATCCCGGCCTGGCCTTCGGCACCGGGGAGCACACCACCACCCAGCAGGCCCTGCAGATGCTGGAAGACGCCGTGGCGCCCGGGTGCCCCCGGGTGCTGGACGTGGGCACCGGTTCGGGCATTTTGGCCATCGCCGCCGCCCGCCTGGGCGCCCGGGCGGTGCTGGGCCTGGACATCGATCCCGTGGCCGTGGCAGTGGCCCGGGAGAACATAGCCTTCAACCAATTGGACGAGCGGATCCGTGTGGAGCAGGCCGATGTGGCCTTGGTGGAGCCGGCCCGGCTGGCCCCATGGTGGCCCGACGGTGATGCCCAGGACCCCCGGGCCGATGTGGTGGTCAGCAACATCCTGCTGCCGGTGCTGGTGGAGCGGGCAGCGCCCTTGTCGGCCCTGGTGCGGCCCGGCGGGTGCCTCATCCTGGCGGGCGTCCTGTCCAAGGAGCAGGAGCGGCTGGAACGGGCTTTCACCGTCCAGGGCATGGCCTGCGTGGAGACGCGGCGGGACGGCCAGTGGCTGGCCGCCCGTTTTGAACCAGCAGCAGATTGAACGCCCAGGGAATTGACCGCCCGGAGGACTGACCACCGCCCGTGGCTCGCTTCTTCGTAACCGCCCAGCAAATTCAAGACCAGGACATCGTCATTCAAGGGGGCGACGCCCGCCATCTGGCCGTGGTCCTGCGCAAGGCCCCCGGGGATCAGGTTGCGGCCATAGGGCCCGACGGCACCGAGTATACGGTGCGCCTGGTCCGTGTGGACGGGGAGCGGTGCGTGGGGCGCATCGTTGCTACGGCCCCGCCCCGGCGGGAGCCGCCCGTGGCCATCACCTTGGTCCAAGCCCTGTTGAAAGGCGAGCGCTTCGAGTGGGTCATCCAAAAAGGGACGGAAGTGGGGATGGCCCGCCTGGTGCCCATGGTCTCGGCCCGCACCGTAGTCCGGCCGCCGGCGGACCGGCTGGGCCGCCGGCTGGAGCGGTGGCAGCGGATCGCCGGGGCCGCCGCCCAGCAGTCGGGCCGCAGCCATATCCCGCCGGTGGATGAGGTGCGGGATGTGGCGGCGGTGGCTGCCCTGGCCGCCCGGTGCCGGGAGGGGGGCGGCCTGGTGATCCTGGCCTGGGAAGGCGAGGGGGAGCGGGGCTTGTACGACGTCCTGGCGGATTTGGCGCCCCATGGGTGGCCGCCGGAGATGATGGTCATCGTCGGCCCCGAGGGGGGCTTTGAATTGCAGGAAGTGGAGACCCTGCGGGCGGCGGGGGCGCAAACCGTCAGCCTGGGCCCCCTCATTTTCCGGGCCGAGACGGCGGGTCCGGCCCTCCTCATCATGGTGCTGTATCACGCCGGCTTTCTGGGGCGGCCTCCCCAGCCGCCTCCGGTCCAGGAGGGAGCGCCCCCGGAGGTTGGGGAGCCATAAAGGCCAGTTCCCGCCGGGCGGGCCCCACCACGTAAAAGGAGCCCGTCACCACCAGCAGGGCGCCGGGTTCCCGCCGGGCCAGAGCCAGGCCTTCCGCCAGGCCCTCCGCCAGGGAGGGCATGGCCCGGGCCGGTAGGCCGGCTGCCTGGAAATGCCGGGCCAGCGTCGGGGCCGGCATAGCCCGGGGATTTTCCGGATCCACCGTCAAGATGTGGGCCGGCGGCCAATCCTGCCACTGGGCGGCCGCACCGGCCGCATCCTTGTCGGCCAGCATGCCGCACACCACCACCGGCCTTCGGCCGGGGAAGATTTCCCGCAAAGCCGCCACCAATGCCCTGGCCCCGTGGGGATTGTGGGCCACATCGAAGACCACTTCCGGCCGGGAGGGCCATATTTCCAGGCGGCCGGGCCACGAAGCGCCGGCCAGCCCTTTCTGGAGGACGGTGGGCGTTACGGGCTGGGGCAGGCCCCGGCGGGCCAGGAGCAGCACCGCCGCCGCCGCCAAAGCAGCGTTCATGGCTTGGTGCCGCCCCGGCAGGGGGCAGCGGAGGGGCAAAGGCGGGCAGCCGGGCCCCGCCAGGACGAAACGGGTGCCGGTGCTGCCGGTGGTGATGCCGGTGACCCGGAAGACGCCGCCCGCCGGGTGGTCCCGGGAACCGGCCGCCGCCCCCGATGCTTCTTCGTCGACAACTCGATACAAAGGCACCTTTTTTGCCCGGGCCGCCTCCGCCACCACCGCCAGGGCGGGGCCTTCGGCGCTGGTCACCGCCAGCATGCCCGGCCGCAGGATGGCCGCTTTTTCCGCGGCGATCTGTTCCAGGCTGGATCCCAGCCAGTCGGTATGCTCTACGGCGATGCTGGAGATGGCCGCCACGTGGGTGCGGGCGGCGGCGTTGGTGGCGTCCAGGCGGCCGCCCAGCCCCGTCTCCTGGACCAGCACGTCCACACCCTTCCGGGCGCACCAGAGGTACATGAGGGCCGTCCAGCGCTCGAAGGGGGTGGGGGCTTCCCCCAGGCGCCCCTCCGCTTCCACCGTCGCCGGGATCAGTTCCGCCACCAGTGCGGCCAGGGTGTCGGGGTCGGGCGGCTCGTCGTCGATGCGGCACACTTCCACAGGGTCCTCCAAGGCCGGGGAGGTGTAGAGGCCGGTGCGGCAGCCGGCAGCCTGGAGGATGGCCGCCGCCATGCGGGCGGTGGACCCTTTGCCGTTGGTGCCGGCCACGTGGAGCAGCCGGGGAATGGCCAGGTCGGGGCGGCCCAGCAGGCCCAGCAGCCCGTGCATCCGGGCCAGTCCCAGGCCCATGGTGAGCCCAGCCTGCCGGCCCAGCCAGGCCAGGGCTTCATCCCGGCTGAGGGCTTGGGGCCCGGTCATTGAGGATCCTCCGGCAGCCCCCGGACGGCGACGTCGGCCACCCGCACCGCCTTCCTTACCGACGCCACATCGTGGACCCGCAGGAAGTCCACGCCCTGGGCCACGGCCAGGACCGACAGGGCCAGGGTGCCCTCCAGGCGGTTCAAGGGCGGCTCCTGGAGAAGGCGGCCCAAGGTGCTCTTGCGGGAGGGGCCCAGCAGGACGGGATAGCCCAAAGCCTTCAACTTGCCCAGGCCCATGACCAGGTCCAGGTTTTGCCGGTCCGTCTTGCCGAAGCCAAAGCCGGGATCCAGGATGATCTTTTCCCGGGGAATGCCGGCCACTGCCGCCTTTTCCAGGCTGATGGCCAGTTCCTTGAGGAGGCCGGGCCAGACGTCGCCGGGGAAGGGGCTGCTGAAGGGCCGCCGGTGCATGATGACTACGGGCACCCCCAGGGAGGCCACGGTGACGGCCATGAGGGGATCGGCCCGCAGCCCCGAGATGTCGTTGACCATGTCGGCCCCCTGGCGCACGGCCACGGCGGCTACGTCGGACTTGTAAGTGTCCACCGATATGGGGACGTCTACGGCGGCCCGCACCGCCCGGAGGGCGGGCAGCAGCCGCTCCAATTCGGTGTCGGCGCTGATGGGGAAGGATCCCGGGCGGGTGGATTCGGCCCCGATGTCGATGATGTCGGCCCCTTGGGCCGCCAGTTCCCGGGCCAGCCGGGCCGCCTCCTCGGGGCCCGTCACCAGGCCCCCGTCGGAAAAGGAGTCGGGGGTCAAGTTGATGATGCCGGCGATGTACGTCCGCCGGCCCAGGAGAAACTCACGGTTGCCGATGATCACGCCGGGCTTCCTTCCTTTACAGGCCGTACAGCAATTTGGCCAGGCTGAAATAGATCAGCAGGCCGATGCCGTCGCCGATGGTGGTGATGAGGGGCGCCGAGGCCACGGCGGGGTCCAGGCGCAGCTTGGTCAGGATGAAAGGCAGGGCGGTGCCGAAAAAACCCGCCGCCAGGACGGTGCCCAGGAGGGCGCCGCCGGTGGCCAAACCCATGTAGATGTCCCTCGTAACGTAATAGGCCACCGAACCGCCCGCCAGGCCCACCCCCAGCCCCAGGAGGGTGCCGGTGCCCAGTTCCCGCAGCAAGGTGCGCCAGAAATGGCGGGAATGGATCTCGCCGGTGGCCAGGGCCCGCACCACCAGGGTCACTACCTGGGCCCCCACGTTGCCCGCCGTATCCATGATCATGGGAATGAAAAAGGCCAAACTCACCACGGCTGTTAAAGTTTCCTCAAACCAGGAGATCAAGGTGCCGCTGATGACCCCTGCCAGGGCCAGGATAAGCAGCCAGGGCAGGCGCCGGCGGGTCTGCTGCACCGGGTTCAGGTGGAAGTATTGCTCCTCGCCGGCGGGGGCGCCGGTCAAACCGCCCAGGCGGTGGAAGTCTTCGGTGGCCTCCTCGTCCAAGACATCCAAGGCGTCGTCAACGGTGACGATGCCTACCAGCCGGTTTTCCGAGTCGACAACGGGCACCGCCAGCAGGTCGTGGCTCTCGATGAGCCGGGCCACCTGCTCCTGGTCGGTGTCGGTCCGGGCGGAAATGACGTCGGGCTCGGCGATGTCGCCCACCCGGGCCTCGGGGTCGGCCAGCACCAGGTCCCGCAGGGAGACGACCCCTTGGAGCCGCCGGCCGTGATCGGTGACGTACAAGGTGTAGATGGTTTCCCGCTCCAGGCCTACCCGCCGGATTTTGGCCAGGGCTTCGGCCACCGTCATGTCTTCCTGCAGGTTGATGAAGTCGGGCACCATGATGCGCCCGGCGGTCTCGGGGGCGTACCCCAGCAGGAGGGCGGTGGCCTGCCGCTCCTCGGGGGTCAGGCCTTCCAGCAGCTGTTTGGCCACTTTGGCCGGCATCTCGTCCAGCAACCGGGCCCGGTCGTCGGCGGACATCTCCTCCAAGATGTGGAGGGCCTCGTCGTTTCGCAGGTGTTCGATAAGGGCCTGCTGCTGGTGGGATTCCAGCATTTCAAACAGTTCGATGGCAAAGTCTTTGGAGAGCAGGCGAAAGACGACGGCCCGCTGGTGGGGCGGCAGTTCGAACAGCTGGACGGCGGCCTCCGCCGGGGGCATAGCCTCCAACTGCTCCTTCATAGGAAGAAAGGGGTGATCGGCTAGGGATGGCTGCTGGGTCACTTCGGCCACGTCGGCGCTCCCCTTCTCTGCGCTGGCGGAAATTGTTGCAGGAGCAGGGGACGACTCCCCCATCCCATAACATTGTAAAGTATAGCACTGGCTTTCCGGCGGGGTGCATGGGCTGCCGCCGGGAACTGCGTTGAGGGGTGAACCCGTCCATGGCGGAACGTCTGCGCGTGGCCGTTTTGTTCGGCGGCAAGTCGGGGGAGCACGAGGTCTCCCTCCGGTCGGCCCGCTCCATCATGAATGCCATCGACCGTACCCGCTATGAGGTCATACCGGTGGGCATCAGCAAGGCGGGCCGGTGGTTTCTGTTGGACCCGGCCCAGGGGGAGCCTACGGAAGGCCTGGCCCGGGGGGAGGGCACGCCGGTAACCTTGGTGGCCGACCCGACCCGGGCGGGCTTCCTGCCCTTGTCGCCCCAAGGGGGGGCGGGGGACGACCTGGTCCAGGTGGACGTGGTCTTTCCGGTGCTCCACGGCACCTACGGCGAGGACGGCACGGTGCAGGGCCTGCTGGAACTGGCCAACCTAGCCTATGTTGGGCCGGGGGTATTGGGTTCCGCCGTGGCCATGGACAAGGAAGTTATGAAGGACCTTTTCGTGCGCCACGGCCTGCCCGTCCTGCCCTACTTGACCGTCTACCGCCGGGATTGGGAGCGGGATCCTGAGCCGGTCATGGACCGCATCGAAGCCGAACTGGGCTATCCCGTCTTCGTCAAGCCGGCCAACTTGGGTTCCAGCGTGGGCATCAACAAGGCTGCGGACCGGCAGCAGTTGGCGGCGGCCCTGGCCGAGGCGGCGGAGTACGACGGCAAACTGGTGGTGGAGAAAGGGCTCAACAAGCCCCGGGAGCTGGAAGTCAGCATTTTGGGCAACCACGACCCGCAAGCCTCGGTGCCGGGGGAAATCGTGCCCGGCGCAGAGTTTTACGACTACCGGGCCAAGTACATCGACGACACGTCGGAACTGCTCATCCCGGCGCCGGTGCCCGGGGATGTGGCCCAGGAGACCCGCCGTCTGGCCATTGCGGCCTACAAGGCCCTGCATTGCGAGGGCCTGTCCCGGGTGGACCTGTTCCTGACGGACCAGGGCGAACTGTACCTGAACGAGATCAACACCATTCCCGGCTTCACCAGCATCAGCATGTACCCCAAGCTGTGGGAAGCCACCGGCCTGCCCTACACGGACCTCATCGACCGGCTCATCCGGCTGGCCGTAGAACGTTGGCAGGACAAGCAGCGCAACCGCACCAGCTACGACGCCGCCGGCTGAGGGGCCGGCCGGTCCGGAAGCCCGGTGACCGGAAGTCCCGGGGACAGGCATTGACTGCCCACCATAGAAAACTAGTATGATGGCTTTGGCAAGACGGCATTTGCCGGGTGCAACGGCCTGGGGGGAGGGGCTGCTTTGGCCGACTGCATTTTCTGCGACATCGTGCGGGGTCGTGTACCCGCCGAAGTAGTCTACGAAGACGATTTGGTGATGGCCTTCCATGACATCAATCCCCAGGCGCCCGTCCATGTGCTGCTCATCCCCAAGGAGCACGTGGCCGGCGTGCTCGACCTCAGTGATGATCATGAGGCCGTGGCGGGGCGGATTCAAACGGCAGCCGCCAAAATCGCCCGCCAGTTGGATGTGGCCGACCGCGGCTTCCGCCTGGTGGCCAACTGCGGTTCCGACGGTGGGCAGACCGTATTCCACCTGCATTATCATCTCCTGGCCGGGCGGGCGCTGCGATGGCCGCCCGGTTGAAACACTTCGGTGTTGATGGGGCGGAAGGGGGGATGTTCAGTGGCCGAGGTGACTCGTGGTCAAGATGAGCCCCTCGACGCTGCCCTGCGCCGCTTCCGCCGCCAACTGCAGAAGTCCGGCATATTATCGGAGTATCGTCGCCGCCAGCGGTACGAGAAGCCCAGCGTCCGGCGCAAGAAGAAGTCCGACGCAGCCCGCAAGCGGCAGCGGCGACGCTAGGAAAGTGGCCTTGGCGAGGAAAGTTCACTCTCTGCTGGCAGTTTTCGCCTGGTGCCTGGTCATGTTTATGGCCACGGCACCGGGCGTTTTTGCCCAAGGGGCCGGGGAGGAAGTTTTCGTCATCCCCATCCACGGGCCCGTGGAGCCCGGTCTGGCCCGGTTTGTGGCCCGGGGCCTGGCGGAGGCCGAATCGGCCGGTGCCGCCCTGGTCATATTCGACATCAATACCTTGGGCGGCCGGGTGGACGCCGCCTTCGACCTGCGGGACTTGATCATGGCCTCGCCGGTGCCTACGGCGGCCTTCGTCTCCCAGCGGGCATTGTCGGCCGGGGCGCTGATCGCCCTGGCCGGGGAATCCTTGTACATGGCGCCGGGCGCCACCATGGGCGCGGCGGAGCCCCGGCCTTTGGACGCCAAGATATTGTCCACGGTCCGCTCGGAGTTTGAAGCCACGGCCACGGCCCGGGGCCGGGACCCCCAGGTGGCCGCCGCCATGGTGGATTCATCGGTGGCCATCGAGGGCTTGTCCCGACCCGGTGAGATACTGACCTTGACGGCGGAGGCAGCTCAGGCAGCGGGCTTCATCGACGGCATCGCCGCCCACCGGCGGGACGTGCTGGCGGCGGAAGGCCTGTCCGGCGCCGGCTTCACCACCGTCGGCCCCAACACCGCCGAGCATCTGGCCCGGTGGGTGACCCATCCCATCGTGGCCGTCCTGCTGTTCACCTTCGGCTTGATCGGTTTGATCACCGAGGTGGTGACGCCGGGCTTCGGCCTGCCGGGAGCCTTGGGGCTCACCTTCCTGGCCCTCTTCTTCGGCGGCCACCTGCTGGCGGGCATCGGGGGCTGGACGGCCGCCGCCCTGCTGATCCTGGGACTTGTTCTCCTGCTGGTGGAAGTGTTCGTGCCCGGGTTCGGCGCCTTCGGCTTCGGCGGCCTGCTGGCCATCGCCGCCGCAGTTCTGTTCATGGCGCCCACTCCGGCCCAAGGGGTGCGCATCTTGATTATCGGCCTGGCCGGCACCGTGGTGGCGGCGGTGATTTTGTTCCGCACCGGGAGGGGCCGGGCCGTATGGCGACGTCTAACCTTGGCGGAAGCCCTCACCGAGGAGAAGGGCTTTTCGGCCCAGGCCTACTCAGCGGATCTGGTGGGACGCCGGGGAGAGGCCTTAACGGTGCTGCGCCCTGCGGGCATCGCTCTGATCGATGGCCAGAGGTATGACGTGGTGACCGACGGGGCCATGGTGCCCAAGGGGACGCCCGTGGTGGTGGTGGAAGTCTCCGGCAACCGCATCGTGGTGAGCCCCGTGGAAGGGACGTGATGGTTTGGCCGAGTTGATCCTTTTCATCGTCATCGTTGTGCTGGGCTTGTCGGCCCTCCTCATCCTGTTCAACTTCATCCCGGTGGGCCTGTGGATCGCCGCCTTCGCCGCCGGCGTCCGCATCAGCCTCCTGACTCTCATCGGCATGCGGCTGCGGCGGGTGGTGCCGGCGGTCATAATCAACCCCCTGATCAAGGCCGTCAAGGCGGGCCTGGACCTGAACATCAATCAATTGGAAGCCCACCACTTGGCCGGGGGCAACGTGGACCGGGTGGTCAACGCCTTGATCGCCGCCCAGCGGGCGGGCATTCCCTTGAGTTTTGAGCGGGCCGCCGCCATCGACCTGGCGGGGCGGGATGTGCTGCTTGCCGTCCAGATGAGCGTCAACCCCAAGGTCATCGAGACGCCCTTCGTGGCGGCGGTGGCCAAGGACGGCATCGAGGTGAAGGCCATGGCCCGGGTGACCGTCAGGGCCAACATCGACCGCCTGGTGGGCGGCGCCGGGGAAGATACCATCATCGCCCGGGTGGGCGAGGGCATCGTCACCACCATCGGTTCGTCGGAAGATCATAAAGCGGTGCTGGAAAATCCCGACCGCATCTCGGCCCTGGTGCTGGAAAAAGGCCTGGACGCCGGCACCGCCTTTGAAATTTTGTCCATCGACATCGCCGACGTGGATATCGGCCGGAACATCGGCGCCGAACTCCAGAGCGACCGGGCCGAGGCCGACAAGCGCATCGCCCAGGCCAAGGCCGAGGAGCGGCGGGCCATGGCCGTAGCCGCCGAACAAGAGATGAAGGCCAAGGTGCAGGAAATGCGGGCGAAAGTGGTGGAGGCCGAAGCCCTCATTCCCCAGGCGGTGGCGGAAGCCCTGCGGGCGGGCAACATCGGCGTCATGGACTGGTACAATTTGCGGAACCTGCAGTCGGATACGGAAATGAGGAGCTCCATCGCCCGGGCCACGGAGCCGGAAGGCGCCGATCCCATCCAGGAGGACCAGGATGGAGTTTGATTCCCGGATCATAATCCTGCTGCTCTGGCTGGTGTACACCCTGTTCCGGCGCGGGCGGGACTTGAGCCGTTCCGCCCCGGGCACCGGCCGGGGGCAGCGGCGGCCCCGGCCTGCCGGTCCCCGGTCGGTTCCCCGGCGGCCTGGTCCTGCCGTGCCTCCGGACCCGGAGGCCCCTGCCCCGGCGATGCGGCCCGCGATGCAGCAGATGCCGGCGGCAAGACCGGAAGCCGTAGGCGGGCGACCTTCGCCGGTAGTTGAGTTGGAACTGGAGCCGGCGGGACGTGTCCCGGACTCTGTTGCAGCGGAAGCCGACCCTGGTGACCAGGCGCCGTCTAAACCCCAGGCTGCCCGGCGGCCGCGGCGCCTGCTCTTGGACCGCCCGGTGGAGGGCATCGTCTGGCAGGCGGTGCTGGGCCCGCCCCGGGCCCAGCGGCCGTGGCGGCCCAGGCTGCCGGGCCCCTTCCCGACACCCCCTGAAACCACTCCTGATTTGTAGCTCCATGGCCGTTTCGGGCCTGCATCCTGCAGCCCGCGGCCGGGTGGCCAAGGCATTCCCCCACACCTTCAGCCATAAGGTGGAATAGACTGGGGCAGCAGCAGCCCAGGCATGCCGTCGACAGGGTTGAAGGAGGGATGCCCGTGCCGAAGCCGCCTTTACGGTCCCGGCTGGCTGAACTCCTCGATATGCCCAGGGACGTAGTTCTCAACTTACCCCGCATCAGTGTGGTGGGCGATCTTCAAGTGCTGGTGCAGAACCACCGGGGAGTCAAGGAGTACACCCCCGAGCGGGTGATCATCGGCATGGAGAGCGGCCTCATCGTCATCTCCGGCCGGGAGCTGGTCATCAGCAACATCCATGTGGAGGAGATCACCATCACCGGCCGCCTGGACGGGGTCCAACTGTTGCGGTCGCAAGGCTAGGGGTGCAGCCCTTGCCCTTTTGGTATTCCTTGCTGGGCTTTGTCCGCATCCGCATCAGCGGGGACATGCCGGAGCGCCTAGTCAATCTGTGCCTGGCGCACGGCATCCCCTTGCGGCAGCTGGTTTGGCGGGAGTCGGTGGTGGAAGCCCTGGTGCCGGGCAGGGATTTCCGGCTGCTGCGGCCCTTGGCCAAGCGGGCCCGGGTGCGGGTCCGCATCATCGGCCGCCACGGGCTGCCCTTCACCTGGCGGAGCCTCGCCCGGCGCCGCCTCGCCTTGGCCCTGGCGGGCCTTACCCTCGTCGGATTGTATGTCATGTCTCTCTTCGTCTGGTTCGTGGACGTCACCGGGCCCTTCCAGCACGTCCGGCAGGAAGAAGTCCGGCAGGTGCTGGCGGATCTGGGCCTGAAGCCCGGCGTCTTCCGGCCGGCCATCGACCGGCGGGAGATGGCCCGGCAGTTGGTGCTGCGCCTGCCGGCCTTGGCCTGGGCCTACGTGAACTTCCAAGGCACCCGGGCCGTGGTGGAAATCGTGGAGCGCACCCTGCCCCCGGAAACCCCGCCTGCGGGCCCCGGCCACTTGGTGGCCCGGCGGGCGGGCGTGATCGAGGAAATTCTGGTGCTCAGCGGCGAGGCCCAGGTGGAGGTGGGGGACACGGTGGCCGAAGGGGACGTGCTCATCAGCGGCCTCCTCATGGCTCCCGCCCCCATGGAGCAGCCGCCGGCGCCCGGGGCCGAGCCTCCCCCGCCCCAGCGCTTCGCCTGGCTCCAGGCCAAGGGGAGGGTGCTGGCCCGCACTTGGTACCACGACTACTGGGAAGCCCCCTTGGTGCAGGAAATAAAGACCCGCACCGGCGGCAGCGCCCGCCGCTATCATTTGGAAGTGGGCAACCGGGAAATTTACTTGGCGGGGCCTGCCCGGACTTCTTATTCCCATTACGAAGTGGAACGCACGGCCAGGGGCTTGGATTGGTCCTTGGGGCCCGTGCCCCTGCGGTTCCGGCTGGTCAAGACGGAATTTTTCGAACTGGAGGTGCATCGCCGCACCTTGCCCCCGGACCGGGTGCGGCAGGAGGCGGAGCGGGTGCTGCGGGACCGGGTGCTGGGGGCCATTCCCATGGAGGCCCGCATCGTGGATGTCCGGTCGGAAGTGGTCCAGCACGGTGAAGATTTCATCGGCGTGCGGTTGATGGTGGAATGCTTGGAGGACATCGGCCGGTTCATGCCCTGGACGCCGGCGGAGGATCTGCCCCCGGATGCGCCGGTGGGCTGACGACGGCGCCCGGCATAGGAAATCGCCATAGCCTTAGATTGACAACGGCCTTGCTGTTTGTGGACAGCAAGGTTTATAGTATTATTTCATAGCGGTGAAACCACTGCTAAGCATCTTTTAAGCCCTGCGGTTGCGGAAGGAGGCTGGCCACGGCGGCTGCCAAGCCTGTTCAAAAGGAGTCCGACCAGTTGACCACCGTTCATCTGGTGTTGGATGACAACGACCAGGCCATGGGCCTGTTTGGCCATTCGGATGTCCACCTGCGGGCCATCGAGCGGAAGTTTCCCGTGCGGCTGGTGGCCCGGGGCAGCAATCTCATCATCGAAGGCCCTCCCGCCGCTGTGCAACGGGTGCAGCGGCTTTTCCAGGAGTTGATCGATGTGTTGAGCCGGGGACACCGCCTCACGGAGCAAGATGTGGAGGCGGCCATCAACATGGCCGCCATGGATGAAGAGGCCATCGGCTCCATCCTGGGGGACACGGTCATCATGACCAAGCGGGGCCGGCCCGTCCGCCCCAAGACCGCAGGACAGAAGGAATACCTGGAGGCCATGCGCCGGTCCAGCATGGTGTTCGCCATCGGGCCGGCGGGCACGGGCAAGACCTACTTGGCCGTGGCCATGGCCGTGGCCGCTTTGAAGAAGGGCCAGGTCCACCGGATCATCCTGACCCGCCCCGCGGTGGAGGCAGGGGAGAAGCTGGGCTTCCTGCCCGGCGACCTGCAGGAGAAGGTCAACCCCTACCTGCGGCCCCTGTACGACGCCCTGTACGACATGCTGGGGCTGGAAACGGTGGAGCGGTACATGGCCCGGGGCATCATCGAGGTGGCGCCCTTGGCCTACATGCGGGGCCGCACCTTGGAGGACTCCTTCATCATCCTGGACGAAGCCCAGAACACCACCCCGGAGCAGATGAAGATGTTCCTGACCAGGATGGGCGCCGGCTCCCGGGTGGTGGTGACGGGCGACATCACCCAGGTGGACCTGCCCAAAGCCCGCTATTCCGGCCTCCACGAAGTGCGCACCGTGCTGTCGGGGGTCGAAGGCATCACCTTCATCTACCTGTCGGAAACCGACGTGGTGCGCCATCCCCTGGTCCAGCGGATCATCAAGGCCTACGAATCGTTCGAGGCGGAGCAGGGTCCCGCCGACGACGCAGCAGCGGCAGACGATACACCTTAGGAACCCGCCATGTCTTGGACACGCAGCCTGGATTCCATTCGTGAACGCATTTCCGGCTTTTTGCAGAGGGCCAATGCCGCCGGGGCCTCCTGGCATCGACCCGTGCTGGCGGTGGCGCTGGTGGCCGTCTTGACCTTCTACTTTGCTGTCTCCTTCATTCCCGGCCGGGTGGACGTGGAGGTGGACCTGCCGTCCCCCCAGTCCTTCAAGGCTCCCTTTGACATGATCGACCGCCCCACCACGGAGCGGCTGCGGCGGGAGGCGGCGGAGCGCATCCCCGACTTGTACGAGCCCGATCCTGAAGTGGATGAAAGCGTGATGGCCCGGCTGGAGGAGGATTTCGCCGTCCTGCGGGACGTGGCCGCCGTGCCCGACCTGGCCCCCGAGCAGCAGGCGGCCCTCTTGGAGCATGAGATGGGCATCGCGTTCACCGAAGATGTGGTGCAAGGCGTGCTCCAATTGACGCCCCGCACCATCGACCTGCTGGAGAACACCGCCCGGACCATCATGGCGGACATGCTGGCCCAGGGGATCCGGGCGGAAGAATTGGAAAGCGCCCGCCACCGGGTGCCGGAAGCGGTGCGCATCTACGAATTCGACCGGCCCGCCACCGTGTTCCTCAGCCTGCTGCTGCAAAACCGGCTCCAGGCCAACCTGGTGTTCAACGAGGAAGCCACCCTGGCCGCCCGGGAGCAGGCCCAGGCGTCGGTGGAGCCCCGCATTATCCGCCGGGACGAGATCATCGTCTTCGAGGGCGAGCGCATCACCGAGGATGACCTGGTGCGGCTGCGGGACGCGGGGCTGCTGCGGCCCGACGCCGCCTATCCCAGCGTCGCCGGCGCCCTGCTCATGTCGGTGGTCCTGGTGGGCCTGACGGCCGGGTACTTGCGGTTTTTCGAACCTGAGACCATGGGGCGGACCATAAGGCTGGTGCTGCTGGCCTTGATCGTGGTCAGCACCCTGGTGGTGGCCCGGTTCACCTGGCTCATTTCCGGCTACGCCATGCCCACGGCGGCGGGGTCCATGCTGCTGGCCCTGCTCCTGAGCCCCCAGGTGGCCATCTTCGCCACCGTCCTCATGGCCGCCACCCTGGGCATCGTCACCGGCGGCCAGCTGGTCCTGGCCCTGGTGGTGCTGGTGGGCGGCCTGGTGGGCATTTTCAGCGTGACCCGGGTGGGCCAGCGGTCGGACCTGATGCGGGCCGGCCTGTACGTGGGCCTGGTCAACGGCTTGATGATCATCACCTGGCTGCTGCTCCACGGGGCGGGCAACCTGCTGGAGATGGCCCTGTGGCGGGACGTCCTCTGGGGCGTGGCCTCGGGGGTGGTTTCGGCCGTGCTGACCATCGGCTCCCTGCCCTTCCTGGAAACCTTCTCGGGCATTTTGACCCCCGTCCGCCTGCTGGAGCTGGCCAATCCCGACCAGCCCCTGCTGCGGCGGCTCCTGGTGGAAGCGCCGGGGACGTATCACCATTCCATCATGGTGGCCAACCTGACGGAGGCGGCGGTGGAGCGGGTGGGGGGCAACTCCCTGCTGGCCCGGGTGGGGGCCTACTACCACGACATCGGCAAGCTGAAGCGGCCCTATTTCTTCGCCGAGAATCAATTCGGCGGGGAAAACCCCCACGACAAGATCAACCCCAACTTGAGCGCCTTGATCATCACGGCCCACGTCAAGGACGGGGTGGAGATGGCCCGGGAGCACCGGCTGCCGGCGGAACTGATCCGCTTCATCCAAGAGCACCACGGCACCATGCGGGTCCAGTACTTCTACAACAAGGCCATGGAAGAAACGGGGGGCGAGGGGCTGCTGGAGGAGAACTTCGCCTACCCGGGCCCGGTGCCCCAGACCCGGGAGACGGCCATCTGCATGCTGGCCGACTCCGCCGAGGCGGCGGCCCGGGCCATGACCAAGCCCACCCCGGGCCGCATCGAAGCCACGGTGCGCAAGATCATCAAGGACCGGCTCAACGACGGGCAGCTGGACCGCTGCGATTTGACCCTGAAGGACCTGAATCTGATAGCCGATACCTTCACCCAGATCTTGAACGGCATTTTCCACGCCCGCATCGAGTATCCCGAGCCGCCGGCCCTGCCCCGGGGCAAAGAGGCGACGAAAGGCACGGGGACCGACAATGGGCGGTAGCACCGGCCAAGTGCGGGTTGAGGTGATGGTTGCCCATTGGGACGACGCCCCGCCGGTGCCCCAGGAGATCGTCCAGGGCATGACGGCGGCGGTGGAGGCGGCGGTGCAGGCCCACGCACCCCCCGGCCGGTGGCTCTTGGACCTGACCTTGACGGGCGACGGGTCCATGGCGGAGATCAACGAGAAATACCGGGGCCGGGGGGAAACTACCGATGTGCTGGCTTTCCCCCAATGGTCGCCGGAGGAGTGGGCGGCCATGGGCGACCAGGGGCCGCCGGGCGACGCCGGGGGGCCTGAGGCCGAGCCCCTGGGTGACGTGGTGGTGAATCTGGCCGCCGCCCAAAGGAGCGCTGAGGCCTACGGCCATTCCCTGGCCCGGGAGTGCGCTTTCTTGGCCGTCCACGGCACCTTGCACCTGCTGGGCTTCGATCATGGGGACGAGGCCGCCGCCGCCCGCATGGAGGCGGCGACGGAAGCGGTGCTGGCTCCCCTAGGGCTGCGGAGGGGGGAGTAGCCGTGCTCCCGAAACGGACCATCTGGCAGGCTTTTCTTTATGCCTGGCGTGGCTTTGCCCACACGTGGCGCTCCCAGCCCAACATCCGGGTCCAGTTCGGTGCGGCGGTGGCGGTGGTGGCCGCGGCCCGCTGGCTGGGCTTGAATAGGAGCGCAGTGGTGCCCCTCCTGCTGGCCATCGGCCTGGTCATCTGCATGGAGGCCGTCAACACCGCTGTTGAGACGGCGGTGGACTTGGCCACCCGTGACGTGCACCCCCTGGCCCGCCTGGCCAAGGACGTGGCCGCCGGCGCCGTGCTGTGGGCGGTGGTGGTGGCCGTGGCGGTAGGGTTTTGGATCTTCGGCCCCCATCTGGGGCGGCTGCCCGCCGCCGTCGCCCAGCGCTGGCAGCAGCAGCCCCTGGAGGTGGCGGCAGCCGGCGGGGTCGTGGTGTTGCTGCTGGCATCGGGTATCAGGCGATAGGGGGATGGCCTTGGCACCATTGCGCAGGTATTTCGTCACCGGGTTGGCCGTCCTGGCGCCCATCCTGGGCTCCCTTTGGGTGCTGGTCACGGTGTTCCGCCTTGCCGACGGCCTCATCGGCCAGTTCCTGCCCCCGCCCCTGCGCATTCCGGGGCTGGGCCTGCTGCTGACCCTCCTGGTGGTGCTGGGCACCGGCGTCCTGGCCACCAACATCATGGGCCGCAAGATCATCCAATGGACGGAATGGGTTTTCAGCCGCCTGCCCTTTGTCCGGGGCATCTACAGCACCTTCCGCCAGTTGGTGGATGTGGTGTCGCCGCCCGAAGGGACCGGCGGCTTCCAGCGGGTGGTGCTGGTGGAGTTTCCCCGGCCCGGCCTTTGGTCCTTCGGCCTGGTGACGGGTGAAAGCGGCGGCGAGATGCGGCGCCGGCTGGACACCGATTTGCTTCACGTTTTCGTGCCCACCACGCCCAATCCCACCTCGGGCTACCTGATGATCGTGCCCCGACGGGACGTGGTTCCCCTGGACATGTCCGTCCAGGACGCCATGCAGGTCATCGTTTCCGGCGGCGTCATCGTCCCGCCGGAAAAGGACGCCCCGCCCGGCCATGGGCCGGCGGTGGGTGAACAGGACCGTCAAAATGCTGGAGGGGAAGAGGAACGCCGGTGAACCGTGGGAAACAGGGAGCCCCAGCGAGGCTGTTCATAGTTTTTGTTTTCATCCTGCTTGTTACGGCATTGGTGGTGGCGGGCTGCGGCGGCGGCTCGGGAGGCGACCCGGCCGTCGATGACAACGGCGGCACAGCCGACCCCGGCCAGGATCCCGTTGTGGAGGAGCCTCCAGGACCGCCTGCCTTCTTCCCCGCCCTGAGGCCGGGCCAGGTGCGCCATCCCCTGACGGGCCTGCCGGTAGACAGAAAAGAACTGGCCTACCCCTACAGCCTGGTGGTCATCGGCAACAACCCCCGGGCCCGGCCCCAGTCGGGCCTGCCGGCGGCCGACCTGGTGTACGAAGTGCCCGCCGAAGGGGGCATCACCCGGTTTCTCGCCCTGTTCCGGGCCGGACGGGCCGATCCCATCGGGCCGGTGCGCAGTTCCCGGACGTACATTTTGGACCTGGCCCGGGAGTGGGAGGCGGTGCTGGCCCATGTGGGGGGCAGCCCCGGCCACTACGAAGCGGTGGGCAGGAGCGGCGTGAAGGTTTTTGACGACCGGGGCGCTTCGGGCGCCGGGGTGTTCTGGCGGTCGGGGTCCCGCCGGGCGCCCGACAACTTGTACACCAGCACGGCCCGGCTGCGGCAGAAGATGGAAAGCCTCGGCCTGGAGGCCCCGGCCGTCGAGCGGCAGCCTTTCCGCTTCGTGACGCCGGATCGCCTGCCGGCGGGTGAGGAGGCCCTGGAAGTGGTCATCCGGCGTCCCGGGGCCGGCGGGGAGGTAATTTACCGTTACGATGAGGAAATGTACCGTTACGAGCGGCACCTGGGCTCCGCAGCCCACGTGGATCGGGAATCGGAGCAACCCTTGACGGCCAGGTCGCTGCTCATCCAGTTCGTTCCCGTCCGGGCCATCCCGGGTGACACCGAGGGGCGCCTCGACGTGGACTTGGTGGGCGAGGGGCGTCTCCTCATCGCCACCGGGGGCACGGTGCGGGAAGGCAGGTGGCGCAAGGACCAGCGGACCGCCCCTACGGCTTTCCTGGAGGAGAGGGGCGGGCCGGCGACCTTGCTGCCCGGTCAAGTGTGGATCCTGATGGTGCCTGTCGGGACGGAGGTGGAATGGGCAAGTGGCTCCGGCGACGAGTCCCCGGGAACATGAGCAGGAGTTTCGCTCCGGCTTTGTGGCCGTCATCGGCCGGCCCAACGTGGGCAAGTCCACCCTGGTGAACCGGCTGGTGGGCCGCACGGTGGCCATCGTCTCCGACAAGGCCCAGACGACCCGCCACCGGATCATGGGCGTGGTCCACCTGCCCGCTGCCCAGATCGTGCTGCTGGACACCCCGGGCATTCACCGGCCCCGCCACCTGCTGGGCCGCTGGATGCTGCAGGTGGCCGAGCGCTCCCTTAAGGACGCTGACTTGGTCTTGTTCATGGTGGACGGCAGTTCCCGGCGGCCCGGCCCCGGCGACACCCATGTGGCCCAGCGGGTGGCGTCGGCCCGGGCCCGGGCGGTGCTGGTCATCAACAAGATGGACCTGGTGCCCCCCGGCGAAGGGCCGGCGGTGACGGCAGCCTACGAGGAACTGGGCGACTTCGTGGACACGGTGCCCATTTCGGCCAGGACCGGCGCCGGCACCGACCGGCTGCTGGAACTCATCGTCGACCACCTGCCGCCGGGCCCGCCCTACTTCCCGCCGGGGATGCACACCGACCAGCCCGAGCGGGTGCTGGCGGCGGAATTCATCCGGGAGCAGGTGCTCCACCTGACCCGGGATGAAGTGCCCCACGCCGTGGGGGTGGACATCGAAGAAATGACCCCCCGCAGCGGGGGCAAGGTGTACATCCGGGCGGTAATCTACGTGGAGCGGGAATCCCAGAAAGGCATCTTGATCGGCCAGGGGGGAAACCTGCTGAAGGCCGTGGGCAGCGGGGCCCGGGAGCGCATCGAGACCCTGCTGGGGGAGCCGGTCTACCTGGACCTCTGGGTCAAGGTGAGCAAGAAGTGGCGGGACCGGGCCGGCAGCCTCCGGGCCTTGGGCTTCCGGCAGGAATAGCAAGATGTCCGGCTATCGGGTAGACGCCGTCATCATCAAAAGCCAGCCCTTGGGGGAAGCCGACCGCCTGGTGACCTCCTACACCCGGCAGCGGGGGCGGCACCGGGCCGTGGCCCGGGGAGCCCGCCGGTCCCGCAGCCGCCTGGGAGCCTGCCTGCAGCCCTTCGTCCACGCCCAGTTGTACTGCTGGAAGGGCCGCAGCCTGGACGGCATCAGCCAGTGCGCCGTTCAGGATGGCTTCGCCGCCGTCAGGGAGAGCCTGTCGGGGGCGGCGGCGGCCGCTTACATGTGCGAACTGGTGGACGGCCTGACCCAGGAGGCCGACCCGGACCCCCACGTTTTCGACCTGTTCTTGATGGGGCTCCACACGCTGAACGAAACCGTCGCCCACCAAGGAGGCGAGGTGCCGGTGGCCTGGCCCCAGGACGGCCCCTTGGAGCGGCTGCTGCTGGCTTTCCAATGGAAGCTCCTCACATTGAAAGGCTTTGGCCCCTCCTTCGACCGGTGCGCTGCCTGCGGCCGCCGGCCCCAGGGGGGAGCCCTCCCGGCTAAGGTGCATTTTTCACCGGGCGAGGGCGGGCTCTTGTGCCGGCCCTGCCGGGGGGCGGGCAACGGCACCCTGTACCCCGCTCGCCGGGATGCGGTGACGGCCATCGGCACCTTGATCCGGCAGCCCTTGACGGCGGCGGTGGGCTTGGCGGTGCCCCCCGGGGCGGTGAAGGATTTGTTCAGCCTGAGCCACACCTATCTGACCTGGGTGCTGGAGCGGCCCCTGCAGTCCACCGCCTTTCTGGAAGTGCTGGGTACCGGTGCAAAATAAGACCGGGCCCGGCAGGCCATACTAATTGCCAAGGCGTGGCAGTGGGCGGGCTTCGTTCGTTGACAGGGGCCCGGGGCTTTGCTAACTTAGGGGAGAATTCGCCTTTTTGTACCTTTGCAAAGATGAATCCGCTCCGGCTGTGATGGGAAGGAGTAGCCGGGACAAGCCGTCCGGAGCGAGCCGGCGATGGTGGGAGGCCGGTGGCGGCCCCCGGTGAATGGCGTCCCTGAGCCTTATCCCTACGAGGTGGGCCCTGCTTGGGTTGGCGGGCGGCCAGGCGCCGCGCCCCGGCATGGGCCAACCAGGGTGGGACCGCGGGCATCCAAGTTTGGAACCCGTCCCTGGCTTTGCCATGGGACGGTTTTTTATTTCCGCACCAAATTACTCGCGCTTTGGGAGGTGGTTGCTGCCGTGAACTTTCAAGAGATGATCATGGCCCTGGAGCAGTTTTGGGCCGACTACGGCTGCGTCATTTTCGCGCCCTACGACGTGGAGGTAGGCGCCGGCACCATGAACCCGGCCACCTTTTTCCGGTCCCTGGGCCCGGAACCGTGGAACGTAGCCTACGTGGAGCCGTCCCGCCGCCCGGCCGACGGCCGCTACGGGGAAAACCCCAACCGGCTTTACCAGCACTGGCAGTACCAGGTGATTTTGAAGCCGTCGCCCGACGACATCCAGGATCTTTACCTGGCCAGCCTGAAGCACCTGGGCCTGGATCCCAAGGACCACGACGTTCGTTTCGTGGAGGATAACTGGGAAGCCCCCACCCTGGGCGCCTAAAGCCTAGGCTGGGAAGTATGGCTGGACGGGATGGAGATCACCCAGTTCACCTACTTCCAGCAGGTGGGCGGCATGCCCCTGCAGCCCGTCTGCGGCGAGTTGACCTACGGCCTGGAGCGGATCGCCGCCTACATCCAAGGGGTGGACAACGTCTTCGACCTGGTGTGGACCGGCAATGTGACCTACGGGGAAGTGTTCCGCCGGGCCGAGTTCGAGCATTCCACCTACAGCTTTGAAAAGGCCAAGGTTCCCCTGCTCCGGCAGTGGTTCGAGCAGTTTGAAGAAGAAGCCCGGGTCAACCTGTCGGAAGGCCTGGTGCAGCCCGGCTACGACTTTGTCCTGAAATGCTCCCACCTGTTCAACCTGCTGGATGCCCGGGGGGCCATCAGCGTGGTGGAGCGCCAGGAACTCATCGGCCGCATCCGCCGCCTGGCCCGGCAGGCTGCCGAAGCTTGGCTGGCCCAGCGGGAAGCCCTGGGCTTTCCCCTGTTGAACGGCGCGACGCCTAAGGATGAGGCGGCGGTAGGAGGTGTGGGGGCGTGAGCGACAAGAAGACGCTGGCTTTCGAAGTAGGCGTGGAGGAGATGCCGGCCCGGTTCGTGCCCGGCGCCATGGAGGCCCTGGCTGCGGGGGCCGAGGAGATGCTTAAGCGCCTGCGCCTGGACCGGTATGACCGGCTGGAAGTGCTGTCCACCCCCCGGCGCCTGATCTGTATGGTCTACGGCCTGCCCGCCGTCCAGGAGGAAGGGGAGACGTGGGTGCGGGGGCCCAGCCGCCAGGCTGCCTTCGACGCCGACGGCAAGCCCACCCAGGCCGCCCTGGGCTTCGCCCGCAGCCAGGGCATCGAGCCCGAAGACTTGGAGGTGCGGGATACGGACCAGGGCACCTACGTCTTCGCCCGGAAGGTGGAGGCCGGCCGGCCCGCCGGTGAAGTGCTGGCGGAGCCCCTGGCGGAGCTGGTGCTGGGGCTGCCCTTCCCCCGGCCCATGCGCTGGGGCCACGGCGAGATCCGCTTCATCCGGCCCATCCGCTGGCTGGTGGCCTTGCTGGATGAGGAAGTGCTGCCGGTAGTCATCGGCAACGTGACGGCCGGCAACCAGACCCGGGGGCACCGCACCTTGAACCCCGGCCCCCATACGGTGAAGACGGCCGCCGACCTGCCCGGCCTGCTGCGGGACATCGGCCTGGAGCCCGACGTGGAGGCAAGGCGGCAGAAAATCGTGGAGCAGGCCGAGAAGGTGGCCGCGTCCCTGGGCGGGAAGGCGGTCATTTACGACGACCTGCTCACCGAAGTCACCCACCTGGTGGAAACGCCCACCGCCTTTTACGGCAGCTTCGATCCCGCCCACCTGGACTTGCCGGCGGAACTCCTCATCACCGTCATGAAGGTGCACCAGCGCTACTTCCCCGTGGCCAAGGAAGGCGCCGAAGATGGTGAAGCGCCGGAACTGCTGCCCCACTTCATCGGTGTGTGCAACGGCGACGATCGCAACCTGGACACGGTGCGCCGGGGCAACGAGCGGGTCATCGCCGCCCGGCTGGCCGACGCCCGCTTCTTCTACAAGCAGGACCAGAACCGTCCCCTGGCCGACTACGTGCCAGAACTGGCCCGCATCAGCTTCCGGGAGCGGCTGGGGACCATGCTGGACAAGACCCACCGCCTGGAGCGGCTGGTGGCGGAGTTGTGCGACTACCTGGGCGTGGAAGGGGCCGGCAAGGAGCGGGCCCTTAGGGCCGCCACCTTGACCCGGGCCGACTTGAGGACCCAGGTGGTGTACGAGTTTTCCGAACTGGAAGGGGTCATGGGCCGCCATTACGCCCGCCTCAGCGGCGAGCCGGAGGAAGTGGCCCAGGCTCTGTACGAGCAGTACCTGCCGCCCCCCGGCAGCCGGGGCGACGATCCGGCGGACCTGCCTGCCACCATGGCGGGCACCCTGCTGGCGGTGGCCGACCGGGCCGACACCCTGGCCGGCAGCTTCGCCATCGGGCTGGAGCCCACCGGTTCTGAAGACCCCTTCGGCCTGCGGCGACAGGCGGCCGGCCTGCTCATCGTGCTGGCCAAGCGGGGCATCAGCGTTCCCTTGCGGGAGTTGTTCGAAAAGGCCCTGGCGGGCTATGGCCGGATTGAAGGGGCCGGCGACCCCGCCGCCACCATGGACCGGCTGCTGGAATTCTGCCGGGTGCGTCTGGAAGGCCAGATGCGGGACGCAGGCCTGCGCCCCGACGTCATCGACGCCGTCCTGGCCCGGGATTGGACCGACATTCCCGACGTGTGGGAGCGGGCCCGGGCCGTCACCCGCCTGCTGGAGACCGATCACCTGGACGATGTGGTCACCGTGTACCGCCGGTCCCACAACCTGGCCCGGCAGGCCGACGACCGGCCGGTGGACCGGTCCCTCCTGCAGGAGGCGGCCGAAGTGGCCCTCCACGACAGCCTGCTGACCGTGGGGCCCGAGGCCGAGGCCGCCCGGGCCGGAGGAGACTACGACCAGTTCTTCCGCACCGTGGCCCGGCTGCGGGAAGAAGTGGACGCCTTCCTGGACGGGGTGCTGGTCATGGCTCCCGAGGCCGACGTCCGGGCCAACCGCCTGGCCCTGCTGCGGTCCATCGAGGGCCTGCTGGGACCCGTGGCCGACCTGTCCCGCTTAGCGGTCTAGGGGGCGGGCCGGCCCAAGCAGGGACCGGGTCGCCCGGCGTCGAACAAACCGAACAAAATCCACCTGGAGCCGCCGGTCTACCGGCGGCTTTCCCATCCAGTGGGGTCCGGCAGGGTGGGGGGCGCCCGGGTTGAACCTCAGGCTTGAAGAATTTAAAGAAGAAGTCCGCCGCCGCAACGATATCGTTGAGGTCATATCCCAAGATGTGCCCCTCCAGCGGCGGGGGCAGAATTTCGTCGGGCTGTGTCCCTTCCATCAGGAGCGGACACCGTCCTTCAACGTGTCGCCCGAGCGGCAGATGTACTACTGTTTCGGCTGCCATTCCGGTGGTGACGTTTTTCGTTATATAATGGAAGTGCGCCGGCTGGACTTTCGCGGCGCTTTGGAGTATTTGGCCCACCGGGTCGGGTTGACCGTCCCCCAAGCCGACTTGTCGCCCCAAGCCCGCCGTTTGCTGCGGCAAAAAGCCCGCTTGTACGAAGTTCTGGAAGCAGCCGCCCAGTGGTTTGAAGATGCCTTGCGCAGGCCGGAGGCCAAGGCGGCGCGCCGGTACTTGGTAGGGCGGGGCATGACGCCGGAAACGGCCCGCCGGTTCCGCATCGGCTGGGCTCCCGGGGAATGGTCGGCTCTGGCCGGCGCCTTGGGCCCCCGCTTCGGCATGGAGGCCCTGGCGGCGGCGGGGCTGGTGCTGCCCCGGCGGCAAGGGGAAGGATACTACGACCGCTTCCGCGGCCGGATCATCTTCCCCATCTGCGATCAGCAAGACAGGGTCATCGCCTTCGGCGGCCGGCTGCTGGGGCAGGCGGCCGACCAGGCCAAGTACGTGAACTCGCCGGAAACAATCCTGTTCAAAAAACGGTCTACATTATATGGTCTAGGCTTGGCCCTGCCCGCCATCCAGCGGACGGGCCGGGTGCTGGTGGTGGAGGGCTACACCGATGCCATCGCCTGTCATCAGGGGGGCATCGACTACGCCGTGGCGTCCATGGGGACGGCCCTGTCCCCCGAGCAGGCCGCCCTCCTGGCCCGGTACGGGCGCCAGATTTTCATCGCCTACGATGCCGACGGCGCCGGCCAGGCGGCCACCCTGCGGGGGCTGAACCAACTGGCGGCCCTGGGCGATGTGGACGTAAGGGTGGTTGCCCTGCCCGGGGGCGCCGATCCCGACAGCTTCATCCGCCAGCACGGCATCGAGGCCTTCCAGGCCATGCTGGAGGAGGCCATGCCCCTGCTGGACTGGCGCTTCGACCTGGCCCGGCAGCGGCACGACGAGGGCACGGTGGCGGGCAAGGTGCGCATCGTGGCCGAGGTGGCCCCCCTCCTGGCCCAAATGCCCCGGGGCGCGGCCCAGTCGGGCTACGTGGAAACCTTCGCCCAGCAGCTGGGCCTGCCGGCGTCGGCGTTGTGGGATGAAATCCGCAAGCTGGGGGCCGGGGCACGGGCCGGGCGGGCCGGGCATAAAACGCGCAATGGCCGGGATAATAATAGCGCTGTAAATGGCAGGACCGCCCAGTGGGGCCTGATCGAGCGTCTGGAGCAGTCCGGCGGAGCAGAGCAGACGTTGCTGCGGCTCTTGCTCCATTATCCCGAGATGGGGGTCCGGGTTTGGGATGAGATGGCTCCTGACGAATTTTCCTTGCCCGAATACCGGGACATAGCCCGGACCCTGGCGGCGGTGGGCGCCGGCTCCCATCCAGATGAAATGGAAGAAAGGAAAAGTGTCGGTCACACCGTATTGGACAGTGTAACCCTTCCGGCGGCCCGCCGTCTGGTGGCCCGCCTGGCGATGCAGGAGCCCCAGCTGCCCGGCGACCCTGAGGAAGTGCTGGGGGACTTGATCCTCGGGGCGAAACGGGATGCGTTGCACAACCAACACAACTGGGTCGCCGCCGAAAT
>Ga0079224_100001382_pt1 | contig 27743 bp, 20 predicted proteins | sample Stecom2015_FD_80414 | JGI IMG/M metagenome (GOLD analysis project Ga0079224, IMG submission 80414) | Agricultural soil microbial communities from Utah to study Nitrogen management - Steer compost 2015 | ecosystem: Environmental > Terrestrial > Soil > Agricultural land | place: USA: Utah... | reverse complement strand
GTTATCGAAACGCCGGAATATATGTGGCCCGGTGTAAGCACCGGAACGGCTGCAGTAGGCGGAGGATCTACAGGCTTCTCTTTACTTTCTTATTTCGGGAAAATAAACTATGTGTTTGATGATCGTTATCTGGCTTCTTTTACTGTTAGGCACGATGGATCTTCTCGTTTCGGAAAGAACAACCGCTTTGCGACTTTCCCTGCTATAACAGCTGGTTGGCGTATTTCGGAAGAGCGCTTTATGGAAAACACCAAAGGTTTTATCTCTGACTTAAAACTACGCGTGGGATGGGGGCAGACCGGAAATCAAGGTATCGATAATTTAGCGACTTATGCACTCTTTGTCCCGGAATATGGGGTTGGTGACCCAACTTGGGTTATTATAGACGGTACAGCTTATGACCTTTCAGGTAGAGGTTCAGGGATTTTGCCATCGGGTTACCGCAAAATCCAAACGCAAAACGACGACTTGAAATGGGAAACGACAACACAGACGAATATTGGTCTTGATTTCTCACTCTTCGGACAAAATCTCTTTGGATCTGTCGATTGGTATGTCAAAGAAACGAAGGATATGTTGATAAATCCAGCCTATATTGGTGTTGTGGGCGAGGGAGGATATCGCTGGGCAAACGGTGCATCGATGGAAAACAAAGGTATCGATGTCACTACAGGCTACCGTAATAAAACAACTTTCGGTTTGGATTATGAATTGACTGGGGTGATTTCTGCCTATAAAAATAAGGTTACACATTTGCCAGAGGCCGTTGAAAATTCTTACGGGGGGCGTCAGGGAGATAATATTATCGGTCGTCCATTGGGCTCATTCTACGGATTCGTCACTGATGGCATTTTCCAGAACCAGGAGGAAGTCAATGCCCATGTTAATCAGACTGGTAAAGGTATCGGCCGTCTGCGTTATGTGAATGTGTATGATTCGGATAATGAGATTACTGACCTCGACCGTACGTGGATAGGGAATCCTCACCCTGATTTTTCATATAGTTTAAATATAGCGCTTAAGTATAAAGGATTCGATTTGTCGGCTTATTTCCAAGGTGTGCAAGGTATTGATGTTGAGAATTGGTTGAAAAAGCAAACAGATTTTTGGAGTGTTGATGATGTTAATTCCAATAAGGGCACTAGGTTATTGCAGGCTTGGACTCCACAAAATAGTGGCTCAACTATCCCTGCTCTACAAACGGTCAACAATAATGATGAAGGACGGTTCTCGACCTATTTTATAGAAAATGGCTCCTATATGAAGCTTCGTAATTTATCATTTGGCTATACTATTCCTACGGATGTGGTCTCTCGACTTCGCATGAGTCGCTTGCGCGTCTATGCTACAGGTCAAAACCTATTCACCGCGAAATCAAAGGCTTTCACGGGGGTGGATCCTGAGAATGTAGGTTGGGGTTATCCGATTCCTACCACATGGACTGTAGGCTTGAATGTCGGGTTTTAATCATTTGAGGGGTAAACGTTAAATCATTATTAGAGATGAAAAAAGCATTTAATAAAATAATTACGATGTTCTTGGCTACCGGCTTATTGACCGGATGTGCCGATTTTCTGAACGAGACACCTAATGGTGTGTTGAGTTCGGATCAGGTAAACGATGTGGATAGACTGCTTACGGCTACCTATTCATCCTTGGGAAACGATCATTACGATGTGCCTTTTAGCCTTTGGCCCTATGGTACCGTTCGGTCGGATGACGCATATAAAGGTGGTTCAGGTCCACAGGATATACAAGTGTTCCACTTCCTTGAAGTATCGAATAATATAATGACCAATTATGGAGAAGTAGATCGTTTATGGTTTCAATGTTATGTTGCTATTTCGCGGGCAAACAATACGATTCGGACAATACAAGAAACGGGAGATTTTTCCGATAAAGAAATGAAATTGGCAGAAGCTCGTTTTCTGCGTGGACATTTTTACTTTATGTTGAAGATACTCTTCAAGTATGTGCCTTATGTGGATGAGAATACCCCTATTGATGATTACGAAAGCGTATCAAATCGGGCGTTATCAAATGATGAGCTTTGGCAGAAAATAGCCGATGATTTTCAATATGCCGTAGATAATTTACCGCAGACTCAGGCTGAGATTGGACGTGCTAATCGCGTTGCAGCGGCGGCCTATCTTGCTAAGATATTTTTGTACAAAGCCTATAGGCAGGATACTCCGGATCGTAACGCGGTTACAAGCATCAACCCAACGGATTTAGAGAAAGTCTTGCAGAATACGGAAATTGTGCTTGCCTCAAATTATAATTTGGAAACAGACTTTGCTTTTAACTTTTTGCCGGGAAGCTATGAAAATGGTAAAGAGGCAATTTTCTCGGTACAATATTCAAAAGATGACGGAACTAAATTCGGTCGTGTAAATCTTTCTGATGTTCTTTCCGTACCAATGGGTTTGGGTTGTTGTGATTTCAACAAGCCGAGCCAGAGTTTGGTTAATGCATTCCGTACTACGGGCAATGGACTGCCGCTTGAAAATTACAATACATTGGATGCGTACAGCAATACGGAGAAATATGACCCAAGGCTTTTCCATACCGTGGCTCTTCCTGGATTGCCATATAAATACAATGCAAACCGTCTGTACGAAGAAAGCTGGAACCGTAATCCTGCAGATTACTCGGTATATGCTTCTTTGAAGGAAAATGTAGATCCTGACTGTGATTGTTTTGTACCTATGGTGCCGTTTTATGCGAATACGAAAAACCGTATTTTAATCCGTTTTGCGGACGTATTGTTGATGCGTGCAGAAGCTCTTATTGAACTGCATCGACCTCAAGAGGCTCTGCCTTTAATCAATGCTATACGCAGTCGCGCAAAGAGCAGTCTTCAATTTACAAATTATGCATCGGACAGAATGTTTATCGAAACGTATAAAAATGGTATAAATATCAACTGGAGTGAATCTGTTGCGCGAGAAGCTTTGCGATGGGAACGCCGCTTGGAACTGGCTATGGAAAATGGACGTTTCTTTGATTTGGTACGATGGGGGATTGCCGCTCAGACTATGAATGCTTATTATCAGGCTGAGCAGCCACGTCGGTCGTATTATGCTTCAGCACAATTTTCGGCTGATAAGCATGAATATCTGCCTATTCCTGAAAATCAAATTCGGTTAAGTAAATATTTGTATCAACAGAATCCGGGATATTAAGGAAGCTACTCAGAAGAGTAAACTTATAATCTAGGCCTTTAAAAAATAAAAATCGTATGAAGACTTTTAAAAATATAATACAGATAGGAGCGATGCTACTGTTTGTGGGCTTATTTAGTGCCTGTGAACGCGATGTGGCGAATTCGCTTGATCTGCATGCTGAGGTCAATGTCTTGGCATTCGAAGTAGGCAATGTCAATGGAGAGATCAATAACGAGACTGGTACTATCACCGTGATGGTGCCGGAAGGTACTGATTTATCCCAAATAGCTCCTGTTATCGATTTGCCGGTTAATGCGACCGTAAAACCTGCATCAGGAACACCGCAGAACTTTATGTTTTCGGCAACCACACCATTAGTGTATCGCGTGTACAATGGGAATTTGTATAATACATATCATGTGACGGTTAAAGAAATCAAGGGTGAAATAACGGCTTTCCGTATCGGAGATAAAGCTGGTATCATTGACCAGACGGATAAGACTGTGATGATTTATCTGCCGGAGGGAACGGGTGTAGGTCAGCTTAGCCCTGCTATAGAATATACCGAAGGTGCAGAAATATCCCCGGTACAAGGAAGCTATGTTGATTTCTCTTCACCTGTTACCTATAAGGTGACTTATATGGGACAAACGTTCACCTACACAGTGACCGTCATATTGGGCGATGAGCCTAAGTTACCGCTGATTATTTCAAATAATGAAAATATAGCGCCATTGTGGGGTGATTTGGGGACAGCTGTTACCAATCAGACTGCGAATCCTAGAACAGATGGTATTAATTCTTCTCCTATGTGTGTTTCTATGGTTAGAAATGCCTCTACAGGTGAAGGTTGGCATGGAGGAGCGCTCTGGAATGAGCATAAGGTAAATATCGATCCTGCCGAGTATAATCGTTTCTCCATTATGGTGCTTAAAGAGGTCGCGGGTGATGTGCAGCTTGAAATACAATCCGATGGTGAAGCTAACAAAGATTGGTTAAGGGCTTGGTATTCGGAGGATAATCTTGGCGAATGGCAGGAGTTGATTTTTGAAATTCCGGAAGGCCGTACCGCGATTATTAATAATATCCTGGTGATGCCACACGAGCATGCTAACGGTCAACCTGTAGCTTTCGAGACACAAAGGATGTATTGGGATGAGTTGAAAGCACTCCCTAAGGAATAATTTAAATTTGAGGGAGTGTCTAAAAGGGGAATATCATCGTCATTGGGAGGTGACGAAGCAATGATGTGTTTTTACGGTTTGTGGATCTTTTTAGACACCCTTCTTCAAATTTCAAAGAGTAACATGATATGAAAATAATGATCACTTTATCTCCGTTTTTACTATTTATATCTGTGTTGACGGGATGCGGAGGGGATGATGGCCCTTCGCCCATTACGCCTACGACGCCGGCTTCGGAAGTTGATGTATCCACAACCTGTATTGACAAGCAAGAAGCGGGAGGCTATCAGGTGTTTTATAAGCCACAGCAAGGTTTCGTGGGCGATCCTATGCCTTATTTCAATGCGGATGATAATAAATTTTATTTGTTTTATCTCTATGAAAATGCAAACCGACATCCTGTTTATTTAACCAAGTCTGCCGATTTCGCGTCTTTCGAGGGTTTTACGGAAGTATTGCCCACCGGAGCCGTAGGCAGTCAAGATGAGTGGATAGGCACAGGGAGCTTTATAAAAAAGGATAATACATATTACAGCTTTTATACGGGGCATAATGCTAATCTAAGTCCGGCAGAACAAGTGATGATGGCGACTTCAACAGATTTGATGAACTGGACGAAGCAGCCTAAAGCTACATTTCAGGCCGTGATTGGGTATGATCAAAATAACTTTCGTGATCCGCATGTCTATTGGGATGAGGCTCGGAGCAGTTACGTCATGTTAGTGACGACCCGCAAAGATGGTAAAGGTGCGCTTGCGCGTTACACCTCTTCCGATTTGAATAACTGGTCGCTTATTGAGCCTTTGCTGGCAACGACTTCTGACAATCCTGGAAGATATGAGATTGAAACAGATGCAGAAATATTGGAATGTCCGGATATATTCAAGATAGGGAATCAATGGTATTTGACTTTTTCCCGCATCAACCGTGATGAACATCGCAAAACTTTTTACCGGGTATCTGATTCGCCGGATGGACCTTGGAAAATCTGTCGGGACGCGATCGGACACCACGAAACTTTTGATGGATTGTACCTTTATGCCGGAAAGACCGCAAGTAATGGCACAGCACGTTACTTATCTGGATGGTGCTCTACCGGGCAAACCGTGAATAACAACAACGAGCTGCACTGGTCGGGTTCTTTGATTACGCATAAATTGGAAAGGCAGCCAAGTGGTAAGTTGTATCCGACGATTCCAGATGCTTTAAATGCAAAATTCAATAAAGAAACGGCTTTTGCTAAGATAAAATCAGAAGGTAATGTTACCGGTGATAAAGATGCTTATACTATTTCCGCTTCATCTTCCTCCCGTAGCTATGCGTTGTTTAACCGCAATACGGCATCTGTGAAAATATCAATGAAAGTTGATGCATCGCAGTCCAATCATTTTGGTTTTTCTTTTGGCGCATGTGGTGATATGTCGGAGGTATACAGCATTGCCTTTGATTTGACCTCTTCTAATCGTTGGGGAATGCCCTCGCTGTTTATGAACCAGGAAACCAACAGCACAGGGAAAAAGGAACTTAACTTTACACCGCTTATCGTTCCTGCAAATAAAGTTTTCGATGTTAAGATTATAATCGAAAATTCTATATGTGTGGTGTATGTGAATAATAATGTTGCCTTTACAAATCGTATATTTAAAATGAATCAAAATCCTTGGTCGATTTTTTCAGATAACGGCACGATAAAAATATCAGGATTGGCAATATCAAAATCTTAATATATTATTGAAAAATACTTTTTATAAACAGATTACTAAATAAGTGACTATGAAGAATACGATAACAATGGGTTTATTAGCCCTTACTTTAGTCGGATGTGGACAACAGCGATCTAAAAGCACGAATAATACCATAGATAGCTTGGAAACATATCGCCCCGCATACCACTTTACACCGAAAAACGGTTGGATGAATGATCCAAATGGTTTGGTCTATTTAGATGGAGAATACCACTTGTTTTTCCAACATAACCCGGACAAAACGACATGGGGCCCAATGCATTGGGGACATGCCACCAGTACGGATTTGGTACATTGGGAAGAGCAGGAAATAGCTTTATTTCCGGATAGTTTGGGTACCATATTCTCTGGTAGTGCCGTGATTGATAAGGACAATACAGCAGGTTTTGGAGCAAATGCTTTAATCGCCATTTATACCAACCATAGTCATGAGATTGAGGAGCAGAAAACAGGTCTACACCAAACGCAAAGCATAGCCTATAGTTTGGACAAGGGCAAGACCTGGACAAAGTATGAAGGTAATCCTGTATTACCCAATCCCGGCATTTGGGATTTCCGAGACCCGAAAGTCATGTGGCATGATGATAGTGGACAGTGGATTATGACTTTGGCTACGAAGCAAACCATAACATTTTATGGGTCCAAGAATTTGAAAGAATGGAACCGCTTGAGTGAGTTTGGTGAAGGAGTAGGAGCGCATGGTGGTGTCTGGGAATGTCCGGATCTGTTGCCGTTCCAGACGTCTGAAGGTAAGAAATGGGTGCTTTTGGTAAGTATAAACCCCGGAGGGCCAAATACAGGTTCGGCTACACAATATTTTGTGGGCGATTTTGATGGTAGAACGTTCACATCGTCACAAAAGGAAATCCTGTGGATGGATTTTGGACCCGATAATTATGCAGGAGTGACATTTTCCAATACAGGTGACCGCAAACTATTAATCGGCTGGATGAGCAACTGGGAATATGCCAACAATGTGCCGGCATCAAATTGGCGTAGCGGAAATACGGTTGTACGTGAACTGGGTTTAACAAAAGAAGGTAATGCATGGTTATTGACCTCTACACCTGCTAAAGAAATTGACAAAGTAAGTAAGAAAGAAGTTGATCCAAAGTCAGTAAAAGTAGAAAATGAAGTTGACTTAAGTAGTGCGATTGCCACACTTCTAAATACGTTTGATGCTTCGTTTAAACAAGCGAAAGCTGTCGATTTTACTGTTACATTATCCAATGAAGATGGCGATGTTTTAGTGTTTGGTTTAGAGAAAGATAAAGGTCAGTATTTCATTGATCGGTCTAAGACTGGAGATGCTAATTTCAGCGAGAAGTTTATCCATCGCCCAGTTGCACCGCGCTTGACAAAAAACGAAGGATTGGACATCCGTTTCTTGCTTGATAAGAATTCAATCGAGTTATTTGCCGATGGCGGAAAGACCAATATGAGTGCTTTGTTTTTTACGAAAAAGCCATTTACGAAGATGACGGTAAATACCGTTGAAACAAGTATATTGGAGGATTTTCAGGTGAAATCTGTATATTAAAAGCTGTTGTGTGTTATAAAATAGTTTTATACGGAGTCCGGAGACTCCTTTTCATAAAAATCCGTAGAGACCCTGCGGAACTCTATGGATAGTAGAGGAGTTTTTGAATAAAAACCTATAAGGTTTTCGAAAACCTTATAGGTTTGACTACGGGTACGGGGCGTGTTGTTACCCGGTAAATCCTATTCTTTGTGTTTAGTGAAGCGATACTAAGAATGTAAAATAACCTGTTGGGTATTATAAAATAAGACAAAATGAAAGACGAAAAATTAAATTTGAATGGGGTTTGCTTTGGAGAGGTATTGTGGGATAATCTGCCAGAAGGTAGAAAACTGGGAGGAGCACCGTTTAATGTTGCTTATCATTTGAATAAATTAGGGATTCACGCCAAAATGTTGAGTAGGGTAGGAACGGATGCGAACGGTGATGATATCGTAGAATTATCGACACAATTAGGTCTTCCATTGGATTTGGTACAGCGAGATACCGAACTCCCCACATCTACTGTGGAAGTGCATATACAGCCGAATAAAGATGTTCGTTATGAGATCGTTTTTCCTGTCGCATGGGATAACATCACTTGTGGTGAAAAGGAAATAGAAGCGGTGAGAAATGCTGATTTTTTTGTCTTTGGCAGCTTGTCTACCCGAAATGATCCTACTTATCAAAGTCTTAAGACTTTGCTTATGGAAGCACAGTATAAAGTTTTGGATGTCAATTTGCGTCCGCCTTTCTATACGCAGGAACGTATTTTTGAATTATTGCGCTATGCGGACTTGGTTAAAATGAATGAGGAAGAACAGGATCTAATCGCTGAATGGTTAACACTGCCACATGGACTCAATGACCGTGAAAAGGCCGAACACATCATGGATGCTTTCCAGATCCCCGAGTTGATTGTTACCTTTGGTGCCGCTGGAGCTATATATCATTCTACCATCAAGGGTTTTAGTTTCCATTTTCCGGCTATGAAGATAGATGTCGTGGATACGATTGGTAGTGGCGACTCTTTCTTAGCTGCTTTTCTTTCCCAGCGATGCCGTCGGGATAAAGAGATGCTACCTGAGGAGATTTTGGAATTCGCAGCTACCTTAAGTGGTTTTGTCACCCAGAGTGCTGGTGCGTGTCCGAGCTACGATGCAGCAACAATCAATAGATTTCAATGGATGAACCCGATTTTCTCCGTATAAATCAATTTGTATTACTGTTTTATTTTGTGTAGTTTTTTAGTGATTTCTCTACAAGAAACGACAAGGTATGCACGAAAAATATCAGCGTTTCTATTAGACACGTTATCTTGTAAAACACAGACGATGACGTTTTTAATAGAAACGCTATCTTTTTAGAAGAAAATGTCAACGTTTACATCATAAACGTTATCTCTTCAGAGAGAAAAGATAATGTGTGCATCATAAGCGATAACATTTGGTAGATACACGTTATCTTTTCTGATAGAAACGCTCACGTGTAGGTCACAAACTATAACGTTCGATAAATACACGTCATCTCTTCAGAGAGAAACGATAACGTATACATCATAAACGATAACGTTTGCAACAAAAACGATAACGTTTGCTTTTTCGGATTCAGTGTCGGTTTTAAGAATAAAAACTGTGTTAATGGTGGTTTAAACCCTGTTTTTGTCTTTAAAATAGCGAAAAATACAACTTTTGAAATTGTAAAATCGTGCCAAACCTTGTTTGCACAATAATGGAAATATGGCACATATTTACAATTTTGAAGATTGTTGTCAGATTTTACGTCAAATCAAACTAAAATAGAAAAAGTATTTCATACTCCTTCCTCTTTCAAGTTTTACTTCGTAGAACTCCCTTCGGTCGGTTAACGAAGTGTAACTTGGAAGGATAATAAAGCAAGTTTGTAACTTGCTACTCCCATCGTTTCTAAGTTGAAAACTTAGGTTATTTATCCTCACAAGATACCGCTGCGCTCAATCTTGCGAGAGAGAACTGTATGCGACCATCTAATTATAAGTAATGATGGTTATTATAGCTTTGCCGATAATGGAGAAATTTAGCTTATCAAGTATTCTACCCAGTTTCTCTTTTGAAAAGAGGGTAGCATTTCAACAAATGAAAATGAGACGAGAAATGAGACAGAACAGCATCAAAAGCCTCTGATTTCTATCCTTTTTACAACAAAACACAAACTTTAATTAACAGAATTTATTAATCTTTTATGGTAATATGGCTTGTGTAACTAATTGAAAATTAAATTCATAGAACAAAAAAAGCCTCTCTTTTCAGAGAAGCTTTTCGGGTAAGTAATCGGGCTCGAACCGACGACCCCTAGAACCACAATCTAGTGCTCTAACCAACTGAGCTATACCTACCGTGTTTGTGCTACAAAAGTAGAATATTTCTTGAAATCCTCCAAATATTTTTAATTAAAAAACAAGGTTAGAGTCTAAATAAGCTCATTTTTAATAAGATAATTTTTTCAATCAAGAAGGGGCTATGCATATTTGTTTTTGGCGAATTGCTTTAGGGCTATATTTCTTGCCATAAGCAAAGATAAAATAGTATTTATAACCCTTATCTTTCGATTTTAAAAATAACAGAAATACGTGTTGACATATATGAAAAAAGAGAGATCAAGGAAAACGTGTAAGAAAGGGCATATATTTTATAAGAGCAGTGATTGCGACATCTGTCCAATATGTGAAAAAGAAAACAAACCTACAACAGGTTTTTTGAGCTTTTTTAGTAGTCCTGTGCGTAATGCTATGCTTGCGAAAGGTATTGATACGCTGGAGAAGCTCTCTAATTTTACAGAGAAAGAGATTCTCAGCCTTCATGGGATAGGGAAGACGTCTTTACCCATATTTCGGACACTGTTGGCAGATGCAGAGCTGAACTTTAAGGAGGCCAAAAAGGTCATATCAAAGATAAATGAAGAAGTATCAACTTACCATGCATTATTGACTATTGAGGATAAGGCTATTGCAGAAATGTTGCTTGAGGAAATAATGCAATCTCTTCCAGAAGCAGAAAATAAAGTGTGGCATGGGCATCCAGTTTGGTTTTTGGATGGTAATCCTATTGTGGGCTATAGTAAGCAAAAAGCAGGCATGAGACTGATGTTCTGGAGTGGTGGTGACTTTGAGGAACCGTTATTATCTGTTCGGGGTAAAAAGTTCAAGGACGCTTCTGTTTTCTATCAGAAGGCTTCCGATATAAAGAAAAGAGACTTAAAACGTTGGTTAAAGAAGTCTCGGGATATACAATGGGATTACAAAAACCTGGTCAAAAGAAAAGGAAAATTAGAGCGATTGAAATAAGATATATCTAAGGAAGAGACAAGATTTAGAGCCTTTTGGGTATAATCAAGCATGATTTTTGCTGTAAATTAAGTATAATCATGATAAAAGAATGAACAATCATATATTTTTTCATTTTATAAAAGGAGGTGATCATGAATCTTGTACAAAAAATTGAACGTTGGGGAGATGCCCATCACCCGCGTTGGTTAGATATTCTAAGAATAATTCTGGGGATTATTTTATTTGCGAAAGGCGTAAGTTTTATTGCTGATCGTGATACGGTCGCTGACTTGGTGCGGCAAACAAACTTCCAGTTATCCATTTGGTCGGCCGTGCATTATGTCGTTTTTGCCCATTTGGTTGGGGGAGTTTTTATCCTGTTAGGATTTCAAACACGTTTAGCGGTACTTTTTCAGCTTCCTATCCTAATTGGAGCCGTATTTTTTGTGAATATAACCCAAGGCTTTAGTTTCTTGAATTCGGAACTGTGGTTGTCTCTCTTGGTATTACTTCTTCTATTGATCTTTTTGGTGGTCGGTTCTGGAAAGTATTCTTTGGACAATATGATGGATAAGCCTGGTTATAAAAGACAGATTTAATAACAAGGGGCGCATATGCGCCCCTTGTTATTCTTTTACCAGATTTTGATTCGTTCTTCTTTTGGTTTGTACATCTTGTCACCTGGTTTTGTCTCAAAAGCCTCGTGGAAGGCATCTATGTTGATAATAGGTGCAAAAGCACGGTATTCAGCAGGGGAGTGAGGGTCAGTTTTCACTTGGTTAACCACAAACTCATCTGTCGTTTTTGCTCTCCAGATGGTCGCCCACGACAGAAAGAAACGTTGTTCCGGCGTGAAACCATCGATTTTTCCAGGGTTTCCCTTGTCGTTCAAATACATTTTTAATGCATCGAAAGCTACAGAAGCGCCGCCAAGATCACCAATGTTTTCACCTAAGGTGAAACGCCCGTTTACAAAGACCCCCGGAACAGGCTCGTAGGATTCGAATTGTGCAACCAAGGCATCTGCTGCTGCATCAAATTTTTCTTTATCTTCCGGTGTCCACCAGTTGTTTAAGTTACCGTTTCCGTCGTATTGAGAACCTGAATCGTCAAAACCATGGGAAAGTTCGTGGCCAATAACGGCGCCGATACCACCAAAGTTAACCGCTGCGTCAGCTCTATAGTCGTAGAATGGTGCTTGTAGGATTGCAGCAGGGAATACGATTTCATTGAACAATGGACTGTAGTATGCGTTTACAGTCTGTGGACTCATTCCCCATTCTGATTTGTCTACAGGTTTACCTTGTTTTGCCAAGTTTTGTTCAAATGCCCAACGGCTGATTTGTTGTACGTTCTCAAATAAAGAATTGCCGACGGCCAATTTTGAATAGTCCTTCCATTTATCGGGATAGCCTATTTTCACTTTGAACTTTGACAATTTATCCAATGCTTTTACCTTTGTCTCGTCAGACATCCAATTCAACTCTTGGATATGTACTTGGAAAGATTGGATAAGGTATTGAACCATCTCCTCACAAGCTGCTTTCGCTTCAGGTGGGAAATTTTCTGCAACATAAAGTTTACCCAACAATTCGCCCAAAGAACCGCTTACAAACTCCAAACCTCTTTTGTCCAAAGCACGTTGCTCTTTCTGCCCACGAAGTTTTCTCCCGTAGAAATCAAAAGAAAGCTCGTCCAATTCTTTGGTTAAGTAGCCTGTTGCATTATCCATGATGTTGAATTTCATGAATTCCTTGATTAAAGGCAAGTTTTCCGCAGTTAGGATGTTGTCTAAGTTTTGGTAATATTTAAGCTCGCCGATAATCACCGTGTCCGCTGTAAAACCAATTTGTTTAAGATATTTGGCAATATCGATGTTCTTTACCATTTTACCTAGATCGGCTACAGCAACAGGATTATAGCGTTTTTGCGCATCGCGTTGCTCTTCAATGGTTAATAGGTTTGCTGCCAATTCTTTTTCAAAAGCTACAATTTTTGGTCCTTTCAGATCAAAAGTTTTCTGGCCTGTAAAGGTGTATAACGAAGAAACGAACTCCGAATATTGTGCTAAAGTTTCAGTGTTTTTCTCATCTACCTTTTGGTAATAAGAACGTCCAAGGCCTAAGCTTGCACCACCTAAATACACGGCGTTTACATCGCTGTTTTTCATGTGCGCATACACATAACCACCAAAGAATGGATTGTTGCCTTCTGGACCTACTTCTACTAGGTAGTTGTAAAGATCGTTCATGTTTTGAATAGCATCAATCTTATCAAGGTAAGGTTTTACAGGGTTAATACCAAGGTTGTTACGTGTGTCAAAATCAACAAATGATTTGTATAAATCACCGATCTTCTGACCGTCAGAACCCTTTTCAAATTGTTGGGTCAAGGACTCTTGAAGGATTTTCATAACGGCTTGATCCGTATGCTCGCGAAGTTCGTCAAAAGAACCCCAACGGGCTCTGTCCGATGGGATTTCGACGGTTTTCATCCAGTTCCCGTTTACAAAATTGTAAAAGTCATCCTGCGGACGTACCGAATTATCCATGTGGGATAAATCGATAGCCTGATGCGTTTGAGCAGTAACATACCCGCTTGTAGCAACCATAACAGAGGCTATAGCAAGAATTTTTTTCATATATAACTGTTTTTAGTGTTTAAAATACCTATGCAAACATAGGAAAAGTTGCTCGTAAAAAAGGTAACGATTGCATAGTAAAACAGTATATTTTTGTTTATTTTGTAACTATGCTATGGGATGTAAACGGTCATGCTATTGAGATTATCGCTTCCGATAAAAGGGAAGTGCGTACTGTTCGCTGGACTGAGGAAGAGAAGATTTTGGCTGTTGGTGCAGACATTCCCCAGCAGGAAGTGCGTTATCTCATTAAGGAAATGCTTGATAAGGAGCAAGAAAAGATCGAGATTAATTCAATAACCTATTTGGAGTTTTTTGACAAAAAATGGCCGCTTAAAATAAAGTATGGGAAAGGAAAGCCTTATTTTAAAAATAATATAATCTATTGTTTTACAGATCGGAAAAGTATATCACCTGTATTTCTTGGAAAGATTCAAACAACGCTTTTTCAAGATGTAATATACAGGGAGGTGGGGTGCTGGGAGGATTTGTTGCAGGTGTTGGTTCCCGAAATTCTTTTTAGAAAGAATGATAGTACCCCATTTATTATCACTAACGCAGGCGAAAAAATCACGTTTAGCAAATCGTTGAAAAATCTTTCTTTAGAATCGTTGGCCTATGCTGTTTTTAAAGCTATGGTACAGTACGTGGATTTATCAGAGGATGAAGAGGAAAAGTTGTTGGATAAATACTTCCCAAATTGGAAGAATCACTATAAAATTTTATGCTATGAATACCCCAAATACATTTGAATTGAATATCGCTATACCAAAGATACTCTTTTCTTCAGTTTTGCAGAAACCGGAACTTCTACTGGAATTGATGGGCGAGGAACAGAAACAGAATCTGAAGGAATACCTCTTTGACCAGTTGCAGGATAAAGACGGTAGTCCTGAAATTGATGAAATGCGTATACACGCTTTAAAGTATCAAGAAGAGAACGGTCAAGGTAGTTTCCGACTTCATTTTATGATTAACCGTCGATTTTGTTGTTCGGATATTGAAGCTTGTCGAACAGATTATGTGGATTTTAAGTTCGAATATCTACAGGAAGACTTTAGGGCTACAGCACATTATTTTAATTGGGAACTGAATAATTAAGAGAGTGAAACTAGGAATCTGTTGCGTTGTTTTTGTCATCCCGACAAAGGAGGGATCTATTTAAATTATAGTGTCTTTAACAGACATCTCTCGTCCTCGTTTTCAAACGAGGATGCATTATTTAGTATCTACATACTCGTTTCCACTCCGTTCAAACGAGTACGAGATGGGGAGGATAAATAGCCTAAGTTTTCAACTTAGAAACGATAAGAGTAGCAAGTTGCAAACTTGCTTTATTATCCTTCCAAGTTACACTTCGTTAACCGACCGAAGGGAGTTCTACGAAGTAAAACTTGAAAGAGGGAGATAGCCTCCTTTACAAATCTTCCTTCTCGTCCTCGTTTTCAAACGAGGATACATTATTTAGTATCTACATACTCGTTTCCACTCCGTTCAAACAAGTACGAGACAGAGGTATTTCCTTTGTGTAGGATAGAGAAAACTCTCCTTTAAAAACAATTTTTGATGCGTTTACTCTTCAATTCTATCAAAAAAATTAGGAATCTTAGTCAAAAAACCCTTTCTTTATCCCCCAAGTAAAAAATTAAACTAATCATTGAACGATTCCTTTATGGAGAGTATAATTAAAACAATTTCAAATTTTGTCTGGAGCGATTTCTTTATCTATTTATGTTTATTCACGGGACTTTATTTTTCTATACGTACAGGCTTTTTACAAGTGACCTATATCAAAGAAATGGTTCAGTTACTCTTTAAAAAGCGAGAATCAGATAAAGGTATTTCCTCTTTTCAAGCCTTTGCTCTGGCTATCTCAGGGCGGGTAGGAACAGGTAATATCGTAGGGGTCGCTACAGCGATTTTTATGGGCGGTCCCGGCGCTATATTTTGGATGTGGCTTATTGCTTTCTTGGGATCCTCTTCTGCTTTTGTTGAAGCTACATTGGGACAACTTTATAAACAGGTGAGAGGAGGTGAGTTTCGTGGTGGCCCTGCGTATTATATCGAGAAAGGTCTTGGTGTTAAATGGTACGCGGTACTCTTTGCCGTTATTACTATTTTAAGTACGGGCTTTCTGTTGCCGGGGGTTCAGAGTAACGCTATCAGCGGTACGATGTCAAACGCATTTGGTATTGAGAATACGACCTGGACATTGGGAAGCTTTGAACTTCCGATTAGTTGGGTTGGGATTACTGTGATTGTATTATTGGCGATTATTATTATCGGAGGTGTGAAGAGGTTGGGACAGGCTGCGGAGTATATTGTACCGCTTATGGCCGGGGCTTATATTTTGATGGCATTGGTTATTATTGGGTTGAATTTTGGGCAGATACCTGCTGTATTCAAACTTATTTTTACTTCGGCATTTAGTATGGATGCCACTTTTGGAGGTATTGTTGGGATGGCCATAGCTTGGGGAGTTAAACGAGGGGTTTACTCCAATGAAGCTGGTCAAGGTACTGCACCGCATGCAGCCGCAGCAGCAGAGGTGAAGCATCCGGCACAGCAAGGTTTGGTGCAGGCGTTTTCGGTATATGTCGATACTCTTTTTGTCTGTACAGCCACAGCGTTGATGATTTTATTTACCGGTATGTACAATGTGGGAGAGACCTTTGATGCTAAAGGGGATGCTGTAACTTATGTCACGGAACATATCTCTGGAGTGGGAGCGGATGGATTCACGCAAGCAGCAGTAGCGGATCATTTCCCAGCATTTGGTCACAAATTTGTGGCAATAGCGTTGTTCTTTTTTGCTTTTACGACCGTCATGGCTTATTATTACTATGCGGAAACCAATATTGCCTATATATTTAAAGGTAAGAGTGCCAAAGGAGTTATTTGGGTGTTGCGTATAGTATTTCTTTTTGCAGTATATTTTGGAACGGTTCGTACGGCGAATCTGGCGTGGGATTTGGGTGATATCGGTGTTGGTTTAATGGCCTACGTTAACTTGATCGCAATCCTATTGATGAGCAAAACGGCATTGAAAGTCTGGAATGACTACAAAACGAAACGCAAAGCGGGTATTAAGGATCCGGATTTTAACCCTAAAGAACTGGGAATTAAAAATGCGGATTTTTGGGAGGAGAAGTAAGCATGAAAAAAGGGAGTTTTTGGGCATTATTGCCATTGATAGTATTTGTGGTCATTTATTTTTCAGGATCTTTATATCTGAATGATTTCTACGCTATCCCCACATTGGTTGTATTTGTTTTTTGCCTTTTTATAGCCTTCTTTCAATTCCCCAAGAAACCACTTTCTGATAAATTTAAGCACTTTGCAAAAGGTTCTGGCGATGAGAATATCTTGGTGATGATTCTTATTTTTTTGTTGGCCGGTGCGTTTGGCGAATTATCTAAAGCTATTGGAGGGATTTCTTCGACCATTAATTTTTCGCTTTCCTATATCAGCCCACAGTTTATCATTGCCGGCTTATTTCTAGTTGCCTGTTTCATATCAACTTCCTTGGGTACTTCCGTTGGTACTATTGTCGCATTGGCTCCAATTGCCGTAGGACTGGAGGACAATCTGCCCGGATCAATGGCCATGTCGTTGGCAGCTGTGATTGGTGGGGCAATGTTTGGCGATAACCTATCGTTTATATCCGATACGACGATTGCTGCCACACGAACGCAAGGCGTGGGGATGCGAGACAAGTTTCGGGTCAATTTTCGGATTGTATTTCCTATGGCCATCCTCTGCTTTTGTGTATATGTAGGTTTGGGCTTCTGGATATTTGGGGAAGGGACCGATATAGTGGTAGGGGAATATAGCTTTGTGAAAATCATTCCTTACATATTGGTGTTCGTCATTGCGTTGTTGGGAGTGAATGTTATCTGGACTTTGGGGATTGGTGTTTTGTCAGCTTTATTAGTCGGTCTTGGAACAGGATCCATCAATTTTTTGGAGGCCTTGCAAGCTATCAACATCGGTTTTGCAGGAATGTTTGAGTTGAGTTTGCTCTGTCTGATTATCGGCGGTATTGTAGGAATCATTCGATATAATGGCGGTATAGAATTTCTGCTGCACCAAGTGTCTAAACGTATTAAAAATGCACGGGGAGCCGAGTTAGGTATCGCTTTTTTAACGACGCTTGTGGATATTTGTATTGCAAACAATACGATAGCCATCGTTATCGTAGGACCTTTGGCCAAAGATATTTCTGATAAAAATCAGCTAGAACCAAAGCGAGTTGCAAGTATTCTGGATACGATGTCTTGTTTTGCACAAGGGATAATCCCCTATGGTGCACAGATGTTGGCGGCACTGGCTGCGGCAAAGATTTATTTTGAACAGCAAGATAATCTGCAAGCCATGATTTCTCCCTTGGATATTATCCAATACCTTTACTATCCATTCCTTATTGGATTAGCAACAATATTATTTATCTTGTTTAGGAAGCGGAAAGCTCTTAGTTAATATCATGCTGTGCCTCGGCTATTAAGACGAGGGTGTCCGAAAAGTCCGCCGTCATTGTCATTGCGAGGAACGAAGCAATCTGGTGACGGTAAAAACGCAGATTGCTTCGTCATTTTTCCTCGTCCCGAATGCTTTCGGGAACGCATTTTTTTAATGATTAACAACCTTTTCGGACATCCTCTTCTCTTTTTCTTCTACCTCAATTGATCCATCAAGCCATCAAATTCCTGTCGCAATTGGGCAAGTTGCTCCTCTAAGCTTGCTACCCGGTTTTCTAATTCTTTTACCTTGGTTGAGGAAGTGCCAGTGCCATGATCAGTAGAAAAGCTTTCCTCTTCTTCATTTACTTCGCCCAGAAGGTGTACATAACGAACTTCTTTTTGACCGGGGCGCTTCGCTAATTGCTGGACAAAAGGAGGTTCATTTTCACTTAAACGGTTTAATACTTCCTGAACCTCTTCTATACTTTCAAAATCAAACAAGCGACCGGCATTGGTGTTGATTTCTCCTGCGGTGAGTGGTCCGCGAAGAATGAGTAGGCATAAAGCTGCCAAATCCTGCGGGATGAGTGGGTATTGTATTGCCAGATTATGTTTGTACTTAGTTACACGGCTCCCGCCACCAACTACTGTTGAAATTAATCCTCGCTTTTTCAAAGTGTCCAGCGCTTGGATAATGGTGTTCTCATCGTACGAAACAACGGGCTTGCGGGATGTCTTTTGGTTACAGGCAGCTTGTAAGCTGTTTAACGTCATCGGGTAATATTCAGGTGTGGTTTTAGATTTTTCCAATAGAGAGCCCAATACCCGTAGTTCTTCAGCACTTAAAATAGGTAAACTGTTATTTTCTTCCATTCTTCCTTGCTTTGTGGTTAATTCTGACCGAATATAGAAAAAATCACGGGTTTTTGAAATAGGTTTTCGTTCGGCAGAACTTTTCTTAACTTCGCAGGAAGTGAAACACCTGTTGCGAATCGCCCATCATCCAGCTTATGTCCATCCTCTCCGTGAAGGACATCGTTTTCCAATGCTCAAATACGAACTTATCCCTTTGCAACTTTTGCGCGAAGGGGTGGTGCAGGCTAATAGCTTCTTTGTGCCAAAACTGGCGATGAAAGAAGTGATTTGTTTGGCGCATGATGGACAATATGTTCAACATTTGCTTAACCTTAGTCTGGATGCAAAGATGGTGCGCCGTATAGGTTTTCCTTTGTCAAAATCTTTGGTGGAAAGAGAATTGTATCTGGTTGATGGAACGATACAAGCTTGCCATTATGCGATGGAGAATGGTGTAGCGTTTAACACGGCGGGAGGCACACATCATGCGGGGAGAGATTTTGGAGAAGGTTTTTGCCTGCTGAATGACCAAGCTGTTGGAGCAGCCTATCTGGTGGAGAAAGGTATCGCAAAACGGGTACTGATTATCGATCTGGACGTACATCAAGGAAATGGTACCGCCCATATTTTTGAAGATAGCTCTTCTGTATTCACCTTTTCCATGCATGGAGACAAGAATTTCCCGTTTATTAAAGAGCGTTCATTTTTGGATGTTCCATTGGTAGATGGAATAACGGATGAAGTTTATCTCGCCTTGCTAAAACAACATCTCGATACGCTGTTTGCCTCCATTCAGCCTGATTTTGTATTCTACCAAGCAGGTGTGGATGTGCTGGAGACCGATAAATTAGGCAAACTAAAACTTACAGCAGAAGGTTGCAGTAGGCGTGATGAGATGGTGTTTAGGTACTGTCACGAACGCAGTATCCCGGTACAGGTTAGTATGGGAGGTGGATATTCTACGCATATCAAGGATATCGTCAATGCCCATGTGGAGACCTATCGCATAGCGGTGGATGTCTATGGGTTTTAAATGGGTTGAGTTTCAATAATAGTAGGTAATATATAGTGCGATGCTAAGTATGGGATAGCCCAATCATGACACGTAACAGCAAGTTTACAAACACGACAAATATAGCATTTTGAAATATTTCACTTTTTATTACCTTTGCTCCGTCGAATGAGTAAACGTTTCAAAAAATATATGGCGTTCATCTTGCTACTCCTGCTACAGATAATAGGGAGTGCGGACTTGTACACAGCCCTATGTTTTTCATCGATTTCAACCTCTGCAACCGAAACCCACCTCCACGCCCCTCATTCACAACAACATCTCACTTCACAGCATACCGTATATAAACTTTCTAGTCCACTTTTTCACAAAAACATATCAGAAATTATTCAAGATAGTGATATCGATATAAGTGGTAAATTATCATACGCAAAAGTCACGCTGATTCTTGTTGTTGGTTTTTTGTTGTGTGCTTATGAATTATGTTTACGGAACAGAATCTTGTCTGGATTCTGTGAGAATAACCCCATTTATTCTTCTTGCAGATATATTCTCTATTCCAATTTTAGAATTTAGGAGGATTCCTACTTTGAATCTTACGACATTACAGTAAATAGCATTACTTCCGGTAACGTGCAACGAGCACGCTTGTTCCGGGAGGTCGGTCTATTTTGCTGTTTCGCAAATATTTCCATTTGCGTCAATTAACGTGATAATAATTTCTATATTAAAATAATCCATGAGATACAACACCCTTGCATTATGGATGGTAGGTGGTTTGATGACCTTTTCCGCCTGCCATACCGAGACAGAAAAAGAGGAAGAAACAACCTTTTCCGTAACCTCCCCGGTGATTAAGGACACAACGATTACCAAGCAATATGTCAGTCAGATACGTGCTATCCGACATATTGAGATACGTTCGCAGGAACGCGGATTTTTAGAGCATATCTATGTTGATGAAGGACAGTATGTTCATAAAGGACAGTTGTTGTTCCAGATTATGCCAAAGATATATCAAGCCGAATACCTTAAGGCAGAGGCCGAAGTTGAGGCCGCTATGCTAGAAGTACGTAACGCCGAAACGCTATCTGAAAAAAATATCATCGCGCCAAACGAACTGGCGCTCACAAAAGCAAAACTCAAACGGGCAGAAGCAGAAATGGAACTGGCGAAGACACATTTGCAGTTTACTAAAATTGTAGCACCTTACGACGGCTATGTCGATCATCTGGAACTCAAACTTGGAAGTCTGGTGGATGAGGGGGAATTGCTGACCTCATTGTCCGACAACAAGCAAATGTGGGTGTATTTCAACGTGACGGAAAGCGAATATCTCGATTTTAAGTCGCATGAAGATGAACAAGATATGAACCATGTGAAGCTGTTGTTGGCCAATCATGAAACCTTTTCAGAAATCGGGAAAGTGGAAGCTATCGAAGCGGATTTCAATAACGAAACAGGAAACATCGCCTTCCGGGCAACTTTTGCGAATCCTGCTAATTTGCTCCGAAATGGTCAGACCGGAACGGTATTGATGCCAATACCCATCCATCACGGTGTGATTATCCCTCAAAAAGCGACTTTCGAAATTATGGATAAAAAATACGTCTACATTGTCGATGGGAACGGTACGGTGAAGTTAACACCTATTACAGTTAAGGCCCAGCTTCCGGATCTCTATATTCTGGAAAATGGTTTGGTGGGGACAGAAAAAATATTGCTGGAGGGCATACGGAAAGTCCAAGATGGTGATAAGATCAAAACCCGCTATGAAGAGCCCAATAAAGTATTAAGTGCGCTAAGCTTACCTAGCGAATAAGGAGCAAATTGTGTAACGTTTAAAAACAACATTATGTTTGAAAATTTTTTAAGACGCCCTGTTTTAGCTATCGTCATGTCCATTGCCGTTGTGCTGATGGGATTGTTAGCCATAAACAGCTTGCCGATATCTCAATTCCCGGATATCGCTCCACCGGTAGTCGTTGTTAATATTGCCTATCCGGGCGCGAGTGCCAATGTCCTTACCGAATCTGTATTGATTCCGATGGAAAAAGCGATTAACGGAACGCCTGGCATGAAGTATATGACCTCGGATGCGACAAGTGCCGGTGAAGCGGCTATTATGGTGTATTTTAATCTGGGGACAGACCCTAGTCTCGCCATGGTCAATGTTAAAACACGTATAGAACAGGTTACGAACAATCTTCCCGAACTCGTACAGCGTGAAGGATTGGTGGTGAGTTATACTTCGCCGAATATGTTGATGTATGTTAATGTGTTCAGTAAAGATCCTAATGCTGATCAGAAGTTCCTCTATAACTTCGCCAATGTCAATATCATCAATGAAATCAGCCGTTTGGATGGTGTCGGTAGTGCCAAGATCTTAGGTAGCCGTACGTATGCGATGCGGGTATGGCTAAATACGGATCGTATGCGTGCATACAACGTATCGACCGAAGAAGTGATGGAAGCTATGGCTAAGCAAAGCATTATCGGAACTCCGGGCCGGTTGGGACAAAGTACCGGTAAGCGTTCGCAGGCCTTAGAGTATGTGCTGACCTATCAGGGACGTTATAATAAACCGGAACAATATGAGAATATTATCATCCGTGCTAATCCGGAAGGTGAGAGTATTAAGCTGAAGAATGTCGCCGAGGTTGAACTCGGAAGTGAGTTCTATGATATTTATTCGAATTTAGATGGGCTTCCATCCGCGTCCATCACGCTAAAACAGACCTACGGAAGTAATGCCAACGAGGTAATCAAAGAAGTCAAAAATAAACTTGAAGAAATCAAAACTTCTTCTTTCCCTCCGGGTATGGACTATAAAATTACATACGACGTATCCAACTTCTTGGATGCTTCTATTGATAAAGTTATTCATACCTTGGTAGAGGCCTTTGTTCTGGTTGCATTAGTGGTGTTTATTTTTTTGGGCGACTGGCGGTCTACCTTGATTCCGATTATCGCTGTGCCCGTGTCTTTGATTGGTGCATTTTTCTGTATGCAGGCATTTGGGCTGACGATAAACTTGATTACGCTATTTGCACTGGTACTTGCGATCGGTATTGTGGTCGATAATGCCATTGTGGTTGTCGAGGCCGTGCATACCAAGATGCATGAGAAGCACATGCCCGCCTATCCGGCAACGATGGAAGTAGTCAAAGAAATCAGCGGTGCTATTATCGCCATCACGTTGATGATGACGGCCGTGTTTGTACCTGTAGCATTTATGACCGGTCCGGTCGGTGTGTTTTTTAGGCAGTTTTCCATTACGATGGCCAGCTCGATTGTCATTTCCGGTTTTGTTGCGTTGACGTTGACGCCGGTACTTTGTGCCATGTTGCTCAAAAATCAACACGGCAAACCGAAAAAAAGAAGCCTCATGGATAAGTTGTTGGACGGCTTTAACAAACGTTTTGAGCGGACGACGACACGTTATGCCTTATTGATGAAACGCATTGTCAACCGTCGCGGAATCACTTTCCTCTTATTTGCCGTGTTTGCTGTTGCGATATGGATAACGAGCGGAACATTGCCCTCCGGATTTATTCCTAATGAAGATCAGGGGATGATATATGCAATCGTACAGATGCCGCCTGGATCTACATTGGAGCGTACAAATGAAGCTACGGCACATCTTCAAAAGATTGCGGAACATATCGATGATGTCGCATCAGTAACCGCTTTGGCGGGATATGAAGTGCTGACCGAAGGTCGTGGTTCCAATGCAGGAACGTGTCTGATCGAGTTAAAAGGCTGGTCAGAAAGAAAACATACGGCACTAGAGATTGTAGAGGAACTGGAACACCATACCAAGGAAATAACAGGTGCTACTATCGAATTCTTTGGTCCGCCTGCGGTACCGGGTTACGGTGCTGCCGGAGGTTTTTCGATGCGTCTGCTTGATAAGACCAATTCCGACAACTACAAGGAATTGGAACAAATCAATGATGAGTTTATGCACGCACTCGAGCAACGTAAGGAACTTACAGGTTTATTTACGTTCTTTAGTGCCAACTATCCGCAATACGAACTAGAGATCGATAACGAAGCCGCTATGCAAAAAGGGGTCGATATTGAGACTGCAATGAATAATCTGTCGATCTTGATAGGAAGTACATACGAACAAGGATTTATACGGTTCGGTACTTTCTATAAAGTATATGTGCAGGCAGCTCCTGAACACCGTGCATTGCCGGATGATGTTATGAAGCTATATGTGAAGAATAACCGGGATGAGATGGTGCCTTATTCGGCGTTCATGAAAATGAACAAGACGCACGGATTGAACGAAATCACCCGCTACAATATGTATCCATCAGCTTCCATTAAAGGAGAACCGGCGGCAGGTTATAGTACGGGCGAGGCCATTAAAGCCATACAGGAAGTGGCTGCGCAAACGCTTCCGCGCGGATATGACATCGGATGGGAGGGACTGACCAAGGATGAGGCTGCCCGTGGAAATGAAGCGATCTATATCTTCGGTGTCGTCTTGGTTTTCGTCTATTTGGTATTGGCCGCGCAATATGAAAGTTTCCTTATCCCATTTGCCGTTGTGCTTTCACTGCCTGCAGGCGTCTTTGGAACTTTTTTTCTGTTAAAATTAATGGGCTTATCCAATGATGTTTACGCACAGGTGGGACTGGTTATGCTTGTCGGGCTTTTAGGTAAAAACGCCGTGTTGATTGTCGAATTTGCAATGCAGAAAAATGCACAGGGCTTATCGGTATATAAATCCGCAATCCACGGTGCACGGGCACGTTTCCGCCCTATTCTGATGACTTCTTTTGCTTTTATTGCAGGGATGATTCCGATGTTGTTTGCACATGGTCCTGGTGCCATCGGTAATAAGACGATTGGCGCTGCCTCTGCGGGAGGAATGTTATTAGGGACGCTGTTCGGAGTCATCATCGTACCGGGGCTTTACTTCCTTTTCGGCAGCATGGCAAATAAACGCAAATTGATTAAGCACGAAGAAAAAATGCCCTTATCGGAGCGAATAGAGAATTAGAATTATACGAAAATGAAAAGAAAACATCAAATATATGCTCTCTTATTGTCGGTGTCTGTCATGGTCGAAGGGTGTCATGTCCCGAAGATAGTTTCTCAGGAAGTCAAAGCTGATCTTCCAGAGGAATATAGGGGAAATGGTACTGCCGACACGACAAACTTGGCCAACATCGATTGGAAGAGTTACTTTAATGACCCTTATTTAGGAAATATTATCGATACGGCGTTGCAGCATAATCAAGAACTGCTCATCACGATGCAGGAGATTGAAATATCGGCCAATGAGGTTTCGGCGCGTAAGGGTGAATATCTTCCTTCGGTAGGTGTTAAGCTCGGTGCAGGTGCAGAAAAACGTAGTGAGAATACGCCATTAGGGGCAATGGAACGCCAGGTAGATATTCGGGAAGGGAAAGAAAACCCAGAACCTATGCCCGAACTGGGCGTCGCCTTGGTGGCTAATTGGGAAGTTGATATCTGGAAGAAGCTGCGGAATGCAACCAAATCGGCACAACTTCATTATCTTTCTTCGATTGAAGGCAAAAATTTCATGGTGACCAATCTTGTAGCTGAGATTGCAAGATCGTATTACGAGCTATTGACCCTCGATGAACAGGAACGGATTATTCAGCAGAATATCAAATTACAAACACAGGCATACGATATTGTAAAGGTTCAAAAGGCTGCGACACGTGTCAATGAACTGGCCGTAAAAAAGTTTGAAGCTGAACTGCTAAAGACGCAGAGTCTGCAATATGAGGTGCAGCAAAAGATTGTGGAAACAGAAAATAAATTAAACTATTTGGCAGGGGTTTATCCACGGCATATTGAAAGAAAGCAGACCGATTTTGCGACAGGATCCGGCTTGATGTCATTAGCTGCCGGTATTCCGAGCCAGCTTCTTACAAATAGAGCCGATATACGGCAGGTGGAGTTGGAAATTGCTGCTGCAAACTTGGATATCAAAGTTGCCAAAGCCCATTTTTATCCTTCCATCGGTATTTCTGCTGCAGTAGGTTATCAAGCTTTTAATCCAGCTTATCTTTTGAAAACGCCGGAGTCATTGGCTTATTCCCTTTTCGGGGACTTAATGACACCTTTAGTGAACAAAAATGCGATCAAAGCCGAGTATAAGAATGCAAATGCGAAACAGATACAAGCTGTTTATACATACGAACAGACGATACTGAATGCGTATGTTGAAGTCGCTAATCAGTTGGCAGGCTATCAGAATATCACGCAAAGTATCCATTACAAAACGAAGCAGGTGGAGGTGTTGGATCAATCGATAAACATTGCTAATGATCTCTTTAATGCAGCGCATGCCGAATATATGGAGGTGCTGATGACACAACGGGATGCTTTGGAAAGTAAAATGGATCTGGTTGAATCCCAAAGGGATCAATACATGGCTAAAGTCAATCTTTATAGAGCCTTAGGAGGTGGGTGGCATTAACCATCCACCTTGCTTTCATTTGAAAGTTTAAAGTGTGGTACGTCTTCTATAAAATAGGAGAGTACCACACTTTATTCTAAATTTATGGCTATATTACACAAACAAATAAGCAATAAATCATGGAGTATATCTTTAGGAAAGCTACCCAAAACGAAATCCCCCAGATATGGGATATTTTACAACAGGCCATTGTAAGAAGAAAGGAAGATGGCAGTACGCAATGGCAGGATGGTTACCCTAATACGGAAGTAATTACACGGGACATTGAAAAAGGAGTAGGACATGTATTGACTTTTGGTGATGTGATTGTGGGATATTGTGCCGTGCTGATTAACGATGAGCCAGCTTATGCAGAAATAGAAGGGCGATGGCTGACCGATGGTGATTTTGTGGTGTACCACCGTGTCGCAATCGCTGATGACTACTTAGGAAAAGGTCTTGCGAAGAAGATGTTACGATTTGTTGAAGAATTTGCCAGAAATCATGGGATAGATAGTGTTCGGGCAGATACCAATCATGATAATTTTGCTATGCTAAGTATTTTTGAGCGATTGGGTTATGTGTATTGCGGTGAGGTATATTTCCGGGGTAGCGCACGAAGAGCGTATGAAAAGGTGTTTACATAGGCAAATGTTCGGTTTGTTTTAAGGGAATTTTCCCTTAAAACAAACCGAACATTTCAGCCTCTATTTTTTCAATGATTTTACCCAAATCTTCTGGATTATTGGCGAAATCCAAATTGTCTTTATCTAATATTAAGAGTTTGCCTTCTTTGTAATTGCCAATCCATTTTTCGTATTTCTCGTTCAATTTTGATAAATAGTCCAAACGTATAGCCGACTCGTAGTCCCGACCGCGTTTTTGAATATTGTTAACCAAAGTAGGGACGGACGCACGAAGGTAGATCAGCAGGTCTGGTGGTTTGATATAGTGTACGATGCTTTGGAAGATGTTGCTATAATTCTCAAAGTCCCGAGCACTCATTAGCCCCATGTCGTAAAGGTTTTCTGCAAAGATGTAAGCATCTTCATAGATCGTACGATCCTGGATCATATTGATACCGCGGTTCTGCAAATCAACGATATGTCTGAAACGACTATTTAAGAAGAATATCTGGAGGTTGAATGCCCAGCGTTTCATATCGCTGTAGAAATCTTCCAAATAGGGGTTGTTTTCGACCGCCTCGTACTGTGGCTCGAAATTCAAATGGCGGGCAAGCCTTTCCGTAAGGGTCGTTTTCCCTGCTCCAATATTACCTACAACGGCTATATGCATAATTAAGTAAAAAGTTAAAAAAGAGTAAAGAGCCAAGAAGAAAAAGCAAAGATTGAAGAATGGGAACTTTTTACCTGTACACAGGCTGGAAATTCTACATTTTCAAATCTTC
>Ga0079224_100001381_pt1 | contig 27746 bp, 22 predicted proteins | sample Stecom2015_FD_80414 | JGI IMG/M metagenome (GOLD analysis project Ga0079224, IMG submission 80414) | Agricultural soil microbial communities from Utah to study Nitrogen management - Steer compost 2015 | ecosystem: Environmental > Terrestrial > Soil > Agricultural land | place: USA: Utah... | reverse complement strand
CTGCTGCTGGCGCTGGCCGCGGCGTCCGGCTACCTGCGGGAAACGGTCATCATCATCGGCTCCCTTTTGACCCACGAACTGGCCCACCTGGCGGTGGCCCGGGGCTTCAACGCCGTGGTGGACCGGGTCACCCTCTACCCCTTCGGCGGCGTGGCCCAAGTGCCGGGCCTTACGGCCATGGACCCGCCGGTGGCGGCCTTGATGGCCCTGGCCGGCCCCTTCAACAACTTGGTGCTGGTGTTGGCCGGCGTCTGGGCCGGGCGCTGGTGGAGCCTCGATCCCGGACTGCTGGGGCTGTTTCTCCAGGTGAATTCCCTGCTGGTCGTGGTCAACTTGATGCCCGCCCTGCCTTTGGACGGCGGCCGGGTGGTGCAGGCCCTGCTGCGGCTGCGGCGGGGGGACCGGGGCGCCGCCCGGCAACTCCTTTGGTTCGGCTACGGGGTGGCGGCGGCCCTTCTCCTGGCGGGCACGGTGTCCTGGCTCCTGGAGGTGCGCCAGCCCAACCTGTTCGTCCTGGCGGCGGCGGTGTTCCTGGCGGCCCGGGACGAGGCGGTGGCCGGCGAGCACGCCTTCCTGCGCCCCGTCTGGCAGCGGCGGGCCGAATTGTCCCGCCGGGGCCTGCTGCCCGTCAAGGTATTGGCGGCGCCCGCCACCCTGTCATTGGGGGAGCTGCTGCCCCATCTGGGCAGCCGCCACTACTATGTGGTATGGGTGCTGGACGGCGACCTGCGCCCCCGGGGCCTGCTGGCGGAAGGGGACCTGCTGGCCGCCGCCATGGCCGGCCGGTACCGGGATTCCCTGGCGGAACTTTTGGACAAAGGATCATCAATATGAAGTCATTCTTCGAGGCAAGTTATAGGTGCGTTATAATTTGTTTGCCAGATTCATCAGGGGCATATGAGGGCAGGAGTCATATTATGAACAGATTTCCGGCAGGAGATGAGGTGAGTTGCAAAAGGAGATTTTGATTTCCGTTGAGCAGGACGAAACCAGAGCCGCCGTTTTGGAAGACGGAATTCTGGTGGAGTTCCACCTGGAACGGCCCCTGACCCAGCGGGTAGCGGGCCATATTTTCAAGGGACGGGTGGAAAACGTGCTCCCCGGCATGCAAGCCGCCTTCGTCAACATCGGCCTGGAAAAGAACGCCTTCCTTTACGTGGCCGACGCCCACCCCCTCAACCTGGACTTCGACAGCGAGGATGATGATCTGCCGGAGGACCTGCGCCGGGCCACCATCAAGGACCTGTTGAAGGTAGGACAAGAAGTGATCGTCCAGGTGGCCAAGGAGCCCACGGGCAACAAAGGCGCCCGCATCACCCGCAACTTGACGGTGCCGGGCCGCTTCCTCGTATTGATGCCCGGGGTGGACTACGTGGGGGTTTCCCGCAAGATCGCCAAGGAGGAGGAGCGGGAGCGGCTGAAGCAATTGGCCCACGAATTGAGGCCCCGGGGCATGGGCGTCATCGTGCGCACCGTGGCCGAGGGGCGGTCCCGGGAAGACCTGGCCCGGGACATGAGGTTCCTGCAGCGCCTGTGGGCCGACATCCAGCAGCGGGCCAAGGAAGGCCGGGCACCTAAAGTTTTGTATCAGGATTTGAGTCTCAGCTACCGCATGGTGCGGGACCATTTCACCACCGACGTGGACTCCCTGGTGGTGGATTCGCCCCGGGAATACGAGCGCATCAGGGAGCTGGTGGGCGTCTTCTCCCCCGAACTGGTGGACCGGGTCCAGTTGTTCCAGCACCCGCACCTGACCTTGTTCGATGCCCGGGGCATCAACGAGGAGATGGAGCAGGCCCTTAAGAAGCGGGTCTGGCTCAAGTCGGGGGGCTACATCGTCATCGACCAGACCGAAGCCTTGACGGCCATCGACGTCAACACGGGCCGGTACGTGGGCACCGACAATCTCCAGGAGACCATCTTCAAGACCAACATGGAGGCGGCCCGGGAGATTGCCCGCCAACTGCGGCTGAGGGACATCGGCGGCATCATCATCATCGACTTTATCGACATGGAGAAGCCCCACCACCGGCACCAGGTGGTCCGGGAACTGGATCGGGCCCTGGAGCGGGACCGCACCCGCACCACGGTGCTGGGCCTCACCCAGCTGGGCCTGGTGGAGTTGACCCGGAAGAAGGGCCGGCGCAGCCTGCTGGACCAGTTGACCCGGACGTGCCACTACTGCGACGGCCGGGGCTACGTCTTGACCGAGGAGAGCGTGGCCCGCCGGGTGCGCCGGGAGATCAAGCGCATCATGCGCAACGCCGAGAGCGAGGCCATCCTGGTGGAGGTCCATCCTTCGGTGGCCTCCCTCCTCATCGGTCCCGGCGGCACCAACCTGCGGGAATTGGAGCGGGAGACGGGCAAGAACATCTTCGTCCGGGGCGCCGAGAACTGCCACGTGGAGGAGATGATCGTCCGCTCCCGGGGCACCCGGGAGGAAGTGGAGGAGCGGGCCCTGCCGGTGAAGACAGGCCAGGTGCTGGAGCTGACGGTGGAGGAGCCCCACGTGTCCAACGTCTGGGACGGCATCGCCCGGGTGGAAGGCTACGTCATCGACATCGAAGGGGCCGGCAACAAGGTGGGGGAGAAGGTCAAGGTGGAGATCACCCGGGCCTTCCGCACCTACGCCAAGGCCAAGATGGTTTAGCCCCGCCGGCGACGGCGTTGACGCCCCCCGGGGGCCGTGCTAAAATCAACGCGCCGTAGACACAGGAGGAGTAGTCATGTACGCGATTATAGCCACCGGTGGTAAGCAATATCGGGTCGCCGAAGGGGACGTCATCCGCGTGGAGTCCCTGGCGGCCGAGCCCGATGCCCCGGTCGTCTTCGAAGAAGTTCTGGCCGTCGGCCAAGGGGCCGGCCTGCGGGTGGGCACCCCCCGGGTGGAAGGCGCCCAGGTGCACGCCCGGGTGCTGGACCATGGCCGCAGCAAGAAGGTCAAGGTTTTTTACTATCGACCCAAGAAGCGCTGGAGCCGGCAGCGGGGCCATCGCCAAGGCTACACGCGGGTACGGATCGAAAAAATCGAGGTCTGACCGTCGTGATCCGGGCCCAGTTCCGGCGCCGCAACGGTCACATCGCCTCGTTCACCATTTCCGGCCACGGCGGCCAGGGGCCTTACGGACAGGACATCCTTTGCGCCGCCGTCTCGGCTTTAAGCCAGGCCGCGGTGCTGGGCCTGACGGATGTGGTGGGCATTCCCGTCGCCCTGGAGAAAAAGCACGGATTCCTGCGCTGTGAACTGCCTGAGGATTTGGACCCCCGCAGCAGGTCGGGGGCCGCGGTCTTGCTGGAAACTTTGTTACGGAGCCTGAAGGATTTGGAGCAGAATTACGGGGATGCCCTGGCAGTCGTTGAGGGGTCCCGGGGAGGTGACGTGGATGGGTTCCATTGACCTCCAGCTATTTGCCCAGAAGAAGGCCGGCGGCAGCGCCAAGAACGGCCGGGACAGCGAATCCAAGCGCCTAGGCGTCAAGCGTTACGACGGGCAGCTGGTGTCCGCCGGCAGCATCATCGTGCGCCAGCGGGGCACCCGCATCAAGCCCGGCGTCAACGTAGGCGTGGGCCGGGATCATACTTTGTTCGCCACGGTAACGGGCGTGGTGCGCTTCCAGCGGGCCGGGCGCAACGGGCGCAAGGTGAGTGTTCTTCCGGTGGAGGACGCCCAGCTTGTCTGACTTGGCTGAATTTTCCCTGCAACCCCCGGCTGCATGCCGGGGGTTCTCTTTGCCGGGGCGCCGGAGAGGGGCAACGTTCCGGCAGGCAAACGACGGCTAGGCTATACCCTAGGGTAGTACCCTAAGCGGGGTGGCGCTGGTGGCCGGGGTTTACGAACAGATATACGATCCGGTGCCGGAAGAATTGGCTTATCAATTGGCCCGGGCTCAGCAACACAGTTTTCTCAACGACGTGCAGGTAATCATGGGCTGGCTGCAGATGCAGGAGCCGGAGCGGGCCCTGGCCCATGTGGAAGCCATCGCGGCCAAAGCCCAGCAGGAGCGGGAGCAGCTGCGCAACATGCCCGGCTCCTTGGCTCCCTGGCTATGGACATGGGTGAGCATGGCGCGCCTCTGGGGCATCCATGTGGACCTGGAGGTGAGCGCCGGCACCGAGCCCATGGACTTGCCCATGGTGGCCTTCCGCTACTGCATCGGCGAGCTGCTGCCCGTCTACAATGCCGCCGGCGAGGCTGCCGTCAAGATTTATGTGGTGCCCAAGGCGGTATCCATTACATATACGCGGTTGGGCGATCAGTCGGTGACCTTGTTTGAACGCCTCTCCGGGCACCCCATTCTGGCCCGGTGGCTGGCGGAGGGAACCCTGCGGATGCATCACGACGCCGGCGAAGTCAACGTAACGCTGCTGGCGGGCAAAGGGTGAGAGCCCCTGCGGGCCTTCATCGACGAGGTGGAAATCAGGGTCCGAAGCGGCGACGGAGGCGACGGCATCGTCAGTTTCCACCGGGGACCTTATGAGCCGCGGGGCGGCCCCGACGGCGGCGACGGGGGCCGGGGCGGCGACGTGCTCTTCAAAGTTGATCCTTCCCTTTCCACCCTCACCTCTTTTCGACATCGCCACCTTTACAGGGCCCAGCCCGGCGGCCGGGGCGGCCCCAACAACCGCAAGGGAGCCAAGGGCAAGGATTTGGTGCTGCGGGTGCCCCCCGGCACCGTGGTGCGGGACGCCGGCGGCGAGGTGCTGGCCGACCTGACGGAGCCCGGGCAGGAGTTTACGGCCTGCCGGGGCGGCCGGGGCGGCCGGGGCAACGCCCGCTTCGCCACCCCCACCAACCGGGCGCCCCGCATGGCGGAAAAAGGCGAGCCCGGCCGGGAACTGGTCTTGAAACTGGAGCTGAAGCTCCTGGCCGACGTGGGCTTGGTGGGCATGCCCAACGCCGGCAAGAGCACCCTTTTGGCCCAAGTTTCGGCAGCCCGGCCCAAGACCGCCCCTTATCCCTTCACCACCTTGCAGCCCCAGCTGGGTGTGGTGCGCTTTCCCGACGGCGAGGGCTTCGTCATGGCCGACATCCCCGGCTTGATCGAGGGCGCCCATGAGGGGGTGGGCCTGGGGCACCAGTTCCTGCGACATATCGAGCGGACCAGGGTGCTGGTGTACATCGTGGACGCCGCCGGCACGGAGGGGCGGGACCCCCTGGAGGATTTGACCCTGCTGCGACGGGAACTGGGCTTGTACCACCCGCGGCTCCTGGACCTGCCCTCGGTGGTGGCCTTGAATAAAATGGACTTGCCCGAGGCGCAGGAAGCCCGGCCTGCTTTGGAGGAAGCCTTGGGGGACGCCTACGGCCCCGTGGTGGCCATCTCGGCGGCCACGGGCATGGGCGTGGACAAGCTGCTGGGGGAGATCCGGCGGATCCTGGCCCAGACGCCGCCGGCGGCCACGCCCGCGGCCGAGGCCCTGCGCCGGGTTTATCGCCCCAGGAACCGGGGCGCCGCCTTCGAAATAGAACGGGAGGACGACGGCTGGCGGGTGAAGGGCGCCACCGTTGAACGATGGGTGGCAATGACCGATCTGGAGAATGAAGAAGCGCTCCGGTACTTGTGGCGGCGCCTGCGGCGCATCGGGCTGGATGAGGCTCTCCGGCGGGCCGGGGCTGAAGATGGTGATACTATCTACATAGGACAGGAAGAATTTACTTTTGCGGATCCGGAGGCGATGGGGCAGTGAACGACCCGACTGCGCGCCGCGGTTCGGGCAATGCTGCCCGGGGCCGGCGCCTGGGGCTGCTGGGGGGCACCTTCGATCCCATCCACTACGGCCATTTGATCGCCGCCCAGAGCGCCGCCGAGGAGTTGTCTCTGGACCAGGTGCTCTTCATTCCTTGCGGCATTCCGCCCCACAAAGACATGGCCACCGTGGCCCCCGCCGCCGATCGCCACGCCTTGACCCGGCTGGCCACGGAGGACAACCCGTTGTTTCAGGTGTCCACGGTGGAGTTGGACCGGCCCGGGCCCAGCTACACCGTTCATACTTTGGACCAGTTGACGGCCCTGTATCCCGACGACCGCCTGTTTGTAGTAGTGGGCCTGGACGCCTTCGCCGGCGTGGCGGGGTGGTACGAATCGGAGCGCCTGTTCCGGCTGGCGGAGTTCGTGGTGGTCAGCCGCCCGGGATACAACGGCACCCTGCTGGAGGAGTCCCTGGGCGCCTTGGCGCCCTGGCAGCGGGAGCGGGTGCTGTCCGTGAGCATCCCTTCCCTGGATATCTCCTCCACGGAACTGCGGGACCGGGTGCGCCGGGGCCGCTCCATCCGCTACCTGGTGCCCGAGGCCGTTAGGCATTACATCAAAGAAAACCGCCTGTATCTGGACGATAAATAAAGGTTCGAGGGATGACCTATGGGTGGGGAAGCGGCCGCCGGAGGCCGGCGGCGCCGCCGCATCAAGCGGCGATATGTCTGGCTGGTAGGTTTGGCAGGCTTGCTGCTGCTGGCCACGGGCATTTACGGCGGCTCCCTGGCCTACCGGCTCATCACCGGGATTCAAGCGGGCCGGCAGGCCGCCCACCATGCCGACGAGCAATTGCCGGTGAACCGGGAGCCTTTGTCGCCCGACGAACCCCTCCACATACTGGTGCTGGGCGTGGATGAAGGCCTGGTGGAAGGGGGCGGCCGGGTGGCCGAAGGGGCGCGCCGCTCCGACGTGATCATGCTGCTGACCATCGACAAGCTGACGGGGCATGTGGGGCTCCTGTGGATCCCCCGGGACACCCACGTTCAAATCCCCCAGGCGGCCATCACCGAGTTGACGGCCCTGCGGGGGCGGAACCCGGTACGTGAGAATCCCACCAAGATGGGCCACGTCCACGCCTACGGCGGGCCCATGCTGGCCATGGCCACCGTTTCGGAAGTTTTTGCGGTGCCGGTGAAGCGGTTCATCCGCCTGGACTTCAAAGGGTTCGAGCGTCTCATCGACTTGCTGGGCGGCGTGGAGATCCACGTGGCGCAGCCCATGGTGAAAGAGGACCCGTATCAGGACCTGTACATCAACATCCCGGTGGGCCGTCACACTTTGCAGGGCGAGCAGGCCCTCCACTACGTGCGCTACCGCACCGACGAAGAAGGGGACATTCCCCGCATCCGGCGGCAGCAGCAGTTCGTGAAGGCCCTGGTGGACCGGGTGCTGCGGCTCAACATGCTGACCCGCCTGCCCGACCTGGTGGAGGAACTGACGGCCAGCGTAACCACCGACCTGTCCACCGGCGAGATCCTGGACCTGCTGCGGCTGGCCGCCGCCCGGAAGGACGATTTGACCGGCGACAGCCTGGTCACGGGCATGGTGCCCGGCAAGCCGGCCTACATTAACGGTGTCAGCTACTGGCAGATGGACGAGCAGGAACTGGACGACGTGATGGACCAGGTGGTTTGGGGCGTGGATCCCCAAGCCAACGCCGGGCTCAAAGTGGCCATCTACAACAGCGGGGCCGACCGGCTGGAGGAAGCCTTGACTCGCATGGGCTACCAGGTGGTCCTGCTGGAGCCCCAGGGCGAGCCCGCTGAGCGGACCCAGGTCATCGGCCGCAAGGGCGGGGACGACGTGGGCCTGCAGGTGCTGGCCCGCCACGTGGCCCGGCTGGTGCCCTCGGCGGAATTTTTCCGCCAGGACTTGGACGAAGAAGAAGTGGAAGAAGAAGTGGACGTCATGATCATCCTGGGCCGGGATTTCGCCACCCGGGCCCAGCTGCCGGCCTTGGTCATGCCGGCCGGCGAAAGGGGGGACTGACCCGTCAAGGTGAATTCCCGAGAGCAGGCCCTGATGGCCGGGACCGCCGCCGCCCAGCGCAAGGCCCGCAAGGTGGTCATCCTGGACTTGAGGGCCCTGAGCGCCGTCAGCGATTACTTTGTCGTCTGCAGCGGCAACACGCCCGTGCAGGTGCGGGCCATAGCCGACCACATCATGGACTATATGCGGCAGGAAGCAGATTTGCGGCCCCTGAGGGTGGAAGGCTACAATGAAGGGCGCTGGGTGCTGCTGGACTACGGCGATGTCATCGTCCACGTCTTCCACGAGGAAGAGCGGGACTACTACGGCCTGGAACGGCTGTGGGGCGACGCGGAAGTCCTTGAGGTTGACGCTGGTGAACCGGTTCCTTATAATTGAGGATGCTGGTTTTGGCCAAACCTTTTGCCCATAAAGAACAGCCTATGAACGGGAACAGTACGCCGCACCGTCGGCGGCAGCGAGCCGGGGCCGGGACCGATTGGTTCCGGCGGGTGGAAGCCGGTGTCGACAGCGGCGGAACTCGCCCGGGAGGTGGGACGGCGAAAGGCAGGCGCCGCGAGTAGCCGTCTCCGTCAGGCCGCGTTAAGGCAGCAAGTGGGTCGTACTTTCCACATGGGGCGGTAGCTCAGTTGGGAGAGCGCGTGAATGGCATTCACGAGGCCACGGGTTCAAGTCCCGTCCGCTCCACAATGGGCAAGACTGTGATGCGACCAAGTAGGGTGGTACCGCGGGCAACCCCCCGTCCCTTCCGGACGGGGGGTTGCTGGGTTATGGAGGGATGACCGGTGTCACTGCCAGGTGACCGCTACGACTTCAAAGACATCGAAGCCCGCTGGCAGGCCCGCTGGGCCGAGTCCGGCATTTACGAGACAGACATGGATCCCGGCCGGCCTAAGTTCTACTGCCTGACCATGTACCCGTACCCGTCGGGGGCGCTCCACATCGGCCACACCCGGGTGTACACCATCGGCGACGTGCTGGCCCGCTTCAAGACCATGACGGGCTACCAGGTGCTCCACCCCATGGGATGGGACTCGTTCGGCATGCCGGCGGAAAACGCCGCCATCAACCACGGCGTCCATCCCGCCAAGTGGACCTACGACAACATCGACATCATCCGGGACCAGATGAAGCGCATGGGCTACTCCTACGACTGGCGGCGGGAGATCGCCTGCAGCCATCCCGGCTATTATCACTGGAGCCAGTGGCTCTTCCTGCTCCTGTACCGGAAGGGGCTGGCCTACCGGCGCAAGGCCCCCGTCAACTGGTGCCCCCGCTGCGAAACGGTGCTGGCCAACGAGCAGGTGGAGGACGGACGCTGCTGGCGCTGCGACACGCCCGTCGAGACCCGTGAGCTGGAGCAGTGGTTCTTCCGCATCACCGCTTACGCCGACCGCCTGCTGGAAGACCTGAAGAACCTGCCCGGCTGGCCCGAGCGGGTGCGGGTCATGCAGGAAAACTGGATCGGCCGCAGCGAGGGGTGCGAGATCGAATTCCCCCTGGCCGACGGCACCGGCTCCGTCCGGGTTTTCACCACCCGCCACGACACTTTGTACGGCGCTACCTTCCTGGTGCTGGCGCCCGAGCATCCCCTGACCATGGAACTGGCCCGGGGCACGCCCCAGGAGGCGGCCGTCCAGGACTTCATCGCCCGGGTGGGCCGGATGACCAACCGGGAGCGGATGGCCGAAGGCGACAAGCAAGGGGTGTTCACCGGCGCCTATGCCGTCAATCCCGCCACGGGGGAGCGCATCCCCATCTGGGCCGCCGATTACGTCTTGATGGAGTACGGCACCGGCGCCATCCAGGCGGTGCCGGCCCACGACCAGCGGGACTTGGATTTTGCCCTGAAATACGACCTGCCGGTGCGGACCGTCATCACCGATGCCGAGGGCACGGTGGATCCCGCCGGCACCGGCACGGCCTTCGCCGACGAAGGCGTCTTGATCAACTCGGGGCCCTTCACCGGCCTGCCCAGTCCCGAAGCCCGGGAGCGCATCGCCGACTTCCTGGAGGAGCAGGGCTGGGGCCGGCGCACCGTCAGCTACCGCCTGCGGGACTGGCTCATTTCCCGCCAGCGGTACTGGGGGGCGCCCATTCCCATTGTCTACTGCGACCAGTGCGGCACGGTGCCCGTGCCCGAAGATCAGCTGCCGGTGCTGCTGCCCGAAGATGTGGCCTTGACGGGCGAGGGGGGCTCGCCCCTGGCCCGGCACGAGGGCTTCGTCAACACCTCCTGCCCCCGGTGCGGCGGGCCGGCCCGGCGGGAAACGGACACCATGGACACCTTTGTGGATTCCTCCTGGTACTACTACCGGTACTGCTCGCCCCGGTACGAGGAGGGGCCCTTCGACCTCCAGGAGGTCAAGTACTGGCTGCCGGTGGACCAGTACATCGGCGGCATCGAGCACGCGGTGCTCCACCTGCTGTATTCCCGCTTCATCACCAAGGTGCTGTACGATGAGGGCCTCGTCCCGGCGGCGGAGCCCTTCACCAACCTGTTCTGCAACGGCATGGTGGTGATGGACGGGGCCAAGATGTCCAAGTCCAAGGGCAATGTGGTGTCCATCGAGGAGATGGTGGACCGGTACGGCGCCGACGCCGCCCGGCTGTACATCTTGTTCGCGGCGCCGCCGGAGCGGGACTTCCAGTGGCAGCACAGCGGCATCGAAGGGGCCGCCCGCTTCCTGCAGCGGGTGTGGCGCCTGGCGACCCATTTCCAAGGGGCCCAAAGGGATGCCGGGGGTGACGATCCCGCCGGCGACGAGGTCCGGGGTCGCCTGCGGACCAAGCTGCACCAGACCATCCACAAGGTGACCCACGACATCAACGACCGCTTCCAGTTCAACACGGCCATCAGCGCCATGATGGAACTGGTGAATGAGATGACGGCGGTGCAGGAGCAGCACGGTTCGGGGGCTGCCCGGGAGGTCATGGCCGAAGGGGTGGACGCCCTGGTCCGGATGCTGGCGCCCTTTGTGCCCCACCTGGCCGAGGAATTGTGGTCCGTGGTGCTGGGCAAGGCCGGCAGCGTCCACCAGCAGCCGTGGCCCGAGGCGGACTCCTCCGCCCTGGCCGCCAGCACCGTTACCGTGGTGGTTCAGGTGAACGGGCGGGTGCGGGATCGCATCCAGATGGCCGCCGGCGCCAGCGAAGAGGAATTGAAGGCGGCGGCCCTGGCCAGCCAGCGGGTGCGGGACCTGCTGGACGGGAAGCAGGTACGCCGGGTGGTGACGGTGCCCGACCGGCTGGTCAACATCGTCATCGGCTGACCCCCCGAAAGGTTAAAAGGAAAAAACAGGAAACAACGCCCTCAGCGCCGAATTGCCTATTGGCAGAAACTGGTGCTGGGGGCGTTGTCCTATGGGCCGGTACTGGGGCCGGTCTTGGCGCCGGGCTGAGGGGACGCTGGTGGCCTGGCTGTGCATCGCCCTGCTGGTGGGCTCCGCCCTCCTCCTGTGGCAGCAGTGGCGGGTCCACCAGGCCCGCCGGGAATTGCATGAATACCTGACCCAGCGGGTGGTGCCGTGGGCGGCGGAAGAGGGGGCTGCCGGCGGCCCGGGCGCTCCTCCCGGGCAAGGGGAGTCGCAGGGCCAGGATCCCGGCCAAAACCCGGCCAGCGGGCTGGACGGGGATCCGGACCGGGAAGAGGCGGGTGCGGGGGACCGGTTGCTGCAGGTCCACATAGCGGGGGCGGTGGCGGCTCCCGGGGTTTATGACCTGCCTGAGGGAGCCCGGGCGGTGGACGGCGTCAACGCCGCCGGGGGCGCGGTCCCGGAAGCCGACCTGGACCGGATCAACCTGGCGGCTCCCCTGCAGGACGGCCAGCAATTGTACGTGCCCCGCCGGGGGGAGGAAACACCCTCAACGGGGGCTGGAGCGCCGGGAGAAGAGCCGCCTGGGGCCATGGCCCGGGTGAACGTGAACCGGGCCGGCGTGGACGCCCTGCAGCAGGTGCCCGGCATCGGCCCCGTCCTGGCGGCCCGCATCGTGGCCTATCGCCAGGCCCACGGTCCTTTCCAGAGCGTGGATGAATTGACCCGGGTCCAAGGCATCGGGCCCCGCTCCCTGGAGAACATGCGCCCCTACATTTATGTGGACGGCAGTTCTTAAGGGGCTACGACCCATGGCCGGCGCCGGGCGGGTTCTGGGCCGGCCGGCGGGCATCCCCGGCGGCGACATGCCCTTGGCGGCGGCGGCCCTCCTGTTCGCCGGGGGCATCGCCCTGGGGCGGCAACTGCCCTTCTTGAGGCCGGGGGCGGCCTGGGTGGCGGCCGTCTTCTGCTGGGTCTTGGGCTGCCTGGCAGGCAGGCCGGGAGCCTGGGTCTTGGGCCCCCGCAGGCTTGGCGGGGCCGCCGGCAGCCAACCCGGCCTGGGGCGGGCCCGGCGGCTGGGAGCCCTGCTTTGCCTTGCCCTGGGCTTGGTGTGGGCCGGGGCGGCCCACCTGGCGGCGGCCCGGGCCGCGGACGAGAATCGTCCTGAACAACTCTTCGCCGGTGATGAGGCCGGCGCTTTGGCCGGCCCTGCAGGGGGCGCCGGTGCCGCAGCCGGCTATATTTGCAGCCCGCCCGAAGCAACGGCGGGCGGCTGGCGCCTCATCTTGTGCCCCGTTGCCGGAGTGGATGGGGGGCGCCCGCCCCGCATCCGGCTGGAATGGCCCAGCCGGGAGGCGGGAGACGAGCCGCCGGCCCGCTACGGCGATGCCGTCATCGTGCGGGGAGCGGTGGTGCGGCCCCGCCCGCCCGCCAACCCGTGGGGCTTCGACGGCCACCGCTACTGGGAGGCCCGGCGGGTGCCCTATGTGCTCTACATCAACGATCCGGGCCAGTTGCTGCAGGCGGGGACGCCCCCGGGCGGGATGCGGCGCCTCCTCTTCGACCTGCGGCAAGAGGCCTACAACCGCCTCCGCCGGCAAATGACGGGCGGCCAATGGGGGTTGGCCGCCGCCCTCCTCTTCGGCGACCAAGGGGAACTGGATCCCGACGACAGGGCGGGGTTCCAGGCCACGGGGCTGGCCCACCTTTTGGCGGTGTCGGGCCTGCACGTCGGCCTGGTGGTGGGCTGCCTCAATTTCCTCCTGCGGCCCGTGGTGGCCCACCGGCATCGCCGGTTCATGGTGCAGGCCGTCGTGCTGGCGGCCTTGGTGCTGTGGACGGGGGGCCGGGCGCCCATCGTCCGGGCCGTCTTGATGCTGGCCCTGGCGGGCTGCCAAAGGCTGCTGGACCGGCCGCCGGCACCCTTGAACGCCGTAGGGGCCGCCGCCCTTGCCCTCCTGATCTACCACCCGTACCAGTTGTGGGATGTGGGCTGGCAGCTCAGTTTCGGCGCGGCGGCAGCCATCGCCCTCCTGGCGGGTGGTTTCACCACCGGCGGTCCTTCCTCAAGCAGTTTGGTGCCGCGACTGACGGGCCCTTTGGCGGCGGGTCTGGCGGCCTTCCTGGGCACCCTGCCGGTAATGCTCCACGCCTTCGGCACGGTGCAGCCCTTGTCCATCCTGCTGACGCCCCCGGCGGTGCCTTTGGTGGCCGCCGTCCTGGTGCTGGGGCTGGTGCTCCTGCCGGCCGTTGCTTTGTTCCCCGCGGCGGGCGGGGTGTCGGCCGTCATCATAAGCGGGCCCGTCAGGCTGCTCCAAGGGCTGGTCCACTGGGCGGAGCACCTGCCCTTGCCCCCGGTGGTGCTGCCGGTGCCGCCTCCTTGGCTGACGGCCTGCTATTACGCCTGGCTGGGCTGGTGCCTGGCCGATTTCCGGCCGCCCCTGGTGAAAAAGCGCCGTCCCCGCCTTCCCCGGCCCGGCCGGCTGGCGGCGGCGGTATTGGGCTTGGCGGCCCTGCTGGTGTGGAATTCCGTCCTGGCGGCTCCCCGACGGCTGGAAATGGTGTTCCCCGATGTGGGCCAGGGGGACGGCTTCGTCATCGGCATCCCGCCGGGCTTGTGGGTGGTGGTGGACGGCGGCGCCCGGGACCAGGCCCGGTTCGTGCTGGCCCCTTACCTGCGGAGGCGGGGGGTCCAAGCCCCCGATCTCCTGGTGGCTACCCACGGGGATGCCGACCATGCCGCGGGCATCGCCCACCTGCTGGCCGCCGGCCCCGGCCTGCCCGGTGCCCTGGTGGAGCCCGGCTTCCCCGCCGGCGGCGCCTACGACGCCATGGTGGCGGCGGCCCGGGAGCGGGGCGTGCCCCGGGTGGTACCGCGGCCGGGGGACCAAATCCCCCTGGGGCCCGCGTTCCTGGAGGTTTTAGGGCCGCCCCGTCCTCCTCTGGCGGGCACCGGCAGCGACGTGAACAACAACTCCCTGGTCATGATCCTGCACTACGGCGCCTTCCGCGGGCTGCTGCCGGGGGACCTGGAGGCGCCCGGGGAGGAGTTCCTTCTCAGCCGGCACCGGGAGGCGGGGCTCCGGGCCCACCTGCTGAAGGTCGGCCACCACGGCAGCCGCACTTCCACCACCCCCGCCTTTCTGGAGGCCATAGACCCGGAGGTGGCCGTCATCCAGGCGGGCCGCAACAACCGTTACGGCTTCCCCCACCCGGAGGTGACGGCGCGGCTGGCGGCCCGCGGGACTTTGGTGCTGAGCACCCCGCAACACGGTGCCCTCCGGTTCACAGTTGAAAAGGGGCGGTGGTGCTACCGGGCTGCCTGGGGGGGAGGCGGCTGCCGCCCTGTAGAATGATGAATGATGTTAGTTAGGATGTAAAAGATGGGCCTGATGGAAAGGAGGCTGCTCCCGGTGAAGGTGGGCGAGGCGCTGCGCCGGCTGGCCGAGGCCGGCCCCGCGCCGGTATACTTGGTGGTCGGTCCCGAGACGTACTTACGCCGCGGCTTTATTGACCGCCTGGCCCGCCATGCGCTGGGAGACGGGCCCGAAGCCTCCTTGGGCCTCCACCGCCTGGAAGAAGCGGACCACCACCTGTCCCAGGTGGAAGAGATCCTGCGGACGCCGCCCCTCTTCGGCGGGCGCCGCCTGGTGGTGGTGCGGGAGTGGGAACCTTTGACGGTCAAGGCCCAGGCCGTCGTCCAAAGGGCGGTGGAGGCTTTGGCGAAGGTCCTGCCCTTCATCACCGAGGACACATGCCTCGTTTTCGACATGACGGCGGTGGAGAAGCAAAACCCCGCCGCGCGCCTGCTCCAGGAACACGCCCTGACGGTGGAGTGCCAGTCCCTGGGGCCCCGGGAGACGGCCAATTGGCTGGTGCGCCGGGCCCGGGAGCGGGGAAGCCCCATGACGTCGGCCGCCGCCGCCCTGCTGGCGTCGGCGGTGCCCGGGGATCTGCAGCAATTGGAGCGGGAACTGGACAAGGTCTTGCTCTATGCCGGCCCCGGCCGGCCCGTGGACACCGCCGAAGTGGAAGCGGTGGTCAGCGGCAGCGGCCAATGGCGCATTTTCGATCTGCTGGACGCTGTGGGAGAAGGGCGCACCGGCGCCGCCTTGAAGGTGCTCCATCACCTGCTGGCCACGGGCGAGCCGCCCCTGCGGATCTTGACCATGCTGGCCAGGCACATGCGGCAGCTGCTTCAGGTTAAGGCGATGGCGGAAAGGGGATACCCGCCGGCGGAAATCCGCCGCCGGTTGAAGGTGCACTCTTTCGTGGCCAAAAAATTACAGGCCCAGGCGGGCCGGTTGGACAGCGGGCGTATCGCCCAGGGCTTGACGGCCTGCTGTGAGACGGATCTGGCCATCAAGACGGGCAAACTGCCACCCGGGCTGGCGGTTGAGATGCTGGTCGCCGGGCTGGTCACCACCGGAAGAGCCAAAGCCCAACAGCCAGCCGGGCGGTCTTAGGAAACTTCCTGGGCTGCCGTGGCCAACTGGGCGATGCGGGCCATCCGGGCCTTGCGCCGGGCGGCGGTATTGGCGTGGATTACACCCCGCTTGGCAGCCTTGTCGATGACCTTGTAGGCCCACTGCAGGCGGGCGGCTGCTTCGGCGGCATCCTGCTGCTCCACGGCTTCCCGCAGGCGCCGCTCAGCCGTCTTGATCCGGGAGCGGTACATCTTGTTCCGCATGGTGCGGACGGCTGCCTGCCGCACCCGCTTTTTGGCGGAGAGACTTTTAGCCAAACAGGCTCACCTCCGAAGGGCAATTCTATCACAGGGAGCCGACAGCGACAATGACCCGGCATTCCGGGGGAAGGTATAGCCGGCACCCCGCCAGGACAGGCTAGGCCAAGGATTCCAATCCATGCCGGTCCCCCCTGGAGGTGAAGTATCATGCTGGGAGCCGTAATCCGCTTCGTCGTGTCGGCCCTGGTCCTCTTGCTCCTCGGATTCATCCTGCCCGGCTTCCGCATCATGGGCTTCGTCAATGCCCTGCTGGCAGCCTTGGCCATCGCCGTAATCGGCTACATCGTGGAGGCCCTCATGGGCCAGAGGGTTTCGCCCCAAAACCGGGGCATCATCGGCTTTCTGACGGCGGCTGTGGTCATCTGGCTCACCCAGTTCATCGTGCCGTCCATGGAAGTATCCATCATCGGGGCCCTGCTGGCGTCCCTGGTCATCGGCATCATCGACGCCGTGGTGCCCACGGAGCTGCGCTGAAGGGGAAGGTCCCCTCCCCGGCATAGTGCCCGTCCCCCTCTCATACACCTTTCCATATGGGAAGGGAACAGCGGGCACATCTTAGAGCAACTGCCGCCTGGCGGCCCATGGGGACCGGCCGGCGCTCCTTCGCCTGGTACCGGGCCTGGCCTTTCCTGCTCCTGTGGGCTATAGCGGCCTTGGGCATGGCTTTGATGTTCCTGCCGCCGGCGGGGGGCCTGGAGCCGGCGGTGCCCGCGGCAGCATCCGCCGGGCGGCCGGGCCCGGGTACCCGCCTCCTGCGCCACATACTGCGCACGGCGATCCCCGTCCTCCAGTGGGTGGACCCGCCGCCGTCCCTCACCGATCCCCAAGGCCTGAATCCGGGACGGCTCCTGCGCCTGTTCATGGAGGCGGGCGGCGGCATGTCCTTGGGCCGGCCCTGGACCCTGCTGGCGGCGGAACTGCCCGGCCTGGGCACCATGGCCCCGCCCCCGGCATCCCATGCCTCCGGCGGGCAGCCGCCCCTCATCCCCTTGGTGCAGGATGGCTGGAATACCCGGAACACTCCGGAGTCACCGGCGGAGCCCCCTGACGGCGGGGAGGCGCGGGATTGGCCGCCTGCCGCCGGGGGGCCGGTGGTCCTCATTTACCATACCCACGGATCCGAGGCCTTTTTGGGCGGCCCTGCCGCCACGGCCGGCGGCGACCCCGCCGGCCACGGCTTCAGCCCCGACCCCGCCCGGAACATGATCCGGGTGGGCCGGGAACTGGCGTCGGTGCTCCAGGAACAGCACGGCGTGCCGGTGATCCACGTGACGGACCTGTTCGATTGGCAGAACAACGCCGTGACCCGCATCGGCGCCTACTACCGGTCCCTGCAGATGCTGGAGAATTTCGGCGGGACGGGCCGCCGGGTCACCGACGTCCACCCGTCCTTGATGCTCATCCTGGATCTCCACCGGGACGCCGTGCCCCGGTCCGTGAGCCTGGCTACCGTGGGCGATCAGCCGATGGCCAAAGTGCTGTTCGTGGTGGGCACCCGCAGCCAGGATCACCCCAACTGGCGGCAAAACTTGTGCGTGGCCGAGACCTTGAACCATCTGGTGGAGGAAAGCTACCCCGGCCTGTCCCGGGGCGTGCGGCGGCACCGGGAGCGGTTCAACCAGCACCTGATGCCGGGCGCCCTCCTCATCGAAATCGGCAGCGTGGAGAACACCTTGGAAGAAGCCCTGGCTACGGCCAGGATTCTGGCCCACGTCATCGATGCCGCCGGCAGGCGGGGTCTCCTGCCCCGGCCGGGGGTGCCCTACGAGTGCCCCGCCGGGCCCGTTTCCCAAGCCTCATCGGCGGCCGTTGCAGCGGCCTCACCATGGGCTGTAAGCCTCTTTTGACAACGGTTTCCCCTAGCGGCGATAATGTGCACGATACTTGGAGGGGAAGCCATGGCTGCAGCCGCCGAGCACATCCGCAACTTCTGCATCATCGCCCATATCGACCACGGCAAGTCCACCCTGGCGGACCGGCTGATGGAAGCCGCCGGCGCCGCTCCGCCCAGGACCGCGGAGGATCAGCGGCTGGACGCCATGGAGTTGGAGCGGGAGCGGGGCATCACCATCAAATTGAAGGCCGTGCGCATGAACTACGAAACCCCCGCCGGCTCCTACACCCTGAACCTCATCGACACCCCCGGCCACGTGGATTTCGCCTACGAAGTGTCCCGCAGCCTGGCGGCCTGCGAGGGGGCCCTGCTGGTGGTGGACGCGGCCCAGGGGGTGGAGGCCCAAACCCTGTCCAACCTGTACCTGGCCTTGGAGCACGACCTGACGGTCATCCCCGTCATCAACAAGATCGACCTGCCCCATGCCCGCACCGATGAAGTGAAGCTGGAGCTGGCCGACCTGGGCTTCGATCCCGACGAGTGCCTGCTGGTTTCCGCCCGGGAGGGCTGGGGCATCCAGGAGCTGCTGGAGGCCATCATCCAGCGCATCCCGCCGCCGGAAGGGGATCCCGGCGCCCCCCTGAAGGCTTTGGTGTTCGATTCCCATTACGACAGCTACCGGGGCGTGGTGGCCTACATCCGCGTCGTGGACGGGCACGTGGTAAAAGGCCAGGCCATCCGCCTCATGTCCGCCGGCCACGACTTCGAAGTGGACGAGGTGGGAGTGTTCGTGCCCGATCCCGTGGCGGTGGACCGGCTGGGCCCCGGGCAGGTGGGCTACATGGTGGCGGGCATCAAGGACGTGCGCCAGTGCCGGGTGGGAGACACGGTGACCGGCGCCCACAACCCCGCGCCGGAGCCCCTGCCCGGCTATCGCCCTGTCCAGCCCATGGTGTACTGCGGCCTGTACCCCATCGACAGCGCCGACTACGAGGACCTGCGGGAAGCCCTGGAGCGTCTCCAGCTGAACGACGCCGCCCTGGTGTTCGAGCCGGAAACGTCGGCGGCCTTGGGGTTCGGGTTTCGCTGCGGCTTCCTGGGCCTGCTCCACATGGAGATCGTCCAGGAGCGGCTGGAGCGGGAGCACGACCTGGACTTGATCATGACGGGCCCCAGCGTGGTGTACCAGGTCCACCTGAAGGACGGCAGCATCATCAACATCGACAACCCCGCCAAATTGCCGCCTTCCGGCGACTACACGGCCATCGCCGAGCCCTACGTCAAGGCGGACCTGATTACGCCCTCCCAGTACGTGGGCGCCGTCATGGAGCTATGCCAGGAGCGGCGGGGCACCTACCTGAACATGTCCTACCTGGAAGGCCAGCGGGTGCTGCTGGAGTACGAGCTGCCCCTGGCGGAGATCATGTTCGACTTCTTCGACCAGTTGAAGTCCCGCAGCCGGGGCCACGCCACCCTGGACTACGAGTTGATCGGCTACCGCACCGGCGACCTGGTCCGCCTGGACATCCTGGTCAGCGGGGAGCCGGTGGACGCCCTGTCCCTCATCGTCCACCGGGACGCCGCCTACCCCCGGGGCCGGGAACTGGCGGAAAAGCTCCAGTCCATCATCCCCCGGCAGCAATTCGAAGTGCCCATCCAGGCGGCGGTGGGCAGCCGCATCATCGCCCGGGAGACGGTGCGGGCCCTGCGGAAGAACGTGACGGCCAAATGCTACGGCGGCGACGTCACCCGCAAGCGCAAGCTGCTGGAGCGGCAAAAGGAAGGCAAACGCCGCATGAAGCAGATCGGCAGCGTGGAAATACCCCAGGAAGCCTTCATGGCCGTCCTGCGGGTGGACCGGGATTGAGGGGCTGAGGCCTGTGGGCCCGGGCTTGTATGTCCACATTCCCTTCTGCGCCCGCAAGTGCTTCTACTGTGATTTCAACGCCTACGTCATCAAGGGCCCCGACCGCATCGCCGCCTATGTGGACGACGTGCTGGCGGAAGCCGATCTGCACCGCCGGGATCCCCAAGTGGCCGGCGCCACCTTCCACACGGTGTTTCTGGGCGGCGGCACCCCCTCCCGGCTGCCGCCGGCAGGGGTGGTGCGCCTCCTGGAGGGGCTGGGCCGCCGGCTGTCCATACTGCCCGGGGCGGAAATCACCTTGGAAGCCAACCCTGAAGACGTAAGCCCCGAAGCCTTGGTGGCCTGGCGGCGGGCCGGGGTCAACCGCCTCAGCATGGGCGTCCAGGCCTTCCAGGACGACCTGCTGAGCCGCCTGGGCCGCAACCACGATGCCGCCGCCGCCCTGAGGGCCTACCGGCAGGCCCGGGAGGCCGGCTTCACCAACATCAACGTGGACCTCATGTTCGGTTTGCCGGGTCAAACCTTGGCCCAATGGGAAGAGACCTTGACCACCCTGCTCCGTCTGGACCCGCCCCCCGATCACGTGTCCGTCTACGGGCTGCAGGTGGAGCCCCGCACCACCTTCTGGCGGTGGGAGCGGGAAAACCGGCTGCCCCGGCCCGGGGAGGAAGAGGAGGCGGCCATGTACGAGACGGCCATGGACCGGCTGGCGGCGGCGGGCTACGACCATTACGAGATTTCCAACTTCGCCCGGGACGGCAAGTACGCAGAGCACAACCTGGCGGTATGGCACTTTCTCGAGTACTTGGGCCTGGGGGCGGGGGCGTGGTCCTTCTGGGGCGGCCGCCGCTGGGCCAACGCGGGCTTTCTCCGGCCTTACACCGAGGCGGTGCGGGCGGGGCGCCTGCCCGTGGCCCAGCGGGACGAGCCCCGGGATGAGCGCACCGCCATGGGGGAGATGGTCCTCCTGGGCACCCGCCTCCTCCGGGGGCTGGACCTGGACGCCTTCCGCCGGCGCTTCGGCCGGGAGCCGACCGCCGTTTTCCGGGATGCCCTGGCCTACTGCCGGCGCCGGGGCTGGGTGGCGGTGGTGGACGACCACCTGCGCCTGACCCGGGAAGGCCTGATGGTGGCCAACAACGTCTGGGCCGAGTTCCTGGCCTGAGCCCGGGCTCAACCGGCCCCGCCGGCCCGATTCCTTTCGGCAAAAGAGAATGGTATGCTGATTATCAGCCGCACCTAAGACGGCTGACCGACACCCCCTGTCCCCCGCCCTAGGTGTGGGGCGAAATTTTTTAGGGGAGGTACCGCTGATGGAGGATCGCCAAAGCCGGCAGGCGGCATGGCTGAAAAAAGTAGAAAGCATAGCCCCCCTCAAGGGCGGCGTCATCATGGACGTGACTACTCCTGAAGAAGCCCGGATAGCGGAAGAAGCCGGGGCCGTGGCCGTCATGGCCTTGGAGAAGGTGCCCGCCGACATTCGCGCCGCCGGCGGCATCGCCCGGATGGCCGACCCCGTCCGCATCCGGGCCATCATGGACGCCGTTTCCATCCCCGTCATGGCCAAGTGCCGCATCGGCCATTTCGCCGAGGCCCAGGTGCTGGAGGCCGTTGGCGTGGACTGCATCGACGAGAGCGAAGTCTTGACCCCCACCGACCACGAGTTCTACATCGACAAGCACCAGTTCAACACGCCCTTTGTGTGCGGCGCCCGCAACCTGGGCGAGGCCCTGCGGCGCATCGCCGAAGGGGCGGCCATGATCCGCACCAAGGGGGAGCCGGGCACGGGCGACGTGGCTGAAGCGGTGCGTCACATGCGCACGGTGACCGCCGAACTGCGCCGGGTGCTCAACGCCTCCGAGGCCGAATTGTCCACCCTGGCCAAGGAGATGGCGGTGTCCTTGGAACTGCTGCGGGAAGTGCGGCGCCAGGGCCGCCTGCCGGTGGTCAACTTCGCCGCCGGCGGCATCGCCACCCCCGCCGATGCGGCCCTCATGATGCAGTTGGGGTGCGACGGCATCTTCGTCGGCTCCGGCATCTTCAAGTCGGGGGATCCCGTGAAGCGGGCCCGGGCCATCGTCCAGGCCACGGCCAACTACATGGATGCGGAGCTGGTGGCAAAGGTATCGGAGGATCTGGGCGAGCCCATGTCGGGCATCACCCGGCCTATGCCTGCGAAGGCATAGCCGAGCCGGCCGCCGGATGGTGGGCCAGGTATTGGTGGAGGGGCCGGACGGTCTTCTGGGGGCTGCTGCCGGCCACCGATTCCAAAGCCTCCACCAAGGCCGCGGCCGTATCCAATGAGGTCATACACGGAATGGCGTGCTCCGTGGAGGCCCGGCGGATGCGGAAGCCGTCCCGCTGGGGGCGGCGGCCTTGGGTCATGGTATTGAGCACCAAGTCCACGGCCCCGGATCGGATGTGGTCCACCAGATGGGGCCGTCCTTCATCTAATTTGGCCACCCTGGTAACGGTGAGGCCCTTGCTCTGAAGGAACGCGGCGGTGCCGCCCGTAGCCAGGAGGCGGAAGCCCAGGGCGGCGAAGCGGCGGATGACGGGCAGGGCCTCTTCTTTGTCCCGGTCGGCGATGCTGGCCAGCAGGGTGCCCCGGTGGGGCACGTGGAAGCCGGCGGACTCGAAGGCCCGGTATAGGGCGGGGCCGTACCGGGTGTCCAAGCCGATGGCTTCACCGGTGGACTTCATCTCCGGGCCCAGGGCCACGTCCACGTCGGGCAGCTTGGCCCACGAAAAGACGGGCATCTTCACGGCATAAAAGCCGGGGGTGGGCAGCAGGCCGCCGCTGTAGCCCATCTGGGAGAGCTTCTCCCCCAGCATGGCCCGGGTGGCCAGCTCCACCATGGGCACGCCCGTCACCTTGCTCAGGAAGGGCACCGTCCGGCTGGCCCGGGGATTCACTTCCAGCACGTGCACCTTTCCTTGACCGTCCACTACGAACTGGATGTTCAACAGTCCGACGATCCCCAGGCGCAGGGCGATGCGGGTGGTGTAGTCCACCAGCACCTCCTGCACTTCGGGGCTCAAGGTGCGGGGCGGGTAGACGGCGGTGCTGTCGCCCGAGTGGACCCCCGCCCGCTCCACATGCTCCATGATGCCCGGCAGCAGCACTTGTTCACCGTCGCAAACCGCGTCCACTTCCACCTCGCGGCCGGCCACGAAGGCGTCCACCCACAGGGGATGATCGGGGGTCACCCGGGCCGCCGTGGTGATGTAGGCGGCCAGGTCGTCGGGGTCGTGGACCACCTCCATCCCCCTGCCCCCCAGGACATAGGAGGGCCGCACCATGACGGGGTAGCCGATGGCTTGGGCCAGGGCGGCGGCCTCGGCGGGGTTGGCGGCGGTGCCGCCCGCCGGGCGGGGGATGTTCAGTTCCTGAAGCAGGCGGTCCATCTTGTCCCGGTCTTCGGCGGCGTCGATGGCGTCGATGGGGCTGCCCAGCAAGGGGACGCCCCGCTGGGCCAGGGGGCCCGCCAGGTTGATAGCCGTCTGGCCGCCGAACTGGGTGACCACGCCCATGGGCTTCTGGTCCTGGATGACGTTGAGGACGTCGTCCAGGGCCAAAGGCTCGAAAAACAGCCGGTCCGCCGTGTCGAAGTCGGTGCTGACGGTCTCGGGGTTGTTGTTGATGATGAGGGCCTCATAGCCCGCCCGCTGCAAAGCCCAGACGGCGTGGACGGTGCAGTAGTCGAACTCGATGCCCTGGCCGATGCGGATGGGGCCCGCCCCCAGCACCAGCACCCGGGGCCTTTCGCTCCCTTCAGGCGCGGTGCCCGTCCGGTCCGAGTAGGTGGAGTAATAGTAGGGTGTGGCGCCGGCGGGCTGATCCCCGTTGCCGCTGCCGATGCCCCGGTAGCGGGGCTGCAGCCCCTGCTCCTGGCGGCGCCGGGTGATCTCGCCGGGCTGCACCTGCAGGACCCGGGCGATATGCTCGTCCCCCATGCCCGCCCGGACCGCCTCGGCCAGCAGTTGGTCGTCCACGGCGGGGGCCGCCGCCAGGCGCCGCTCCAGGCGGACGATGTCCATCAACTGCTGGATGAACCACGGGTCGATGCCGCTCAAGGCGGCGGCCCGGTCCGGGGGCATGCCCCGCCGCAGGGCTTCGGCCGCCACGAAAAGCCGGTCATCGGTGGCCTCCACCAACTCCTGCTCCACCTGGGCGTCGGTGAGGCCGGCGGCACGGGCCGAGTGGAAGGCGTCCACCCCCAGTTCCAAGGAGCGGACGGCCTTGAGGAGGGCGCTCTTGAAGGTGTCGCCCACGGCCATGACTTCGCCCGTGGCCTTCATCTGGGAGCCCAGGCGCCGGTCGGCGGCGTGGAACTTGTCGAAGGGCCAGCGGGGGATCTTCACAACCACATAGTCAAAATGAGGGTAGTATTCCGCCAGGGTGCCCCGGCCGCCGGGATGGGGCAGGTCGGCCAGGGTCCGGCCCGTGGCGATCAAGGCGGCCACCTTGGCGATGGGGAAGCCGGTGGCCTTAGAGGCCAGGGCGCTGGAGCGGCTCACCCGGGGGTTCACTTCCAGCACCACATACCGTTCCTCCCTGGGATGGACGGCGAACTGCACATTGCAGCCGCCTTCGATGCCCAAGGTGTTGATGATGGCCAGGGCCGCCTCTTCCAGCCGCTGCTGCATCTCCCGGCTGAGGGTGAGGATGGGCGCCGTGACGATGCTGTCGCCCGTGTGGACGCCGCAGGGGTCCACGTTTTCCATGCCGCAGATGATGATGGCCGCTCCCCGGCGGTCCCGCAGCACTTCGTACTCGATTTCCTTCCAGCCGGCCACGCTCTCTTCCACCAATACCTGCTGCACCGGGGAGAGGCGCAGGCCCCGGCGGGCAACGGCCGCCAGTTCCTCGGGATCGGCGGCGAAGCCGCCCCCGGTGCCGCCCAAGGTGAAGGCCGGCCGCACGATGACGGGATAGCCCGTTTCCGCGGCAAAAGCCAAGGCCTCGTCCACCGACCGGGCTACATCGGACCGGGGCAGGGGCTGGCCCAGGCCCGCCATGGTTTCCTTGAAGCGCTGGCGATCCTCAGCCATGCGGATGGTCTCCAGGGGGGTGCCCAGCAGTTGGACCTGAAAGCGGTCCAAGACGCCGGCGTCGGCCAGTTCCACGGCCAGATTCAACCCCACTTGTCCACCCAGGGTGGGCAGCAGCCCTTGGGGCCGCTCCTTTTCGATGACGGCCGCCGCCGCTTCCAAGGTCAACGGTTCCAAGTAGACGGCATCGGCCATGTTCAGATCGGTCATGATGGTGGCGGGGTTGGAGTTGAGGAGAACCACCGACAGGCCCGCGTCCCGGAGGCTGCGGCATGCCTGGCTGCCGGCGTAGTCGAATTCGGCGGCCTGGCCGATGACGATGGGCCCGGAGCCAATGACCATGACCTTGCGGAGGAACGTCGGTGCGCCCTTCGCCGGGTCATGCTCTGTGGGGCTCCGTTGAGCCATGGGGGAGACCTCCCGCTGATGCATAATAATACGAAGGTTTGACCTGCTGCGGCACCGGTCCCCGGGGCGGCAGGACGGGCAGCCCCCCCGGCCGGCGGCGGGGAATTGGCCCGTTTCTTTCCCTACATAGGGCCGGAGCCCCGCAGGCAGTCCACAATACTATACCTTGAAGGGCCGGTCCGGGCAAGAACCGCCGCCACGGAATATTGGTGCTTCGTCAGTGCATAAGTATGCAGGAGGGGCCCGGGTGTGCGGCGTTGACAGCATCTCGTCCCCAGTGCTATTTTGAACTTGACCTTTAGCACTCCCGGGGCATGAGTGCTAATGCATCAATATCCTACCGGTGATGAAACAATGTGGGACCGCATGCCAAGGCTGGATACGCGCAAAATGGACATCCTCCGCTATGTGGTAGTGGACTACGTGGCCACGGCAGAGCCCGTCGGTTCCCGCACCTTGGCCCGGAAGTACGGCTTGGGTGTCAGCCCCGCTACCATCCGCAACGAGATGGCCGATTTGGAGGCCATGGGCCTGCTGGAGCAGCCCCACACCTCGGCGGGGCGCATCCCCACCGACCAGGGCTACCGGCTGTTTGTGGATCAGTTGATGACCAGCATCAGCCCTCCCCAGAAGGAGCTGGAGCGGGTAAGGTCCCTGTACCGGGCCGCGGCCCGGGAGATCGAGGGCCGCATCCGCCTGACGGCCCATATCCTGTCGGAGGTGACCGAATACTTCTCGGTGGTCCAGGTGCCCGCCCGACACCAGACCACCTTGAACGGCCTGCACCTAGTGCCCATGCGGGGGCGGCAGGCGGTTCTCGTACTGGTCACCGACGAGGGGCTGGTGGAAAGCCGCATCATCGACCTGCCCCAGGAGATGGACGCGGCGGAACTGGCCCACATTTCCCAAGTCTTGAGCAGCCATCTGAAGGGGCACACCCTGGGGACCCTGAGCCGGGGCGCCCTGCTGGATCTGGCCTTGGAACTGGCCGGGTACCGGGCGGTGCTGGACCAGGTGCTGGAACTGCTGCGGGCCGAGGAGACCGATGACGTGGACGCCCGCCTGTACGCCAGCGGCGCCGCCAACCTGCTGCGGCAGCCCGAGTTCCAGGATGTGGAGCGGGCCCACCGCCTGCTGCACCTGCTGGTGGGCCGGCAGGGGTTGCTTCGGAGCCTGCTGGGGGACCCGGCTCCTGAAAGCAGCGTGCGGGTGGTCATCGGCTCGGAAAACCCCTTGGAGGGCATCCAGGACTGCAGCGTGGTGACCACTACCTACGCCATGGGCGACGGCACCTTGGGCCAGTTGGCCGTCATCGGCCCGCGGCGCATGGACTACAGTCTGATGATCGCGTGGGTGGAGACCGTTTCCCAGTTGCTGAGCGAGTCGTTGAGCCGGGGGCCGTAGCAGCGGCCCACCCTGGCCGCAACGGTTGCAATGCCGGCATTCCCAGTTGATTGCCCGGCATTTTTATTTGCCAGGAGGTAGAACATGGTGGAGCGGGAAGATACGGCGCCGGGCCCCGGCGGCCCGGAGCCGGGAGAATCTTTAGAAACCGACGGGGAAGGGCCCGGCGGGCAGGACGGGGAGACGGCCGCCGGTGAAGGGGCCGCCCAGGTGGCCGAGTTGGAGGCCCAGCTGGCCGCCCGGACGGAGCAACTGCAGCGGCTTCAGGCCGATTTCTTCAATTACCGGCGGCGCGTCCAGGAAGAGCAGCAGCAAATGGAGCAGCGGGCCGCGGCCAAGGTGCTGGCGGAACTGCTGCCCGTCCTGGACAACCTGGAGCGGGCGGCTGCCGCCGACGGTTCCGGGGACAACGACGAGGTGCGGGAAGGGGTGGCCTTGATCCTGCGCCAATTCCGGGACATCCTCAGCGCCCAGGGTGTGGAGCGCATCGAGGCCCTGGGCAAGCCCTTTGATCCCCAGTGGCATGAAGCCATGCTCCAGGCCGATTCCGACACCGTTCCCGATAATCACGTCATGGCCGAGCTGCAGGCGGGCTACCGCATGGGCAACTTGGTCCTGCGCCCCGCTCTGGTGCAGGTGGCCCGCAACCCGGCCGGGGACGCCGCAGCCCCGGCGGGCGACGCCCCGGCGGAGCCGGGGGAGACGGCGGAACCAGAGGAGAAAGCAGGTGAATAGCGATGGGGAAAGTCATCGGCATTGACTTGGGCACCACCAATTCGGCCATTGCCGTCGTGGAAGGCGGCGAGCCCACCATTATTCCCAACGCCGAAGGCGACCGCACCACCCCGTCGGTGGTGGCCTGGACCCGGGAAGGCGAACTCCTGGTAGGCCAGTTGGCCAAGCGGCAGGCGGTCACCAACGCCGAGCGCACCGTTCATTCGGTCAAACGCTTCATGGGCCGCAACTACGACCAGGAGGCCCAGGAAGCCAAGGTGTCCTATCAGCTGGTCCGGGGCCCCCAGGGGGATGTGCGGATCCGCATCGACGACAAGGATTACACGCCCCAGGAGATTTCCGCCAACATCCTGCGGAAGCTGAAGCAGGATGCCGAGGCCTATCTGGGGCAGCCCGTCACCCAGGCGGTCATCACGGTGCCGGCCTACTTCACCGACTCCCAGCGCCAGGCCACCAAGGACGCCGGGCGCATCGCCGGCCTGGAAGTGCTGCGCATCATCAACGAGCCCACGGCGGCGGCCCTGGCCTACAGCCGGCAGCTGGGCAGCGGCGAGCAGACGGTGCTGGTGTTCGACTTGGGCGGCGGCACCTTCGACGTTTCCATTCTTACGGTGGACATGGATGAGAAGCTCATCGAGGT
>Ga0079224_100001380_pt1 | contig 27758 bp, 19 predicted proteins | sample Stecom2015_FD_80414 | JGI IMG/M metagenome (GOLD analysis project Ga0079224, IMG submission 80414) | Agricultural soil microbial communities from Utah to study Nitrogen management - Steer compost 2015 | ecosystem: Environmental > Terrestrial > Soil > Agricultural land | place: USA: Utah... | reverse complement strand
TGTCGGGGCGATGAACACCCGCGCCCGGTGATAACAGGGCGCGAGGTGATCGACGGGGCCGAGAAAGCGCACGGTGTCCGAGCGGAATCGGGCGAGCGCCGGACTGCGACAGTCGCCGATGATATCGAGGCTGGGACGCGCCGCCGGGTCGATCAACGGATAGACCTCGTTCAAAAACCACAGCAGCGAGTCCACGTTGGGGCTGTCGTCGTCGGTCAACCGGCCGATGAACAGGAGACCGCGGCGCTCCTCGAAGGCCGTGGCCGGCGGGGGCGGGTCGCCGATGGTGTGCGCGAGCACGTGCACGGTTTTGGTGTCGCCGTGGGCGGCTTCGAACAGGCGGGCCTCTTCGCGGGAGACCGCCACGATTTCGCGGGCGGGGGCGGCGATGGCGAGTTCCTCCTGGACGAGGCGGTCGGCGGTCGCGGGATCGGGAGCGTTGCCGGTGAGCGTCGCCTTTTTGATGTCGCGCACGGCATAGACGGCCTCGGCGTCGTAGATGATGCGGGCCGCGGTCGCCGCGCCGGCGAGCCGGGGCAGGATTTTCCCGGAGAACTCCATGTTGTGCGGACGCGAGATCCACAGGAGGTCGAAGTCGGCGATGTGTCGCCGGAGATAATCCTCCAGGTGGGGTTGCCCGAGTCCGCCGAGCACGCGCACCTCCGAGTTGAAGTGTTCGGTGAACCACGCGGCGTCGTTCGAGGGCATGGTCAGCGGGTAGAACGCGACCTTGCGGCCGCGCGCGACCAGGTGCTCCAAAATGGCGATCATGCGAGGCGCGCCCGCGCCGAAGTGTCGGGAGGGCACGCCGTCTTCGATGACGAGCACCTGGCCTTGGTAGGCGGAGGCGCGGCAGGCCGGGACTTCGGGGGTGAGATGCGGATCGGGTTGCGCGGCGAGCCAGTCGCGATGGAGCGTAACGAAGCGTTCGCGGTTGGTTTGTTGCAGCCGGATCGAGGCGTCGGTGGACACGGCCGAGCCGAATTCGTGGTGGTGGACGATGATGCGCGGATCGTAGGCGACGGTGAGCCCGTGTTTCCACAGGCGGACGCAGTAGTCGGTGTCCTCGTAGTAGGCCGGGGCGAGGGTTTCATCGAAGCCGTTCAATCGTTCGAAAACGGCGCGCGGGGTGAGCAGGAAGACGCCGGAAACGTAGTCGGTGTATTTCCAGTCCATGACGCGGGGATCGTCGGGGGCGAGGCCGCGTCCGTAGCCCCGGCAACTGCCGTCGCGCCAGATCACGTTGCCGGCTTCCTGGATGAGGCCGGTGGGCAGGATGACGCGTCCGCCGACCGCGCCGACGCCGGGTTTGCGGCCGATGCTTTCGAGGGCGTGGTGCAGCGCGCGCGGACCGAGGGTGGTGTCGTTGTTGAGCAGCAGCAGGTGGTCGCCGCGGGCGTTTTTGGCGAGTTGGTTGACCGCGAGCAGAAAGCCCTGGTTCGTGTCGTGACGAAAGACGCGGATGCCGCGCACGGCCGACCAGAGCCGGGGCGACTCGTCGGTCGAGGCGTTGTCGGCCACGAGAATCTCGCAATCGAGATCTTCCATCACGTCGCGCAGGCTTTGCAGGCAGGCGAGGGTGAGCGCGGCCTGATTCCAGACGACGATCAGCACGGAGAGCCGCGGCCGGTCGGAGGCCGGGGGGAAGTCGAGGGTTTGGCGCCGGCGAAAAAACGCGGCGAGGCGGTGGGCGAGGTCGGCCTTGAGCGCGCGTTTGGCGCGTTCGGCATCGGCCTCGGTCTGCGCCGACGGGGGCGCGAGGGGCAGGCGGACGGTCGCGCCGGGACGAAAGCGGACGAGGCGCGTGGCGATCGGATGGGATTGGCCGTCATGCTCGGCCACGATTTGCAAGCGTTTGAGTCCGGGGCGCGTGGTGAAGGTCGCGTGGAATCCGCAGGTCGCATCGCGCGCGCGGTCGGGGTGCGCGGCGAGCACGTCGGGGCGTTCGTGCGGGGCGCACACGAGGGTGCGTCGTCCGATGCGCACGATCACGCGGTCGGCGGCGCGGCCGTCCGGCGTCAGATACCAGCCGGCCACGCGGATTTCACCGACGAGGGTGGCGAGGGTGGCGCGCGCGGGTGTGTCCAGGTGAAACCGCGAACGGGCGCGCGTTCGTTTCCTGAAAAACGACATCAATGCGAGGAGGCGTCGGCGGGGGGTCAGTTCCCGGAGCGGTTGAGCTGCCTGGCACCGATGTCTCGGCGATAGACCTTGGACACGCACTCGATCCGGTCGCAGGCGGCGTAGGCGGCGTCCGCGGCCGCGCGCAGGGTCGGAGCCAATGCGGTGACGCCGAGCACGCGGCCGCCGGCGGTCACGATGTCGCCGGAGGCGTTGCGGGCGGTGCCGGCGTGGATGATGGAGACGTTGGCCGGCAGGTCGGCGGGGAAGGTGATGACGTCGCCCTTGGGGTAGGCGTCAGGGTAGCCCTTGGCGGCGATGACCACGCAGACGGCGGCGTCGGGCTTGATGGTGAGGGAGGTGCCGGCGAGCCGGCCGCGCGCGGCGTCCCAGAGGAGGCGGAGCACGTCGTCGGCGATGCGGGGCAGCACGACCTGGGTCTCGGGGTCGCCGAAGCGGGTGTTGTATTCGAGCACGCTGGGGCCGTCGGGGGTCAGCATGATGCCGATGAAGAGCGTGCCGCGAAAGTCGATGCCCTCGTCGGCGATCGCGTTGACCGAGGGGGCGACGATCTCGCGGTCGATGCGGGCGAGCAGTTCGGGGGTGACGACCTCGGCGGGCGAGTAGGTGCCCATGCCGCCGGTGTTGGGGCCCGTATCACCTTCACCGATACGCTTGTGGTCCTGGGAGACGGGCAGGATGACGTAGTCGCGTCCGGAGACGACGACGAGGATGGAGGTTTCTTCGCCCGCGAGGCAGTCCTCGACGAGGATCTGGCTGCCGGCGGAGCCAAATTTGTTGCCGGCGAGCATGTCGTGGACGGCGGCCTCGGCCTCGGCCAGGGAGGTGGCGACGATCACGCCCTTGCCGGCGGCGAGGCCGTCGGCCTTGATGACGATGGGCGCGCCGCGTTCGCGGATGTAGGCGAGGGCGGGCTCGATCTCGGTGAAGATGCCGGCGGCGGCGGTGGGGATGCCGTGTTTGAGCAGGATTTGTTTGGTGAAGATCTTGGAGGCTTCGAGCCGGGCACCGTCGGCCTTGGGGCCGTAGGCGGGGATGCCGGCGGCGGCGAGGGCGTCCACCAGACCGAGGGAGAGGGGGACCTCGGGACCGACGATGACGAAGTCGATTTGTTCGCGCCGGGCGAGGGCGACGAGACCGGGAATGTCGTCGGCGGCCACGGCGTGGCAGGTGGCGTCGGCGGCGATGCCGGCGTTGCCGGGGGCGCAGATCAGGCGCGGGGCGGCGGGGGAGGCGAGGCAGGCCTTGACGAGGGCGTGCTCACGGCCGCCGGAGCCGACGATGAGGACGTTGCGGGGAAGGTCGTTGGACGAGGAGGACATTGAAAAACAGACAGGGAGAACGACAGGGGCGGGGAGAACGAGTTGTTTTTTTGGCCATTGTCGGCCGGAGGCGTCGGTCGTCGATGGTGGCGAAATTGGCGGTGAATTGGCGACTTGACACGGTTCGCGTCGGGCGGTGTGCTTTTCGTTTTTCCAAAGAAATACCGCCCGAATCACTCCCGCCCATGGCTCTCAAAATCCGTCTTTCCCGCATCGGTTCCATTCACAACCCGATTTACCACGTGGTTGTCGCCGAAGCCCGTTCCCGCCGTGATGGCGCTCCCGCCGAGAACCTCGGCACCTACAATCCCCGCGCCAAGAAGGATGCCCTGGTCCTCAACACCGAGCGCGCCGATTACTGGATTTCCAAGGGCGCGAAGCCGACCGACACCGCCAAGTCGCTCATCAAGAAGGCCAAGAAGGCCGCCGCCGCTCCGGCCGCCTGATCCCGCCGGTCGGCAACCGACTCGTTTTCCAATCGCCCCGGCCTTGTCGCCCGGGCGATTTTTTTTGCACCGCTTTTGTCCGCCGGCCGGCCCCCGTTGTCCCTTTTACCATGCCGTTGCACATCGACATCCTGACGCTTTTCCCGCGCATGCTCGACGGGTTTCTGGCCGAGAGCATCCTGGGCAAGGGCATCGCCGCGGGGTTGGTCGGCGTCCAGGTGCATGATCTGCGCCAGTGGTGCACCGACAAGCACCGCACCGCCGACGATCGTCCCTTCGGCGGCGGCGCCGGCATGGTCATGAAACCCGAGCCGGTGTTCGCCGCGTTCGAGCAATTGCAGACGCCCGGTTGCCACCGCGTGTATCTGACGCCCGACGGCACGCCGTTCTCCGAGCCCATCGCCCGGGATTTCGCGACGCGCGAGCACCTGATTTTGCTCAGCGGACACTACGAGGGCATCGACCAACGCATCCGCGAGCACCTCATCGATCAGGAGGTCAGCATCGGCGATTATGTGCTCACCAACGGCACCCTGCCGGCGGCCGTGGTGGTCGATGCGCTGGCCCGGTTTATCCCCGGTGTTTTGGGGGAAGAAAAGTCATTGACGCACGAAAGTTTCACCGGCAGGTTGCTCGACTTTCCTCAATACACGCGTCCCGCCGAATTCCGCGGTATGGTAGTGCCGAAAGTCCTTCTTTCCGGCGACCACACCAAGGTCGAAGCCTGGCGAACCGCGCGCCAAATTGAGAAAACCAGCCAAGTTCGCCCAGATTTATTCGAGAAATACCGTCATGAATCCCATCATTAAAGAGATCACAGCCTCGCAGCTGAAGACCGACAATCCTCCCTTCAAGGTGGGCGACGGCGTGCGCGTCCACACCAAGGTCCGCGAGGGTGACAAAGAGCGCATCCAGATCTTCGCCGGCATCGTCATCGCCCACAAGGGCACCGACATTTACGAGACCTTCACCGTTCGCAGCATCCGCTCGGGCGAAGGCGTCGAGCGCGTCTTCCCGGTTAACTCCCCCAACATCGCCAAGATCGAGATCGACCGCGTGTCGGAAACCATGCGCGCCCGCCTCTACTACCTGCGCAAGCGCACCGGCAAGGCCGCCATGGCCATCAAGGAAAAGCGCTTCGACGCGGCCGCCGCCGCGGCCAAGTAATCGCACTGGTTTCGATTCAAAAAATTCACCCAACGGACCCCATTCGGGTCCGTTTTTTTTTGGACTTTCCCGGCGTTCCCGTGCCCGCTTAAAGTCTTGGACTTTGCGTCCGCTCACCTCCAGTTCCCACCTCACACATGAAGCTTAACACTGAAATTCTCGCTCAAGCAGCCAACCAGGCCCGCGGCCTCGCCATGGACGCCGTCCATAAGTGCAACTCCGGCCACCTCGGTCTTCCCCTTGGCGCCGCCGAGATCGGCGCGACCCTCTTTGGCGGCGGTCTGCTCGCGCACAACCCCGACGAACCCCGCTGGCTCAACCGCGACCGCTTTGTCCTCTCCGCCGGCCACGGCTCGATGTTCATCTATACCTGGCTGCACCTCTCCGGCTACGACCTCTCGCTCGACGAGCTGAAGAACTTCCGCGCCCTCCACTCCAAGACCCCCGGCCACCCCGAGTTCATGGAAACTCCCGGTGTCGAGTGCACCACCGGTCCCCTCGGCCAGGGCATCGCCAACGCCGTCGGCTTCGCCGTCTCCGGCAAGATGGCCGCCGCCCGCTTCAACACCCCCGAGCACACCATTTTCGACAACCACGTGATCGCTCTCTGCGGTGACGGCTGCATGCAGGAAGGCGTCGCCCTTGAGGCCGTCTCCTTTGCCGCCCACCAGCAGCTGGACAACCTCATCCTCATTTACGACTCCAACGACGTCACCCTCGACGCCATGGCCGACAAGTCGCAGAGCGGCGATGACGCCAAGCGCTTCAAGGCCCTCGGCTGGGACGTCCAGACCATCGACGGCCACGACTTCCTCGCCATCGGCAAGGCCGTGACCAAGGCCAAGCGCGCCACCTCCGGCAAACCCCAGCTCATCATCGCCAAGACCGAGATCGCCCGCGGCATCCCCGAGGTGGCCGGCACCGCCAAGGGACACGGTGAAGGCGGCGCCAAGTTCATCGACGCCGCCCGCGCCGGCCTCGGTCTGCCCGCCGACCAGCACTTCTTCGTCAGCGACGAGGTGCGCGCCCATTTCGCCGACGCCAAGAAAAAGGCCGTCCGCGGTTACAAGAAGTGGCTCAAGACCTTCAAGGCCTGGGAAGCCGCCAACACCGAGCAGGCCGCCGTGCTCGCCTCGCGCGGCACCGCCGTCGCCGCCACCGAGCTGCTGGCCAAGATCCCCGCCTTCCCGCAGGACGCCAAGCTCGCCTCCCGCGCCGCCGGCAAGGAGGTTCTCCAGCCCGTCGCCGCCGCCCTCCCGCTGCTCGTCGGCGGCAGCGCCGACCTCTACGGCTCGACCCTCAACTACATCGCCAGCTCCACCGACTTCGACCCGGTCAACCGCGGCGGACGCAACATCCGCTTCGGCATCCGCGAGCACGCCATGGCCTCCATCGCCAACGGCCTCGCCTACGACGGCATCTTCCGCGCCTCGGTCGCCACCTTCCTGGTGTTCGCCGATTACTCGCGTCCCCCGATGCGTCTGGCCGCGCTGGCCAAGCTGCCCGTCACCTACATCTACACCCACGACTCCGTCGGTGTCGGTGAGGACGGCCCCACCCACCAGCCCGTTGAAACTGTCTCCGGTCTGCGCGTCATTCCCAACCTCGATGTCATCCGCCCCGGCGATCCCGAGGAAACCGCCGGCGCCTTCGCCGCCGCCATGGAGCGCACCGACGGCCCGACCCTGCTCGCCCTCTCGCGCCAGGCCATGCCGATCCTCAACGACATCCCGGTCGAGACCCGCCGCCAAGGCGTGCTCAAAGGCGCCTACGTCGCCGTCCGCGAGACCGCCGAGCTCACCCACGTGATCCTCGCCACCGGCTCCGAGCTCAACCTCGCCGTGGCCGCCGCCAAGCAACTCGGCTCCGGCGTGCGCGTCGTCTCCGTGCCCTGCTTCGAACGCTTCAACCGCCAGTCGGCCGAATACAAGGAATCCGTGCTTCCCGCCGCCTGCCGCAAGCGCGTCGCCATCGAGGCCGGCGTCACCGGCCTCTGGTATCAATACGTCGGACTCGACGGCAAAGTCATCGGCATCGACCGCTTCGGCATCAGCGCCCCCGGCGGCGTCGTGATGAAGGAGCTCGGCATCACCACCGAGGCCGTCGTGGCCGCCGTGCAAGCGCTCTGATCCGGGCAAACAGCCCGCGTTCTACCCTCGAAACCGGCTCCCCGCGGAGCCGGTTTTTCCGTGTAAGCGTTTGAGAGAAACCGGCCTTGGTGTATGGGTTTACTCCTTATGAAGACCAACATCGGACTACCCTCCAAGACCCGCGAACACACCGTCGATCTCCTTTCCCGCCTGCTCGCCGACGAGCACGTGCTCTACATCAAGACCCGAAACTTCCACTGGAACGTCACCGGCCCGCACTTCAGCGCGCTGCACGCCCTCTTCGAGGAACACTACACCGCGCTCGCCGGCACTATCGACGACATCGCCGAACGCATCCGAGCGCTGGGTGCCTACGCCCCCGGCTCGATGAAGGAGTTCTCCAAGCTCGCCCGGCTCAAAGAAGCGCCCGGCGGCTCGCTGGCCGACACCCGCATGCTCACCGCCCTGCTTGCCGATCACGAAAGTATCATCCGCCAACTGCGCGCCGACATCACCGTGACCGGCGACAAACTCGGCGACGAAGCCACCACCGACTTTCTCACCGGCCTGCTCGCCGCCCACGAGAAAACCGCCTGGATGCTCCGCGCCACGCTGAGTTGATTCCCGCGGCGCGGACCTTTGCGGCCCGCGAAAAAGGGAAGGGGAGGCGACGGTTTCCCGCCGGTGCCACCGGAGGGGGGAGCCGCCGGCGGGGTGGGGCGGATTGCCCTCGGCGCACCGGGCCGAGGACCGGTGCGCGCGCACGTGTCGGCGCGCGGCCTGTCACGAATTCGTGAAAAAATATTTCCGCTCTTGCCAATCTAATTAGGGCGCTAATTGTTAGCTCCCTAATTTGTTTATCACCCGGACCCGCCCGATTAACCAACGCCATGTCCCGTCTCATGCTCAAAGATCTGCCGCGTTACGAATGCCTCACGGAGGCGGCGCGGCAGTTTCCCGACCTGGACCCGTCGGCCAGCCAGGCGTTCCTGCATTTGATCCGGGCCGGCGACGACGTCCTGCGGGTGATGAACGCCCACTTTACCGAGCACGGCATCACCCAGGGGCGTTTCCTGGTGATGATGCTGTTGCTTGAGCGGCAAGGCGCGGGCTGTCCCCGTCCGAACACGCCGGCCGAGATCGCCGACTGCGCCCAGGTCTCGCGCGCGACCATCACCGGCCTGCTCGACACGTTGGAGCGCGACGGTTTTGTGATCCGCGAGCCCGACGCGGCCGACCGCCGGATGGTCACGGTCAAGCTCACCGCGGCCGGGGCCAGGTTCATGAACGAGCTGCTGCCGGAGCATTTTCGCCTGATCAACGCGTTGATGGCCGCGTTGTCCGAAAACGAACGCAAGACCCTCGTCCGCCTGCTCGCCAAGATCATCGCCGGTATTTCCCAACCCGAGGCCGGGGCCTGAACACACTTTTCAACCAGCTCTCAACCCACCGTTATGTTAAAGAAAATCATCCTCACGATCCTTGTGCTGATCGTCTTCGTCGGCGTCCTGATCGGTCTCAAGGGACTGCAATTCAAAGCCATGAAAGCCTCCGAGGCGGCCGCGCAACTACCGCCCGAAAGCGTCTCCACCGCCGAGGTGAAGGCCGTTGTCTGGAAGCCCTTCTTCAGCGCCATCGGCTCGGTCGCCGCCACCCAAGGCGTGACCATCAGCGCCGAGGTGGCGGGCACCGTCTCGCGCATCGCCTTTGAATCCGGAGCGACCGTCAAGGCCGGCGACGTGCTCGTCGAGCTCGACGCCTCGACCGAGAAGGCCGAGCTGGAGGCCGCCGTCGCCGCCGCCGAGCTCGCCGCCATCAACCGGGACCGCGCCCGCACGCTTTTGGGCAACAACACGATCTCGCGCTCCGAGCTCGACACCACCGAGGCGCAGTTCAAGCAGGCCACCGCCGAGGTCGAACGCCTGCGTGCGCTCGTCGCCAAGAAAACCCTGCGCGCCCCCTTCGACGGCGAGGCCGGCATTCGTCAGGTCAACCTCGGCCAGTTCATCAGCGTCGGCACCCCCATCGTCTCGTTGCAATCGCTGGCCAAGGTCTATGTCGATTTCACCCTGCCGCAGCAGCGCCTCTCCGATCTGCGGGAAAACCTGCTGGTGCGCGCCGTGTCCGACGCGTATCCGGGGCAGGCCTTCGAGGGCCGCATCAGCGCGATTAACTCCGAGATCGATCCCGCCACCCGCAACATCCGTCTGCGCGCCTCGTTTGAAAACGCCGACCACCACCTGCTGCCCGGCATGTTCGTCAACGTCGAGGTCGAGCTCCCCCGCGAGGACGAACTGCTGGTCATTCCCGTCACCGCGGTGATCTACGCGCCCTACGGCGACTCCGTCTTCGTGGTCGAGGACGCCAAGGGAGGGCAGGGCAAGGTTGTTCGCCAGCAGTTCATCCGCCTCGGCGAATCGCGCGGCGACTTTGTCGCCGTCACCAAGGGCCTGGAGGCCGGACAGACCATCGTGTCGGTCGGCGGCTTCAAGCTCCGCAACGAAAGCGCCGTGGTCATCAACAACGACCTCGCGCCCGACGCGCAGATCGCCCCGCAGCCCGCCGATTCCTGATCCCGTTTTTTAACCCGTCCGGCAGCGCCGCGTCGTCCGCGGCCCATCCGCCATGAAATTCACCGACATCTTTATCCGCCGGCCCGTGCTCGCGATCGTGGTCAACCTCGTGATCATCATCGCCGGCATCCAGGCCTACCGCACGCTGACGGTGCGCCAGTATCCGCGCAGCGAAAACGCCAGCATCACCGTCACCACGGCCTACATCGGCGCCAGCCCCGATCTGGTGCGCGGCTTCATCACCACGCCCATCGAGCGCGCCGTCGCCGAAGCTGACGGCATCGACTACATCGAGTCCACCAGCACCCAGGGCGTCTCCACCGTCCGGGCCCGCCTCAAGCTCAACTACGACTCCACCCGCGCCCTCGCCGAGATCGGCTCCAAGGTGGACCGCGTGCGCGGCGACCTGCCGCCCGAGTCCGAGATCCCCGTGATCAACATGGAGTCGGCCGACTCGCAGTTCGCCTCGGCCTACCTGAGCTTCAGCTCCGACATCCTGGAGCAAAACGAGATCACCGACTACCTCGTGCGCGCCGTGCAGCCGAGATTCTCGGCCGTCCCCGGCGTGCAACGCGCGGAGATCCTCGGCGGGCGCACCTTCGCGATGCGCGTCTGGCTGAAATCCGACCGGCTCGCCGCGCTCAACATCAGCCCCTCGCAGGTCCGCGAGGCGCTCGCGGCCAACAACTACCTCTCGGCCGTCGGCCGCACCCGCGGCTCGTTGATCCAGGTCAACCTCACCGCCAACACCGACCTGCGCTCGGTCAAGGAATTCAAGGACCTCGTCATCCGCGAACAGGACGGTGCCGTGGTCCGCCTGTCCGACGTCGCCGACGTGGTGCTCGGCGCCGAGGACTACGACTCGGAGGTCCGCTTCACCGGCGAGACCGCCGTGTTCATGGGCATATTCGTGCTGCCCAACGCCAACTCGCTCGACGTCATCCAGCTCGCCAAGGCGGAGATGGAGGCGCTGGAACGCGACCTGCCGACCGGCCTGACCGCCCGCGTCGCCTACGACGGCACCGCCTACATCCAGGGTGCCATCGACGAGGTGTATTCCACCCTGATCGAGACGCTGCTCATCGTGATGGTCGTGATCTTCCTCTTCCTCGGCTCCTTCCGCTCCGTGGTGGTGCCGGCCGTGGCCATCCCCGTCTCGCTCATCGGCGCGGTGTTCCTGATGCAGATTTTCGGATTCACCATCAACCTGCTCACGCTCCTGGCCATCGTGCTCTCGGTCGGCATCGTGGTGGACGACGCCATCGTCATGGTCGAGAACGTCGAGCGTCACCTGCGCAACGGCCTCTCGCCCACCGACGCCGCCATCCGCGGCGCGCGCGAGCTGGCCGCGCCGATCGTCGCCATGACGATCACCCTCGCCGCCGTTTACGCCCCCATCGCCCTGCAGGGCGGGCTCACCGGCTCGCTCTTCCGCGAGTTCGCCTTCACCCTGGCCGGCGCCGTGCTGATCTCCGGCGTCGTCGCCCTCACGCTCTCGCCGGTTATGGCCTCCCGGCTGCTCACCGCCGACAGCGAGTCGCACGGCCTGGCGGCGAAGATCTCCGCCGGCTTTGATCGCATCCGCGACGGTTACCAACGCATCCTCGACTTCACGCTCAGCGCCCGCCCGGCCGTCTATATCGTCTGGATCGTGCTCACGCTGATGATCGTGCCGATGTTCGTGCTCACCCCGAAGGAACTCGCGCCGACCGAGGACCAGGGCGTCATCTTCGGCCCCATCGTCAACACCCCCGCCAACGCCACCATCGACGAGACCTCGCGCTACTCCGACGCGGCCGGCGAGATGTTGATGAGCCTGCCCGAGTCCGCCTACACCTTCCAGGTAGCCCAACCCACCGGCGGCTTCAGCGGCCTCGTCGTCAAGCCCTGGGGCGAACGCGACCGCACCATCTTCGAAATCCTGCCCGACGTGCAGGCCAAGGTCGCCGCCATCCCCGGCATGACCCTCTTCCCGGTGCTGCCGCCCGCCCTGCCCGGCGGCGGCTCCTTCCCGGTGGAGATCGTGCTCACCTCGACCGCCGACACCGAGCAAATCCTCGCGCTGGCGCAGGAGTTGCAAAAACGCGCCATGGCCAGCGGCCAGTTTGTCTTCCTCAACATCGACACCCGCATCGACCAGCCCGAGTCCGAGATCATCATCGACCGCGACAAGGTCGCCTCGCTCGGTCTCAACCTCCAGCAGGTCGGCGCCGACCTCGCGGCCGCCGTCGGCGGCAACTTCGTCAACCGCTTCAACATCGACGGTCGCAGCTACAAGGTCATCCCGCAGGTCAAGCGCAACGAACGCCTCGACCCCTCGCAGCTGCAGAACATCCACATCCGCAGCCCGCGCGGCGAACTCATTCCGCTCGGCACCATCGCGCACATCGAGAACCGCGTGACGCCCCGTTCGCTCAACCGCTTCCAGCAGCTCAACTCCGTCAAGCTCCAAGGCGTCGCCAAGGCCACCCTGGACGGCGCGCTCTCCTTTCTGGAAAAGGAAGCCGACGCCATCCTTCCGCAGGGCTACCGGCTCGACTACACCGGCGAGTCGCGCCAGCTCCGCGTCGAGGGCGGCAACGCCAAGTTCCTCACGACCTTGGTCCTCGCCTTGATCCTGATCTTTCTGGTGCTCGCGGCGCAGTTCAACTCGTTCCGCGATCCCCTGGTCATCCTTTTCGGCTCGGTGCCGCTGGCGATCTTCGGTGCCTTCATCTTCATGTTTTTGAAGATGCTCAACCCGAACCTGCCCTTCTTCACCGACGGCTGGACCACCACGTTCAACATCTACGCCCAGGTCGGTCTCGTGACCCTGGTCGGCCTCGTGGCCAAGAACGGCATCCTGATCGTGGAATTCGCCAACCAGCTCCAGGAGGAGGGCCACTCCAAGTTCGAAGCCGTTCGCCAGGCCTCGCTCACCCGTCTGCGCCCTGTGCTCATGACGAGTTTCGCCACCGTCTTCGGTCACTTCCCGCTGGTGCTCGTCACCGGAGCCGGAGCCGCCGCCCGCAACAGCATCGGTATCGTGATTGTCGCCGGCATGGCTTTGGGCACGATCTTCACGCTCTTCGTCCTGCCCTCGCTCTACATGCTCATCGCCCGCGACAAATCCGCCGTCAAATCCGCGCCCGTCACCGAAACGCCCGCAACCGTAACGCCATGAAAACCCGTCTCTCCCTCCTCGCCGGCCTCGGCCTGTTGCTGATCGCCCCCGCGGTCAACGCCATCGAAACCCCCGCGCCCGACGTGCCCGAGCGCGTGGACCTCGACGGCATCGTCACCTTCGCGCTCGATAACAGCCCGGCCATCCTCCAGGCCCGCGAACGCCTGCGCGAACAGGAAGGCATCATCGTCGAGGTCAAATCCGCCGCCCTGCCCAACGCCTACCTCAACTCCAGCTACGGCACCCGCGACCGCGACCTCGTGCAGGGCGTCGGCAGCGACCAGTCCTGGAACATCGCCCTCGAAGTCCGCCAGACGCTCTTCTCGGGCGGCGGCGTCAGCGCCGCGCTCGACGCCCAGAAATACGTGCGCCAATCCGCGCTGCTCGACCTGCGCGCCACCATCGACCGGGTCCTGCTCGACGTGCGCACCCGCTACTACGATCTGCTCCTCGCCCGCGAAAGCATCGAGGTGCAGGAGCAAAACATCCGCCTCCTGCGCGAACAGCTTGAGACCGCGCGCAACCGCTTCGACGCCGGCTCCGTCTCGCGCTTCGAGGTCCTGCGCGCCGAGGTCGAGCTCGCCAACGCCCAGCCCGCGCTCATCCGTGCCCGCAACGGCTTCCGCATCGCCATCGACGAACTCCGCCGCGTCATCGGCTACGTCAAGACCGACGAAAACAACCTGCGCAAAACCCCCGAATTCCTCGGCGAACTCGAATTCACCCCCGTGGACTACGAACTCGAATCCGCCCTCGTCGCCGCTCAGGAACGCCGCCCCGAGCTCGCCCGCCTCGCCGCCCTCGCCGACGCCCGCGAAGCCGGCGTGCGCGTGGCCCGCTCCGACCGTTATCCCGACCTCGCCCTCGTCGGCGGCTACGAACTGCAAAAGGCCAACAACTCCGACCGCTTCCGCGATTCCCGCGACGGCTGGGTGATCGGCCTGCAATCCTCGTGGGCCCTCTTCGACGGACGCGCCACCACCGGCCGTATCATCCAAGCCCGCTCGCAATTGCGCCAGGCCGAGCTCGCCCTCGCCGAGCAACGCCTCGCCATCGAGGTCGAGGTGCGCCGCGCCATCTCCTCGCTCCAGGAAGCCTCCGAGCTGGCCGAGGCCGCGCAAAAGGTCGTCGAGCAGGCCGAGGAATCCCTCCGCCTCGCCGACGCCCGCTACTCCGCCGGCTCAGCCACCCAGCTCGACGTGCTGCAAAGCCGCGTCGCCCTCACCCAGGCCCGCACCAACCAGCTCGAAGCCAACTACAGCTACCTCGTCGCCGTCGCCACCGTGCAAAAAGCCATCGGCGAAACCGGCCTGACCGAGGTGGAGTGAAGGATCGTGGGCATTCCTGCCCACGGGGTTTGATGTGATGACGCGGCCAGGGTCGGCGTTCGGTTTGGCGTGATCTCACATCGCTCTCGTGGGCAGGAATGCCCACGATCCTTTTAACGGCTCTGACTTGTGCCCGCGGGCACTGCGGAGCAAGGTGCGGGTCTATTTCCCCCATGAGTCCCCGTCGCAAAATCTCCCTTATCGCCGCCGTGCCCCTCGGGCTGGCGGCGATTGTCTTTGGCCTCGCCTGCCTGCCCTCCGTGCAAACCTGGGCCGCCCGCCGCGTCCTCGCCGGACAACCCGATCTCGTGGGCACCGTCGGCCGCGTCGCCATCGGCTGGAACTCCGTCCGCGTCACCGACCTCACGCTCGAGCGCGGCGGCCAAAAACTCACCTTGCCGTCCCTGGAGGCCGAGCTGCCCGTGCTCGCCGCCGCCCGCGGCCGCATCGATGTCGCCCGGCTCGTCGCCCGCGACTGGACGCTCGACCTCGCCGCCGCCGATTCCGCCCCCGCCGCGCAACCGGCCGCGTCGGCGTCGCGACCGGCGGCGGACATCACCGGCCTGTTCGACGCGCTCCGCCTGCCCGCCGGCTTTTCACTGCGCGAGGCGGATGTCGCCGGCGACATCCTGCTGTCCTCGGGCCGCGCCAAACTCACCCTCGCGGGCGGCCAACTCACCACCGGACGGGACGGCCGCTTCACGTTCGACGTCAACCACGCCGCGACGACCGGCGACACGATCGCGGCGCGGGCGGAGTTGACCGCCCGCCTGTCGGACTCCGGCGTCTTCGACCGCCTCGCGCTCGACCTCGTGGCGACCGCCACCGGCGCGCAGACGCCGGACGGCGCGACCCTGCACTTGCTCCTGACCTCGCAACGCGCGCCGGCCGGTGGCGAAACCCACGCCCTGCGCCTCGTCGCCGACAAACGCGAACTGGCGGCGATCGACCTCGATTGGACCGACGCCGCCGGCGCGCCCGCCGGACGCTGGCGGATCGACCTGCGCGACGCCGATCTGGCCCCGTTCACGTTGGGACTGGCCTTGCCCGACTTCACCGCGACCGGCGAGGGCGCGCTCTCCGCCGACACCGCCGGCCTCCGCTCGGAGGTATCCGGAAAACTGATACTCAAGGCCGGCCGCCTGGAGGCGATCGACGCCCGGCTGGCCGCGGCGGGCGAGCTGACGCTGACCTCCGACTTTGACCTCGTGCGCACCGCCCGCGGTCTGCGCGCGCGCCGGCTCGCCCTTGAGCTGGCCGGCTCCTCCGGCCCGGTGTTGTCGGCGAACGCCCTGCAGGGCTTCGCGTTGGAGCCGTCCACCGGCAAGGTGACCGCCGCCGAGCCCGGCAACGATCTGGCGCGCGTCACCCTCACCGATCTGCCGTCCGCCTGGCTGCAACCCTGGCTGCCCGGCTTCACGCTCACCGGCGGCCCGGCGCGCGCCGAGTGGCGGCTGGCCCTGCGCGACGGCGAACTCGCGGTGCGTCCGGTCGCGCCGCTGACGCTGGCCGGCGTGGATCTCGACCGCGACGGCGCGCCGCTGCTGCGCGGAGTCGATCTGAGCATCGCGGCCGGCGGCGGCCTCGGAGCCGACGGCTGGCGCGCGGAGCTGATTGAACTGGCCGTCCTGAGCGGCGGCGCCCGCGTGCTCGGGATCACCGCGAAGGCGCATCAACCCGCGGACGCGGCCCTGCCGTTGACCGTGACCGGTTCCTACGAATCGGATTTGCGCGCGGCGGCGACACAGCCGTTCTTTCCGCGGGGAGCCACTGTCATTTACGGACGGATACAAGGGGACTTCTCGGCCGCCGTCGGCGATGAGATACGGGTCGAGGCCGGGCTGGCGGCGGGCGGACTGCGCACGGCGGAGCGGGCGGCATTCCCCGAGCTCGCGTTGACCCTGCGCGCCGTCCGCGACGCCTCGGGCGCGATCGAGGCGGAGCTGCCCCTGGCGGTCATCACGCCGGCGCGCCGTTCCGACGCCATGCTCAAGGCGACCCGCGACGTCGCCGGTCGCACGGTCGCCTCGCTGACCGCCGACACGGTGTATTATGAAGACATGCAGGCGTTCGCCGGGCTGGCTCCGGCGAATGAAAAGCCGGTGACGACACCCGAAGGGCCGGAGGGCGACGCACCGGCGGAGGGACCGTTTTGGGGCGACCTGAACGGCGAGCTGACGCTGACGATTGCCCGGCTGGTTTACGCCCCCGGCGTGGAGATGCCGAACATCGAGCTCGCGCTTCGGCTCGGGCCGGACGGGCTTTCGTTGCGCGACTTGCGCGCGCTGGTGGGCGACAACGGGCAATTGCGGGCGGCGGTCGAGATCAGGCACGACGCGACGCAGGAACTGCCCTATGCGTTGTCGGGCGGCCTGGCGCTGTCGGGCTTCGATCCCGGACCGTGGCTGCGCGCGGCCAATCCCGGCAAGCCGCCGGTGCTGGAAGGGGAGTTCGACGTGCTGGCGCCCGCCTTGTCGGGCCGGGCGGCCGATCCGGCCGATCTGGTCGAGCTGGCACTCGGTCAGGTCGAGGTGATGAGCAACGGCGGCACGCTGCGCGCGCTCGGGGTGAAGGTGAGTGCCGCGACCAGTGTGACCTCGCCGGCCGCGTCGATACTGGGGGTGCTCGGAGCGGTTTCGGGCAATCCGACCGCCCTCAAATACGCCGAAAAAGCGCGCGCCGGGACCAATGTCGCCAGACTGCTGACGGACGTGCAATTCGACCAACTCAGCCTGCGCCTCGCGCGCGACGCGGAGCACAACCTGGTCATCAAGGACGTGGTTTTCCGTTCGCCGCTGCTGCGGTTGGAGGGCGGCGGTTCGATTAACAACAAACCCGGGCTCTCCCTGCTTCGCCGACCTCTCTCGCTGGAACTCCGCCTGTCGGCCCGCGATCAGCTGGCGACCGCGCTCGCGGCGCTGAAGCTGCTGGACGCGGAGGCGGACGAGTCGGGCTACCTGCCGATGAACCAGCTCATCAAGCTCGACGGGTCGCTGGAATCGGTGGGCACCGCGCAATTGCAACGCCTCATCGAGCGCGCGTTGCTCGACTGAGCCGAGGCTTTGACACCCCGCTTTCCCCGTTTCCTAGTGGGGAGCCTGCGGCTCGCTTTCCCTTATGATCCTTCCCAAAGCCAATCGTCTCACCGCCGAACAGGTCGCCACGCTTGATGCCATCGTCGCCGAGTTCGGCTGCCACCTTCAGCCCATCGAGGGCACCGTGCGCACCATCTACGCGATCGTCGGCGACGAACGCCACGAGCTGATGATCAACCGGCTCGAAGGCCTCGACTTCATCGACCGCGTCGATCGCATCCAGTCGCCGCACAAGCTCATGGACCTGCGGTCCGACCTTGCGACGCATCGCATCACCATCGGCGGCGTCACCCTCGGCAGCCGGCTCTTTGTCATCGCCGGCCAGTGCACCATCGATCCGAAGAATCCCTCGCTCTTCATCGAGACCGCCCACGCCGTCAAGGAGGCCGGCGCCGACGCGCTGCGCGGCGGCGTGTGGAAACCCCGCACCAATCCCTATTCCTACCAAGGCGACGACCGCGCGCTCGACATCCTCATGGAGGCCCACCGCCAGACCGGCCTGCCCGTCGATGCCGAGGTCATGGACGAGACCCAGCTCCGCCTCGCGCTCGACGCCGGCGTGCACACCCTGCAGGTCGGCGCGCGCAACGCCCTCAACTACTCCCTGCTGCGCGCCATCGGCGCGGCCATCGCCGGCCGCGGCAACGCCGTGCTGCTCAAGCGCGGCATGCACCTCGGCCCCGTCGCCGAGTTCATCTCCGCCGCCGAATACATCGTCAGTTTCGGCAACCCCAACATCCTGCTCTGCCCGCGCGGCACGTCGCCCACGCTCGACGGCTACCGCAACCACCCCGACGAGAGCATCACGCCCCTGCTCAAGGAGCGCACCTGGGCCCCCGTCGTCGTCGATCCCTCCCACTCGGTCGGCAAGGCCGCCTACGTGCCCGCCTGCGCGCTCGCCGCCGTCGCCTACGGGGCCGACGGCCTCTGCATCGAGGCCCACGTGAACCCCGCCCGCGGCATCGGCGACGATCCCAAACAGGCCCTTTCCCCCGAGGTTCTGGCCAAAACCATCACCCGCGCCCGCGCGCTCTGGACCACTCTGCGCGCGCCGGACGCCCCAGCTTCTTCCCCATGCACCGCCTGATCCCCGCCTGTCTCGCCCTCCTCGTCGCCGCCGCGCCGGCCCCGGCCGCCGTCGGCACCCTCGAACTCAAAAGCGGCGCCAGTCTGCGCGGCGAGATCCTGGCCGAGCGGCCCGACCGCGTCGTCATCGACCTCGGCTTCACCGTGCTCTCGGTGCCGCGCGACGAGGTGGACCGCATCCTCGCCGGCGATACCGATCCGGCCGCCGTCGCCGACGATCCCACCGGCACGGGCAACCTCTACCGCGACGCCGCCGCCAATCAGCCCGCCCTCTCCGTCAATGAAAACGTCGCCCGCGTCGGCGGGGCCGTCGTGCTCGTGCGCACCCCCGTCGGTCTCGGCTCCGGCTTCTTCGTCAACCCCGCCGGCTACATCGTCACCAACCAGCACGTCGTCGCCGGCGAGCACGCCGTCACGGTCACCGTCTTCAAACGCACCGACCGCGAGATGGAGCGCGTGGACTACAAAAACGTGCGCATCGTGGCGCTCTCCGACCGCGACGACCTCGCGCTGCTCAAGATCGAGGACGCCGGCGACACCGTGTTTCCCAGCGTCGCCCTCGGCGACTCCGGCGCGTTGCAGGAAGGGCAGGGGGTCTTCGCCATCGGCAGTCCGCTCGGCCTCGACCGCACCGTTTCGCAGGGCATCGTGAGCGCGCGCAACCGCCTGCTCGGCGGCCAGCTCTACATCCAGACCACCGCGCAGATCAACCCCGGCAACTCCGGCGGACCGCTCTTCAATCTGCGCGGCGAGGTCGTCGGCGTGAACAACATGAAGGCCATGCAGGTCGGCATCGAGGGACTCAACTTCGCCATCCCCGTCACCGTGCTCAAAAACTTTCTGCGCAACCGCGACGCCTTCGCCTTCGACCCGCGCAATCCCAACGCCGGCTTCCGCTACCTCTCGCCGCCGGATCCCGGGGCCGCCCCCAAACTCGTCCCCTGAACCGCGCCTCCTTCGCCGCATTCCCGCATGAAACGTATCCGTTATCTCCTTACGGCCGGCTTTCTGTCGATCGCCTTTTCCGTCCTTTCCGCCGCGCCCGTCGCGCTCACCGATCTGGTCGATGACCGCGCTTTCGGTGTGGTCGAGGTTTCCGACGCCGCCGCCCTGCGCGTCGCGCTCGCCGACTCCGCCTGGGGCCGCGCCTGGGAGGATCCCGCGATCGCCGCTTTTTTCGCGCCCTTGCGCCGGCAGATCGACGACGGCGAGTTCGCCCGCGCGTTCACCGGCAAGACCGGCGCGGAACTCTCCGAACTGATCGGGCTCATCCCCGGACGCATCCTGCTCGCGCTGCCCTCCGCCGGATGGGACTCCATCGCCAATCCGGCGGACCTGGAATCCGGACCGGTCCTCGTCGCGGCCGAGGTCGGCGACCACGGTGCCCGCATCGGAGAGCTCCTGCTCGAGGCCGTGGCCCGCTCCGATGGCAACTCCACCGACGAGACCGAGGACTACGGCGGCGTCACCCTGCATCGGACCGGCCCGCCCGATTCCGAAGACCGCCTTTTCTGGGTCATCCACCGTGGCGTGCTCCTCGCCGGCCCCAACCGCGGCGCGCTGCTCACCGCGCTCGACGCCCTCCTCGACGGCGGCCTCGCCGATCCGCTCACGCGTTCGCCGGACTACCTCGCGGCCCGCGCCGCCGCCCGCGATCCCGAGCTGTTCGCCTATTTCAACTTCGCCTCGTTTTACCCCACCTTCCAACGCATCGCCGGCGCGTCCGGAGGCGACGACTCGGCCGCGCTGGTGAAATCCTCGACCCTCGCCCTGCTGCGCGGACTGGGCATCGAGACGCTCGGCACCATCTCCCTCGGCTGCGGTTTCGGCGTCGAGGCGACCCGCCTGCAATTCTCCGTCACCCACCGCGGCGAACGCGGACTGTTCAAGGTGCTCGCCTACCGCGACAGACCCGTGCCGCGCCCCGACTGGGTGCCGGCCAACTGGATCTCGGCGGACGTCTCCAGCTTCTCCTTTTCCGACGCCCTTCGCGAGATGCTCGCCATGCTCGACGAGATCAACCCCATCTTCGCCGGCATGGCGCAGGATCAGATCCGCAACCTCAACCGCCAGCTGCGCATCGACATCGAGCGCGACCTCGTCGGCAACCTCGGCGAGACCGTCGTGATCGCCGCCTCGCTGCCCGCCGGCGTCTCGCCCGAAAACATGCCGCCCGACGACCAGCTCGACCGCTTCGTCGGCATTTCCCTCGCCGACCCCGAGGGCTTTCAACGCGCCCTCGACGCGCTGAAGCTCGTGCTCGGTCCCGGCTTCGAAAAGTCCATGGCCGAACGCGACTACCTCGGCCGCAAGCTCTACTCCTTCACCCCGCCGCAAAGCGGCCGCCGCGGCTTCACCTACAGCGTCGCCGACCGCTGGCTCCTGCTCGGCATCGGCAGCGCCACGCCCGTCGAGGCCGTGCTCCAGTCGCTCGATTCCGGCCAGCCCGGCTTCTTCGCCCGCGACGAGGTGCGCGCCGCCCTCGCCGACGTCCCCGGACGGGCCTTCAATTTTCAATACGCCGACGGCCCGCAGACCATCTCCTCCTTCATCGCCGCGGCCATCGCCGAACAGGCCGACGCGACCGGTGACAAGCTCTGGATCGACCCCGCCGCCCGACCCTCGCTTGAGACTCTGGCGCGCCACTTCTCCCACCTCTACGGCTACTCCGTGCGCCGTGCCGACGGTCTTCATTTCGAGGGCTCGCTCGTCCATCCCCAACCGTGACCATGCACCCGCTGCTCCCCGCTTCGTTCGCCGTTCTCCTGACCGCCGCCCCGCTCGCCGCCGCCGAACTCGTTTTCACCGGCCCCGAGATCGCCAAGGTGGACTGGAACACCCGCTGCCTGCAACCCGCCGACATCAACGGCGACGGTCGCGACGACCTGGTGCTCATCAACAACGACCGCGCGTCCGTCGAATTCCTCCTGCAACGCGTCCCCGGCGAAGCCGCCGAACCCGCCGTCCCCGGGCTCAACCCCTCCCGCTGGGAACCCGTGCTCGAAGACGCCCGCTTCAAACGCGTCACGCTCACCATCGGCTCGACCCTCTTCGACCTCGTCACCGGCGACTTCGACGCCGACGGCCGCGCCGACCTCGCCTACACCGGCGAACCCGACAACCTCACGCTGCGCCTCCAGCGCGACGACCACTGGGAAACCCGCATCCTCCCGCTCGCGCCCGCCGCGCTGAAGTATCCCTCCGGCCTGCGCGTCGCCGACCTCGACGGCGACGGCCGCGACGACCTCGTGCTTCTCGGCCAAAAGGAACTCGCCACCCTCCTGCAAACCAAGCCCGGCGAATTCACGTTCGCCGACCGTCTGCCGCTCGTCGAGGAAAACCCCTTCGGCCTCGAAATCATCGACGTCGATGGCGACGGCCGCCCCGACCTCGCCTACCTCACCAACAGTCCGGTCAACCCGCTCCGCGTCCGCCGCCAAAACGCCGACGGCCGCTACGGCCCCGAGGAAGCCTTCGACCTGCGCGGCCCCCGCAGCCTGCTCCAACCGCTGAAGCTCAAGGCCGGCGACCCGACCGCCGCCTTCGTCACCGTGCTCGGCACCACCGGCCAGCTGGAGTTTTCCCGCTTCGCCGCCGACGCCGACGACGACGGCCCGCTCGGCGGACTGAGTTTCAACCCGCTCGTCTTCGCCCCGCGGCTGAACGTGCGCAACCCCGCCCTCCCGCTCTTCGGCGACTTCGATGGCGACGGCTCCGGCGAGCTCGCCTTTGCCGATCCCGACGGCGCGCAGCTGCACGTTTACACCCGCGACGCCCGCGGCGACTTCACCACCGCGCGCGCCTGGCCCTCGTTGTCGGACGTGCGCTCCGCCGCCACCGTGCCGTGGGGCCGCAAGGGCGCGGACCACATCGTGCTCGCCAGCACCAAGGAGGGCGTCTTCGCCGAACTCTCCGCGGACCGCGACGGCCGCTTCGGCCCGCCCCGCACGCTCGCCATCCCCGGCCGCCCCGTCGCCGTGGCCGGCGGCACGCTCCGCGCCTCCGCCAAACCCGCGCTCGTGACCATCGCCGAGCAGGACGGCAAGCGCCTGCTCACGCTCTGGAGCCGCGACAAGCGCGGACTTCAACCAGGCTGGCAAACCGAGCTCGCCGGCCTGCGCACCGATCCGCGCGAGATTCGCCTGCACGACCTCGACCAGGACGGCCGCACCGACCTGCTGGTGTTCGTGCCCCGCGACGGCGTGCGCATCTGGCTGCAAGGCGAGGACGGCGCGTTTGTCGAGGCGACGACGCTCCCCGCCTATCGTCCCGGCCTGCTCGCCCGGGTGGAACCCGCCGCCGTCTCCACGAACGACATCGACGGCGACGGCCGCGCCGAATTGCTCGTCGTCAGCGAAAACTTCGCCCGCGCCCTGCGCATGACGGCCGACGGCGAACTGGTCATCGCCGCCCAGTTCAACGCCTCCGACTCCACCGCCGAGCTCGACGCCGCCTTCGTGTTGCCCGCCTCCAAGCGCGAGCCCGCCCGCGTGATCCTGCGCAACCGCAAGGCCGACGAATTTCAGATCCTCGACCTCGCCAAGGACGGCGCGGCCGTGCCGACCGACACCCGGCGCACCGGCCGCATCGAACCGCTCGGCACCGCGCACATCACCGGACCGCGCGGTCGTCCCGAGTTGTTTCTCTTCGCGCGCGACCGCTTCTGGTGGCTTCCGATCGGCCGGACCGACCTGCGCGTGCACACCGACTCCTCCGTCGGCAGCGATTTGCCCGAGGTCCGCTACAACTACGTGCTCGGCGACGATCTCGACGGCGACGGCGTCACCGACCTCGTGGCCATCGACACCGCGGAAAACCTCGTCGAAGTGCGCCGTCGCGACACCGACGGCGACTGGCGCGCCGCGTTGCATTTCAAAATCTTCGAGGTCGATGCCCGCGGTGAAAACCGCCAGGGCGGCCAGCAGCAGGAACCCCGCGAGGCCGTCACCGCCGATGTCACCGGCGACGGCAAACTCGACCTGATCCTGCTCGTGCATGATCGCATCTTGGTTTACCCGCAAAAGTAAGGCGCGGACGACGCCCGCCCCGGCGGGCAAGAGTGCGCGTGCGTGCGCGCGCGCATCTTTTTCAATTGAAAGTGAAATTGTTCATTGAGTCGTTCCGGGGCGGGTTGTTTAAAAATTTGTAAACAAGCCCGGTGGCGCGTTTCACACGCGGAGCGCCGGGCTTCCCCTTGTCTTCTCAATGCCCCTTGCCTCGCCCCAACCGACCTCCGAATCGAGCATTGTTCTGATTTCTCGCGAAGGCGCGCTGGCCGACGCGATCAAGGAAGTCCTGCAAGCCGGCGGATTGCCGCCAAACCTGCGGATGGTGGGCACGGCGGAGGAGTTTGCGGCGGTGCTGGCGGACGGCCCCGACTTGGTGCTGTTGGATGCGGATTGCCCGGCCTGCGAGTTCGGATGGACCGTGGAGCGGTTGACGGCCACCGAGGGCGAGGTGCCGCTGATCCTGATTTCCAGCCAGCACGAGGTGGAGCGGGCGGTGGAGGCGATCAAGCGCGGCGCGGAGAACTTCATTTTCAAGGATCGCCTGGCCCGGCTGGTCCCCGCCATCTGGCAGGCGCGCCAAAACCGCGATCAGCGTCGCGAACACTCGCGCACCACCCGGGAACTGCGGGCCAACGAACGTCTGCTGCGCACGACCGGCCGCATCGCCCGCGTCGGCGGTTGGAGCCTCGACCTGCGCACCAACGCGGTCCAGTGGACCGAGGAAACCCGGCGTATCCATGAAGTGGATGCAGACTTCAGGCCCACCCTGGAGAGCGCCGTCGGGTTTTACGCGCCGGAGGCGCGGGACGTCATTGGTCGGGCCGTGGAGACGTCGATGACCGACGGCACGCCCTGGGATTTTGAACTGCCGCTGGTCACCGCCAAGGGCCGCCCGATCTGGGTGCGCGCGCAGGGCGAGGCGCTGCGGGAGGACGGCCGGATCGTCCGGCTGGTCGGCGCATTTCAGGAAATCACCGAGCGCAAGCTCGTCGAGGAACGGCTCGCCCAGCAGGCGGTGCTGATCGACATGGCGCCCGACGCCATCGTGCTGCGCGACCTCGATCACCGCATCCTCTTCTGGAGCCGCGGCGCCGAGCGTCTCTACGGCTGGACCGCCGCCGAGGCGGTCGGCCGCGACTTCCGCGACCTGCCCGGCTTTGAGCGCGCCGAGCTCGACGAAATCGAGAAGGCGGTGCGCGCCCGCAATTCCTGGCAAGGCGAGCTGCGTCGCACGGTCGAGGGCGGCGAGGTGCGGGTGCTCGACGGCCACTGGACTTTTTTGCACGACCCCCGGGGCTGGCCCGCCTCCATCCTCAGCATCGACACCGACGTGACCGCCCGGAAAAAACTGGAGACGCAGTTCCTGCGCGCCCAGCGGCTCGAAAGTCTCGGCACGCTCGCCGGCGGCATCTCCCACGATCTGAACAACGTGCTCGCGCCCATCCTCATGGCCACCGACCTGCTGCACCAGCACGTGCAGTCCGAGACCGCGCTGCGGTTGCTCGACAACATCGGTCGCAGCGCGCGGCACGGCGCCGATCTCGTCAAACAGGTGCTCGCCTTCGCCCGCGGCGTCGAGGGCGCGCGCATACCGGTGCAGATCCGCCACATCACCCGCGAGATCGAGGACATCGTCGCCAACTCCTTTCCCAAAAACATCACGCTGGTCGTGGATGTGCCGCGCGACCTCAGGCTCGTCCTCGGCGATCCCACGCAGATCAACCAGGTGCTGATGAATCTCTGCGTCAATGCGCGCGACGCCATGCCCGACGGAGGCCGGCTCACCCTGGCCGCCGCCACCGTCGAGCTCGACGAGCAGTATGTCGGCATGAACGCCGGCACCGCCCCCGGCTCCTATGTGGTGGTCTCGGTGGCGGACGAAGGCGTCGGCATGCCCGCCCGGGTGCTGGAGCACATCTTCGAACCGTTCTTCACGACGAAGGACAGCGGCAAGGGCACCGGCCTGGGCCTCTCCACCGTGCAGGCGATCATGCGCAGCCACGGCGGGTTTGTTAATGTTTACAGCGAGCCGGGCCGGGGCTCCGTCTTCAAGGCCTACTTCCCCGTCGCGAACGAACCGGCGACCGCCCATCCGGCCGCGCCGCAACCGGCGAAGGCGCCCCGCGGCGAAGGCGAACTGATTCTCCTGGTGGACGACGAGAACGCCATTCTCAACGTCACCCGCCAGACGCTGCAAAGTTTCGGCTACCGGGTGGTCACCGCCGAGGACGGCGCGGCCGCGGTCGGCATCTACGCACAGCGTTCCTCGGAGATCAGCCTGGTGTTCACCGACATGATGATGCCGGTCATGGACGGCCCCGCGCTCATCGCCGCGCTCCGGCGCATCAACCCGTCGGTGCGGATCATCGCCTCCAGCGGGCTCACCTCCGGCGGCGGAGCCGGCAAGGCGGCCAAATCCTCGGTCAGCCACTTTTTGCCCAAGCCCTACAGCGCCATGACCATGCTCTGCCTCGTGCGCGAAGCCCTCGCCGGGTGAACGGCTGTCGGTGGGACAAACCCGCCTCTTGGACTCTCGACAAGTTATGCTAACCGGTTAGCATAACTTTCCGTGAATCACACTGCTCTCAGTCGCAAGGGCGGACGCGTCCGCTCCGAGGCCAAGACGCTTGCCAACCGGGCCAAGGCCGCCGCCTATTGGCAGGCGGTGCGCGCAGGTAAACGCCCCGCGCCCCGACGTCCCAAGGCACCGCCCGCGCCCGCGATCATCGCCGAGGTCTTGGCCGACTACTGTCGGGCCAACGACATCACCCGTCTGGAAGTCTTCGGGTCGGTCGCCCGGGGGGAAGCGAGGCGCGGCAGCGATGTTGATCTGCTGGTCACCTTCGGCGGCAATCCCGGCAGCCGCTTCTTCGCCATGGAGTCCGAGATGGCTGAGTTGCTCGGCGTGCCCGTGCATCTGCTCACCCGCGATTCAGTCGAGCAGATGACCAACCCCTTCCGTCGCGAGTCCATCTTGGCCGACACCCGGGAAATCTATCATGCCTGACTCGTCCAAAACGCCCGACGCCTACCTCTACGACATGTTGGAGGCCGCCCGGCTGATCCGCGGCTACATGGATGGAGTCGGGTTCGACGCCTTTTGGCAGAACAACGAAAAACGCGACGCAGTGGCCCTGCGGCTGTCCGTGCTGGGCGAGTCGGCGCGAAAGATCGACCGGGATGTCGAAAAGACACTGCCGGGCATTCCCTTCAAAAACATCCGCGGCCTGCGCAACCGCATCGCCCACGATTACGGCGCGGTCGATTTCGGGATTGTCTGGGATATCACCCAAAACGAAATCGAGCCCCTGATCATCGCACTCGAAACCCACTTCGGGAAAATGAAGTGAGCGTCGGCGACGCTCCCGGCACCTCAAAAAAATGCGTCTGCTCGCCCTAATTCTCACGCTGGTTCTGTTTGCTCATCTGCGTCCGGCCGCCGACCGGTTCAAAACAACCGCGGATGGACGCAGATGAACGCGAATAGGCAACAGGTGATCCCGTTTCCCGAGCGCACCTCTCGGGTGAAGGGATGCGAAATCACCACGTTCTGATTATCCGCGTGAATCCGTGTCCATCTGCGGTTCTATTACCGGGTTTCGCGATTTTGCGTTGAAATTCGTCTCCCAAGTCCGCTTCCAACCGGGCGCTGGCAGGACCTCGGGTCGCGCCTGATCCGTGGTTTCAATCGCCAAAACACGCGGCGAGGGAAGGCGGCGGGCAGGTGCGTTTGGGGGTGAATGCGCTGAGGGGGAGTCCCCTCATGAATTGCGGGTTAGACCGGATGTAAAATAATTGTGAACGAGGGTAGTCTGATGGGCGAAATCCATCCAATCCATGATTACCGATCCACACAGCGAAGGGCAGGCGGGGGCGTCCCGTTTTTTTGCGGTGGTTGCCGCCGAGCAATCCCGCGTTGACGAGGTGGTGGCGTGCTTCGCGCAGGCCGGCGACCATGTCGAAACGCAGTGGTATGCCAGCGGCGATGAGCTCCTGGCGAAGCGGGCGTCCCGTGCTTTTGACGCGGTGATCTTCTACGCGGCGCCGGCCGATCAGGCGGCGGAGCGGACCGAGGAGCAATTGCGCGCGGCGTTGACCGGCACGGCGTTCTTCCGCGTGGCCGCTTGAGGACCGCGACGGGCGCGGGATGGCGCTTGCGGGCGGCGGCGGGCGTTTCAAAATCGCCCGCCACGTGAACGGCTTTGGCGCAATTACTCCGGATCAGATTCTTATCCTGTTTATCCTGCTGGCCACGGCGGGTCTGTTTTTGTGGGGGAAGTGGCGTCACGATGTCGTGGCGATGGCGGCGTTGTTCGCCTGCGTGCTCACGGGGTTGT
>Ga0079224_100001377_pt1 | contig 27779 bp, 20 predicted proteins | sample Stecom2015_FD_80414 | JGI IMG/M metagenome (GOLD analysis project Ga0079224, IMG submission 80414) | Agricultural soil microbial communities from Utah to study Nitrogen management - Steer compost 2015 | ecosystem: Environmental > Terrestrial > Soil > Agricultural land | place: USA: Utah... | reverse complement strand
GGTCCGGCGCCACCAGCGCACAGCCGCCGCAGCCGGCGCAGAGCCCGCCGCGCGCCACCCGTCCCAGAGCCCCCGTCATCCTGCCCTCAGTCCCTGTCCTCAATCCCTGCGCCCAGTTCTTGCGCTCAGCCCCTGTGCCGGCCCCTGTGCCAGTGCCTGTGCCGGTCCGGTTCGGCCCCGGGCCTGCCCCTCTTTGCCACAGCCCCGGGCCGAAGGCATCCCCTTCCTGTGTCCCCGCACGGCTCTTGCGCAGGAGGGGCGGGCTTGCCAAAGCTCTGCCATGACCCTGGCTTCCGCGCCCCGATCGCTCTTCCGCCTTCCCGGCCGGCCCGCGCCGGTCCTCGTGGCGCTCGTGGCGGTCTCGGCCCTGCCCGAGCTTGTGCTGCAGGCGGCCGATCTGGGCCTGGTCGGCACGCCGCGCTGGCGGCTGCTCGCCTACCAGTACGGCGCCTTCTGGGCGGGGCTGCTGCACAACTGGCGCCCCAACTTCGCGCTGCAGCCCTGGACCATGTTCCTGACCTATGCCGTCCTGCATGCCGGCATCGGCCACCTGGCCGGCAACATGCTGACGCTCGTCCTGCTCGGCCAGCCGCTGGCCGCGCGGCTGGGGCCGTGGCGGTTCCTCTGCGTCTACGCCGGCGGCACCCTCGGCGGCGCGGCGGCCTTCGGGCTGATGACCGCCAGCCCCCAGCCCATGGTCGGCGCCTCGGGGGCGCTCTTCGGCCTGGCCGGCGCCTTCATCGCCCGGGACTGGCGGCAGCGGCGGCGGCAGGGACGGCCGGCCGGCCCCGTGCTTGCCGTCCTCGCCGGCCTGGTGCTTCTCAACCTGCTCATCTGGCTCGCCCTCGGCGGCATGCTGGCCTGGGAAACCCACCTGGGCGGGTTTCTGGCTGGCGCCGGCATCGCCGTGGCGCTCGGCGGCCGCGGGCCGGCCCCGATCCCGCCAGACCGGGCCTCGGGGGACCCTTCGTGATAGGCTTGGGAATGCGCCGCCGCCCTGCCACCCTGCCGCCCGCCCCGATCCTGGCTGCACCAAGCCTGGCTGCCCTGATCCTGGCCGGGTTCGCCCTCGCGGCACCGGCGGAAACGCCGCCGGCGGCACCGGGCACCGCCTCGGTCCCGGTTCTCGCCGGCCTGCTGACCGTGACCGAGGCCGAGCCGGTCGAGATCGAGGGGCTGCCGCGCGCACGGGTGCGCCCGGCCTTCCCGCCGCCCGGCACCCTTCCGGTGCTCGGCCCGGGCAAGCCGGGACAGGACGGGCCCGGTCACCGGCTGCTCGCGCGGCTCTATGCCCGGGGGCTGGCCGCCGGCAACTGGGGCGATCTCTACGAGAACCGCGACCGGGGCCATTCCCGCCTGCGTCTCGAGCGGCATCCGCAGCTGACCGAGGTGGTCTATGCCGGCGCGGTCCGCCGCGCCGGGCTCGACCAGGGGCCGGCGGGCCGGCTGCTCTTCACCGCGCCCCTGATCGGCAACTCCTCGACGGCGCTGACCGGCGGGCCCTTCTGGCGCTCGCTGCCGCGGCTGATGCTGACGGCGGGCGAGGAGGGGTCGGCGCGGCTGTTCCAGGACTACCTGGCCGGCCAGATCCATGTCTATCCCGAGCATCGCGACCACGATCCCGAGCGCGGCGACCTGCTGCCGGCCAACACGCCCTACTACATCGTCTCGCAGGGGTCCTCGGGCTCGGACCGGCCGCATCTCGAGGCGCTGGCGATGATCCTCGCCGCCTTCCGCCCCGACACCAAGCGGCGGCTGGTCGAGACCGGCCTTCTGGCGCCGACGGTGCAGATGGTCTACCGCCGCAGCCAGGTGCCGGTCCGGACCCGCGCCGACTATCTCTCGGGCATCGCCCATCCCAGCGCCTTCGCGCGCGAGCGGATCGATCTCGCCCGCGCCGTGGCGCTGGCCAACGCCATCACCCCCGGCGACATCCCGCCCCTGGTGCGGATCGAGATCCTCGCCGAGGACCCGCCGCACACCGGGGCCGAGATCTTCGGCGCGGGCCTGGACGAGCGGCTGTTCGACACGCCCGCCGCCATCGCCCGCGTCTGGCGGTCCTCGGCCTACAGCCGCAGCCTGCTCGTCTCGGCCGATGCCACGGCCGATCCGAACGGGCGCCCGCTCGCCTTCGACTGGGTGCTCCTGCGCGGCGACCCCGCCCTGGTGCGGATCGAGCCGCTCGCCCCCGACGGGCGGCGCGCACGCATCGGCATCGACTGGCAGGCGGCAGGGCCGGTGGCGGGCGCGCCGGGCCTCGTCTCGGCCCGCGTCGATATCGGGGTCTTCGCCCGCAACGGCGTCCATGACAGCGCGCCCGCATTCCTGTCGGTGCTGCTGCCGCGGCACGAGGCGCGCCGCTACGAACCCGGCCCCGACGGACACATGCGCATCGCCGCCCTCGACCATGCCCCGCAGACGGAGACGGCCTACCGCGATCCGGCGATCTTCCCCCGGATCGACTGGCGCGACGACTACCGCTATGACGACGCCGGCCGGTTGCTGGGCTGGACCCGCCACCGCGGCGGCAGCCGGCAGGACGATTACGACGCCACCGGCGCCCGCCTCGGCCCGCCCGGCCCCGACGGCCGGCGCCCGGCCGAACCGGTCCACTATGCCGTCGTCCCGCTGCCGAACGGCACGCCGGCGGTCGAGGAGCGCTAGGGCACGGGCCTCAGATCCCCAGGCCCAGGGCCTGCCGCAGCATCCAGACCATGCGCAGAAGCCGGAGGCGCAGCAGCGTCGCCGCCCCGCGCAACCGCTCGCCCCAGCCGTCGAGCCGGGGGCTGAGCAGGACCTTCGGCAGATGGGCGAGCGCGCTCGCCGGCATCGCCAGCGCCCTGAGGCCCCAGCGCAGCCGGGCGCGGGGGGCGGTGCCGTTCGAGGCGAAGAGTTCGCGCGTCATCCGGTGCCACTTGTGGCGCAGCGCCGCCCAGTCCGAGCGCGAGGGATGGCCGACCACCAGCCCGTCCTCGTAGATCAGCCGGTAACCGCGGGCGACGGCGCGCATGCTCCAGTCGCGGTCCTCCGAGACGCCGTTGACGAAGCCGCCCACGTCCTCGAACACGTCGCGGCGGGTGACGAGATTGCCGGCGCCGGTGAAGCCCTGCACCTCGATGTAGTTGCGGAAGTTGAAGGCGAAGACCGCCTCGAAGGCCTCCGCGCCGCTGCGCGGCGGCGGCGTCTCGTCGAAGACATCCACCCGGCCGCCGATCAGGTCGGCGCGCGGCGCCACCTGCCGCGCCACGGCGATCCAGTCAGGGGCCGGCAGGCAGTCGGAATCGATGAACAGCAGCAGGGGGGCGCTGGTCTCGCGCACGCCGCGATTGCGCGCCGCCGCCGCCCCCTTCTCGGGCTCGGTGACGAAGCGGACGCCGGGATGGGCGTGGACGAGATCCGCGAGGCTTTCGGTCGAGCCGTTGTCGACGACGAGGATCTCGACCTCCGGCGGCGCGGCGGCGGTCAGCGCCGCCAGGCAGCGCCCCAGCCGCCGGACATCGTTGTAATGGGGGATGATCACGGCCGCCTCGGGCCGGCCGGCACTGGCCATGCCCGGCCTCAGCCCGCCCGGCCCGGCTCAGGCATAGCCGTATTCATAGCCATAGGCCCCGTCGTTGTAGCGGCACTTGTTCAGCACGACGCCCATGACATTGGTCAGTTCCGCCACCTGCCGCTCGGCATGGTCGATCTGTTCGATGGTGGTGCGCTCGGCCTCGGCGAGGATCAGCGCGCTGTCGACGTTCTTGAGGAAACCGTAGTTGTCGTCGCTGCTCATCAGCGGCGGCATGTCGAAGATCGTCAGCCCCGGCTGGTAGGCGGCCTCGATCTCGGCCAGGACGTCGCGGGTCTGCTGGCTCTGCAGCAGCTCGGACGGGTTGCGCGCGGGGGCGTTGTTCAGCCCGAGCGCGACGTTGCTGCCGTAGCGCAGCGCGTGCTGGGCAAAGGGCAGGCGCCGCTCCAGCACGTCGGCCATCCCCTGCGGCCGCTTCTGGCCCATGACCTTGCCGAGCCCGATCCGGCGCAGGTCGAGATCGAGCACGATGCAGCGCAGGTCGCGCTGGCGGCTGAAGGAGAAGACGAGGTTGGCCACGGTCGTGGTCTTGCCGCAGCCGGCATGGGGCGAGACCACGGCCACGCGCCGCCAGCCGTGCTTCAGCGCCTGCTGCAGGATGCGCGTGCGCAGCATGTCGTAGGGGCCGGCCTCCGGCCCGCTCTCGAAGGCGACGAGGCGGTGGCGCCTGAATTCGCCCGGCTGGACGTCGAAGGGGGAAAGCGCGGCCCAGCTGGCCTCGACCCCGGCCGGGGCCGCGGCCTCGGGACGCGGCGCGGCGGGGGCCGGCGCGGCCTCCTGCCGCCGTGCGCGGGCCTTCTCGATCGCTGCCTGCAGTCTTTCCATTCGGCTCTTCCTCGTGCTGCCCCTACCACCGCACGCCGAGACGGTTCATCACCTTCTCGGCAATCAGGTCCAGGGGCTGGTAATAGGTGTGGACGGCGAAGACGATCGCCGGCACCCCGATCAGGATCAGGAGGGTCAGCGCCAGCTTGCGGCCGCGCCGGGCGAAGACCTCACCGCGCGTCTGTACATAGGGGATGGTGGCCAGGGGCGCGACGCCGAGGGCGCGCACCAGATCCTCGGGCCGGCGCACCGAGCGGTTCAGGACCTCGAGCAGCACCACGAGGCCGAGCCCGGCGAGGATGCCGAAGGCATTGCCGCCGCCGGCGATCAGCATCCGGTTGGACTTGGTGGGCTGGTTCGGCACCGCCGGCGGCTCGATCACCGAGATCTTCTGGCCGCGGGACATGAACTCGATGCGCTCGCCGGTGCTGGCCTTGGCCAGCCGGTCGACGGCGGTGTTGTACTGCAGCTGGATGTTCTCGTAGTCGAGCGTCAGCTCGTCGAGCCGGATCGAGTTGGCGGGCGTGTCCTTGACGGTCTTGGTCACCGCCTCCAGCTCGGCATCGACCGAGACCTTCTGCTCGTTCAGCGCCGCAAGGCGGGTGTCGATGCCGGTCAGCTGGATATCGAGCATCGAGTTGCCGGTCTGCACCACGTTCTCGGGCGGGGTCACCGGCTGGGCGCGGACGATCTCCTCGACCTGGGCGATGCGGGCCTGCAGCACCTTCACCCGCGGGTTCTCGGCCGAATAGACGGCGAGCGCGTCGCGCAGCTGGGCGCGCAGATCCTCGAGCTGGCGCTGTTCGGGCGTCAGCGCCTCGACCCGCGCCTCGCCGACTCGGCCGGTCGATTCGAAGACCTCGACCAGGCGCTGGCGCTGGTTGGTCAGGTCGAAGATCTCGCGCTCGAGCTGGCCGAGCCGGTCCTGCAGCAGCGACTGCTGGCCGAGCCGGTAGTCGAGGCTGTCGGGTAGCGCGTCGGCATTGGCGGTCTTGAAGGCGAGGATGGCCGCGCTCTTCTCGGCCAGCTCGCCGCTGAGCCGCGTCACCTCCTGCTCGAAGAACTCCAGCGTCTGGGCGGCGCGGCCGGTGCGCGATTCGATGTCCTCCTGCTGGATGAGCGTGAGGTATTCGTTCAGCACGCCCGCCGCCTTGTCGCCGGAGGAGGCCTCGAAGGTCACCGTCATCAGCGAGGCCTCGTCGCGGCCCGAGCTGATCTTGATCACCGTGCGCGCCCGCATCGCCTGCACGATCTCGTCGGGGTTCATGTCGGCCTGGTCGTCGAGGACGCGCAGCCGGTTGGCGATGTCGAGCAGGTTGGCGCGCGTCAGCAGCCGCTGCTCGACGATCTGCAGCCGTTCCTGGGCGGGGGTGGCGGCGGTGGGCGCCGCCAGCTCTCCCGGAATCTGCGGCGATTCCACGATCAGCCGCATCTGCGAGACAAAGGCCGGCGGCAGCGCGAAGGCGACGATGACCGATGCCGCCGAGATCACCAGCGCCACCGGCAGGAAATAGGGCAGCCGCCGCAGAAAGACCGAGAGGTAGAATTTCAGATCCGCCATCAGGCCGTCGTCTCCTCTGTCAGGGACTGCCCGCCGAAGAACACCCCGTCGGCGAGCACCCGCCGCACCGTATCCTCGCGCACCACCGGTTCCTCGCCGCTCCAGGCATAGAGCATCGCGAAGTCGCAGAGCTGGTTGACCAGCCGCGGCACCCCGCGCGTCGCCCCGGAGACCGCCTCGCAGGCCTCCGGCGTGAACTCGCGCCCGGTGCCGCCCGCGCGCCGCAGCCGATGCCCTATGTAGTTCTTCACCGTCTCGCAATCCATCCTCTGCAGATGGAAGCTCGCCGCCACCCGCTGCGCCAGCTGGCGCATGTTCGGGCGCAGGACGATCTCGCGCAGCTCGGGCTGGCCGACGAGGATGAGCTGGATGAGCTCGTCCTTGTTGGAATTGATGTTGGTCAGCATGCGCAGCTCTTCCAGCCCCTCGACCGAGAGATTCTGCGCCTCGTCGAAGATCAGCACCACGCGCCGGCCCTCGGCATATTCGTTGACGAGGAACTCCTGCAGGCGGTTGAACATCTGCACGTAGCTCGCCGTGGCGCTGATCTCGACCGCAAGCGCGCTCAGCACCCATTGCAGCAGCTCGCCCCGCCCGCCCTGGGCGTTGGAAACGAGCCCGACCGTCACCGCCTCGCCCATCTTCTGCAGCAGCTCCTGCAGGAGCGTGGTCTTGCCCGAGCCGATCTCGCCGGTGATGAGCGTGATCGGCGCGCGCGAGATGATGCCGAATTCCAGCACCGAGAAGGCGCGCTTGTGCTGCTGGGACCAGTAGATGAAGCTCGGATCGGGCACGAGCGTGAAGGGCCGTTCGCTCAGCCCGAAGAAATCCGCGTATAGAGTATCCGAAGTCATCGGGCGCAACACCGCTTGCCGAACCTGCCGCGACGGATATGGGGGCAAGGCGCGGCCGCTCCTACCCGCCCTGCCGGGAATGAGGGCCGCCTGTCTCCGATACGCCGAACCCCGGTCACCCTTACCCCTATTCCCTACTCTTCACCCTTTCGCAAGCGCGCGGGCCCCTTCGCCGCGTCATCGCCCGGAAATGGCCCGATTCCGCGGCGATTCCGGGACATCCCGGCGGCGGTCTCCGGCCCCGTGCCCGCATCCTGTGCCGCGTCAATGCCGCGCGCGGCCGCGCCGATCAATCCCCCGCCGCGAAATTGTGTCCTGCAAGTGGTCAAGCCCTTGCCTTTTGCCTCTGTGTTCACGATACGGAAACAACGTCAGGTAAGGAATTCCCGCCCCGGTTGTTATTTTTCCGCGAAATCATGGATTTACAATGCTTTAAACGTTTGACACGCGCCGTCTGGCCTCTGACTCTCTTTGCGAATTGTGGCGAAAGTTGGTAGCGTCCCTGCTGTGCTGGAGTCGACAGAATCGTTTTTCAGACGGAGTGAACGCCGGCAGCGGCGTTGTGTGCGGTAACCAAGGTGTGACGCCTGGGGTGGTAAATGACTATTCAATTGAAGCGTTTTTCCGATCTTGACACTGACCTCGTGACCGCACGGCCGGCAAGCCGGGCCGCGGGCATGGCCGGATTTTACCGGCGTTACGTGAAGCGCGGGCTCGACATCGCCTTCGTGCTGCTGCTCGCGCCCATCGCCCTGCCGATGATCGTCGCGCTCGCGGCCCTCGTCGCGCTCGACGGCGCCTCGCCCTTCTACCGCCAGGCCCGCGTGGGCCGCGGCGGAGGGGTGTTCAGCCTCGTGAAGATCCGCACCATGGTGCCGCAGGCCGAGGAGAAGCTCGAGGCCTACCTCGCCGCCGATCCGGCCGCGCGGCGCGAATGGGACAGCACCCAGAAGCTCAAGCGCGATCCGCGCATCACCTGGATCGGGCAGATCCTGCGCAAGTCCTCGCTCGACGAGCTGCCGCAGCTGTGGAACGTGCTGCGGGGCGACATGTCGCTGATCGGGCCCAGGCCGATGATGGTCGACCAGCGCCCGCTCTATCCCGGCACCGCCTATTATGCGCTGCGCCCCGGCATCACCGGCCCCTGGCAGGTCTCGGACCGCAACGAAAGCTCCTTCGCCGACCGCGCCAAGTTCGACACCGACTACCACAACGATCTCAGCCTCGCGACCGACCTGTCGATCCTTGTGCGGACCGTCGGCGTCGTCATACGGTGCACGGGCTACTGAGCCGCGCGTCCCGCGCCGGCCGCCGCCCTACCGTCGGAGTTCGCATCATGCCGCAGAGGCACCTTCCCGCCCTGGCCCTGGCCTGCGCCCTGGCGCTGCTTTCGGCCTGCGATTCGGCCGAGGAGCGGGCCGAGAAGCATTTCCAGTCGGCGGTCGCGCTGGTCGAGGCCGGCGACATCGACCGCGCCATGGTCGAGTTCCGCAACGTCTTCAAGCTGAACGGGCGCCACGAAGAGGCCCGCGTCGCCTATGCGGGGCTGCTGCGCGAGAACGGCCGCCTGCAGGAGGCCTACGGCCAGTACCTGCGCCTGGTCGAGCAGCATCCGCAGAACATCGAGGGCCGCCGCGCCCTGACCGAGATGGCGCTCGAGACCGGCAACTGGGAGGAGGTCGAGCGGCACGCCGCCGCCGCCGCCGCGCTGGCCCCCGACGATCCGCTGGTGCGGGCGGTGACGGTGGCGCTGGCCTACCGCAAGGCGCTCGAGGCCAAGGATGCCGCCGCCCAGGCCACGGCGCGGACCGAGGCCGTGGCGCTGCTGAAGACCCAGCCCGGGCTGATCGTCGCCCGCCGCGTGGTCATCGACGACCTGATCCGCCAGAACGACTGGGAGGCGGCGCTGGCCGAGATCGATGCCGGGCTGGCCACCGCGCCGGGCGCGCTCGACCTTTACACGTTGCGGCTCGGGCTGCTGCAGGAGATGGGCGATACCGCCGCGATCGAGGCGCAGCTGAACGACATGGTCGCCCGCTTCCCCACCGACGAGAACAGCCAGCGCATGCTCGTCGGCTGGCATATCCAGCAGGGCAATCTCGACGCCGCCGAGGCGCATCTGCGCGGCCGCATCGATCCGGCCGACGAAAAGCCCGATGCCCAGATCGTGCTGATCGAGTTCCTGCAGCGCTACCGTGGCGTCGCGGCCGCGCGCGAGGAGATCGCCCGGGTGATCGCCGCCGGCGGGCCGCGGACGCGCGCCTACCGGGCGATGCTCGCCGGGCTCGACTTCGACGCGGGCAGGACCGAGGCCGCCATCACCGAGATGCAGGCGCTGATCGAGGGGGCCGAGGCCTCGGCCGAGACCCGGTCGATCAAGGTCGCGCTGGCGCAGATGCTGATCCGCACCGGCAATCCGGTCGGGGCGCGGGCGCTGGTCGAGGAGGTCCTGGCCGAGGATCCGAGCGAGGTCGCGGCCCTGAAGCTCAAGGCCGCCTGGCTGATCGAGGACGACCGGACCGGGGATGCGATCGTCGCCCTGCGCGCCGCGCTGGGGCAGAGCCCGCGCGACCCGGGGCTGATGACGCTGATGGCCGGGGCGCACGAGCGCGACGGCAACCGCGAGCTGATGGGCGAGATGCTGGCGCTGGCGGTCGAGGCCTCGGGCAGCGCCCCGGCCGAATCGCTGCGCTACGCCGCCTTCCTGGCCGAGGATTCCAAGCTGCTGCCGGCCGAGGACGTGCTGCTGGCCGCGCTGAGGCTGCAGCCGCAGGACACCGGCCTTCTGGGCGCGCTCGGCGGGCTTTACATCGAGCTGCGCGACTGGGGCCGGGCCGAGCAGACGATCCGCAGCCTGAAGGACATCGGCGGCGACACGGCGGTGGCGGTGGCCAACGAGCTGACCGCGCGCAAGCTCTCGGCCCAGGACCGCGGCGAGGATCTGATCGCCTTCCTCGACACGCTGGCGGCCGAGGCGCCGCAGGGCGGTGCCGTCGCCGTCATCCGCGCCCATGTCGCCCGCGGCGATCTCGACGCCGCGCAGACGCGGGTCGAGGAGGAGCTGGCCAGGACCCCCGACGATCCGTCGCTCCTGTTCCTGAAGGGCGCCGTGCTGGCCAGCCGCGGCGAGGCGGCCGAAGCCGAGGCGGCCTATCGCGCGGTCCTGGCCGTGAACGCCCGGGCCGAGCGGGTCTGGCTGGCGCTCTACGGCCTGCGCCTGGACGCCGGCGGGCCGGCCGCGGCGCTGCCGGTGCTCGACGAGGCGCTGGCCGCCCTGCCCGACAGCGCGCCGCTGCAGTTCACCAAGGCCGGCGCGCTCGAGCGGGCGGGCGACATCGACGGGGCAATCGCGATCTACGAGGCGCTCTATGCCGCCGACAGCACCACCGCCGTCGTCGCCAACAACCTCGCGAGCCTTCTGGTCACCTACCGCGAGGACGAGGACAGCCTGGCCCGGGCCGAGCTGATCGCCCGCCGCCTGCGCGGCACACGCGTGCCCGCCTTCCAGGACACCTACGGCTGGATCACCTTCCGGCGCGGCAATGCCGAGGAGGCACTGCGCTATCTGGAACCGGCCGCCGCCGCGCTCGGCGACGACCCGGCGGTGCAGTACCACCTGGGGGCGGCGCTGGCAGCGCTCGGCCGCACCGAGGCGGCGCGGACCCAGTTCGACCGGGCGCTGGCGCTGATCGACCCGGCCGGACCGAAGCCGGCCTATCTCGCCGCGCTCGAGGCCGCCCGCGCGGGCCTCGATGCCGCCCCCGGCACGCCGCCGGCAGCGGAAGGCGGCGACAATTGACCCGGAAAGCCACAGATAGCGGCAAAACTGCCGCAGAAATGGCCGCTTCGCGGACAATCGCTTTTGCAGGATTGCCGCCGGCCGCGTAGACTGTAGTGAAACGCTCTGAAGACAGGGACATGAAATGCTCAGACTAGCCATCGGCCTCCTGCTTGCCGCCCTCGCCGCGACGGGCGTCTCCGCCCAGGGTTCCTACCAGATCCGGCCGGGGGATTCCCTTCAGGTCGAAGTGCTCGAGGATCCGGGCCTGAACCGCAACGTCCTGGTGCTGCCGGACGGTTCGATCAGCTTCCCGATGGTGGGCAGCCTGCCCGCCGCCGGCCAGTCGGTCGACCAGCTGCGCAGCGCGATCGCCTCGGGCCTGGCACCGAATTTCGCCACCTCGCCCAACGTCTACGTCTCGGTCGGGACCCTGGCCGAGATCGCCCCCCGCGTCAGCGGCGGCGCCGTAGGCGTCGGCATCTACGTGATGGGCGAGATCGCCAGCCCCGGCAAGGTCGACGTGGCCCCGGGCACGACGCTCCTGCAGGCGCTGGCCCAGGCCGGCGGCTTCACCCCCTTCGCCGCCACCAAGCGCATCGAGCTGCACCGCACCGACCGCAAGAGCGGCGCCGAGCAGGTCTATATCTTCAACTACGACCGCTCGGGCGGCGGCAACAGCATCCGCGGCAGCACGCCGCTCGCGCGTGGTGACGTGATCGTGGTTCCGCAACGGCGCCTCTTCGAATAGGGCCGGCGGGCAGACAGAGGTGGGGCAGTGACAAGAACAAGAGACGTCCTTCCGTCCCTGGCACTGGCCGGGGCGATCCTCGTGGCCGGCGGCACCGCCGCCGGCGCGCAGGATGCCGCCCCCGCCGGCCGGGTGCTGACCTTCGGCATCAGTTCCGACTTCCGGGTCAGCGACAACCTCAACCTCGACCTGGTCTCGCCGGGCACCGCCACGGTCTGGGACACCCGCCTGTCCTTCGGCTTTCTCACCGAAACCCGGACAAGCCGCTTCGCGCTCGGCCTTGACGGGGTGGTGCGGCTGGCCGACGTGCCGGGCGCCGACACGGCGGTGCGCCTCGACGACCCCGGCCTGACGCTCGGCTACAGCCGCGAGGCGGCCAACAGCCGGCTGAGCTTCGACGCCGAGCTGCGCCGCACCAACCTCGACTTCATCGACCCGCTCGACCTGGCCGACATCGACCCGACCGACCTGGTCACCGACACCGGCCGGCGCGAGATCCGCCGCGCCACGCTGGCCTTCGAGACCGGCATCAACGATCCGCTGGGCTTTCTGGTCGAGCTTGACCATTCCGAGCGGCTCTATACCGGCACCACCGACCCCGAGCTGTTCGACCGGCGCACCGACACGGTCGAGGCGACGGCGCGGATGCGGCTGTCGCCGGTGGCCGAGGGCCGGGTGACGGCCGCGCTCGAGGAATACCGCGCCGAGGACGCGCCGGGCACCGAGCGGACCACCCGCAGCCTGAGCCTGGGGCTCAGCTACCAGGTCGCCCCCGACACCACGCTCGACGCCGAGATCGGCAGCGAGGAGATCGAGGAACGGCTGGCGGTGCCGCCCGGCACCACCACCGACCGCGGCGCCTTCGGCACCCTGGCGCTGACCCGGCGGCTGCCGAACGGCACCCTCGGCCTCACGCTCGAGCGCAGCTTCAGCCCCGACGGCGCCCGCACCACGCTCAGCGCCAGCCGCGCCCTCGACCTGCCGGCCGGCAGCCTCGCCTTCAGCCTCGGCGCCTCCCGGGGCGAGCGGGGCGACACCGAGGCGGTGGCGAGCCTCGACTATCTCCAGCGGCTGCCGGACGGCGAGTTCACCGCCGCGCTCGCGCGCGAGGTCTCGACCGACGACGACGGCGAAGACGTGCTGACGACGCGGGCGGAGCTGGGCTACAGCCACCGGCTGACCCCGATCTCGAGCGTCGCCTTCGGGCTCGACCATGTCGAGACCGACGATCTCGGCTCGGGCACGGTGACGCCGGCAGACCGCAGCAGCTTCACCGCCACCTATACCCACGCGCTGACCCGCGACTGGGATCTCTCGGCCGGCTACGAATACCGGCGCCGCTCGACCACCGGCGGCGGCGACGCCCATTCGAACACGGTCTTCGTGACGCTGGAGCGCGACTTCCGATTCCGGCCCTGAGGGCGGCCCCGGGCGGGACGTCGTTTCCTGAATGGAAACAATCGGCCCCGGACACGGTCATTGTCGCATCGCCCGCCGGTGGGGAGTCGCTTTTTCGCGACGCTGCCCGTAGAACCGGAACCAGAGATCCGCGGCCGCGGCCGCGGGTGCAGGAACCCCGAGGAACCGACCCATGTCCGTCTCCGGACAGAGCCACGACACCGCCCCCTTCGCCCCGGCCCGCGCCCTGAACACCGCCGGGATCTTCTGGTTCGCGCTCCTCGTCCTCGGCTCGGTGCCGGTGTTCTGGATCGGCATCGTCTCGCTCGCCCGCGCCTGGTCGACGCCGGAATACAGCCACGGCCCGCTGATCCCGCTCATCTCGCTCTATCTCTTCCTGCGCGAGCTGCGCCGCCGGCCCCGGCCGCGCCCGGATGTCGCCGACCGCTGGCGCGGGGTCGGCGTGATCGCCCTGGCGCTCGCCGTCGCGCTGCTCGGCAACCTCGCCCGCATCCCCGACATCGTCACCTATGCCATGATCCTGTGGCTCGGCGGGGTGATGCTGACGGTCTTCGGCTGGCAGCGCGGCATCACCCACCAGCTGCCGGTGCTGCACCTGGTCTTCATGCTGCCCCTGCCGCAGTTCCTCTACTGGAAGCTCACCGTCTTCCTGCAGTGGATCTCCTCGGCCCTCGGCGTCTGGTTCGTGTCGCTCGCCGGCATCCCGGTCTATCTCGAGGGCAACGTCATCGATCTGGGGGTCTACAAGCTGCAGGTGGCCGAGGCCTGTTCGGGCCTGCGCTACCTCTTCCCGATCCTCAGCTTCTCCTATCTCTTCGCAATCCTCTACCGCGGCCCGTTCTGGCACAAGGCGGTGCTCCTGCTCTCGGCCGCGCCGCTGACGGTGCTGATGAACTCGTTCCGCATCGGCGTGATCGGCATCCTCGTCGACCGCTACGGCATCGAGCAGGCCGAGGGGTTCCTGCATTTCTTCGAGGGCTGGGTGGTGTTCCTCGCCTGCATCGGCATCCTGTTCCTGATGGCCTTCGCCCTGCAGCGGCTGACGCCCGACCCCCTGCCCCTCTCCCAGGCGATCGACCTCGACACCGCCGGCTTCGCGCCGATCCTCGGCCGCATCCGCGGCATCCGGCCCGCGCGGGCGCTGGCGGCGGCGGCGCTGGTGACACTGCTCGCCTCGCTTGGCTGGATGGCGGCCGAACGCGCCGCCAGCCCGGTCACCGTGGCGCGCGAGCCCTTCGCGCTCTTCCCCCGTCACATCGGCGAATGGTCGGGCACGACCCAGCAGCTCGACGCCGATGTCGAACGCGTCCTCGGCGCCAGCGACTATCTCAACGCCAGCTATGCCGCCCCCGGCCGCGGCGACTTCGTCGGCTTCTTCGTGGCCTTCTACGAAAAGCAGACCGAGGGCACCGGCATCCATTCCCCCGAGGTCTGCCTGCCGGTCGGCGGCTGGGAGATCTTCAGCCTGCAGCCGCACCCGGTGGACTTCACCGCCCAGGGCTACGGCCGTTTCGAGGTCAACCGCGCGGTGATCCAGAAGGGCCTCTCGCAGCAGCTGGTCTATTACTGGTTCGAGCAGCGCGGCAAGCGCATCGTCAACGACTTCCGCGCCAAGCTGACGGTGATCTACGACGGGCTGGTGATGGGGCGCAGCGACGGGGCGCTGGTGCGCTACACGACGCCGATCAATCCCGGCGAGACCGAGGCCGAGGCCGAGGTGCGGCTGATGGCCTTCATCGCCCAGAGCCTCGCCGCCCTGCCCCGCTTCGTGCCGATGTGACGCCGGTATGACGCGGTGTGACGCCGGCGCGGCTCAGCGGCCGAGCCGGGCGAAGATCCGGTCGTAGGCCGCCAGCAGATGCGGCACCGAGTGATCCCAGCTGAGCCGGTCGAGCACGCGCCGGCGGCCCAGCCGGCCCATGGCGCGCCCCTCCTCGGGGTGCTCGATCAGCCAGGCGATCCTGGCGGCGAAGTCCCTCGGATCGTTGGCGCGGGCATAGAGCGCCGCCTCGCCGGCCGAGGCGCGGCCCTCCTTCAGGTCGAACTGCACCGCCGGCTTCTCGAGCGTCATGTATTCCATGATCTTGTTCATGGTCGAGATGTCGTTCATGGCGTTCTTCGGGTCGGGCGAGACGCCGATGTCGGCGGCATTGAGCACCTTCAGCAGATCCTCGCCGTAAAGGGCGCCGGTGAAGGTGAAATGGTCCTGCAGCCCGCGCGCGGCCACGTCGCGCTCGACCTCGGGCAGATGCGGGCCGAAGCCGACGATGGCGACATGCACGTCGTCATGGCCGAGGTCGCGGACCAGATGGTCGACGGCGGCCACCAGAAGGTCCATCCCCTCCTGCTGGCCGATGACGCCGACATAGCCCAGAAGCGTCTTCGCCCCCCGGCGCACCGCCGGGTCGCCGGGGCGGATCTCGAACTTCTCGATGCGCGGCGCCGAGCGGACGACGAAGACATCCTCCGGCGCCATGCCCCCCCGGCGGATGGCGATCTCGCGGAAGCTCTCGTTCGTTGCGATCGAAACCGAGGCGCAGGCGAAGGTCAGCCGCTCCCACCAGAGCATCACCCGGTAGAGCAGCCCCTTGCGGCCGAACTTGGCCTCGAACAGCTCGGGGCAGACGTCGTGATGGTCGAAGAGATAGCGCACCCCGGCCAGCCGGTAGCGCAGCGCCAGCAGGAAGATCAGATCCGGCGGGTTGCAGCCGTGGATGACGTCGAAGCCGCGCGCGCGCCGCACCTTCCGTGCCAGGCGGAACATGTGCCAGAGGGCGGCGCCGTATTCGCGCGCATAGGCCAGGGCGCCGGAATGGGCCTCGGGCGGTTCGGGATAGCGGTAGATGTGGACGCCGTCGATCACCTCGTAGGGCCTGTCCCAGCCCCGCCCGGTCGGGCAGATGACGCTGACCTCGTAGCCCTGGCCGACGAGCGTCGTCGCCTCGAGCCAGACCCGCCGGTCAAGCGGCACCGGCAGGTTCTCGACCACGATCAGCACGCGCCGCGCGCCGGTTCTTTCCGCTGTCGTCCCCGCCATCTCCGCTCCGTCGCTTCCAGGCCGTCCCGGCCCGCCCCTGCCCGCCCCTGCCCCGGGGCACGCCGGGAAAACCAGACAATCGTGACCTTTTAAAGACGCCCCGTCCCCTGGCCCGCCCCCTGGCCAGCCCCCTGGCCCGCCGCCAGCCGCGCCATCAGGTCGCCGAGCGCGGTCTCGTAGGCGGCAAGCTTGTCGTGCCCGCGCGCCAGCGCCGCCGCCACCTCGGCCCCGAGGGCGGCGCGGTCCTCGTAGGCGGCAAGGATGCGCGCCACGATCGCACCGCCCTCCTCGGCGGTGCAGTCGACGGTGCGGTCGTAGCCGAGGCTGCCGAACAGGCCCGCGAACTTGCGGCTGTAGGCCATGGGCACCACCGGCACCCCGGCCGAGAAGGCGGCGATGCAGCTGTGCATGCGCGCGCCCATGAAAAAGTCGAGCCCGGCGATATAGCTCTTGGCCTCCGACGGCGTCCGGAAGGCCGGCGCCACCACCACGCCGGGAAACTCCGCCGCCAGCGCCCGGGCGGCGCGATGGTCGTCCTCGAGCCCGGCGAGCGCCTCGCCGGCGTCGGTGCCATGGGGGATGACATGGGCGACCAGATGCAGCTCGCAGCCGTCGGGATGGGCCCGGAAGCGGCCGACGATCTCGCGCACCAGCGCGGGATAGTCCATGCGCAGGCCGAACATGTTGCCGCGGTCGTAGCCGCCGGCCATCAGCAGGCCCGAGACGTTCAGCCCGACCCGGACCGGCCCGCCGGCCGGCCGCGGCGCCGGCGTGTCATAGGGCAGCCTGAGCGCCACGTCCGAGGCCTCGATCACCGGGCCGCGATAGCCGAGATCGCGCGCGCAGTCGGTCGAGAGCCGGTCGCGGGTGGCCACGATCGCCGCCCGGCGGATCGAGCGGGCCGCCAGGAACCGCGAGAGCGGCCGGCCGAAGGGGCCGTAGGTCTGCGGCGCCAGCACCAGCGGCCGGCCGGCCAGATGGGCCATGTATTTCATCATGAACAGCCGCAAGAGCCGGCCGCGGCCATAGATGTCGGCGAAACTGTCGCCGGCGCCGATGTCGATCACCAGATCGGCGCGGCGAATCAGGCCGAAGACCTCGTGCGGGCGGCGCAGCAGCCGGGTGCGCCGGATGGCGACATCCGGCCCCTCGACGCAGACCGGGCCGCCGGAGAGGGAATCGATCACGTCGATATGGACCTGCAGGCCGCGGGCGGCGGCGATGCGGCGGATGATTTCCACTTCCGAAACGGTCAGCGCGCCGACACCGAGATTGGGGTTGCTGGCGGAATGGAAGATCAGGGCGATGTTCAGCATGGATCACTCGGACGTTCACGGGGGGCGCGGAACCGGGGCACCCCCCGCGCGGGCCAGTGGCCTTTAGCATGATCCCTTTGACATCAAAAGCTTGGATCGGGCCGCCGTTGCCGGCACGGGGACGAAGGCGCGCAGCGGGCAGGATTGCCCCCGCTGCGCGCCCTGCCGGTGGCGGGCGGCGGCCTTGACCCTGCCGTCTTTCGCGGAAAAGAGTGGCGCCGCAGGCGGGGCGCCCGCACGGGCCGCCGGAAACCGGGCCCCGAAAGACGGGCCTCGAAAGACGGGACCCGAAAGACGGGCGGGACGGCAGGGTGCGGGAAAGGTTGCGACGATGTTCAGATCCGCGCTCTTGATCCTGTCGGGCAACGCCTTCGGCTCGCTCATGCTGCTCGTGCGCAACCTCGTGGTGGCGCGGCTGATCAGCGTCGAGGACTACGGCATCGCCGCCACCTTCGCCATCGCCATGGCGATCGTCGAGATGATCACCGCACTCGGCCTGCATCAGCTGATCGTGCAGGACAGCGAGGGCAACGACCCGCGCCTGCAGTCCGGGCTGCAGGGGTTCCACCTCTTGCGCGGCCTCTTCTCCAGCCTGGTGCTTCTGGCCATGGCCGGGCCGATCGCCCGCTTCCTCGGCATCGCCGAGGTGGCCTGGGCCTATCAGGTTCTGGCGATGATGCCGGCGATGAACGGGCTGATGCATTTCGACGTCTACCGGCTGCAGCGGAAGATGCGCTACCTGCCCTCGATCCTGTCGTCCTCGCTGCCCGCGCTTCTGTCGGTGCTGATGATCTGGCCGCTCTACAGCCTTTTCGGCGACTACCGGGTGATGCTGTGGTCGGTCCTGGCGCAGTCGGCCATGACGGTGGCGACCTCGCACCTGATGGCCGAACGCGCCTACCGGCTGGCCTTCGACCGCGGCATCATGCTGCGCGCCTTCCGCTTCGGCTGGCCGCTGCTGCTGAACAACATCCTGCTCTTCGCCGTGTTCCAGGGCGACAAGCTGATCGTCGGGCGCGAGCTGGGCATGGCGGTGCTGGCGATCTTCGCCATGGGCTTTTCCCTGACGCTGACGCCGACGCTGGTGGCGGCGAAATCGGCCCAGTCCTTCTTCCTGCCGCAGCTCTCGGCCAGCAAGGACGATGCCGCCCGCTTCACCCATCTCGCCATGGCCACGCTGCAGACCAGCCTCGTCAACGGCCTTTTGGTGGTGCTGGTCGTGGCGCTGGCCGGCAAGCCGGTGGTGCTGGCGCTGCTCGGCCAGAAATATGCCGCCCTCGTGCCCTTCCTGACCTGGCTCGCCATCCTGCAGGCGATGCGGGTGTTCAAGGCCGGCAGTTCGGTGGTGGCGCTGGCGCGCGGCCAGACCGGCAACGCGATGGTCGCCAACCTGTTCCGGGCCGCCTCGCTTGGCCTGTCGTGGTACGTGGCCGCCCATGGCGGCGACCTCTTCGCGGTGATCTGCATCGCCATGGCGGGCGAGGCGGTGGGCTATCCGGTCTCGCTCTGGCTGCTGCGCCGCCGCGCCGGCCTGCGGCTGCGGCCGATGCTGCGGCCCTTCGTGACGGCGGCCCTGTTCCTGGCCGCGGCCGCCTTCCAGGCCGGGCTGCCCGGCATCCGCCCCGCCACCGAGGGCCTCTGGCCGGCGGCCGCGATCACCTTGCTCCTCCTGCTGTGTCTTGCAACCCTGCGGGATCTTCGCCAGTACGTGGCCGGACGCCGCGTAAGCCGGTATTCCGAGTGAGCCTTCGATGACCCAGCGCCTGCTTCTGCACGTCGGCTATCACAAGACCGCCACCACCTGGATGCAGCGGCTGCTGTTCACGCCCGCGCACGGTTATCACCAGCTGGCCCGCCACGACCAGATCTTCGAGATGGTGGCCGGACCGCACGGGCTGCGCTTCGACCCCGGGCCGATGCGGCGGCTGGTGGCCGAGGCCGGCGCCGGGCTGCCCGCGGGCGGCGTGCCGGTCCTTTCCTCGGAACTGCTCTGCGGCAATCCCTTCTTCGGCGGCCGCGAGAGCGAGGCCTATGCCGAGCGGCTGAAGGCGATCGCGCCCGAGGCGCGGATCCTGATCTCGAGCCGCGCCCAGCTGCAGGCGCTGCCCTCGATCTACATGCAGTATCTTTCGCGCGGCGGCACCATGTCCTGCCGGCAGTTCTTCGAGGCCCGCCCCTGGCGGGGCTATTTCACCTTCGATCCGGCGCATTTCGAATACGACCGCCTCGTGGGCCGCTACCAGGACCTGTTCGGCGCCGAGAACGTCTATGTGCTGACCCAGGAAAGCCTGCGCGCCGATCTCGAGGGGGCCGCGGCGGCGCTGGCGCGCTTCTGCGGCAACACCGACTACCGGGGCCTCGGCCCCGAGGCCTTCCAGATCCGCATGCCGAGCTATCCCGAACATGCCGCCCCCGCGCTCCGGCGGGCCAACCACCTGCAGGGCAGCGTGCTGAACCCCAATCCGGTGATCCGCCTCGGCCAGACCCCGGGCGGGCTCTACCGGGCGGCGGGCTATGTGCTGAAGTCGCGGCCGGCCATGGCGCTCTTGCAGGACTACCGGCCGGTCACGCGCTACGTGCGCGACCATTTCACCGGCCGCTACCGCGACAGCAACGCCCGGCTCGCGGCGCTGACCGGCGGACGGCTCGACCTGTCGGCCTACGGCTAGGGCGGGCAGGCCGCCCCCGGCATCCCCGGCACCCCCGGCACCCCCGCCGCCCGCACGATCAGATCCGTCAGCACCGGCACGATCACCGCCGCCGCCGCCGCCGGGTCGGGGTGGATGCCGTCGCCGCCCTGCGCCGGCGCGCCGGGAGCCCGCCAGCGCGGCGCCAGATCGGCAAGGCCGGTATCCGCCACGGCGGCGAGGTCGCGGTAGAGTGCGTAATGGGCAGCCAGCCGCGGCCGCAGCAGCCGGCGCAGGCCGGTGGCGGGGTTGGTCGTCATCAGGAGGATGGCGGTGCCGGGCCGGCCGGCCCGCAGCGCGGCGATGATCGCCTCGTGGTCGCGCCGGCTCTGGCCGAGCGGGACCAGCCGCCGGATGTCGGCATCATTGGCGGCGAACTCGATCACCACCAGGTCAGGCGCCGCGGCGAGGACCGCCGGCACCTGCCCCCGCCCCCAGGCCGAGGTCGCGCCCCCCCGCGCCACCGTCACCGCCCTGACCGGCCGGCCGAGACAGGCCTGCAGCCGCTCTGCCAGGCTCTCCGGCCAGTCATACCCGGCGGTCAGGCTGGTGCCGAGAAAGACCAGGGTCAGGGGCCCCTCGCCCGCCGGCAGCGGCCGCGACAGCGGCCGGTCGGCGGCGATGTCGGGCCCGGCAGGGGCGATGTCGGGCCCGGCAGGGGCGAGGGCGGACAGGAGAGCGAGGGCTGCAGACACGGCCGCGGCCAGCACCAGCGCCGCCCGGCCGGCACGGGTCATGTCAGCCCTTGCTCGGCCAGGGTGCTTTCGGTGGCATCGGCGGTCAGGAACCGCCCGTATTCGGTCACCTCGATGTCGCTGCGCAGGACGCGCGCGGGATTGCCGGCGACGAGCGAGCGCGGCGGCACCGACTTCGTCACCACCGATCCCGCGCCGACGACACAATTGTCGCCGATCTCGACACCCGGCAGGATCAGGCTGCAGCCGCCGATGAAGCAGTTGGCACCGACACGGGTATGGACATAGAGCCCGCGGGTGCGGTCATGGGTGAGGATGCGCGCGTCGAAGGCGACATAGCTCGCGCGGCCGACATGGACGCCCTTGGGAAAGGTGCGGTCGAACTTGGCCGAGAGCGAGAACTGCGCCGTCGGGTGGATGTCCATGCCCCAGATCCGGGTGTAATAGAGCCTGTAGAGCCAGACGAGCGCATTGCGCAGGTGGCGCAGGCGGTTCAGCCCGCGGCGCTTCGCCTTCCGGTAGACCGGTGCCGTATCCGTCATGCCCTCTCCCCTGCCCCCGCCCGCCGTCCCGCGGGTCGCACGCCCTGCCGCACGGGCGCGGCCGTCCGGCGAGCTTAGCCCTGCCCCCCGGGCCACACAAGCGGCGGGAAAGCGCGCGCTGCGACGGTGCAGCGGTTGGATTGGCCGGGCAAATCGGGCATTCTCCGGCCGCTCGACATCGGAGGCGCACACCGTCTTGGCCCTGACCAGTTCCAGTGAGATCCCCCGCCAGGGGAGGCGCGTGCAGGCCGCCCTTCAGAGTGCCGCCGAACCGGCCGCCCGGCTTCCCCGGCCGGTGGTGCTCTATCTCGCGTCGGTGCTGCTGCCGGTGCTGTTCAACGCCGGCAGCCTGGCGCTGTCGCTGCAGCGGGTGTTCCTGCTGGTGATGGTCGTGCCGCTGACGGTCAACCTGCTGCGCGGCCGCTATGGGCGGCTGATGTGGACCGACGTCCTGTTCTTCCTGCACATCGGCTGGGCGACGGTGGCGCTGGCGGTCAACAACCCCGACCGGGTGATCCAGAACATGGGCTCGACCAGCATCGAGTTCCTCGGGGGCTACCTGATCGGGCGGGCCTATATCCGCAACGCCGAGGATTTCATCGCCTTCGCCCGCCTCTTCGTCTTCCTGGTCCTCTGTACCGTGCCGCTTGCGCTGCACGAGGCGGTCACCGGCCGTCCGGTGATCATCGAGATGATCCGCAGCCTGCCCGGCGTCACCAGCGTCGGCATCGTCAACATCGATCCGCGCATGGGGCTCGAGCGGGTGCAGGCGCTGTTCGCCCATCCGATCCACTACGGGCTCTTCTGCGGCACCGCCTTCTCGCTGGCCTTCGTCGGGCTGCGCGGCATCCTGTCGGACACGATGCGCTATCTGATGAGCGCCGCCATCGGGCTCTGCGTGTTCCTGTCGCTGTCGAGCGGGGCGCTGCTGCCGCTGGTCCTGCAGATCGGGCTCATCCTCTGGGCGGGGGCGCTGCGCTCGGTGCGCCAGCGCTGGCTGATCCTGCTCGGCCTGTTCATGCTGGCCTATGTCGCGATCGACCTGTTCTCGAACCGCACGCCGATCAAGGTGTTCATGAGCTACGCGACCTTCTCGGCCCACAATGCCTACTGGCGCGGCCTGATCTTCGAATGGGGCATGGTCAATGTCCGGGCCAACCCGGTCTTCGGCATCGGGCTGAACGACTGGGTGCGGCCCTTCTTCATGCGCTCGGGCAGCATGGACAACTTCTGGCTGGTCAACGCCGTGCGCTACGGCATCCCCGGCTTCGTGCTGCTCGCGCTCGGCTATCTGCCGGCGCTGTGGTGGATCGGGCGACGCGACCTCGACGCCGACCGGCGACTCTGGCAGATCCGGCGGGCCTGGATGTTCACCTTCTTCGGGCTGACGATGACGCTCTGCACCGTCCATGTCTGGACCGCGGTCTATTCCTTCGTGTTCTTCGTCTTCGGCGCCGGCATGTGGCTGCTGCGGGCCGAACCGGCGACCGCATCGCCGGGTACATCGCCGGATACATCGCCGGGCACATCGCGGGCCGGGCCGGGCCTGCGCCGTGACCGGCCGGCGCCCATCGCCGCCGCCGACACCCCCGCCAACACCCCGGCCGACCGGCGGGGACCGGACCGGGCCGAGGGGCCGTCCCTGACCCGCTTTCCCGCCACGCCACGGCCCGGGGCCGGGAAGGTCCGGTGAAATTATGGATGGACAAACGCCCGGCGCCCCGCCATCACCTTGCGGGCCGCCCGCCCGGGCCGCGGGCCCGCTTCCCGACCACGACGATGAATGGTGACGATGTAGATGGTTGACTTCAGCGATTTCCCCAAACAGTGGCTGATCAGCGAAACCCCGGCCGGACCGGTGTGCGCGGGCAAGGCCGACCGCTATGCGGGCTTCGAGATCCAGGCGGCGCGGGCCGTGCCCATCCTGCGGCTGCTGGGCGCCGACGGCGCCGACCGCGGGCGGCTGATCGGCTGGGTGATCGGCGACGAGACCTTCCACCGCGGCGACGGCAGCCTGACGCTGGCGCCGGGCCAGACACCCGAGGATGTCTTCGCCGGCCTCGGCGGCCGCTTCGTGATGCTGTGGACCTCCGCCGACGGGCGGGTGCTGTTCCGCGAGGACGCCTCGGGCAACCTGCCGGCCAGCTATGCGCCGGCGGCCCGCGCCGTGGCCTCGTCGGTCACGCTGCTCGACATGCTGGCACCGCTGGCGCCGGCGACGGCGGTCAACGCCATCTTCGACTTCCCCGCCCGGCGCGGCTTCCTGCCCTTCGGCCTGACCTCGCGCGAGGGTGCCTACCGGCTGATGCCCAACCACGCGCTCGACCTCGCCGATTTTTCCGCCCGCCGGATCTGGCCCGAACCCGGGTTCTGCGCCCGCCCCGAGATGGACGAGACCGGCGCGCGCGCGCTGGTGGCCGATGCCGCCGGCATCGTCCGGCGCCACATGCGCGCCAGCCTCGCCCAGGGCGGGACCGTGCTCTATCTCAGCGGCGGGCACGATTCGCGCATGGTCCTCGCCGCCGGCCGCGACAACCCGGCGGCACTGAAATGCGAGACCTTCGGCGGCGAGAGCAGCCTCGACATGTATGTGGCCTCCCGCGTCACCCGCGCCGCCGGCATCGCCCATCGCGGCGTCGAGTTCATCCCCTCGAGCCGCGAGCAGGTGCGCGCCTGGCTGAACCGCACCGGCCTGTGCATGTACGACCCGGTGGCCGAGCTGGTGGCGACCACCATCGCCAATCCGCCGGTCAACAACCCCATTTCGGGCACCGGCTCGGAACTGCCGCGCGCCACCAACTGGAGCGCGGAGGATCTGGAAGAGACCGGGCTCGACCTCGACATGCTGCTGCGGCGCATCCGCGTGCCCGACCATCCGTCGGTCCGCGCCGCCGGCCAGGCCTGGCTCGACGGCCTGCCGGCCGGCGCCGACCGGGCGATGATCCTCGACCTGGCCAAGATCGAGCAGATCCACGGCTGCTGGGCGGGGGCGGCGATCTACGGCCACCCGGTCGACCTGCCCTCGCTCTATCCGTTCTCGGGTCAGCGGCTGGGCGAGATCTCGCTGTCGCTGCCCAAGGCCTACCGCCTGGCCGGCGGCTTCTACCGCGACTACATGCAGGCGCTCTGGCCCGAGCTGATGGCGGTGCCGGTCAACCGCGCCGTCGGCATCGACCGGCTGCGCTTCCTGCGCCGCGAGGTGACGCGGCGCATTCCGGGGCGGGTCAAGCGCTGGCTGAAACCCTTCCGCTGAGCCGCCCTGCCCCATCGCCGGCCGCCATCACTGCCTCTCATCGCTGGCCCCGAATGCGAAACGGGCGGCCCTTCGGCCGCCCGTTCCCTGTCTGTCAGGCCCGAAGGGCTCAGCCCAGCGGCATGTCCATCACCGGGCCGTCGACGAAATGCGTGTCGGCCTCGATGCGGAAATCGCTGATGTCGCCGTCGAAGTCGCGGCCCCAGGCGGTGCCGAGCGACCAGCCCCATTCACGGCCGCCGGCGCCGACAAGCTCGTAGTCCTTGCTGGTGTCGTTCAGCACCAGGATGTCGTCGACCACGACCTGCAGCCGGTTGGCCTCGGCATCGACCATGACGGTGACATTGTGCTTGTCGGTGTCGTTCAGCCCGAGGTCCTCGATGGCGATGCGCGAGAAGCCGCCGGAGGCGTCGCCGACATAGATCAGCAGACCCTCGCCGTTCAGCGCGATGCCGACCTTCTTGTGGTTCCAGGCCAGCCGCGCCTCGCCGCCGTCGGCCGCGTCACGCTCGAAATCGACCGAGACGGTCAGTTCGTCGGTGTTCTCGAACTGCGTCAGCCGGCCGAGCTTGGCCCAGTCGCCGTCGCCATCCAGCCGCAGGACCGGTCCGTCGGCGGTGGTGACGACCTTGGCGTTGTCGCGCAGCGCCTTGGTGCCGGCGAGCGCGGCGAAGTCGAGCACGTAGTCGTCGGGCGTGGGCAGGTCGACGCCGCCGCCGTCCGTGCCGCCACCGGTGCCACCATCCGTGCCGCCACCGGTGCCACCATCCGTGCCGCCGCCGGTGCCACCATCCGTGCCGCCGCCGGTGCCACCATCCGTGCCGCCACCCGTGCCGCCACCCGTGCCGCCGCCGCCGCTGGTGGGCGTGCCGCCGACACCGGCATCGTCGACGACCATGGTCGGCGTCAGGTTGGCGCCGGCATAGGAGGGCAGCGCGCCGGGGATCTTCTGCAGGTCGGCCAGCTCGCCATTGGCGAGCGGCAGGTTGACGAAGAGCTTGCCCACGTAGTTCGACGCGTTCGGATCGTCATACTGGACGAGGATCGTGCCCTTCTCGACGATGTTGTTGGCGGCAGCCTCCTTGTAGGCAACGCCGGTGGTGGTGTTCGAGACGATGTTGTTTTCCAGCAGGATGTTCTTGCTGCCGTCCTCGACCCGGATCCGCGGCGCGGTGTGATAGTCGCCCTGCGACTGCAGCAGCGTGTTGTTGCGCACGGTGCCGCCGTTCACGTCCTCGAGCCGGATGCCCTGGCCGTTGCTGTTGTGGATGACGTTGTTCTCGATCAGGACGTTGGTGAAGCCCTGCGGGTTCGAGTTGTTGTCGAGGTAGATCCCCAGGAGCCCGGTGCCGGTGCCCTGTTCGATGAAGTTGTTGCGGATGACGAAGTTGGTGCTGGGCCCGTTCTGGTCGGGCATGGTCCAGTAGTGGATGAAGTCGCCGTGGTCGCCGGCGCCGCCGAAGTTGTTCGGGCTCGAGCTTTCGAGGTGGTTGCCCTCGATCAGCGCGTTCTTCACGTCGCCGCCCGACAGCGTGGTGGTGCGGTTGTCGTGCACGTGGTTGTAGGTGATCTTCAGCCCGTCGATGTCCGAGGTCAGGATGCCGCGGCGGAACTGCGAGACATCGTTGTTGGTGATGTTGATGTTCTCGCCGCCGATCACCGCGATGCCGCGGCCGATCAGCAGCCCGTCGAGCGGCGAGACCCCGCCCTCGAAGGTCGAGTTCTGGATGGTGATGTTGGTGCCGTTGCGCACGCTGAGACCGGCGTGGTGGTCAAGCGTCGCCGCCGTCGGCGTGAAGTCGACGAAGACGCTGTCGACCGTCAGGTTCGAGACGCTGGTGAACGAGAGCGTGTTGAACGTCGCCGGCTTGTCGGCGTTCTGCGAGGTGATCGTGACATTCGAGGCGAAGCTCTTCCCCGAGAACGAGAAATCCCCGTAGTTGCCGGAGGCCAGAAGAATCGTGTCACCCCCCTGGGCGGTGTTCAACGCACTCAACAACTCTGCACTACTGGAGACCGTGAAGCTCGCCATCTTATACCTTCCGAGTGGTTACGCGCAGGGCGGCGCAGACGTGGGCCCGTTTCCCCCGGACGAACAATCTCCAGAGTTTCAAGGCCTTATCGGGACCGGATTGCGGCGAAGATATGTCCGACCCCCCTGATCGGAAATAACCCGCCCTTGGTTTACGCGCTGTTACTGTTCACGCAGGGATGGGAGGTGGGCCCATCATTGTTGCCTGTGCCTTCTCAATCCCATCCCGGATCAAAAATGGCAACAATGTGGAAATATGCCCACAGATCCTGCGCGGAAGGCCGCCTAGTTCGTGCCTGCGGCGGCGAAGTTTTGCCCATGGCCGTGGCCCGACCCGAGGCTGACATTCAGCTGGATGTAGCTCAGCGCCTGCTGGCGCAGGGTCTCGGCCTGGGTCAGCTCGGCATCCGAGACCGATTCCTGCGCCTCGAGCAGGTCCTGGACGGTGGCGCCCTCCTGGCTGAGAAGGTCGCGCGTCAGGCCCACCGCCTCGCGGTAGAGGTCGACGGCGCGGGCCGAGGCCGCGACCGAGCGGGTGGCGCCGGAATAGTCGGTCAGCGCCGTCTCGACCTCGAGGATGGCGTCGAGCACCGCCGACTGCCATGAGGTCAGCGCCGCCTGCACCCGTGCCCGGCGCGCCTTGACCGTGGCGGTGCGGGCCGAGCCGGGCAGCGCCGGCAGCGTCAGCGACGGGCCGAAGACATAGGACCGCCCCTCGACCCCGCCGGTCGAGGTCAGGCTGAGCTGGCCCGTCAGCGACAGGCGCGGATAGAGATCGGCCTCGGCCGCGCCGAGATCGGCGGTCGCGGCGTAGTAGAGCCGTTCGGCAATGCGGATGTCGGGGCGGTTGCGCAGGAGGTCGGCCGGGATCCCGACCTTGGGCGACAGCCGCGGCGCCGGCTGGCCGCGGCCGCCGTCGAGCCCGATGTCGAGCGCGCCGGGCGTGGCGCCGAGCAGCGCCGCGATCCGGTAGGTCTGGTTCAGGATCGCCGCCCTGAGCCCGGGCAGCGTCGCCTCGGTCTCGGCCAGGCGCGCGCGGGCCCGCACGACATCGAGACGGGTGGCCGAGGTCTGTTCGAACAGCCGGTTGACCAGCTCGAGCGTCTGGCGGCGCGCCCGCACCTCCTGCTCGCGGATCTGCAGGAGCCGCTGGCGGTAGCGCAGGTCGACATAGGCGTTGGCGACATTGAGCGTGATCAGGAGCCGCGCGGCATCGACCTCGGCATCGGCGGCCTCGAGGCGGAACCGCGCCGCCTTCACCTGCTGGCGCCGCGCGCCCCAGGGGTCGAGCAGCCAGGCGAAGTCGAGCCGCGCGCGCCCGATCGTGTCGTGGCCGACGCCGCTCTCGCCCTCGCGGGTGACGCCGAGGCTGGGCGAAAGGCTGGCGGCATCGGGCAAGCTGCCGACATTGGCCTCGGCCTCGGCCAGCCGCGCCTTGGCCAGCGCCAGGCCGCGGAT
>Ga0079224_100001376_pt1 | contig 27781 bp, 24 predicted proteins | sample Stecom2015_FD_80414 | JGI IMG/M metagenome (GOLD analysis project Ga0079224, IMG submission 80414) | Agricultural soil microbial communities from Utah to study Nitrogen management - Steer compost 2015 | ecosystem: Environmental > Terrestrial > Soil > Agricultural land | place: USA: Utah... | reverse complement strand
GGCCCGGGCCACAAGCGGATCGCATCCATGTGGCAGCGTCCGCGGTTTTTCTTCGTGCCTTTCGGCTTTCTCTTGCTCTCCTGCCAGCTATTGTCGCCGGCGCGTTTGCTCGCGGCTTGCCCCCCAGACTGCGCGTTCTTGCGCATGCTTTCATGGAGCCTTTCGATGGCAGCGCCTGCATCCGAAAGCTGCGGCAAGCCGAACCTGCATTCGCCCTATTCGTTGGGGCTACGGCTAAGCAGGGCGGCTTGCCGCCAGTGGCCGTCCTGCCGTTTGCCCTGCGACGGTCATGACCCGACTTCTGCCGGCTTGGAGCGAAAAAAGCGCTATTTTGATTTTCGTCATGGATTGTATTGATTCACTCGAAGGGTTTGCTCGCAGGGTTGAAATCGACGATTTTTCTACCCAGTTATCATTTAAGCGAGGGGGTAAAAACCTTGTTTTAGGTTTTGTTTTTTAATTTATTTAATGATGAATCATTGACAAAATAAAGCGCGAAGAGGCTGATGGCGAGCCAGCATGTTCTTGAGTTCATGACCGGCACCGTGGACCTGCCCGAGGAGAGCCGACATCCTCGTTTCACCGGCGCCTCCGGCGAGGAGCGATTGCCCATCTGCGTCGATTTGGACGGGACCCTCATCGCCGGGGATATGCTCGAGGAGAGCTTTCTCCAGGTGCTTTGCGCAAGTCCTCTGGAGGCTTTGTCGGCGCTGCTCGAACTGCGCCGGGGGCGAGCGGCCTGCAAGCGCTATCTTGCCGAGCGAGCCGCCATTGCGCCCGAGCAGCTCCCCTATAACCAGCCCCTGCTCGCGTATCTCCATGAGCAGAAGCGGCGAGGCCATCCCATTTACCTGGTCACGGCCAGCGACGCTGCGCTCGCCCGCCGAATCGCCGAGCACCTTGCGCTGTTCGACGGCGTCCTGGCCACGGAGGGCGGCCTCAACCTCAAGGGGCGGCGCAAGGCCCAGGTCCTGAGCGATCGTTTCGGCGTAGGCAATTTCATCTACGCCGGCGACGCGGCTTGCGATATCCATGTCTGGCAAGCGGCGGCCGAAGCCATCCTGGTGAACCCCACGGGGCGGCTGGAGCGCAAGGTACGGGCGAGCGTGCCGATCCGGAAGATTTTCAGCGCGCCGCGCCGGCTGCCCATGACGCTGCTCAGGGCCATGCGCGCCTATCAATGGGTGAAGAACCTGCTGGTATTCGTGCCGGTGTTGCTGGCGCAGGCCTGGGGCAGCGGCGCGACGCTGCGGAATGCGGCGGTGATGTTCGCTGCCTTCTCGTTGGCCGCTTCGGGCTGTTACATCATCAATGATCTGCTCGACCTGAAAGCCGATCGCTCCCATCCGAGAAAGCGCCGCCGACCTTTCGCCAGCGGCGCGCTTCCTCTGCGCCATGGCGCGCTGGGGCCCGTTCTGATCATGCTGGGACTGGGGCTGGCGGCCAGCATATCGCTGGCGAGCGCCTTGGTGCTCCTCGGCTACGTGGCGTTGACCAGCGCTTATTCCTGTTACCTCAAGACTAGGCCGCTGATCGATGCCTTCGTTTTGGCCGGCCTTTATACGCTGCGCATCATCGGCGGCGCCGTGGCCTGCTCGATCGCGCTTTCCAATTGGCTACTGGCTTTCTCCGGCTCTCTGTTTCTTGCGCTGGCATTCATAAAGCGGGTCGGCGAATTGCGCGACCTTGCCGCCCGCGGCGCGGATATGCACAGGCGCGGCTACAGCGCTTCCGACATCCTGGTCATCCAGACCATGGGACTGGCTAGCAGCTTCATGTCGGCGTTGGTGCTGGCCTTGTACATCGATACCAATCCGGCCTCGCTGTACGCCGAGCCGCGGATGTTGTGGCTGATGGTGCCGGCCATCCTGTTTTGGCAATGCCGCCTGTGGCTGTCGACTTCGCGCGGCTACATGAGCGACGACACCATCGTCTATGCGGCTCGCGACAAGGTTTCCTGGCTGTGCTTCGCCGTGGTCGCCCTGGCCTTCATTGGCGCCATCACCCTGCCGCCCGGCGTGATCCCATGACCGGCGGCAAAACCGAGCAGGCAACAAAATGTCCTCGAGAATTCTCCTGATCGCGCTTTTCAGCGTAGGTCTGTCGGCGCTGGCCCAGTTGGCGCTCAAGATCGGATCGACTTCGGCCTTGGCCGTTCCTGCCACCGCCAACGGCGCATCGACACTCGCCGCTCTGTTCAAGGCGGTCGTGGCCAACCCCTACATCATCCTCGGGTTCGTGCTCTATGGCGCCGGGGCGGTTACCTGGCTGCTCGTGCTTTCCAGGGTCGAGCTGAGCGTGGCCTATCCCTTCGTCTCGGTCGGGCTGGTCTTCACCCTGGCGCTGGGCGCGTTGGTTCTGAATGAGCCCATGAACATGACCCGCCTGGCCGGCGCGGGCTGCATCATCGTGGGCGTTTTCCTGGTCGCCAGATCCTGAAACCTGCGGTGCTCGGAAGCAATGAACGAAATGCTCAAATCCTTGGGTTGGCCTCGGGATGACGTCAATGCGGCGATCCGGTCCCGCTGGCGGCTCCACGCCTTGGCGCTGCTGCTGCTCGCGCTCTGCCTGCCTGTCTATCTGACCTTCGCGAATACGCTCGATCGGCTCGAAGTCACGGAGCAATACAATCTTCTCTTCGATGCCGATGCCAACCGCGGCGCCAAGTGCTTCGCCAACGGCTGGGCCAGCGGCAGGACTATTGTCCACCCCAATCTGTGCAATCTGACCAATCCGCTGGTCCGCGTCACGGCGGGAGCGCTAGCCGTGCTGGGGCTGGCAGAGGGCGGCGCGGAGCTGCGCCATCGGGTCGCGCTGGCCCTGGTGCCTATCGTTTCGAGCCTGACCGTGTTGCTGGTTTTTGCAACGTTCCTGACCCTGCGGTGCGGCGCGCCGGGCGCCTTCCTCCTGGCCTTGCTCTACGGGGTCTCGTTCAGCCAGCTCATTTTCGGGAGTATGCCGGAGCATTTCGCCTTGAGCGGTTTTGCGCTCGTGCTGACGCTTTGGCTGCTCAGCCAGGCTGTTGAGCACAGGCGGTATTCCTTGCCTCTCTGGGCCGTCGCCGGGGTGCTGTCGCTGAGCATTACCATTACCAATTTCCTGCTCTTTGGCTTGGCGCTGTTGGCGGCGCTCGGTCTCCGCCAACCCTGGCGGCAGGCCTGTCGCTGGGGGCTGAGCGTGGTCGCGCTCGCGTTTGCGCTCACTCTGCTCATCAAGCTGCCGCTGGATGCCCTCTATGGCGGTGCCGACAACACGGTCGGCCGTTTGGTGCGGTTCACGACCGACTATATGCGGGATGGCGGGCCGCTGCAGGCCTTGGCCGGCTATCCGATGCAGCTGGTGGCGAGCATCGTCGGGCCGGAAACCCTGGTGGTTCCCGACCGCCTAGTTCAGGAAGGGGCGCGGTACGACTTCCAGTTCTCCCTGGAGGGCGCGCGCTTTGTCGGCGGCCTCTCGCAGGCTGCCGCCCTGTGCGTCGCCGCATTGCTCGTTGCCGGATGCGCCCATGGCCTGCGCAGCCTGGTCGCCAGGAACCGGGGCGAGCTGGCGCTTTTCGTCACGGCAATCGGCACCCTGCTGTTCAACGGGCTGCTCCATGCCTTCTGGGGCAACGGCTACTTCCTCTACAGCCAGCACTGGCAATTCGCTAGCTGGATCCTGCTCGCCTGGCCCCTGCGCACGCGGTTGCGTCACCCCGCGCTCGCGGTATGCGCCATCGCCCTCGTGCTGGTGGCAGTCAACAACTTCCAGGATGTCGCCCGGATGCTGGACATCCTCGAACAGGCCCAGGCGATGAAGGCTGGGGGCGACTGAGTTCCGCCGATGGACATGCGCCTTGGGGGTGCGGTCATGGCCGCCGGCAGCGCGCCGCTGGCTGCCTCTAAAACGGCGAAGGCCCGCGCGCTGCGGGCCTTCTGGGGTCTTCGACGACTTGCGTCGGTAGGTGGCGGAGAGGGAGGGATTCGAACCCTCGATACGCTATTCGCGTATACACGCTTTCCAGGCGTGCTCCTTCAACCACTCGGACACCTCTCCGGAGTGCTTGGTGCTGCAGGGGGCTTGCCGAGTTGCTTGCATGACCCGCTGCATGCAGGCGGCCAAGATTAAACCAGAATGCACACGCATTCAATCGCGCGGGGCGTTGGGGCCATAGAACGGGATGGGGAAGGGGGTCACCTTGCCCTTGGCGTCGCTGATCTTGGCAGCGCCTTCCCTCTCGACCTCATCGATGCGGACGATGGCATGCATGGGGATATAGGTGCGCTTGACGCCCTGGAATTCGCTCTTGAGCTTCTCTTCGCTGGGATCGACGACGACCTGTGAACGCTCACCGAAGATCATCCCCTCGACCTCGATGAAGCCGAACAGCCCGCCTTGCGCGACCTGCTTGGCATAGACCTCATAGATCTCGCCCTGGTTGTAGAACTGTATACGGTAGATACGTTTCGCCATTGCTCGTCCTATGCTCCCGACGGTCGGGGACAGGGGAAGATATACTACTGCGCCGCAGAGGACAAAGCCGTCCGGCACCTTTCCTGTCCGGCCAGGCGATCGGCGGTGCCAGGCCGCCGCCCCGTCGGCATCGCCCCAAGGGGCGCCTGATAACGGCAGCTGTCGGGGCTGGCGTGAGCCGCGGGCAGCCGGACAAGCCGCTGTGCGGTGGCGCGAACCGGTTGTCGGTTCACTCAACGATATAAAAGCGTTGCGGCAAGAAAGCCATCCTGGAGGCAAGAGGCGCCTTGCTGGCGCCCGACCCAAGTCGACCGGATGCAGCGAAGACCGACCGGCCAGCGCACTCACCCAAGGAAGAAAAGCATTATTTTAATTGCCGCTTTTTTTTGAAGTCCAGGGTGGAAATATTTGCAGCCGGCAGATCGGGAAGAATTGATCCTTCGATTTAAGGAGTCGATTCAGGGTTTTTCGCTTTTCCCGCCTCAATCGGTATTGTCGAAAAACCGAATTCGCTCTTGACAAGCTCGTCGACAGAACCCAGTAACCAGATGCCAAGGGAGTCGCATGCCGCGCCCGGCTTTGGCCGACGCGGCAGCGCGCGAGCGCTGCGGCCTGGGCGCATCAAGGAGGGTGAATGCATGAGTCGAACGGTCGGGGTTTTTGTGGGCAGCCTGCGCCAGGATTCGTACAACCGCCGGTTGGCGTTGGCCATGGAAAAGCTCGCGCCGGACGGGCTGGTTTTCAAGCATATCCGCATCGACGGTTTGCCGCTTTACAACCAGGATTTCGACAGCAACTATCCGGACAGTTGCCGGCAACTGAAGCAGGAAGTCGAGGCCTGTGATGCCCTGCTGTTCGTCACCCCGGAATACAACCGCTCGGTGCCCGGCGTGCTCAAGAACGCCATCGACATCGCCTCCAGGCCGTACGGAACCAACTCCTTCGCGGGCAAGCCGGCCGGCGTGATCGGCTGCTCCATCGGCGCCATCGGCAGCGCCCTAGCGCAGCAGCACTTGCGCAACACCCTGGCTTATCTGGACGTGCCGACGTTGGGGCAGCCGGAGGTCTTCATCCATATGACCGACGACCTGATCGCTGCTGACGGCACCATCAAGGAGCCAAGCACCCGGCAGTTCCTGCAAGGCTACATGGACCGCTACGTCGCCTGGCTAGAGCGTTTCCTCAGCTGAGCCGGCAGCGGGCAGGCCGCCGCGCGTTGCCGCAGCCGGTCCGGCGGCGAAGGGCGGTGCCGCGCAGGGCGCGGCGGCATGGTGTAATCCAGGGGGCGGCACTTGTGTCTGCTGTGCACAATCCATTGCCCTGAACCATACTTGAAGGAATGAATCCGCTGTCGCCGGCGGGGGGGCGATGCGACGGCAGCGGCGATGTCTTCTCATCCTTATCTTCGTGTTGTTGCGCCCGTGCGAGGTGAACCGGTGACCGCCAGGGCAGAACGATTGATCGATGTCTTGCGTCGCGAACAAGACAAAATCGTTGATCTTTGGCTAGCGACGACTGGTTACGCCAACGGGCAGCGCGACCACGGGGCCGTCTTGCTGGCGGCCGCCATCACTGCTGCCGAGCGAAACGGGGATGAGTTACAGATCGACGGCCCTGAAAACAAGGGGCTCTGGGAGCTGATGTCCGCCCTGACCATCGAGGAGTTCTTCCGCCTGGTCGCCCAACTCAAGGAGGCGGTGTTTTCCCACTTGAGCGCGAACCATGCAAGTGAATTGGACGGCGAGCAAATCTGCCAGATTAATCGCGGCTTCGACCGCGTGTTTCTCGCCATGGTCAATGGCTACACCAGCCGGGCCATTCGCTTCATCGGGATTCTCAATCACGACTTGCGCAGCCCGCTGCAGGCCATCATGGCGGCGGCCGGGCTGCTGCAGCGGTTGGGCGGCACGGAGCAGCAGCAACGGCTGATCGGCTCGATACTCAGCTCGGGGCAGCGGGCAGGCCGCCTGATCGAGGACATGCTCGATTTCGCCCAGATCCGGCTCGGTGGGCTGCCGATAAGGCCGGCCGAGATGGATTTGCATGCCTTGGCCCGGGAAGTGGTCGGGGAAGTTCAGCTGGGCCATCCGCAGCGCAAGATCGAACTTCAGTGCGAAGGCGACGGCAAAGGGCGCTGGGATGCCGACCGAATCGCGCAAGTCATGGCCAATCTGCTGCGCAACGCGGCCCACTACAGCCCGCCCGACACCCCGATTCGTATGACGATCCGGGATCTGGGCGACGCCGTGCAGCTGAGCGTGCACAACGAGCCGCCGCCCATCGATCCCAGGCTGCTGCCTTATCTATTCATGCCCATGCTGGGCGGCATGAAGCAGGGACGCGCGGACAAGGGGCTCGGCCTGGGGCTGTACATCGTCAAGCGCATCGTCATGGCCAGCGGCGGGACCGTGGACGTGCATTCCACCGAAACGGATGGGACCACCTTCACGGTGACGCTACCTCGCCAGTCCCTCGCTAGCTGAGCGGGCCGGTCGCGGCGCAAACGCCGGCATTCCCTTCATGCCCTTTATGTCAACACCTCGTGACCAAGTGACGCTGGCCGCCGGTGCGGGTGGCGAGGCGCGCGGCCTGTCCGGCGAAATTTTTGCTTCATTCCGAGCGCCCATATAACCCAAGACCAGGGTCGGCCCAAGCCGCCAACCGGCGCGCCGCGCAGCCGCGGCCCGCCGGGAGAGGTCATCGTGCTTGCTGCCGTCGAAGAACAAGGGCTGTCAGAGGGAAGCAGAAATGATTACCGCCATGGAGGCGTTCTACCAAAAAGGCATGGTGCAATTGCAAGGCGAGGGGCGGCTGTCGCTAGCTCAGCTGACCGACATGCTGGCGGCGGCGATTTTCCGGGCGGATGCGCCGCTGCGGATTCTTTGCGACGTGCGCCGCATGGACATCGATGCCGACGTGTTCGCGCTGTTCGACCAGCCTGACGAAGTGGCGCGGGCCGGGATAACCCGGCAAGACCGCTTTGCCGTGCTGTGCTCGCCGAGGGACAGAGGGTTCCTGGCCATGGAGGGCAGCGCGCTCGAGCACGGCTACCAGGTGCGGGTGTTCACCGGCAAGGCCGCCGCCATCGCTTGGCTGCGATCCGATGCCAACAGGGAACCGGCGCCGCTGGATGACGGCGTGCAGGCCCCGTCCGAGGCGGCCACGGATTCGTCAGTCTGCCTGCTCTGAGGCTGCGCGGCGTGCTCGCCCGTCGCGCCGGCCGCGCAACGGACCGGCGGTTTCGGTGACGACGGTGCATTGTCCCAGCTGGCCGTCGTGCTCGTAGTAGATGACCACCCAGTCCCGGGTGCGCCCTTGTTGATGGGCGCGGGCGGTATTCGAATACGCCAGCGCAAGGCTCCAGCCTTGCCGCTCGGCATGCAGGATGGGCAGCCAGGCCTTGCGTTCGGGGTTGAAGCGTCTGGGAGCAAGCCTGGGCAGGCGGTCGGCCGCGGCTTTCTCACGGTATTCCGCATCCAGCTCCAGCAGCAACGCCAGGGGCGGGCGCTCCTGGGCGGCAGGCGCCGGGCAGCGCACGCGGCGGCTCAGCATGTTGCCCAAGGTGTGGCGCAGGCCGGCGACGCGGCGTGGGCCGAAACCCGGCAGCTGCTCCAGGCGGCCGTCGTGGGCCGCCAGCTCCAGCTCTTCCAGGCTGCCGATGCCCAGGCGCTGATGGATCTCCTGAGCCGACTTGGGCCCGATGCCGGGCACGGTGGCCAGCAGGCCGAGCGGATCGAGCTCGCCTTCCAGCTGCTCCAGCAGGGGAATGCGCCCGGTGTCGACGAAGGAGGCGATGTGCCGGCTGATCCGCGGGCCGATTCCATACAGCCGCTCCAGGCCTTCCGGTCCTTCGCGTGCCGCCAGCTCGGCCACCGAGCCCGGTTCGGTGCGCACGCTGCCAGCTGCGGTTCGATAGGCTTGGATGCGGAACGGGTTGGCTTGCTGCTGCTCTAGCAGCGCGGCGATCCGCTCCAGGGTCGCAGCGATGTCGGCGTTGCTGGGCAGCTGCCCGGGATGCAGCGCGGAGGAAGACCTGGCCATGTTCGCTGCCTCGCTGTCTGCGCATCCCCTGGTAACTGGGGGTGATTGCTGAAATATCGAGCAGGCGCGGCGCAGGGCCGCCCGGGGCGGCAGGTCGCGCGCCGTCGGAGGCGGTCAGACCGCCCCCGAGCGCCTGGCCGGTCCTCAGGCGGCCGGCTCCGCCGCCTCGCGTCGGCGCAGCTCCACCCGGTGGGCTTCGGTCAGATAAAGCCTGCCCTGGGCGTTGGGGCGCAGCAGGTAGAGCACGTCGGCGGCTTCCAGGTCGGTGGGGCTGGCCAGGATGGGCACGCAGCCCTGGTCCTTGGCCATTTGCACGATGGCCTGGACGTTGTTGATGGAAAGCCGGGCCACTTCGTCCAGGTAAAAGGGGATGGAGACCCTGCGCTCCGGCTGTTCGGCCAACAAGCCGCGCATCAGCAGCATGTTGACCAGGACCTTGATAGTGACCGTGGTGCCGTTGGACTGGATCTGGTTGAGCTGGGCGTAGGAGCGGGTCTGGCCGCCCGGCAGCGTGACGTCGAAGCTCAGCTCGAAGGCGTCCTCGAGCCGAATCACGTGGCGCTGGCGCAAAGCGTTGTCGACGCGCTCCAGGGCAGCGGCGATGTCGATGTCCATGGCCGGATCCAGCCCCAGCTCGCCTTGCCTGATGCCCTGCACGCGCAGCGCCTCCAGCTGCTGGATCACCTCGCGGTTGCGAGTCGCCCGCACCGTCAGCCCGGCCAGGTTGGAGATGGTCATGCGGCCGATCTGGTGGGTCAGGCGCTGGCACTGCTCATCGATCTGGGCCAGGCTGTCCAGCAGCAGGCTGGCTTCCTGCGAGAGGCCGGTCAGCAGGCCGGCCCAGCGCTGCTTGAGCATGGTCTTCTGGTCGGCGAACGCCTCCAGGCGCTCGCGCAGCCGGTCCAGCTGTTCCTCCTGGCTGCCGTCGCCCATGAAGCGGGTGTGCTGCGGGTGCCGGCGAATGCGGGAGAGCGCGTGCTCCAGCTTGGCGTCCAGTTCGGCATGGCGCTCGAGGGCGTGCCGCAACGCTTCCCAGGCTTCCTTGACCGAGCGCTCGCCGCTTGGTGCCAGCGGCTCACTGGGCCATTGGAAGCGGTCCGGCAGCTGGTTGAGCCGGTCGAAGATCTCCTGATGGGCCCGGTGCAGGGCCCGCCGCTCCTGCTCGCGCTGCTCGAGGGCCTGCCTGGCCTCCTGGACGCTGCGGGTGATCCGCTCGCGCTCGGCCTCCAGCTGCTGGCGCTGCCCGTCGAGCTGCCGGACGTCCTGCTCCAGCTGCAGCAGCTGGTCCCGCCACTGCGGCGCCTGCTCCCGCAGCTGCTTGAGCTCCTGGTAGCGCGCCAGCCGGAGCTGGGTTTGCTGCACCCTGCGCTCCAGTGCGCCCGCTTCGGCTTGCAGCGCGGCCTGATTGCGCGCCGTCTCCAGCGTGGCGGCGTACTCGCGGATTTCCTGCTCCAGGCTCTCGATCCGCCGCTCGATGGCGGCAGGATCGAGGTAATCGGACAGATTAGGCGCGGGCAGGCGTGACAGATCGAGCCGGATAGCTTCGTCCTGATACACCTGCCCCTCGATGCGCGCCAGCAGCGCATCGAGGCGCTGGTGCAGGGCGGCCTCGTCCACCAGCGCGATGCGTTCGCCGTCGATCGGCTCGGCGAGCAGGCCGGGATTGAGCAGGGCGAAGGCCTGACGCAGCTGCGTCTCGCTGAAATGCTGCCTGAGCCGGGCGGCGAGCTGCCGGCTGACATTGTCCAGGCGCTGGCGCAGGGCGTCGCGCTCCGCGATGCGCTGCTGCAGGCGCTGCTCCAGCGCCGCGGCCGAAACCGCCTGCTCTGCCTGGTAAAGCCGGCCCTGGATTTCGCGCAGCCGGCTGCTTTCGTTGGCGAGCGCGGTGCGCTCGAACTGCTCGTCGAAGCCGTCGAATTCGCTCTCCAGCTGCTCCAGCGCGTCCAGCCGGGCGGTCAGCGTGCCGCGCCGCTCGCTTGCTTCCATCTGGGCCTGGGCCAGGGCCTGCAGCGCCGTGGTGATGTCGTCGTCGGCGGCGCAGGCTTCCTTAATACGCCGCTCCAGCTCGGCCGTCTCCTCCCGCAGCGCTGCCAGCCGGGCGTCGTAGAGGCGCTTGTAGTCGTCCCAGAGCGGCATGATGCGGCTGCGCAGCCGCTCCCGTTCGGCGGCGGCGCTCAAGGCCTCCTCGATGTCGGGCAGCATGCTCTCGAAGGCGTCGAGCGCGGTGGTATCGCGGCGCAGATGCTCGAACAGCGAGCCGTATTTCTCGGCCAGGTTGATGGCTGTGGACTTGACCGGCGAGATCTCGATCAGAAGCTGCTTGAGCTCTTGCTGGCGGACCTGGTCGAGGTGGATCAGATTGCGAAAGACGCTGACGAAGCGCGGATAGTTGCGCTCCTCCTTGACCGGCACGATGCCGAGATTCGGCACGTTCTTGCGGCCGAAGCCGGTCAGCGCCTGGCGCAGCTCGCCGGGACTGACCTTGACCGCGCCGCACGCGGCGCCGAGCTCGGCCAGGATGTGCTCTGGCGGCCGGATCCGGTTGCCGCTGATGTAATGCTCCTTGCGATAGGGGCCGTTGTAGATCCAGCGCTCGAACTGGTGCATGCGAGCCGGCCCCAGGCCCTGCACCAGCACGCAGCGGGTGCCTTCCACTGTCTCCAGCTCGAAGACGATAAAGCTCTTGTCGGAGCGAAAGTAGAACTGGCGGCTGATGTCGCGCCGCTCGGAGAAGCGCATGTCGTCCTGGTCCGCCATGTAGAGGAACTGCAGGACGGCGATGAGACTGGTCTTGCCGACGTTGTTCTCGCCGACCAGGTGGCCCGAGCGGGTCAGGTCGACGTCGGCATAGGCATAGGGGCCGGAATTGATCAGGATCAGCCGGGTCGGGCCAAGGCGGCTCATGCGCTGGCCTCCGCGTCTGCTGTCATGGCGACGTCCTCCGGGTTCTGCGTGCGTTCCAGGCCTTCGGCCACCTCGCGGGCGATGTCGAGAAAGCGCAGTGCTGGCAGGCGGAAGCGGAAGCGCTCCTCGCCGTCCCAGGCGGCGAAGCCGAAATAGACCAGCTGGCGGATCAGATCGCGCAGGGTTTCCGTATCCGGCTCCTGGTCCAGCTGGCGCATCAGCTCGAGATAGCGTTCGCGCTTGAGGTGCGGCAGCTCGCCGAGACTCCAGCTGCGGTCCAGCAGCAGGCTTTCCAGGTCGTTGATGTCGCTGGACTCTTCCCACAGCGCTTCCACCAGCACGAGGAAGAACAGCGCCAGCTTGGCGGTGCGGGGGCTGGTGCTTTGGCTGTCGAGAGCGTGGAAGTAATAAAAGCCGCGGCTGTCGGCGATCATCTGGTAGCCGAGGTGCTGGAACAGCTCCTCGAACTCCCGCTCGTGCTCGCGCAGCTCCACGAACAGGTTGCCGTCGTCGAGGCACAAATGGCGGCCGCGCGATAGCGCGCCGAAGATCTCGGCCAGATAGGGCAGGGCGAACCGGCTTTGTTCACTCATCGAGCAATTCCTCCTCGGGTGCTTCGCCGACCGCGCGCACGCGGGCGGTGAGCACATGGTCGCCGAAAACGTAGTCGCGCCGCTCGGCACCGGCCACGGTCGGCAGGCGGCGCACGGCGCGGCCGTAGGCCAGCAGCAGGTCGCGGATGCCGCCGCCCTGGGCGCGGATGCGCTCGGCCAGCCAGGCGAGCACGTCGGCGGGGCGGCTTGCCAGCAGCTCGTCCAGCAAGCGGGCGAGGTCGATGCGCGTAGCGGCCTCGACGGGCTGGTCCTCGGCTTGCTCCAGCAGCACCTCTTCGTTGGGCCGCATGGAGGCCAGGTCGAACAGGTGCGCCTTGACGGCGAGGTCGGAGAACAGGCCTTCGTGGCGGCTAACCGGCACCCGCAGCACCTGATCCAGCGCCAGCCTGGCGAGGCCTTGGCGGCGAATCCGCTCCAGCAGCAGGCTGGCGCCGCGGGCGGTGCGGCTCTCGTGCAGCGCTCTCTGGTACAGCGGCTGCAGCTCCAGCATGGATTCGCGGAAGTCGGCCACGATCTGGCGGCGCATGCGATAAAGCCGCATGAGCACGCTGCGGGTCTCGGCGGCCAGCAGCGGGATCTCTGCAGCCAGCCTGGCTTCGACCACGGCCAGGGTGCGCTCCAGGCTGTTGAGCTGCCGCTCCATGACCTGCTCGGTGTCCAGCAGCCTCTGCAGGGGGGTGAGATAGCACTCCCACAGCCACACCACCTTGGCGTAGCGCTCGCGCAGCGGCCGCTGGCTGCGGTTGGCGCGGAAGCGGATCACTTCCTCGGTGATGGCTTCTTTGTTGCCGTTGACGTCGTGGCGGAGCCGCTCGATGCGGTCGGCAAGCTCGGGCAGGATGATGCGGATTTCGCCCTCTGCCAGCCGCTCCGCTGCGGCCTGCAGTTCCTGCTCGAGCTCCGCCAGCTGCGCGGCATAGCTACCGATCTGCTGCGGCGAGGTCAGGTGATGCTCCCGCTGCAGATAGCGCAAGAAGCGCTCGATCGGTAGCGGGATCTCGAAGCGGTCGGATTCTGGCACGCGGTCGAGAAAGCCCAGGGCGAGCAGCTGATCGACCAGCTTGCCGGGATCGGCCTCGGCGTCGGCCAGGTGTTGCCTGGCGAGCTGTAGCAGCTCGCCTTCGCTGAGCTCGCGGGCGTCGAGCAGGCGCAACAGCAGCTCGTAGTGATTGGCTGCGAAGCGCAGGAAGCGCTGCGGATTGGAAATCGACATACGATGCGTTCTTCTGGCCGGCAGCGCCGGCTGCCCATGATAGCCTTGTTCTCGCTGTGCCGTTCGGGCCGGGGCGACATCATACCAGCCATTGGCGGCGGCGCAGCGGCATTCATTCACGGAGAAAGAAAATCTGGCCTTGCGTCGCTTTGTTGTCTTGCTGTTGCTGCTGATCGCGCCGCTGAGCGCCGGGGCGGCTGATCCGGTCACCGTGGGCGTGCTCGCACCCCGCGGCCAGGAGCAGGCGCTCGCCGAATGGGGACCCACCATGGCCCATCTGCGGCGCAGCTTGCCCGATCATCACTTCGAGTTGCGGCCGCTGGCGCTGGAGGAGCTGGAGGCGGCGGTTGCCGACGCCCAGGTGGACTTCGTCATCACCAGTCCAGGACAGTATGTGCTGCTCGGCGCGCCGCATGAGCTGAGCTGGCTGGCCACCTTGCGCTCGCCGCTGACCGGCTCCAGCCGCGAGGCGCGCGGCTCGGTGCTGCTGGTGCGGGCGGACAGCCCGTTCCTGCATCCTGCCGATTTGCGCGGGCGGCCGGTCGGGGCGGTGCATCCCCGCGGTTTCGGTGGCTATCTGCTGCTGGTGCCGAAGTTGCGCGAGCTGGGCATCGAGCCGGAGGCAGCTTATCGGTTGCGTTTCCTCGGCTATCCCATCGACCGGCTGCTGTACCGGCTGCAGGAGGGGGCGGTGGATGCGGTGATCGCGCCGGCCTGTCTGCTGGAGCAGATGAGCGCCGAGGGGCTGGTGGTCAGGGAGCGTTTTCGCAGCCTGCTGCCGGACATTGCGCTCGATGGCTGCCTGAGTAACACCCCGGCCTATCCGAACTGGTCGTTTGCGGCCCTGCCGCACGTGCCGGAGCAGCTAACGCGGCAAGTCACGCTGGCGCTGCTGGCGCAGACCGAGGGCGGGCGCAGCGTGTGGGGGGCGGCGATCTCGCCGGCCCAGATCGACATGCTCTACCACGACTTGCGCCTGCATCCGTTGCAGCCCTCGCTGCGCGCGCAGATTGGGCAGGCGCTGCAGCGCTACTGGCCCTACGTCATGCTGGCGCTGCTGCTGGCGGTGATCGGCCTGCTGCATTATCTGTGGCTGCAGCGCCTGGCGCTGCGGCGCAGCCGCCAGCTGGCGGCTGCCCAGCTGCGGCTGCGGGAGCGGGAGCAGGAGCTGGCGGAAGCGCAGCGCTGGAGCCTGCTGGGCGAGCTGGCCGCTGGGCTGGCCCACGAGCTCAACCAGCCGCTTGCCGCCATCCGCCACTACGCTGAAGGCTGCGCGCTGCGCTTGCAGCAGCAGGACCCGGCGCACGCCCTGCTGCCCATCCTGCAGCGGATTGATCAGGAAGCCGCCCGCGGCGCCGCCGTTATCCAGAAGACCCGGCAATGGCTGCAAGCGCAGCCGCCGCGGCTGGAGACGCTGGACATCGCTGCGTTGCTGCGGGACCTGACCGAGATGCAGCGGCCGCAGCTGGCCAGGCAGGGCATCGAGCTGCGGCTGGAGCTGCCCGCTACGCCGCTGCCGGGCCGCGGCTACCGGCTGGGGCTGGAGCAGGTCCTGGTCAACCTGATCCACAACAGCGCCCAGGCCTACCAGGCCCGCGGCAAGACCGGCCGCATCGTCGTCAGCGCCGAGGCGAGAGGCGGTGCCATCGTGATCCGGGTGCGGGATGCGGCGGGCGGGTTTAGCCCCGAGCGGCTGCGTGAGCCTTTCGCGCCTTTCCGCAGCACCCGTGCCGGGGGGCTGGGAATGGGGTTGTTGATTTGTCAGCGCCTGATGCAGGCGCAGGGCGGGCGGCTCGAACTGGCCAACGCCGACGGCGGGGCCGAAGTGAGCCTGAGCCTGCCGACCGGAGAGCATCGTGAGCAAGGAATCCGTCACCGTTCATCTGGTTGATGACGACGCCTCCGTGCGCGAGGCCTGTCGTTTCGTGCTCGAGGACTATGGCTATGCCGTGCGCTGCTGGCCCGACGGCGCGCAGTTCCTGGCTGGGGTCGATCCCCACACGCTGGGCGTGGTCATCCTCGACTTGCGCATGCCCGGCCTCTATGGCGACGCGGTCCAGGCGCGGCTGGAAGAGCTGGGCAGCACGCTGGGAGTCATCATGCTGACCGCGCATGGCGACGTGGATAGCGCGGTGACTGCCATGAAGCAGGGCGCGGTGGATTTTCTGCAGAAGCCGATTAGCGGCCGGGAGCTGGTGGTGGCCATCGACGCTGCCCTGGAACGCTCTCGCAAGCGGCTGGCGCAGCACCGACTGCAGCGGCGGCTGGCGCGGCTCACTCAGCGGGAGCGGGAGATCGCCGAGCGCGTCGCCCTGGGCGCGACCAACCGCGAGATTGCCGAGCAGCTCCATGTGTCGGTGCGTACCGTGGAGGTGCACCGCGCCAATCTGATGCGCAAGCTGGGCGCGGACAGCCTGGCCGAGCTGATCCGGATCTGGCAGCAGGGGCAGGCGGAAGCCTGAGCAAAAAAAGCGGCTCCTGCGGGAGCCGCACACTAGCCAGGAGTGACAGGCGATCAGGATTCGTCGTCCAGGTTGAAGGTCCGGGCGCGCAGCACGTCCGGCTTGAGGAACGGCTTCTCGCCGGTGTTGGCGTGCTCGCCGAGCACGCGGCCGTTGACCTCGGTGCCGTAGAGCGTGCGACCGTGGAAGTTCTTGTACTTCTCACGGGTGAACTCGGCGTTTTGCTCGTAGCGCGGGTCCTGCGGCCGTTCCTGGGCGCTGATGAAGTAGGCGACGTCCCAGGCCTCCTGGTCGCTGAGGCGGCCCGGCTGGCCCAGGGGCATGTTGTGCTTGATGAAGGCGGCGGCAGTGTCCACTCGCGACATGCCGGCGCCCCAGTTGTAGGCGCCGTCGCCCCACAGCGGCGGGAACTGGACCACGCCGTTGACGCGCCGACCTTGGCCGTCGGCGCCGTGGCAGATGGCGCAGTTGGCCATGAACACCTGCTCGCCGCGCTTGTAGTCGGGCTCCTGTGCGGGCTTGGGCACGCTGCCGAAGCCGCGGCCGGCGATGTTGCTCTCGTAGATCGGCGCGCTGCGGGCGAGCCACTGGTGATAGGCCACCAGGGCCAGCATGGTGTCGCTGCCGTAGGGAGGCGGCTTGCCGTTCATGGAATAGGAGAAGCAGCCGGCGATGCGCTCCTCCAGCGAGTTGACCTGCCAGTTCTTGTCGCGGTAGTTGGGCAGGGTGGTCACTGCGGGCCAGATCGGCGCCGACCAGGGCATGCGCCCCTCGCCCAGGTGGCAGTTGCGGCAGTTCATCTCGTTGAAGACGTACTTGCCGCGCAGCTGCTGGGTGTTCATGAACAGGTCGTAGCCGTACAGGATGACCTTGCGCAGCTCCGGATGGATGCTCTCGTCCGCTTCCAGCTCCTCCAGAGTGGGCGCCTTGTGTACGTACTGGCCCAGTTTGAAGTCAGGCAGGCGAACCGGCACCTTGGGTTCGGCCAGCGCCGTTCCGCCCGCCAGAATGGAAAGCGCAACGGTTGCGTGGATGAAAAACGTCTTGCTCATGGTCGGGTCTCACTCTGCCGGTTGCGCAGCAAGAAAGGCCGCGGCCGCTTTGATGTCTTCGTCGGTCATGCGCTCGGCGATAGCCAGCATCAAATCCAACGGGTCGTTGTGGCGGGTGCCGTCCTTCCAGGCCCGCAGCTGGCTTTCGATGTAGCTGGCGTGCTGGCCTGCCAGTGCCGGGAACTCCGAGCCGACGCCCCGGCTCTCGGGACCGTGGCAGGAGTTGCAGGAAGGGATGTAGCGATCCCAGTCGCCGCGGTAGACGAGCTTTCTGCCCAGCGCCATGAGCTCGGGGTCGGCCTCGGGCGGCTGCGGCACGGTCGCCGACTGGCTGGCGTAGTAGGCGGAAACGTCCTCGATTTGTTGGTCCGTCAGAGTGGCCGCGAACGGCTGCATGATCGGCGCCTGGCGGGTACCGGCCTTGATGTCGCGTAGCTGTTTGGCCATGTAGCCGGCGTCGAGAATGTCCAGCCGTGGATAGTTGGCCGCGCTCATGCCGGCGCCGTCGGGTCCGTGGCAGGCGAGGCAGACCTGGGCCGTCTGCTTGCCGCGCTCGGGGTCGCCGGCTGCCGGCAGGGTCGCCGCATGGGCGCCGAGGCTGAGCGCAGCGAGGGTCTGTATGACGAGTTTGAATTTAGGCATCACAGCCTTGCTCCCCCCCAATTCTTGAGAAGCAAACCTCGTTACGAAACGCAAGCCGCGGCGGGAGTGCCGCAGCCGTAAGGGTTCTCCGGGGTGGCGGCGGGGTCTATTGTGGAAAACCACAAAACGGCGAAAAACTTAATCTGGATCAAGTTTCGGGAGGATGGCGGAGACGGGGGCTTGACTTGGACGCGATGCTGCCGTCAGCAGGCGCTGGTGCGCGTCCGAGCTGACGGCAGCCGTTCGGTGGACGGGTCGTGCGTCCAGGCAGGCTCAGAACTGCCAGACGACGCTGCCCATCCAGACGTCGTTGTCGACGCTGTCGAAGATGTCGTTATAGCGCTGCCATTCGGCCCGCACGCCGAGTCGCCCGGCGCCGATGCCGCCGAAGGTGTATTGCAGGCCGAGGCCGGCAGTCCAGTCGAAGCCATCGTCGTCGTCGAGGTCAGCGCCGGGGAGAAGGTTCCTGGCGCTGCCGTCCCACCAATAGGCGCCGGCCTTGACGAAAACGTCGAAGCCATGGATGCCCTGGGCGAATAGTGGCAGGAAGCCGACCGCGACCAGATCGATGCCCTTGGCGTCGGCCTTGCCGGTCGGATTGGCGGTGATCTCGCCGAAGTCGATGTAGCCCAGCTCGATGCCGACGAAGCTCCACATCCGGGTGCCGGTGAACAGCCGCCAGGCGAAGTCCTTGTCGTCGTCGGTTCTGGCAAGCGGACCGAAGGTGCCGCCGTCGGTATCGAAGCGCGACTGGCCGGCGCCAAAGCCGACGTAGGGTTCGATAGGGTGGAACTGGGCGCTGGCCGTGCCGGCGGTCACCAGCAGCGCGGCCAGGGCGCCGGGGATTCCATATCTGCGTAACGTCATCACGTGCCCTCCATGGCGATGTCAATGTGATGCGGCATGCACTATGGCGGCCGCTTTCCCGGGGATCAAGGAGAAAGCGGAATTGCTTGGCAGTTTGTGCACAGGCGCGGGAGGCTCCGAAAGGCGGCCTTGCATTCCTGGCGGCGGGTCGATATCTGCACATCAGCGATTGCTGATTCAACTCACGAGGAGGCCGCTATGCCATCCTGGAGCGACAAGGACAGGCGTCAGTACGAGCACGTCAAGGAGAGCGCGGCAGAGCGCGGAGTGAGCGAGAAGCGCGCCAAGGAAATGGCGGGCCGGACGGTCAACAAGCAGCGGCGGCAGGAAGGGCGCACTCCGAGCGCCCGCACCCAGGGCACCGGCAACCCGCGGCTGCGGCTGGAGCAGCGCTCCAGGCAGGAGCTGTACAACCGCGCGCGTGAGCTTGGCATCGTCGGCCGCAGCCGGATGAGCAAGCACGAGCTGACCGTCGCCATACGCAACGCCCGCTGACGCGGGCCTGGCGCGGGTGGGGGCGCCTAGGCCGGCTGGGAGGCGGGCAGCAGGCGCTCCACCGTTGCCAGCAGCTCCAATTCCTGGAACGGCTTGGTCAGATAGGCGTCGACGCCGGCAAGCTCCGCCTGCCTGCGGTGCTTCTGCATACTGCGGGAGGTGAGCATGATCACCGGCAGCGCGGCGGTCGCGGCGCGGCCGCGCAGGTGGGCGGTCAGCTCCAGGCCGTTCAAGCGCGGCATCTCCAGGTCGACGATGAGCAGATCCGGCTGCTGCCGTTCCACGGCCTGGATCGCCTCCATGCCGTCGCGGGCGAAGCGCACCCGGAATCCGGCGTCCTGTAGGAACTGGCCGAGGGCCCGGCGCATGCTGAGCGAGTCGTCGACCACCAGAATCTCCGGCAGGGTCTCCGACGGTGGCTGCAGGATCTCGGCCGGTTGCACGGCGATCGGCGGCCCCTGCAGCAGGCCGGTCAGGTCGAGCACGGGCGCGACCGTGCCATCGCCGAGGATGGCCGCGCCGAGCACGCCCCGCACCCGCGGCAGCATGGCGCCGAAATGCTTGATCACGACATGGGTGCTGCCGATCAACCGTTCCACTTCCAGTGCCTCGATGGCGTCGCCGATGTGCGCCAGCAGCACTGGCGGCACGCTGCCGTCCGGTGCCGGTGGCGTGGCGCGGCCCATGGCGGCGGCCAGGGGGCGCAGGGGGCAAGCGAGGTCCGGACTCTGGAAGCGAAGCCCGTCGGGGCTTTCGATGCGCTGCCATGAGCCGGGTGCCGGGATGTGCGCTAGATCGCCGCTGGGAATGGCGACCACCTGACCGCCAGTCTCGACCAGAAGCGCATGCACCGTGACCAGCGCGGTGGGCAGGCGCAGGGTGAAGCGGGCGCCTTGGCCGGCCACGGCGTGCAAGGACAGGGTGCCGTTCAGCGCCCGTACGGCCGCATGGACTGCATCCAGGCCGATGCCGCGGCCGGAGGTGTGGGTGACCTGCTGGCGGGTGGAAAAGCCGGGCAGCAGCAGCAAGCGCTGCAAGGCTTCGGCATCGGCGCCGTCAGCCGCTGCCAGCAGGCCGCGCTCAGCGGCGCGCTGCCTGATGGCGTCCAGGTCGAAGCCGCGGCCGTCGTCGCTGCAGACGATCTGCACGTGATTGCCGTCGCGCGTGAAGCTGAGGCTGATCCGCCCAGTTTCCGGCTTGCCGGCTGCCAGCCGCTCTTGCGGCGCCTCGATGCCGTGGTCGACGGCATTGCGCAGCAGATGGCCCAGCGGATCGACCAGCGCTTGCAGCAGCTCGCTGTCGAGGGGCAGCTCCACGCCCGCGATTTCCAGCTCGGCTTGCTTGCCGGTGGCGCGGCAGGCCTGGCGGACGAAGCGCTGCAGCCGCGCCTCAATGGCGCGCACCGACACCAGCCGGGCAGCGAGGACGGTGCCTTCCAGAGCCCGATGCAGGCGGTCCTGCTGGTTGAGCAGGTTGCGCAGCCGGGCGAGCTCGTCATGCAGGCCCATGCTCAGCTCGCGCCAGTCGGCCACGGCTTCGGTGAGTGCGCGGCTGCAGCCGTGCAGCTGGTTGTACTGATCCAGCTCCAAGGGGTCGAACGCGTCGTCGCCGCTTTGGCCCGGACCGAGCCGGTAGCCGGCCGAAGCGACGTCCTGGATGTCGATCAGGTCCTCCAGCTCAAACAGCCTCTGCTGCACCACCTGATCCTGTTCCGCCAGGGCCCGTTGCAACCGCTCCAGGCGGGCTAGGCCTTCGGCCAGCTGGGCGCCGCTGATCGACAGCTCGCCTGTGTAGCGGTAGAGGGCGTCGATGGTCGCGACCGGGACTCGCAAGGACTGGATGCCGGCAGCTGGGGCCAGGTCTTCGCCGGCCGGCTGCTCGGCGAGCTCGGGCGGGGCCGAGTATGCCGGCGGGGCGGTCGCCGGCTCGGCGTCGTAACGCTCCAGCTCGCCCCGGTCCATGCGTTGCGCCCATTGCAGCACCGAGTCCAGCACCGCCAGGGCATTGGCCGGGGGCGCGCCGAGGCCGGTCAGGGCATCGATCATCGCTTCCAGGCAGTCGGCGGCCTCGCATAGGCTGTCCATCAGCAGCCGTCCCGGGCGGCGGCCGCTGGCGGCGAGGTACTCGAACAAATCCTCCAGGTGGTGGGTCAGGTTGGTCACGCCGGCCACGCCGGCGACGGCAGCGGCTCCTTTCAGTGTGTGGGCGATGCGGCGCGCCTGGTTCAAGGTGGCGGCAAGGTCGGCGGCGCGCTCCAGGCCGTGTATGCAGCGCGCCAGTTCGGCGGCCTGGCGCGGCGCGTCATCGAGGAATGCCGCCAGAACCTCGGGATGGACCTCGCCGCTTGGCGTCAGGCTGACGTCGTCCGGGCCGATCTCCCGGCTGCGTTCGCTCTGCTGACCGCCTGCGGCGGCCGCCGCCGTCAGCAGTTCCAGCACGAGGCCCGCTTCGTGGTCGCTGAATGGCAGCGGCCAGGCCGGCTCGCACAGCAGCTGCGCCAGCTCCCGACAGGCGCTGGCGGAATCGGGTTGCAGCAGGTACGCCATGACACGCTCGGGCCAGGCCAACAGCAGCTCCTCGCTGGCGGCGCGCTGCTCCTGGCCGGTGTCGGTCAGCAGCTGAAGGTTGTCCCGCAGGCGATCGCCGATGACTTCCAGCCCCAGCAGTCCACCGGCTTCGGCAGCGGCGCGGATGCAATCGACTTGCGCGCTGGCGGCAGCGATCGCGTCGCGCAACGCCTGGCTGCCGTCGGCTGCGGCGGCGATGCCGGAGAAGGCGGCGGCCAGCGGGGCGGCCGCCTCCTCCAGCTCGCTCAGCAGTATCGCGATGATCTCTTGCTGAGGCATGGTTCTCAGCCGGGCTCGGCGACCGGCTCCGTCGGGGCGTCCGTGCGCTTGCGGGCAGGCAGCTTGAAGGCGGAGATGGCCTGCCGCAGCTTGCGGGAGCTGTTGACCAGCGCGTGCGTGTCCGCGGTCTGCTCCTCCAGCTTGTCACGGGTCTGGCGCGTGCTGTGCTGCACGGCGATCGCCATCTCCCGCAGCTTGCGGCTGATCTCCGCCTGGCCGCTGGAGGTGGTGGCGATTTCGCGGACTGCGGCTGCCAGCTCTGCGGTGGCCTCGCGGGTCAGATGCATGTGCTCGCCGGCGCGCTCGGCCAGCCGAGAGCCTTCCACCACCTCGCTGATGGTGCGGCCCATGGTGTTGATGGTGTCGGATGTCTCGATCTGGATGTTGTGCACCAGGCTGGCGATCTGCGACGTGGCGTTGCGCGAGCTTTCCGCCAGCCGCTGGACTTCGTCGGCGACCACGGCGAAGCCGCGGCCGGCTTCGCCGGCGGCGGCCGCCTGCATGGCGGCATTGAGCGCGAGCACGTGGGTGCGCTCCGCCAGGGTGTTGATGATGTCGACGATGCCGCTGATTTCCTGCGAGCGCTCGCCCAGGCGCTTGATGCGCTTTTCAGTCTCATGCACCAGCTCCCGGATCAGGCCCATGCCGGCTACGGTGCTGGTGACGGTCTGTAGCGCCGTGCCGGTGGTCTCCGAGGCGCGGGCCGCTGCCTGGTTGCAGCGCTGCGCCAATTCGGCGATCTCCAGCATGGTGCGGGCGGCAGCGTCGAGCTCGGCCGCCATGGCGTCGACCTCGACGCCTTCCTCGGCCGCCAGCTGCCGCACGACGTCGGCTTGCTCCTTGACCCGCTGCGCGGCGCGGCTGACCTGGTCGGCGACGACGCTGGCATCGTTGAGCAGGTCGCCGATCTCGCTGACCATTTGGTTGATGGCGTCGGCGACTGGACCGGTTACATCCTCGGTCACTGGGACGCGGACCGTCAGGTCGTGCTGGCTGAGCTGGGACACGGCCACCAGCAGCTGGATGACGGCGTCGTTGAGGCGCTCGTTTTCCCTGGCCTTTTCCTCGTACTGGGCGATGCGCTCGTCCAGGAGCGCGTCAAAGGCGTCACCTAGCGTCTGCAGCTCGTCGCCGGTGCGCATGCGGGCTCGCGCCGTGTCGTCGCCGGCGGCGATCCGACGCACCGTGCGCTCCAGATGCTGCACCGGCCTGATGACGGTGCGGGTGAACAGCCAGCCGGCGCCGCCGCCGAGCAACAGCAGGCCCAGGCCGACGGCGGCCGAGCCGGCGAGCACCTGCTGGCGCAGCGCGGCGACCGGCGCCAACGCCTCGGATTCATCGAGCTGGGCGATGATGGCCCAGTTGGTCCCCAGCACCGACAAGGGCGCATAAGTGGTGAAGACGGGGAGACCACGGTAGTCGGTGGTCCGCATGAAGCCGCTGCGTCCGGCCAGCGCGGCCTGGACCGCGGGCGTATCCACCGGCTGCAGGAGCACGCTGGTATTGGCGGCCCTGATGCGCTCGATCTGCGCTGTGGGCAGGCCGGTCCTGGCCAGGCCGGCGAGGTATTCGTCCAGCTCCTCGACCAGGAAGCGGCTGTCGTTGCGCATGGTGCTTTCGGCGCCGACCAGGTAGGTTTCTCCGGTCTCGGCAAGGCCGACGCCGCGCCAGGCGCCGTCGCTGGTCATGATGTCGTTGATGCGGCCGGCGGAGATGCGCGCCGCCAGGACCCCGAGCAGCGTGTTGTCGTGGTAGACCGGGGTGGCCAGGAACGCGACCGGGGCATTGAACGCCGGCAGGTAGGCGTGGAAATCGGAGAAGATGACGTCGTCCGGGCTGGGGGCCGCCAGGGCGCGACGGAAGGCCTCTCCCAGAGCCGAGCCGGCGTGCGGCCCGTCGACAAGGGAGGTGCCGAAGTCGATGCTCTTCGAGTAGGAGTAGACCACCAGGCCGCTGTCGGCGTCGATGAACAGGATGTCTTCGTAGCCGGAGTTGCGCCGGGTCGAAGCCAGGAAATCGCGGACCCGGGGATGGTGCAGGGCGTGGACCTGGCTGTAGACGGAGCCGTCCCCGGCCTGGTCGAGCTCGTGCTTGAAGCCGGCCGGGCTAGCGTTGTTGGCGATGTAGTGGTACTGCAGCGGCAGCGCCGGGCCGTCCACGCCGGCAAGATAGGGTTGCATGTCCAGGGGCTGGCCGCCGCGGCGCCGCAATTCGCTGATGAAGGCCATGTTGTAATGCGCCTCGATGGCGCTGCGCATGTCGGCCGCGGCAGCGCCGGCGGCTGGCCGCAGGGAGGCCGCGGCGCGGCGGAAATCGCTCAGCGCGCTGATGACGTCCGGAGCGCGCGAATAGGCCTGCAGCTCGCTTTCCAGCAGCCGGAAATAGCTGTTCACCTGCTGGCTCTTGAGGGCGCGAATCGTGGTCAGCTGCTCGCGGGACTGCTCGATGAGGGAGCGCTCGGCCAGGCGAGTCGACAGGCCCGATACCAGCGCCGCCGTCACCAGCACCGGTATCACGACCAGCAGCGACGATCCCAACAGCATTTTGTGGCGCAGCTTCATGCGTTTTCTCCCCCGCTTGTCGCGTCGGCTCGCCTGCCCAGGTCATGCAGCAGTCCAGGCAGGTCGCAGGCGAGCCAGTGCGTGTCTTGGCATTGATAGGTGGCATGCAGTCGCCGGGCGAGCGGCTCCGGCAGATCGGCCGGCGGCTGGCTCGGCTGCCCGTCATCGAGTCGTAGCCGGTATGGCAGGCCGTCGGTGATGATGGCGCCGGCGTCGTCGCCGGTACCGACGATGAAGAGCAGCGTTGCGCCCTGCGACGGCCATTGGTATCGAGGGCCGAACAGCGCCCGCAGGTCGAATACCGGCACCAGGTCTCCACGCCGGTTGATGACTCCCCGGATCCAGGCCGGCGTGTTCGGAATCGGCCAGATCCTGTCGCCTTGGCTCAGCTCGCAGCTGAGGGCCGGGTCGATCAGCAGACGGAAAGCGCCCAGAGGCACTGCCCAGCGCTCCGCCGTCGGCGGCGGGGCCGGTGCCGTCGGCAGCTCCGACGGCGCCAGCCCCGGGAAGCGGGTCAGCGCCTGCACCGGCGACAGGCCCAGGCGGAGCGGCTGGCTACGGTTGCTGGCCATGGCTGTGCTTCAGCGGCCGGGCGGCGCTACTGCAGCGCCTTGAGCTGGTTGAGGATGTCTTCCTGACGGGCGGGCTTGCTGATGAAGGCCTTGGCGCCCTGCATCTCGGCCCAAACCCGGTCGGCTTTCTGGTTCTTGCTGGTGACGAAGACGATGGGGATGTGCTTGGTGGCCGCATCCCTGGTCAGCACCCGGCAGGCTTCGTAACCGTCCATCTCCTGCATGACGATGTCGAGGAAGATGGCATCCGGCTGATGGGCGCGGGCCTTCTCCACCGCTTCCTGGCCCGAGGTGGCGGTCAGGGTCAGGTAGCCGGCGTCCTCGATGATCTTCTTCAGATGGAGCAGGTCGGTGGCCGAATCGTCAACGACGAGCACTTTGTTGATGGACATGCTTGCTCTCCTTGGGGAACAGCTCGGTCAGAGTGGCATGAAGATCTTCCTGCGCTACCGGCTTGGTCAGGTAGGCGTCGCAGCCTGCCATGGCGCCTCGGATGCGGTCGATGCGGGAGGCGCGGCTGGTCAGCATGACCACCTTGACCTGACGGCTGTGGCGAGAGCGCTTGATGCGCTTGCAAACCTCGTAGCCGTCCATGTGCGGCAGGGTCAGGTCGAGAAAAACGACGTCGAACGCCTTGGTCGCCAGCCGTTCGAGGGCGGCTTCGCCGGTTTCGGCGAAATCGGCGTGAAAGCCGTACAGCCCCAGCTGGATCTCCATGATTTTCCGCACCGCGGCGCTGTCATCGACGACGAGCGCGCGGACGCCGCGGCGCACGCTGGGCTGCACGGCCTGGGTGGCTGCCTCGACCACCTTGTCGGCGACCGCTTCCACGTTGCTGGCATCGTGGATGGCAAGCTCCGGTATGTAGCCGAAAGCGCGAATCGAAACCTGGGCCAGGCCATCCAGCAGGCGCGTGACGCTCAAGGGGCGCCGGATCGCCAGCAAGCCATCGCCCACGCTTTCCGGGTCGGAAGCAACGGCCAGGGCCGGGATCTTGCCGGGCTGCCGCAGCCACTGCTGGCGCACCGGCTGGCTGTCCCAGTCGATGACGGCGATGTCGGCCGGCTCGCCGTTGCCGGCCAGCCGGTAGGAGCGGCCCCGGCTTTCCGCCAGCCTGATGACGCTGCTCATCACCCGTCTTTCGGTTTCGGTAAAGCCCAGGAAAGTGAGTCTGAAAACCCGGTCTGTCATGTTGCTCCCTCCAGGTGGCGGGCGGATCGGATGGCCGGGGGGGTGCTGTAGCGGGCCAGGCGCTGTCGCGCCTGGGGCGAGAACAGCCGTGGGACGTTCAAGATAGGAACGGCGCGGCCCTGGTGCCGAAAACAGCAGTGGGCCAGAAAGCTGTAGGCCAGGTATTCGGTCAGCGAGGTCTCGGGAATGGGACACGCCGAATCGTCCGACACTTCGATCAGGGACGGCGGCGCGGCGAGCTGGATGGCGCCAAAGCGCGGCTGTCCGGTGGGCTCGCGATAGGCGGCGACCGTCAGCCAGTGGGGCGGCGCCGGGTCCGGCGCAGCGCCAAAGATGACCGCCAGGTCCAGCACCGGCAGCTCGAGCCCGCGCCAGCCGACGCGATAGCGGCAGTAGGCCGGCGCGGCCGGGATGGCGGTCAGGGACGGTTGCGCCATGACTTCCTGCAGCTCGGTTTTGCCGACTGCGGCGTAACGCTCGCTGCCAAGCTCCAGCAGCCAGGCGCTGGCAAGCTCGCCCATGAGGATTCTCCAAGCCGTGGTTCAGCGCTGCGCCAGGCGCGCGTCCCAAAAGTCCCGGTCGACGCTGACCCAGTTACCGCGCTCGAGCACGTTGACGTTGACCAGCTGCGAGGCCTGGTTGCCGTCGCGGGCGAAGTCGATCTCCAGCCCGCCGAGGTCGAAGCGCGCCTGGCGGGCGTGCGCCATGAAGTTCTCCCGGGTCAGCTCGCCGGGCATGTCTTCGAGCAGCCGCAGCAGCATGCGGCCGACGATGTAGCCCTCCAGGGAGACGTAACCGAAGTTGGCGCCCAGGGCGCGGCGGGCTTCGACCACGATGGGCAGGTTGGAATCCAGCGGCGGCACCACCTGGGTCATCAGCACGCCCTCGCTGATGCCGTAGCGGACCAGGTCGTCGCGCAGGTTGTCGGCGCCGGTGAAGGAGACGGCGGAAATCAGCCAGTCTTCCGATTTGCGGGCGTAGCGGATGAAGTGGGCGATGTTCTCGTAAGCGCCGACGGTGACCACCAGCCGGCAGCTGTGCCCGCTGCGCTGCTCCCAGTGCTTGAGCGACTGGTAGCCGGGCTCGATTTCCGTGGTGTTGCGCCGATAGACGCCGATGGGGCCGATGTTGTTGCGTACCGGATCCTCGCCGCCGCGGTCGATCACCTGGTCGTAGAGGGCGATTAGGGTCTGCGGCGCATCATGTCGCAGCAGCGCCTTGCGCACTCCCTTGATGCCGGCCATGCCATAAGCGTCGTTCTGCACGTAGGCGCAGATCTCGTCGACGCGCACGCCGCGCTGGATGGCGGCATCGACTACGGCGGCGACCTCCTGCTCGTAGCTGGCGCGGTAGTTGAGGATGGGGCCACCGTCGCCTGGCCGCAGCAGGTCGGCGCCGGTGAAGAAGCCGACGGCCGGGATATTGTGCTCGCGCAGCAGCGGCAGGGTGGCCTGCGCGGTCGGCGTGCCGACATTGCCGACCATCAGGAAGATGCCCCGCTTGTCCTGCAGTAGGCGATTGGTGCTTTCGACGGCTTTGGCGGGTTGGTAGGAGTCGTCGAGGAAGCGGATTTCGATCTCGCGCCCCTTGACGGTGCGGCCGCGCAGGGCAGCCAGCAGGCCGTCGCGCATGCCCTGGCCGAGCCCTTCGGCTGGGCCTTGCAGAGCGAGGACCGAGCCGAGGATGATCTTGTCCGCCGTGACGCCCGGTTCCGGCTCGTCGAAGACGCAGCCGGCTAGAAACGCCGCGAGGCCCCACATGGCGGCGACCACGCCCGTGCGTGACAGTTTCACGTCCCCCTCCTCCTTGCGAGAGTGTTGTGGTTTTTGTTCTTGATCTGGGTCAATTTTTTCAATGATCGCCTTATCG
>Ga0079224_100001374_pt1 | contig 27784 bp, 26 predicted proteins | sample Stecom2015_FD_80414 | JGI IMG/M metagenome (GOLD analysis project Ga0079224, IMG submission 80414) | Agricultural soil microbial communities from Utah to study Nitrogen management - Steer compost 2015 | ecosystem: Environmental > Terrestrial > Soil > Agricultural land | place: USA: Utah... | reverse complement strand
GAGCCCGAGCTCGAGATGGAAGCGCCGACGCTCGGCGTCTCGGTACAACGCGACGGGGTGCGCGAGCGAGAGGTTGACGGCCGCCGGCAGCAGCGGGGGCTCGTCGTGTTCGGGGCCAAGGCCCGCGGGCACGGCGGCGGGCGGCGGCGCGGAGGGCGGGGGCGGGGGCGACGGCGCGGCAGCGGGCGGCGGCGCGGCAGCGGGCGACGGCGCGGCAGCGGGCGACGGCGTGGTAGCCGGCGGCGGTGTCTCGACCACTTCCGTCCGCGCGGCATGCAGCGACGCGAGCAGCTCGCCGGCTTCGTCCCGCGCCAGGTTGCCGGCGATGAGCGCGATGGTCTCGATCGCCCGCGGCTCCTCCTCCGGCAAGGGGAGCGTGCGCACCACGTGGTGCTCGCGATCGCGGAACTCGAAGTGAGCCAGCCGCCCGCGCACCTGAATGCGGAGCCGCGCCGGCGCGCGCGCGTCGGGCTGCAGCGCGACGTGCACGCCAAGCTCCCGCGCGATCGCCGCGCGCAACGCTTCCGGGGACAGGCCGGTGGCGTCGAGCGACAGCTCGAGCCCCAGCGCCTCGGGCGCCCGGGTCGCCTCGGGGGCGGCAGCGCGGGTTGGGGCGGTCGCGGGGGCGTCCGGCGCCGGCGGCGGCTCGGCGTGGGCGGCGACCGGGGCCGCCCAGAGGCATGCCGCGATGCGGGCCGCGAGGGTGCGGGGCGCGGCGGTCATCACTGCACCTCGAACTGGCAATGGTAGGAGACCAGGGTGGCCACGGCGCGACCGTGTTTGTCGATGGGCGCCGACCAGGTCGAACCGATCAGGGTCTGGCGACAAGCGTCTCCGAAACCCGGCGCCGACTGTCGCACCAGGCGTACGTAGCGGACTCGGCCGTCGGCGTCGACGCGCGCCCGCACCAGCGCTTCGCCCCCCAGACCTTGTGCGCGCGCCTCGGGCGGGTACTTGGCCCGCAGGCGGTCGGCCAGCACCGGCGGCTTCGGGGGCGCGGAGAGGTTCTGCAGCGGGACCAGCTCGGGCGCGCTGGGTTTCGACGCGCCCGCGGCGGGCGCGCCACGAGGAGACGCGCCGCGCGCCGCGCCGGGCGCGCGGATGGGACCGCTGCGCGCAGCGCCGCTGCCCGCGGCCGCCGACCAGCTCCCGGCAGCATGGGTGAGCGTCAGCCCCGTGAGGTCGGCGACGGGCTCGACCACCTCGGTCTGCGGCTCGGGGTCGGCGTTGGGAGGCGGCGCGGCCGTAGGGGTCGGGGCGCTGGGCTTGGCAGGCATCTTCGGTGCTTTCGCTGGCGTTTCAGGCTGGGGCTCGCGGGGTTCGGGCGGCGGCTCCGGCAGCTCCGGCGGCTCGGGCCGCGGCGCGATCTCGACGACGGTCGGTGGGCGCGGAGCGCGGGACGCCGCTTTGGGTTGCAGGTCGCGCAGCGCGCCGTGCAGGGCGGCGTGGATCAGCACGCTCGCGGCAAGGCTCAGCGCCGTCAGGGTCGCCGTTGAACGGGCCACGGATCACCTCTGTTGGGCCCGCTCCTCGGCGGGGCTCACGTTGATGGCGAAGTGCGCGACGCCGCTCGCGCGCAGCAGGTCGATGACCCGCACCACGTGCGCGTGCCGCACCTGCCCGTCCGCCGCGATCATCGCGCGCGCCTTGCCCGCTCGTTCGGCGGCGCGGCGCGCCGCCGCGCTGAGCGCCGCCTCGCTGACCGGCTCGGCGTCCAGGTGCAGCCGTCCGCTGGCGTCGATGGAAATCGCCAGCACGCTCTCGGTGGCCTCCCCCGTGGCCGCGCTCGGCAAGTCCATCGGCAGCGCGCGGGCCACGATGGTGCTCGCCGTCAGCATCAAGATCACCAGCACGACCAGCACCACGTCCACCAAAGGCGTCACGTTGATGCCGGTGATCATCTCGTCGTCCGGAGCTCCGTGTGCCATGGCGTCAGGCGACTCCTTGCACGGAAGCGGCGTCCGCGACCTCCGCCCCCGCGTTCTGTGAATCCAGGGCCACCAGGTGCGCGCACAGCTCGCGCCCGAGCGCGTCGCTCCGCGCGAGGCGCACCTTGATCACCCGCTGAAAGGCGTTGAAGGCCACGACGGCCGGCAGCGCCACCATCAGCCCGACCGCCGTCGCGATCAGCGCCTCGCCAATCTCCCGCATCAACCCCTCCGAGATGCGCCCGCCAGCGGCGTCGAGCTCCCGCAGCGCCCCGACGATGCCGATGACGGTGCCGAGCAAGCCCACGAACGGGGCGTTGTTGCCCAGCGTCCCGAGGAACGCGAGCCGCTCCTCCATCCGGAGCTTCTGCAGCGCCGCCTCGGCGGCCATGCGCTCGGCGGCCTCCGGCGCGCTCCGCGCGCCGAGCCCGGCGTGCAGCACCCGAGCTTCGACGCTCGGCAGCTCCTCGAGCCGCTGGCGCGCTCGGGCGAGCTGCCCTTGCCCGAGCGCCTCGAACACGACCTTTCGCAGCAGCGCCAAGCTGTCGCGGGTGCTCACCAGGAACACACAACGTTCGATCACGATCGCCACCCCGGCGACGCTGAGCGCCACCAAGAGCCACAGCACCCAGCGCGCTCCGAGCGCCGCGATGCCGTTCATCGATGCTTCGATGTCCATTCGGTCCTCTCCTTTTTTTCAGCGCGGGACGACGCACACGGCGCGCCCGATGAAGCCCGCTCCGCCACGGTGGTCGCGGAGCACCAGAAAAAACCAGCCGACCGTCGGCTCGACGACCTCCGCCGGAGCCTCCCAGGGGACGCTGACGCGCAAGTCCGAGGTCTCAGGCAGAAGCTCGGAGAAGCGCCGATCCAGCAGGCCCAGCGTCGAGAATTGAGAAACCAAGAGGGTCTCGACGCCGCTCGAGCCCGCACCGGGGAGCCGCTCACGCACCGACTCGCCGAGCTGCAGCTCGAGCTGGTGCTCGCCGCTGCCCGCGGCGACCGGCGGCAGCTCCGAACAGGGCACCGTCGCCGGCAGCTCCTCCAACATCAGCCCATCAAGTGACACACGCGCCGACGCGAGATCGGGGTTGACGTTGCCGTCGTCGCCCCTCAGCGTCACATCGAAGCTGACGCGCACCCCTGCCCCATCGCTGCAAGCGCTCGCCTCGAGATCTTCGCCGATCGCCGGGCGACCGTCGGCGCAGACGACGCCCCAGACCGCCAGGTGGGATGCCCCCTGAAGCTCCGGCCCCTCGGGCACCTGAAAGTCGAGGGTCGGCTCCGATGCTCCGGCGAGCAACTGCTCGGCGCTCGCGAAGGGCGGGCTCGCGCAGATGGGGGCTCCGTAGCTCGTCGGCTCCGCGACGCACACACGCAAGGCCCAGCTCGGCAGCGCCGGACCGTCGGGATCGACGACCCAGAAGCGCACCGTCGCCGCTTCGCCCGGCGCCGGACGCGCCTCGAGCGGTGATCCTTCCACCTCCACGCGCGCGCCCAGCACACGCAGGCCTTGGATGCGCTGCGGATCGAGCAGCGGGTCGCCGCAGGCGATCATGAGCACGGCGCTGCCGGTGCACAGCCAGAGGCCGCGCCCGATCGCCGGTGATCTGCCAGAGCGGTTCATAGCTCCCCCCGGACGCCGAGGTTCGGGAAGATGGGCATGCCGCTGATGTCTTCGGTCTTGCTGAAGTCGAAGCTATGCGTTCGAGCCTCGGCGTTTTGAGCGTTGTACACGTTGAGGACCTCGAGGTAGGCGGTGAGCACGACCGGATCGAGGTCCCAGCGCTTCTCGACGCGCAGGTCGAGCTGGTGGAACGTCGGGAACCGGTCGCTGTTGATGGGCCCAAAAATCGGACGATAGAGATCCGTCGTGGCGTTGTAGGTGGCGCCGATGATGGGGGTCGCGGGGTCGCCGGTGACCACTCGGAAGCGGGCTCCCGCCATCCAACCGGCGCCGAGCTCGTAGTTGCCGGTCAACGACAGGTTGTGGGTCTGGTCGCTGTCGAACAGACGCCACGCCTCGTCGCGGTCGCGGCGCTCGCTGCGGGACAGGGTATAGGCCACGTAGGCGAAGCTCTGCGGCGTCGGGCGCAGCTTGGCGAGCAGCTCGAGGCCGTAAATGCGGCCGATGCCCTGGTTGACCAGGCGCGGAGGCGCGCCGCCCGGCGTGGACACCACGCGATCGGTCAGCCGCTTGTAAAACCCCTCGACGTCCAGCTCGAAGGCGCGACCGAAGGTCTGCTCGACGCCGGCGCTCACCTGCAGCGCGCGGTACGGCTTGAGATCCGGGTTGCCGATCGCGGGGAGCACCTCGTAATACTCCGGAGCTTGGGAGTACAAGCCGACGCCGCCCTTCAGCGTGGTGGCGCGGGTCACGTCGACGCGGGTGGTCAGCCGCGGGTCGACGGTCCACGCGCTCGCGTCTTCGAAGTAGTCGGCGCGGACGCCCGGCAGCAGCAGCACCTCGGGGAGGGGTCGGTAGCCGATTTCGAGGTAGGCGCCTGGCCGCGCAATGTGCAGCGTATCGGCGAGAGACACCAGGCGCTCGTTGCCCAGGCTCTCGGGCAGCCCACCTTCGAGCTGCTGGGCTTGGCTGCCGGTGTAGTGACCGTCGAGGTACTGGTAGAGAAGGTCGAGCCCGGCGTCGATCCGCAGCTCCGGGGACGCGAAGATCTGCCAGTCGCCGCGCCCGTGCACGTCGAGCGCCTTCATCTCGGCGTCGATCGGGCCGAGCCGTTGGCGCAGGTGCTGCGGGCCGACGGAGAGCTGCACGGACTGGCGAACGACGGCCGACAGCTCGCTCTCGAGCCGCGCCTGCAGGCGGTGGAACGCGAGCACGCCGTCCACCTCGCCACGCAGCGCCGGGTCCTCGTCGTTCGGGTTCGAAAAGACCAGCTTCAGGCGGTCGTGGCTGCCGTACCCCATGACGCGCAGCCGGTGAGCGCGGTCGAACCGGTGCGCGACGATCGCCTGGTAGTCGTAGTAGACCGGCGCCGCGACGACCCGAAACGCGTCCTCGGGCACGACCTGCTCGAACACCAGATCGATGTTGCTGCGGCGCGCCGCCACGGCCGCCGAGGTCTGGGCTCCGAGCGGCGTCTCGAGCAGCAGGGAGGTGTCGATCAAGCTCAGCTCGAGCGCGCCGTGGAAGCGGTCGCTCCGCGGGTCGCGCACGTTGGCCTCGACCAGGCCGCCGCTGGCCCGACCGTAGCGCGAAGAATAGTTGCCGGGCGACAGCTCGACCGAGCCGAGCAGCCGCGAGTTGAAGAAGCTGGTGAGCCCGCCGAAGTGGTAGAGCAGCGGCACCGGCGCGCCGTCGAGCAGCACCAGGCTCTCGTGCGAGGCGCTGCCGCGCAAGATGGGCGGCCCGGGAGCGAAGCTCGTGCGACCGACCCCCGGCAGGATCTCGACGGCGCGCAGCGCGTCGCCGCGGGTACCGGGGATGCGGGTGATCTGCTCGCTATCGAGCTCGTGTTTGGTGGGTTCGCGCGGCGGCGCCTCGACCTCTGCCGTCGCTCCGAAGGTCAACTCCTCCGGGGCGAAGGCGGGCGCCGTCGCGATCTCCTCCTGGGGGGTGTCCGGGCTGGGCTCGGCCACGGGTGGCGCGGCCTCGGGGCCCGCCTCGGACGGCGCCTCGACGACACGCGGGGGGAACACGATCTCGTAGCGGATCCGCGCGGCCATCGGCTCCCCCTCGCGGCGAGCCGGCTCGAACTCGAAGCGCGAGACAGCCGACAGCGCCGCCGCATCGAACGCCGCGTCGCCGCTCTCGATCACCACCGCCTCGTCGACCCGACCTTCGGCGTCGATCGTGAGCTCGAGCAGGACCCGCACCGGCTCGGTGTGGTCGATGTCGGGCGGCTCGGGATCGGGCGCGTGCTTCAGCACGGGTGGCTGCAGCGTCGGTTCGGGCGTGGCCCGCTCGTCCGGGGCCGCGTCGGACAGCGGCTGGGCAGCGAGCGGGGCCGCAGCGAGTGGAGCGAGCCAGCACAGGGGGAGAAAGCGAATCAGGGATCGAGGGCGCACGGCGAAGGCTCTCCGGGCCGAGGACACGGCCGGTCTCGTGCCTTGGAACGCCCCGCGCATTCGTCGGCGCCGGAAGGGCGCTGCAACGCTGCGGGGGTCACTCTCGAAGGCTTCGACGGCTCTGTTCCCCGGCGGCAGCGGTTCGTTCAAAAAATCGAACGCCGTTTTGGCACGACCGCTGCAGCTCCGTCTGGGAGACGAGGCGGGAGCAGGAGAACAGCATGCAGGTACTCAAGACGATCTCGAGGCTCGCTGGGCGTGCCCTGCGGCCGGTCCGCGCCGGGAAGGAGCACCTCGCGTCGGCGCGCTACCCGGCCGTCGAGCGCATCCCCCTGGAGAGCAGCGCCTTTCAAGATGGCGGACCGCTGCCCGAGCGCCTGACCAACGCGGAAGGGCGGAACCTCTCTCCGGACCTGCGTTGGTCGGCCGTGCCCGCGGGCACGCAGGAGCTATTGCTTTTGTGCGAGGACCCCGACATCCCCATGCGCCTGCCCTTCGTGCACTGGCTGCTCTATCGGATCCCAGCGCATGTTCGGGAGCTGCCCGAAGGCATCGGGCGCGAGACGCACCCCTTGAACGCCGTGAGCGGCAGGAACAGCGCGCGCAAGATCGGCTATCTCGGTCCCCATCCACCCCCCGGTCATGGCACCCACCACTACACCTTCCAGCTCTTCGCGCTGGACACGCCCATTCGCATCGACGGCGTGGCCACCCGCGACGACGTGGTGAAGGCCATGGAAGGCCACGTCCTCGGGGTCGGCACGCTCGTGGGCACCTACAGCCGCTGATCGCCTCAATGGCGAGGCTTCAGGCCAAGGTCGCCGAGCGCGACCTGCGCGGCGTTGTAGCCACACATCCCGTGCACCCCCGCCCCGGGGTGCGCGTAGCTCGAGCACAAGTACAAACCCGCGACCGGCATGCGGTAGCGGAAGTAAGGGAACATGGGCCGGAAGAGCAGCTGCTGGTGCCAGGCGTTGCTGCCACCGCCCAGATCGCCGCCGACCAGGTTCGGGTTCATCCGCTCCAAGCTGAGCGGTGAGGTGACGGCACGCTCGAGCACCAGCGCCCGAAACCCCGGCGCGAGCCCCTCGATCCGCGCCTCGATGGCGTCGGCGAAGGCTTGCTCCGCCGCCAGCCAGCCGCCGTCCACCTGCGAAGGGACGTGAGTGTAACAGTAGAGGGTGTGCTGCCCCGCGGGGGCGCGCGTCGGATCGACCAGGCTCTGCTGCCCGACGACCAGGTAAGGCCGCTCCGGCAGCTGGCCGGCGCGCACCTCACGCGTGAAGCGCGACAGGTCATCGAGATCTTCGGTCACGTGCACCACGGCGCTGTCGCGGGCGGGCTCCGCCGTCCACGGCACCGGCCCCGACAGCGCCCAGTCCACCTTGAAGGTGCCCCAGCTGTGCGGGAAGCGGCGCATCGCGCGGATCACGCGCCCCGGCAGGTGCTCGGCGCCAACCAGGTCGAGCAGCAGCTTGGGGGCCCCGGTGTCGGCGAGGATCGCCCGGTCGACGGCGATCTCCTCCCCGTCGGCGAGCCGAACGGCAGAGGCGCGCCGCCCGCGCACCACGATGCTCCGAACGTCCGCGCCGAGCCGTAGCCGGCCGCCGTCGCGTTCGAGCGCCGTCACCATGGCATTGGTGATGGCTTGCGCGCCGCCGCGCGGGACCGCGTAGCCGCCGGTGCTCGCGGTGAGCCCGAGCATGTACGAGAGCGCCGCCCCGAACGTGTCGTCGGGGCCGACGTCGACGTGCAGCCCCAGGCTCGGCAGCACGCGCCGGGCCGCCGCCGACGAGAACAAACGCTGGCTCATGCCGGCGCCGCTCGCCAAAAACAGCCGCAGCAGCCGCACGAGGTGGGCCGGCCCGAGCTGCCACACAGCTGCGAGGTTCGGGAAGGGGCGGAGCAAGAGCTCGAGCAAGCGCTCTTCGATGCCCGCGTGCCAAAGGGCGAGCCGCCGCCAGCGGTCCCCATCCTCTGGCGACCCGAAATGGCGAGCGGCGAGCTCCACGTCGCGAGCGATGCAAGCGACGCTGCCGTCGAGCGCCGGGTGGCAGCTCTCGAAGCGGGCGTTGTGCCAGCTCAAGCCCTGCGCTTCGAGGTTCAACGCACGGAACGCCGGGCTCGATCGTCCGAACGGAAAGAACCCGGCGCCCACGTCGTGGACGAAGCCGGGCCGCGTGAGCTCCGCCGATGCGACCGCGCCCCCGGGACGGCGCGGGTTTGCCTCCAGCACCAGCACCTTCAGGCCGCTCTGGGCGAGCGTGCACGCGGCCGCGAGCCCGTTGGGGCCCGAGCCGATGACGACGGCCTCCGGATCGCTCATGACGACGAGCGCGACTCTACACGGAACTTTCCATCGGTGCCCCGGCCTGGTAAGACCCATCGGGCATGATCACGCTCGGCGTCGACCCCGGAACGCGCTTGCTCGGGTGGGGTGTGGTGCGCCGGGACGGCAATCGTCTGGTGCACCTCGGCCACGGTGTCATCCGCACCAACCCGTCGGACGGGCTGCCGAAGCGCCTGCACCAGATCGAGCGTGAGCTGAGCGCCGTGCTGGAGCGCTTCGAGCCGGACGTCGGCTCGGTCGAGACCCTATTTTTTCATAAGGACGCGCAGGCGGCCGCCAAGCTCGGTCACGCTCGGGGCGTGGTGCTGCTGACGCTCGCGGCGCAAGGCGTCGCCATCGCCGAGTACCAGCCCGCGCGGGTGAAGCGAACGATCGCCGGCCGCGGCCAGGCCGACAAACGCCAGGTGGCGATGATGATCCGCGCCGTGCTCGGCCTGCCCGAGCTGCCGCCCGCCGACGCAGCCGACGCGCTGGCGCTGGCCGTGACCCACTTGCGCCTGGGACCGGTGGCGCAGCGATTGGCCGAACGGCCGACAAAACCAGCTCAGGCCCGCGAGAACCCAGCGCTGGCCCGCTTGTTGCGGGGCCAACGCCGGCCGCGCGCCGCTGTCGGGCTGAAGCCCCCCGGATTTTAGGCAATTGTGCGCGGACGCGCGGCCGAGGTTGGGGGTAGATTCCCCCCGCCGCTGGACGAATCTTTTATCAGCCGCCGCGTCAGACGCATGTGCGGTCCGTAGCGCTGCTCGCGGCGCCTCCCACCGGGAAGAAACCTTCATGAAGCGACGAGTTTGGTTGATCGTTGGAGCCGTGATGCTCGCGTCGGCAGCGCCGATGGTCCCACGGACGGCCGGCGCCCAGGCGGCCCCCGCGGGCAGCATTGGCCCGGAGCAAATCGCCGACCGCGTGCAGGCGTTCTACGACAAGACGCGCACGTTCACCGCCGGCTTCAAGCAGCTTTACATCCCGAAGTTCTATCCGGAGAAAAAGAAAGAGAGCCAGGGGCAGGTCATCTTCCAGAAGCCCGGGAAGATGAGCTGGCGCTACTCGAACAACGGCAACCGGGTCGTGTCCGACGGCAAGGTCATCAAGGTCTACGAAAAAGAGAACAAGCAGATGTACGAGCAGGCGATGGCCAAGAGCCAGTACCCGGCTGCGCTCGCCTTCCTGGTCGGCGGCGGGAACCTGAAGAAGGAGTTTCGCCTCCGCAAGCTGAACGCCAAGGAGATGGGCTTCGAGGGCGGCTACGTGCTCTTGGCAGAGCCGAAGGAGCCGACGCCCGCCTACCAGAAGATGCTGCTCTACGTCGACGCCGGCACGCACCAGGTGCGGCGCGTCCTCTTGCTCGACGCGCAGGGCAATCGCAACCGCTTCGACTTCGTCAATCCGGTGGTGAACAAGAACCCGCCAGCGAACGAGTTCAAATTCACCCCCCCGCCGGGCACTCAAGTCATCAAACCCTGAGGCTCCGCCGCGCAAACGGGCTCGTTCGTGCCCGTCATCGGGAAGACGCGAGGCCGAGCCCAACCGGCCCACGCGCGCCGCGCCGCTCGCTTCACCCGCCGGCAGGCATCACGCGGCGTGAGACCACGCCGTCTTCGGCGACCACCAGGTGCGGCCTGCCGTCCTTGCGCGAGTAGACGAACGACCCGGAGTTGAAATAGCCGGGCGTCTCGTCTTCGCGGTGGGTGTGGCCGAAGATCACCACCGACGCGCCGCTCACCTCGCGGATACGTGCGGCCGCATCGCGCAGGCGCTGCTCGGGGCGGCCGCTGTAGCGATTGGTGCCGTTCACCGCGCTGGACGCCGCCAGATAGCCGAGCGACAGCGCCGCCACCCCGGTCCCCGCGGCGCTGCCGACGGCCGCGGCCGCGATCGCTCCGGAGGCCAAGCCGAGCCCGGCCAAGACCCGGTCGAAGTACAGGCGCATGAAGATGTCGCGGAAGCGATGGTGCGTCGGTTGGGCCCCGAACTCGCTCAAGCGCTGGAGCACCTCGGCCTCGAGCCCTGCCAGCTCCGAAAAGGCGCCGAGCAGCAGGCGTCCTTGCTCGCGCTCCGACGCCAAGCCGGGCTGCCTGCCCGCCTCCAGGCACAGTTTCCCGGCGGTCGAGAAATAGCGCAGGATCACCCAAGGCGTGCGCACGCCGAACTCGGCGAACGCGCGCATCAAGCCGCTGAGCGGCGTCGTCTCGTGCGCGTGCGCGAACTGCAGCGCGCCCGTCGGCGCGAGGAAGCGCCGCGTGAGCGCGACGCCGAGCGGCTCGGTGCGCGCCGACCAGGGCGCGAGCGGGTGGGACGGCGCGTTGTCGGGATCGAAGAGGTGGCCGTGCTCGATGTGGATGTCGCCCCGGCGGACGAACCACGGGGCGAGCGACAGCTTCGCGGCACCGCTCACGCCGAAGAGCGACAACAGCGCTTGCCGCACCGGCTCCGCGGTGATGGCCGCGTCGTGATTGCCCGCGACCAGGGTCACCGGGCTGCCACGGTTCAGGTGCGCGCCGAGCGCGGCGCACAGCTCGGGCCGGAGCTTCAGCAGCTCCACCACCGAGTCGGCCGCCGCTCGATCGGGAGGATCGACGGACAGGTCGAAAACATCACCGGCCAACACCAGCTCGTGATCGGGTGACTCGGCGAGCAGACGCGCAAGATCTGCGGCAGGCCCTTTTGGCCCCGCCTTGCCGAGGTGCACGTCGCTCAGAATAAGGAGAGGGCGGTCCGCGCGGTTCATCGACGGGGCGGCAGTCTAGCGTAGCGCTGAGGGGTTCGCATCAGGGCCTCGACCATTCGGCCGGTCGAGATTTCACAAATAAGACGTAACGTGAGGTTCGAAGCTTGGCTCGAAGCGTCAAGCCTCGTCTAATCTGCCGCCGATGACCTTATCCATGGAGCCTCACGAGCCGCGCCGTCGCACGACGGACCCCGTCGACCTCCCGTCCCGCGTCGAGCCAGCGCCGGATCGCTCCCCCGACGCCCCGAGCCCCCTGCGACGCCTGGCGAGCAGCGTCGAGAAGGCCGTGAGCAACGCGGCGAACACGCTCTGGCCGTGGGTACGCGGCTACAACGAGCGCTTCGCCGGCGGCACGTTCCAGCCCCCGTGGGCACCGGCGCCGCTGATCCGCAAGAAAACCCGCACATTCCCCACGCTCGGGTGGCCGCGCCGCACCGACTCTTTGTGTCCGGAGTGCGTCAAGAGCGTGCGCTCCGCCGTGCTGCGCGGGGAGCGCGATCTCAGCGAGTACATCGAAGGCCACCCCGGCGAGATCGAGGCGAACATCCTGGAGCGCGACGGCCAGATCCTGATGGTCAAGCGCTGCCCGGAGCACGGCGCGTTCGAAGACGTGATGAGCATCGATCCGCGTTTTCTGGCGCGCATCGAGGGCTTGTTTCCCGGCCGCGACTTCGAGTCGCCGAAGACCGCGCTCAGAAACCACGGCACCTCCAGCATCAAGTACGGCCGCGGCTCCGTGCTCACCGTCGACCTGACCAACCGCTGCAACATGATGTGCGATCCGTGCTTCATGGATGCCAACCAGGTCGGCTACGTGCACGAGCTCGGCTGGGACGAGGTCAAGAAGATCCTCGACGACAGCTTGAACATCAAGCCGCGCCGCCAGCTGAGCGTCCAGTTCTCCGGCGGGGAGCCGACGCTGAGCCCGCACTTCCTCGACGCCATCCGCTACGCGCGCGACATCGGCTACTTCTGCGTGCAGTGCGCCACCAACGGCATCCGCTTCGCCCAAGATCTCGAGTTCTGCCACGCGGCGAAGGCGGCCGGGCTGCGGCTCGCGTACCTGCAGTTCGACGGCGTCACCAACGAGGCAAACAGCCACCGCAAGGTCGGCAATTTGTTCGACGTCAAGCTGAGCGCCATCGACAACCTGCACAAGGCCGGCATCGACGTCGTCTTGGTGGTTACCGTGGTGAACGGGGTCAACAACGACCAGGTGGGGCCGATCATCCGCTTCGCCATCGACAATGCCGACAAGATAACGGTGGTCTCGTTCCAGCCGGTGAGCTTCACCGGACGCGACGAGGACATCTCCGACGATCTCCGGCGGCGACAGCGCTACACGCTGAGCCACCTCGCCCACGACGTGCACGACCAGCTGGGCGCCACGGAGCCGCTGCGGGACTGGTTCCCGCTGAGCGCCATGAACCCGTTCAGCGACGTGGTCGACCAGCTGCTCGGCGCGGCGGCGGACATGGGCGCGCTCAAATGCGGCTGCCACCCGAACTGCGGCATCGGCACGGTGCTGCTCGTGCACAAGCGGACCAAACAAATGGTGCCGGTGTGCGAGTTTCTGAACATCGAGCAGATCTTGCGCGATTTTCAGGAGATCGCGGACGCGGGGCTCGGCAGAAAGCGCACGGTGTTCGAGATGGCGCTGAGCCTGGCGCGCAATTTCGACGCCGACAAGGCGCCCGCCGGCTACGGGTTCACCGAGCTGGTGCGCCAGGTGCTGAGCCAGATGGGAGCCAAGGGCGACCGGGTGGGCGACAGCGAGGGCGACGCGGCACAGTTCGAGTGGCGCTTTCTGTTCGTCGCCGGCATGTGGTTCCAGGATCTGTTCAACTACGACTTCCGCCGCACGGAGATGTGCATCATCCCGTACGGCACGCAGATGGGAGAGATCAGCTTCTGCGCCTACAACACCGGCGTCGGCTGGCGGAACATCATCGAGAAGATGAAGATGACGGCGACCGTCGCCGACTGGTACCGTGAGCACGGCCGCCACCCGGTTTACGCGAAGAATCAGCAGCTGCCGCTGCCCCCGGGGCCCTACGACGTCGTGGTGCGGGAGGCCCCAGACGGCAAGAAGCGCCTGCGCCTGCTGTGACCTCGGCGGGCCCGACCTGCCGAAAATCGAAGCGCCGCGGCGCCTGAGAACAGGGAGGCCGCCGATGCCCCTTGACGGCGGCGCGCGGGCAGGTAGGTTCTCGCCCTCGCCCATCGGGAAAGGTGACCGAGTGGCCGAAGGTACCCGCTTGCTAAGCGGGCGTGGGTCAAAAGCCCACCGCGGGTTCGAATCCCGCCCTCTCCGCAAATCGCCGCAGCCCGGCGCGCCAGCCCCGGGCTCAGCGCTTCGTAGGTCCGCGTATGTTCGGCTACCGTCCCGACATTCCCCGCCCTAGCGGAGCGGCCATCGACAAGGCACGGCGGCTGCTCGACGCGGCGCTCGGGCCGTCGAAGGTGCTCGGGACCCCCGAGGCTTGCGAGCGCTTCATGCGGGACGAGTCGGAGACCGCCGGCACGCTGCCGGATGCCGTGGTGCTGGCGACGGGCGCCGACGACATCGCCAAGGCGCTGGCGGTCGCTCGCGAGGCCGGGGTGCCGATCACACCGCGCGCGGGTGGCACCGGGCGGAGCGGCGGCGCGGTCCCCGTGGCCGGCGGGATCTTGCTCTGCACGCTCGGCATGAACCAGATCAAAGACATCGACCGGCGTGAAGGGGTCGCCGTGGTCCAGCCAGGCGTCGTCCTCGAGACCCTGCACTTCGCCTGCGAAGCGGAGGGCCTGTTCTATCCGCCGGACCCGAACTCCTTGTCCGCCTGCGCCCTGGGCGGCAACGTCGCCGAGAACGCCGGTGGACCGCGCGCCTTCAAGTACGGGGTGACGCGCGACTACGTGCTCGGCATGGAGGTGCTGATGATCGGGGGGCAGCGCTTTTTTTCGGGGCGCCGCACCAAGAAGGGCGTCACCGGCTACGACGTCACGAGCTTGCTCGTCGGCAGCGAGGGCACGCTCGCCGTGTTCGGCGATCTCACGCTGCGCTTGGTGCCCAAGCCCCCGGCCATCCTGACGCTGCTCGGGCTGTTCGCGGACGTGCGCACCGCCAGCGCGGTGGTCGCGGAGATCATCGGCGCCGGGGTGATCCCCCGCTGCGTCGAGCTCTTGGACGGCGCCACCCTGCAGGCGATGCGGGACGCCGGCAACCCCATCGACACACGCGCGGGCGCGCTGTTGCTCATCGAGGTGGACGGCGAAGAGAGCGTGATCGAGGCGGAGGCAGAGCGGATCGGCGACGTGTGCAGCGCCCACGCCGCGATCGAGGTGTTGGCCGCGCAAGACGCCGCCCAGCGCAGCCGGCTCTGGGCCGCGCGCCGCGAGATGAGCCGAGCGGTGCGGCGCCTGGCCAAGAACAAGCTGAGCGAAGACGTCGTCGTGCCACGGCAGAAGGTCCCGGTGCTGCTCGATCGGGTGAGCGCGCTCGGCGAACAGCACGCCGTGCGCACCCTCACCTATGGCCACGCCGGAGACGGCAACCTGCACGTCAACTTCCTCTGGAACGAGCCGGACGAGCTGGCCGCGGTGGAGCGGGCGATCGAGCAGCTCTTCCGTGACGTGGTCGCGCTCGGGGGCACGCTCACCGGGGAGCATGGCATCGGCGTGCTCAAAGCGCCGTACCTGGCGATCGAGCAAAGCGCGGAGCTGATCGAGCTGCAGCGCGGGCTGAAGCAGGTGTTCGATCCGGGCGGGCTCTTGAACCCCGGCAAGATCTTCGCCGGCGGCGCTCATCGCGCCTGCTGAGACCAAAACGTGCCGAACCGAGCGCGGCGCACGCACGGTTGATGCAGATCGCCACGTCGGCGCGCCACGCCGGCTCCGCTACGGCGCCGCTCCACGATGACGCGTGCCGCCGAAATCCGGCCGATTACGCCTACGAAGGTGCCGTATCCCGCCCTCTCCTCCGGCCCGGCACGGCGGTTGCTCTTAGGCTCCGATATGCGGCCGCGCCTCGGTCTAGGCCGTGGGCCGAGCCCAAACAGGAGGACATGGAAATGCTCAGATGGGCTTTGATTTTTTTCATCGTGGCGCTGATTGCGGCGTTGTTCGGCTTCGGCGGTATCGCCGGGGCGGCCACCGACATCGCCCAGATCTTGTTCTACGGCTTCCTGATCCTGGCGGCCATCGTGCTCGTCATGAGTCTGGTCGGCGGCGGACGATCGGCGCGGCGGATGCTGTAGCCCCGTCAGCGGCGAAGGTCGCGACGTATCGACACCCACACATGGAGGTTCGATCATGAAGGTCATCACCCTCGTCTCCACCGTTGCGCTGAGCGCTGCGGCGCTGGTTGGCTGTAACCGGACCGAACGGTCTCTGGAGACCGAAACCGAGCAAGAGACTCAAGAGCTCGACCGCGATATGGATCGCGCCGGGGATCGAGTTCAGCAGTCCGGCGAAGAAGCCGCGGACGAGCTGCGCGAAACCGGTCGCGACATCGAACAAGGCGTCGAGGAGCTCGGCGACGACATCGATCAGGGTGTCGACGAGCTCGACCAGGAAGCCGCCGAGGAAGTCCGAGAGGAGTGATCGGACGGCACGTCCACCGGGCTCGACCGTTTGGGCGGCGCCGGGCGCTGGCATCGAGTTGCCGGCGCCCGGCGTTTTTTGTCGGAAGCGCTCATTCGACGGTGATGTCCGACGACTCGAGCGGATCGAGCTGCATCAAATCGACCACGCCGCCGCCGCTGGTGACGGCAACGGGAGCCCCGTCGACGCGGATCGGAACGATCTGCTCGATCCAACCGCGCCAGACGCCGGTTTCCTTGACGGACAGGTTCATGCTGCTGTCCGTCAGCGCCAGCGCTCCGATGGCGACGCGCCCGTCGTTGGCGTCGTAGAGGACGATGCCAGCGCCCGCTTTCGCGGCGAAGGCCGTCGCGGACGTCCAGTCGAGCCCGAAGTTGCCGCGCGCGAGCCCCGCGGGCGCCCCCTCACCCAACCAGACCGAGTCGAGCTCCGCCTCCCCGGTCTCCGGCTCGAACTTGAGCAAACCCGCCGACGCGGGGTCGGCAGCGATGCCGGAGACGCCAACGACGTTGCTCCAAGCCACCTCCCAGCGCCCGAGCTGCTGATCGGCAGGGTCGCCCATCTCCGCCGGCCCGAGTCGATACCGGCCGCTCTTTCGGTCATAGCTGAACAGGGCCGGCGTGGGTTCGAGCCGAACGGGCACCAAGTGCGTCCAGTTCCGCGTGCCGGAGCGCGGGGCGGGCTCGAGCGGCTCGCCGGGCAGCGGCGCCGGCGCGTACTCGACCCAGCCCGTGTCGGAGCGGTAGCCGATGAGCGCGGCGCCACCGCCGCCGGTGGCCACCTCCACGACGAGATCGAAACCGGGTGACCAGGACCAGCTGCCGGTGATTTCGTAGCGGTCGTTTCGCGGGTGTGTCCCGAGGCTCGGGCGGTACGCCTCGAGCGCGCCGGTCGCGGCGTCGTAGACGTAGAACGAGCTGGCCTCGGGCGTGGTCGCGACGATCCGCCGGGAGGGGCCCAGCGCGAACGGAAACTTACCGCTTCGAGCGGGCGGCGCGCCGCCTGCGCCGCCAGTCCCGGGAACGCTCGGCGCTCCGCCGCCGCCGGGGGCCGCTCCCGCAGCGCCGTTCAGCGCGCTGCCGCTGCCGGCCGAGCTGGCGCCGGGGGCTTCGAGCGCGGGATCGCGGTCGTAGTGCTGATCGTCGAGGCCCAGCACCTGGGTGCACCCGCAACTGGCCAGCAGCGCGAAGCCACAACGACGAAGCATCGACTTATCCTATCACGTGCGGCGAGGACCGATATCGACGGAGCCAAGCTCCCGGCCCTCGCAAAGAGGTCACCGCTTTTGCCCCGCAACCCTGCGGAATCACTGACCAAGTCAAGGCGACTCGCAGCGGGTGTGATAGTCTTTCCCGCGGTGGCACAAGAGGCCGAACAGCTCATCGCGGGGAAATACCGATTGGAGCGCCGCCTGGCCGGCGGGGGGATGGGATCGGTTTGGGTGGCGCGGCACACGCTGCTCGACGTCAACGTCGCCATCAAGTTCCGCAAAAACCCCGAAGGGCTCGATCCCAAGGGCGAGCTGCGTTTCCGGCGTGAAGCGCAGGCGGCCGCGCACATCAAGAGCCCGCACGTGGTGCAGATCCACGACTACGGCGTCGACGCCGGCACGCCCTACATCGTGATGGAGCTGCTGGAGGGGGAAGATCTGGCGGCCTGCCTGGAGCGCGAAGGTCGGCTGTCGCCCGATCGCGCCCTCAGCTTGGTGGCACAAGCCGCCAAGGCGCTCGAGCTCGCCCACCACGCCGGCATCGTCCACCGCGACATCAAACCGAGCAACCTCTTCTTGGCGCGACAGGGACGGGACGAGGTGCTGAAGGTGCTCGACTTCGGCATCGCGATGGATACCCGAGACGGCGGCTCGGAGTCCACGACGTCCGTCGGCGTCGTGCTCGGCTCCCCGAGCTACATGAGCCCCGAGCAGGCGCGCGGCCGGCGCGTGGATGGCCGCTCGGACGTGTACTCGCTGGCGGCGGTGCTCTACCGCATGCTCACTGGCGTCGCGCCAGTCACCGGCGACAATCCGCAAGACATCATGATCAAGATTTGCAGCGAGCCGTTGATCCCGCCGTCGCGCCGGGCGAGCGATCTCCCGCCGGGGCTCGACAGCTTCTTCGCGCGCGCGCTCTGCCACGCCCCCGAGGGTCGATTCCAGAGCGTCGAGGAGCTCGTGCGGGGCTTCGAAACGATCGCCGGTCGCGCGGGGGAGCGACCGCCACGAGCCGGCGACGACGCGGCGCCGATCGCTGCCAGGAACGAACGCCCGCTCGGTCGCGACGACCCCACCGAATCGCTCTTCGCCGCGAGGCCTCCCGTCGAGCGCTCACCGCAGCGGTGGCTCGCGCTCGGCGCCGGCGCCGTCTGCGTCGCCGGCGCCGCCTACTGGGCCTTCGGCGGCGACGGGCAACCCCCACCCCCCTCGCCCCGGAGCGAGCCCACGACCACGCAGGCGCCGCCCTCCATCGAGCCTGCGAGCCTCGAGACCGTCGAGAGCGCGCCGCTCGCGGACCGACCGAGCGCGAACGACCCGCCAGAACCAACGGCGGCGGTTCAAGGAAGGCCGGCGCCCGCCCGCTCGCCGCAGCCAGCGACGGTCCACTCCGGCGCCCTCGCACCGCCGCCCTCGCCTCCGAGCGCCGAAACCAAGCCACCGCAGGTCCCGCCGAGCCCGCCGCCCAAGCTCGATCCGGTGTTTGGTCTGCCGCTCTCCTCGTCGCCCGCGAAAGAGCCCCGGCCTTGACGTTCGCCCGCTCGCGTCGCGGCATGGCGCGCGCCGCGCTGGCGCTGGCGACCATGGCTTGCTCGGCGCACGCCGCGCCGGAGCCCGCCTCCCGCGCGCTGGAGCTCGGCTACGAGGGGCTCGAGCTCTATGAAAGCGGCGACACGACCGCCGCGCTCGCGCGCTTCCGCGCGGCGGAGCAGCTCGCGCATTCTCCCGTGTTCCTGCTCTACATCGCGCGCAGCCAGGCGCGCCTCGGCCAGCTCGTCGACGCCAAGCGCCAATACCAGACGCTGATCGATGAACCGCTGCGCCCCGGTGCGCCTGAGAGCTGGCGGCAGGCCCGCGAGGCCGCCCGCGTCGAGCTCGAGCCGGTGCAACGCCGGATCGCGTCGGTCCAGATCGCCATCTCGACCGATTTCACGCCACCGCTCCAGCTTCGCGCCGCCTCGAGGGTGTGGTCCATCTCGAGCCGCACCGAGCGCATCGAGCTCGACCCGGGGCCGCACACGCTGGTGTTGAGCGACGGCGAGGGCCAGAGCCGTTCGCAAACCGTCGTGCTGCGTGAGGGCGAGCACCGGCGGCTCGCCTTCGACTTCCGCCCGCGCCCAACTCGGGCTGAAACGACCGGGCCAGCGCGAAGCCCGCGGGGGTCCGCGCCCAGCGCCGATGGGGCCGGCGCCCAGCACCTGCGGCCGGCCGGGCGCGTCGCGCTCGGGCTCGGCGCGGGAGCCCTGGCGTTCGGTGCGGTCGCAGGCGTGGTCGCGCTCGTGCAGACGGACGCGATCAAGGACAACTGCGTCGGCGATCGCTGCCTCACCACCGACCGAGGACGCGCGGACACCGCGCGCACGTGGGCGAACCTGGCGACGGTCGGCTTTGGTGTCGGCGCCGTCGGCGTCGGCACGGGCCTGGCGCTCTTGCTGTGGCAGCCCGAGCGACAAAAGCACGGCTTGACGGTGCACGCAGGGCCCGGCCGCCTCGAGATCAGCGGAAAGTTTTAGCTGGGTTTCTTGGTCGAGAGGGAGCCCGTCACTCGACCCCGAGCTTTTCCAAGAGCTTTCGCAGATAGCCGCGCTGCAGGCCGGCGATGCGCGCCGCCTCGGAGCGATTGCCCCCGGTCTCGGCGAGCAGCTGCTCGAGGTAGATGCGCGTCATGCGCTGGATCAAAGCCTCTTTCTGCTCCGCATAAGGACGCGACGGATCGACGAAGGCGCGCAGCGCCGCGTCGAGCGCGCCGAGCGGGGCCCCTTCGACGCCCGGCAACGTGCCCACGGCGCCGTACGCCAGGATGGCGTGCTTGAGCTCGCGCACGTTGCCGGGCCAGGAGCGCTGCTCGAGCGCTGTCGCGAGCTCGGCCGGCAGCGGCGATAGGCCGAGCTCGCGAACGAAGTGTTCGCAGAGCAGAGCGATGTCCTCGCGCCGCTCGTCGAGCGGCGGCACCGAGAGCTTCACCACCATCAAGCGGTAGTACAGATCCGCTCGGAACGTCCCGGCGTCGACTCGTTCCTTCAGGCTGCGATTGGTGGCGCAGATCACCCGTACCTTGACGGGACGCGCTTGCGCCTCCCCCACGCGAGAGATCGCTCCCGATTCGAGGGCGCGGAGCAGCACTGGCTGCACGTCGAGCGGCAGCTCCCCCACCTCGTCCAAAAAGAGCGTGCCACCGTGCGCTTGCTCGAACGCCCCCATGTTCGCCGCCTCCGCCCCGGTGAACGCACCCTTCTTGTGGCCGAACAGCTCGCTCCGGGCGAGCGAGCGCTCGAGACCACCGCAGTTGATCGGGACGAAGGGACCGTCGGCGACCTTGCTGTGGTCGTGCAGGGCCCGCGCGATGAGCTCCTTGCCGGTCCCGGAGGCGCCTTCGATCAGCACGTTGACCAGCGATCCTTCCAGGCGCTGCATCAAGCCGAAGAGGCGCCGCATGGCCGGCGATCGACCGACGAGCGCGCCGTATCGGCTCGGGCGCGCTCCACTGGTCTGCTCGAGGTTCTCCAGATCCGACTCGATGGCGATCTCGGTGGCGCCGAGCGTGAGCCGATTGCCGAGCGCGAGCGTCATCTCTCCCAGCCGCTCGCCGCGAAAGAAGCTGCCGTTGCGGCTGCCGAGATCACGCACGCGGACGCCCTCGGCGACCAGCGTCAGCTCCAAATGATAGCGAGAGACCGACCGATCCTCGATCACCACCTGGTTGTCCCCCGCGGCGCCGAGGCGACAGCTCCCGGTAGTGAGGCGAAACACCTGCGGCGTCGCCCGCCCCGTGACCACCCGCACGAGGGCAGGAACGGGGTCTTTGGGAAGCTCGCGGGTGAGCGCCTCCGTCGGATCTCCATCACCGGCACCGGACATGTCAGCAATGGTACACGGCCAGGAAAGGAAGCAGGAAAAACGGGCGCAGGCCCGGATCTGCCTGCGCCCGCGAAGCCAAAGTCAAGGAGGGTTCGGTTCTTCGGGAATGGGTCGAAGGCACGGCGCGCGCGCCGCAAGGCTCTCGCGACCGGGCGCCGTTTAGCAAACCCCGTGCCGGGGAGCGCAGACGCGAGATCTCCCGACGGAGCCCGGAGTCCCCCTTGCGCCCCTGGGCACCCGAGTGTCCAGGCGAAGATGGCCGAGTGCGCAGCGCAACTCCGGGCGCCGCGCGCACGTCGAGGAAGGGAGCCTTCTACGCGACCGATCTGGACGCGATCCTGCGGCACCGCGGGATCGAGACGCTCATCGTATACGGTGTGACGACGCCCGTCGTCCCGGAGCCAGCGGAGTGACCGGCCCGGCGTTGCCGTCGAGCCCGACCGGGTGATAGCTTGCCAGCACCAGCGCATGCTCGAAGAGCCCCCGCACCTGGCGCCTCCGCTGCCCGAAGCGCCCCACGGAACGACCGGATGGCGGGCGTGTTTGCGCCTCGAGCTCGCGCAGGTCGTCGATCGCACGCGCATCATCGAACGCGCCCATCGCGGACCGCTGCAGGTGCAGCGCGCCTTTTATCCGGAGGCGGACGGCACCTGTCACGTCTACCTGTTGCACCCGCCCGGCGGCTTGGTCCACGGCGACACGCTCGACATCGACATCGCGGTCCGCACCGGGGCTCGGGCGCTGTTGACGACGCCGGCAGCCACCAAGGTGTACCGCAGCGCGGGTCGAACCGCGACGCTGAACCATTGCCTGAGGGTGGCGCGTGGTGGCTGGCTCGAGTGGCTGCCGCAAGAGAACATCTTGTACCGCGGCGCGCGCCTGCAGAGCTCTACGCGGGTCGATCTCGAGCACGGGGCGGGGTTTGCGGGCTGGGAGCTCTCGTGCTTTGGCCGTCCCGCGTGCGCGGAGCGCTTCTCCGAGGGGTCGCTGGTCCAGAGCTTCGAGCTCTGGGAGGACGGGCGCCCGCTGTGGATCGAGCGCAACCGGGTCACGCCGACCTCGGGTGTGCTCGACGCGCGCTGGGGCTACGCGGGGTTCCCAGTCGGCGGAACGTTCGTCTGTCGCTACCGCGAACCCGGGTTGCCCGAGGCGCTCTCGGCCCTCTCACGGGCGAGCGCCGACGTGAGCTTCAGCGTGAGCCTGCTCCGCGGGGTGGTGGTCTGCCGCTACCTCGGCCAAGCCACGGAGCCGGGGCGCCAGCTCTTCTCGCAGGCGTGGGAGCTCTTGCGTCCGCTTGTCTCCGGCCGGCTGGCGACGGCGCCACGCATCTGGAAGACGTGAGCCGCGAAGACGACCGCGCGGATTTCGACAAACCAGAAACAGGCCCGAAACATCGAGCAGCGTATCAGCTCGGAAGAGGCGCCGATGGAGCTGTCCCCCCGCGAAAAAGACAAGCTGCTGATCTTCTCGGCCGCCCTGCTCGCCGAACGGCGCAAAGCTCGCGGCCTGAAGCTGAACTATCCCGAGGCGGTGGCCTACATCACCTTCTCGATCTTGGAGGGCGCGCGTGACGGCCGGACCGTGGCCGAGCTGATGAGTCAGGGCGCTCAGCTGCTCACCCGCGACGACGTCATGGAAGGGGTCGCCGAAATGATCCCCGAGGTGCAGGTCGAAGCCACCTTTCCGGACGGCACCAAACTCGTGACGGTGCACCAACCCATCGCCTGAGGTCAGCGTGATCCCTGGAGAACTTCGGACCCAAGCGACCGAGATCGAGCTCAACGCAGGGCGTCCGACCAAAACCTTGCGGGTCGCCAACACCGGCGATCGGCCGATCCAGGTCGGATCGCACTATCACTTCTTCGAGACCAACGGGGCGCTCAGGTTCGATCGCCCTGCTGCCCGCGGCTTCCGTCTGAACATCCCGGCGGGGACCGCCGTCCGCTTCGAACCGGGTCAGGAGCGCGAGGTGGAGCTCGTTGCGTACGCCGGAGGTCGACGCGTGTACGGGTTCAACGGTCAGGTGATGGGGGAGCTCGACGAGGCATGACACGCATCGATCGGCAGGCCTACGCGGCCATGTACGGACCGACCACCGGCGACCGCCTGCGCCTCGCAGACACCGATCTGTGGCTTGAGGTCGAAGAGGATCGCACCGTTTATGGCGAAGAGGTCAAATTCGGCGGCGGCAAGGTCATCCGAGACGGCATGGGCCAGGGGCAGAGCGCAGGCGACGAGGTGCTCGACACCGTCATCACCAACGCCCTCATCCTCGACCACTGGGGCATCGTCAAAGCAGACATCGGCATCCGCGGCGGGCGCATCGCCGGCATCGGCAAGGCCGGCAACCCGGACATCCAGCCCGGTGTCGATCTGGTGGTTGGTCCGGGCACCGAGGTGATCGCCGGCGAGGGCCTGCTCGCCACGCCAGGCGCCATCGACGCCCACATTCACTTCATCTGCCCCCAGCAGGTGGAGCACGCCGTGATGAGCGGCGTCACCACCATGATCGGCGGCGGCACGGGACCCGCCGCCGGCACCAACGCCACGACCTGCACGCCCGGTCCCTGGCACCTCGCGCGCATGCTCCAGGCGGCCGATGCACTCCCCATCAACCTCGGCTTCCTGGGCAAGGGCAACGCCAGCCTCCCGGACAGCCTGGAGGCACAAATCCGCGGCGGCGCCTTGGGCCTGAAGCTGCACGAGGATTGGGGCACGACGCCCGCGGCCATCGACAATTGCCTGAGCGTGGCCGAGCGGTTCGACGTTCAGGTGGCCATTCACACGGACACGCTCAACGAGTCGGGGTTCGTCGAGGACACCCTCCGCGCGTTCAAGGACCGAACCATCCACGCTTACCACACCGAAGGCGCCGGCGGCGGGCATGCGCCCGACATCATCAAGGCGTGCGGCGCTCCGAACGTCCTGCCGTCCTCCACCAATCCCACGCGCCCGTTCACCGTGAACACCATCGACGAGCACCTGGACATGTTGATGGTGTGCCACCACCTCGACCCGGACATCCCGGAGGACATCGCCTTCGCCGAGTCACGGATCCGCCGCGAGACGATCGCGGCCGAGGATATCCTGCACGACCTGGGCGCGTTCAGCATGATCGCCTCCGACTCCCAAGCCATGGGCCGCGTGGGGGAGGTCGTCATCCGAACCTGGCAGACCGCGCACAAGATGAAGGTGCAGCGCGGGTCCTTGCCCGAAGATCCAGCCGAACACGACAACTTCCGCCTGAAGCGCTACGTCGCCAAATATGCGATCAACCCGGCGCTGGCGCATGGGATCGCCGGCGAAGTGGGCTCGATCGAAGCGGGCAAGCTCGCCGACATCGTGCTCTGGAAGCCGGCCTTCTTCGGCGTCAAGCCCGCGATGGTGATCAAAGGCGGCATGATCGTGGCCGCGCCCATGGGCGATCCCAACGCCTCCATCCCAACCCCGCAGCCGGTGCACTATCAGTACATGTTCGGGGCGCTCGCCGGCGCGCGGCACGCCACCAGCGTGACCTTCACCTCGAACGCGGCGCTGGAGGCCCGGCTGGGAGAGCGCCTGAATCTCGGCAAGCCGCTGGTCGCCGTCAGCGGCACGCGCCGCGTGCGCAAGACCGACATGGTGCACAACCGCGCCCTCCCCTTGATGGAGGTCGATCCTCAAACCTATGAAGTGCGGGCCGACGGGCAGCTCTTGACGTGTGCGCCGATGGCCGTGCTGCCGATGGCGCAACGCTACTTTCTGTTCTGATGCACATGCCCCACTTCACGCAGGTCACCGACGAGGCGCCCGTGTCGGGCAGCTTGACGCTCGACCACAACCAGCGGCAAAAGACCCGCTTCAGGGCCGAGCTCGACGGAGGAGGCGAGGTCACCGTGCTGCTGCCCCGCGGCACGCTGCTCTTCGACGGCACGCGCCTGAGGTCCGACGACGGCCACGTGATCGAAATCCGGGCGGCGACCGAAGCGCTCAGCGCCGTCACCGCGGATCACCCGCTCGAGCTGGCGCGCGCGGCCTACCACCTCGGCAACCGTCATGTCCCCGTCCGCGTCGAAGCGGCCCGGCTCCTTTACGCGCACGATCATGTGCTCGACGACATGGTCCGGGAGCTTGGGTTGACGGTATCGCTGACGCACGAACCGTTCGAGCCAGAGCCCGGCGCCTACGGTCAGGCGGGCGGCGGCCACGGACACGCCTCCAGCCACCACCACACCCATCATTGACGCGATGGACGCGATCGCGCTCGGAGGGCTGCCGCTGCTGCGCCTGCTCCAGCTGGCGAGCCCCGCGCTGCCGCTGGGAGCGTTCGCCTACTCGCAGGGGCTGGAATCGGCCGTCTCGTTGGGGTGGGTGCAGGACGAGCGCTCGGCGGCGGAATGGATCGGTGGCTCGACCGCTCGCGCGCTGTCCGGTGTCGACGTACCGATTTTAGCCCGCACCTACGAGGCTTGGCGCGCCGATGACACCGCCGCCGTGCGACGCTGGAGCGAAACGCTCCACGCCTGCCGTGAGTCCCGGGAGCTGTTGGAAGAGGAACGGCACCTCGGCCGCTCGATGGCGCGCCTGCTCGCCGGGCTCGAGCTCCGCGCCGCGGCGGAGTGGGTCGAGGCCGAAACCGCGGCGCTCGCCCCGCTCCTCGCCCTGGCGGCCGTGCACTTCGAAGTGCCGCTGGTCGCCGCCGGCCTGGCCTACGCCTACGCCCGCGTCGAGAGCCAGGTCACCGCCGCCAGCCGCCTCATCCCGCTCGGGCAGCTCTCGAGCCAACGCGTGCTGTCCCGCGTGCTCGGCACGTTGCCAGACGTGGTCGCGACGGGCCTCGACGTCGAGGACGACGACATCGGAACGTCAGCCCCCGCGCAGAGCATCGCCAGCGCGCTGCACGAACGTCAGTACACTCGCCTTTTTCGATCATGAACCCAGGGATGCGACCAAGGAGCACGGACATGACAGCAGACAAACGCCCCCCGCTGCGGGTCGGCATCGGCGGCCCGGTAGGCTCTGGCAAAACGGCGCTGGTGGACGCGCTGTGCAAGGCCCTGCGACAGAGCTACCAGATCGCGGTCGTCACCAACGACATCTACACCAAAGAGGACGCTCAGTTCTTGACGCGGAGCGGCGCCCTGCCGGAGGAGCGCATCGTTGGCGTGGAGACCGGCGGCTGCCCGCACACCGCCATCCGCGAGGACGCCTCGATCAACCTGGAGGCCGTCGCCGCGCTGCAGCGACGTTTCGAGGACCTGGATCTCATCATCATCGAAAGTGGCGGGGACAACCTGGCGGCCACCTTCAGCCCGGAGCTCTCCGACCTCACGCTCTACGTGATCGACGTGAGCGGCGGGGACAAGATCCCGCGCAAGGGTGGCCCCGGCATCACGAAGAGCGATCTGCTGATCATCAACAAGATCGACCTGGCGCCACACGTCGGCGCGTCGCTGGACGTCATGCGGCGAGACGCCGCCAGGATGCGCGGCGACAAACCCTTCGTCTTCACCAACCTGAAGCAGGACGAAGGCGTACGGAACGTCTGCGACTTCATCATCCGCGAGGGCGTGCTCTGACGTTCTCTTCGGAAGACCGGGAGGCCCGCCGCGGCGAGCCTTCCGGTCGACGAACCGCCGGTCCGTAGGGTCAGTTCGACATGATGTACTGAAACCCGATTTGGACCATGTCTTCGCTGACCGAGGGCAAGCCTTCGGGGTCGACCTCGTGGTGCCGGTAGTTCAGGTGGTACTTGTGGTTGAAGCCATCGACCACGTACGCGAGCCCCACGTCGACGGTCGTCATCGACGAAGCGTCGTAGTCGCCGTATTGAACGCGGGCGTTGGGCTGGAGGTAGCCGATGCCCACCCGGTCGGGGGTCAGCCAGGACAAGACGCCCATGTACGCTTGCCCGGGGAAGGGTCCTACGACGCCGATCCCCTCATCCACCGTCCCCTGGTTCACGACGTAGCCGGTCCCGACTTCGTCGAAGTTCCAGTAGCCGAGCTCCGCGGTGAAGGTGCCGGCCGCGCCGAAGTTCTTCTCGAAGAACGCGTCCAAGGACCAGCCAAAGAAATCCGTGTCGGGGTCGGCTGCCGGATCTTCGGGCGTGATGCCGTCTTGGTACTGAACGACCGCGCCCAAGGCGAGCACGTCCTTCTCGCCCCAGTAGCTGCCGGAGTTGTAGTAGAAGTCCTCGGGCTCGAGGAGGTGCGCCGTGATGCGCCCGGCGTAGCGCGCCTTGCCGATGGGCTGATTGGGCTGCAGGTCGACGACGGAGGCGTGGTACTTGAGGTGCCCCCCGGCGATGAGGCCCCACAGCGTCGCGCCGCGGTCGCGGCCGCCGACGTCGAACGGGAAGCTTGGAACGGTGATGGCGAAGTTCCAGGTGTTGCCGAAGAAGGGCCCGTTCATGTTGTTGCGATCATTGGCCGGGATGTGTTGACCCACCCACAGCTGAAGCTCGTCGATAAACTTCACCTGGGCGATGCCGTCGAGGATCGCGAAGTGTCCCAGGCCGTTGGCTGTGCCAATCTCGAACTGAACGAAGAAGCCGAGATTGGGGGTGAGCTCCCCGGACAGGAACGGGCGCACGTTCATCTGGTCGACCAAGCCGTCGTCCAGCTTCAACACGACCTCGTCCTCCGGATTGTTGACGGTCAGGTTGAGCCCCGTGCGAAAGCCTGCGCCGAAGGAGAGCTTCGGCACGAACGGCTCCTCGGGCGGGGTCTCTGCCGCGGGCAGCTCGGGCGGCGCCTCTTGGTGCTCGGACGTCGTCGCCGGATCGACATAGGTGGCGCCTTCGGGGACCTGATCTGGGGGAGGAGCGGGCACCGGCTCGACGGGCGCGGGGGGCGGCGCGGGCTCGACGGGAGCAGCGACCTCACCCGAGGGGGCCTCCGCGACCGGGGCCGCGGCGGGCGGCGCGGCGGCGGGCGGCTCAGCGACGGGGGGCGGCGCGGCGGGGTCTGCCTGGCCGGGCGCCGCTTCGGGCTGCGCCTGAACGGCCCCGGTCAAAAGCAGCGCAGCCGCGAACGCGGGGGCGGCGCGGTACGAGCCGGTACGGATTCGGACGACTGGATCAAGGTCCACACGCTTCAACATGTCCGGGTACCCTCCTT
>Ga0079224_100001373_pt1 | contig 27788 bp, 22 predicted proteins | sample Stecom2015_FD_80414 | JGI IMG/M metagenome (GOLD analysis project Ga0079224, IMG submission 80414) | Agricultural soil microbial communities from Utah to study Nitrogen management - Steer compost 2015 | ecosystem: Environmental > Terrestrial > Soil > Agricultural land | place: USA: Utah... | reverse complement strand
TCGTCTACTCGTGGCAAAACAACCAGTGGATGACGAACAAGATGTTCGAAATCAAGCGCGATTGGGATCTTCCCGTGGTCGGCGAACGCACCACGTACATGACCGGTCACGACGAAATCCATTCGCTGTCGCAGAATCTGAAGATTCCGAACGTGCGCTTCTGGATGGGCTTCGGCGAGCGCTACATCACGGTGTTCACGGTGCTCAGGAACCTGGGCCTGCTCTCGGAGCAGCCGGTCACGACGGCCGAAGGCCAGAAGGTCGTGCCGCTCAAGGTCGTCAAGGCCGTGCTGCCCGACCCAGCCTCGCTCGCCCCCACCTACACCGGCAAGACTTGCATCGGCGATCTGGTGAAGGGCGTCAAGGACGGCAAGGAGCGCGAGGTGTTCATCTACAACATCAGCGACCATGAAGCCGCCTACAAAGAAGTGGGCAGCCAGGCGATCTCCTACACCGCAGGCGTGCCGCCGGTTGCGGCCGCCATCTTGATCGCGCGCGGCGAATGGGATGTGAAGAAGATGGTGAACGTGGAGGAGCTGCCGCCGCGACCGTTCCTCAAGGAACTCGACCGCCTCGGCCTGCCGACGCGCGTGCGTGACGAGCAGGGCGATCGGGCCCTATAGAGTTCTAGCAAGGCGTCGCACAGGCGGAGCCTGGAAACAGGCTCCGCCGCACAATTGGGCTTCCAAATCATGAAACTACGCAACGTTCTGCCTGCGATGGCGCTCTTGGCGGCCGCCGCGGCTGCCATGGCGGCCGACTTGGGCCAACTCGAATCTCTGCCCAATGCACGCTTCCCCGAAGAAAACCGGATCGTGAGCGGTGCGCTCACGCCGCAGGACGTCCGGCGGCTCGCTGACGCCGGCGTTCGCCATGTCGTAGACCTGCAGCCTTCGCAGGAGCACACGTTCGACGAGGAACAGTTGCTGCACGCCAAGGGCGTCCAGTATCACCCCATTCCCATCTCCGGGGCTGCGGCCCTGACCCGGGAGAACGCCGCGAAGCTGGACGCCGTACTCGAGAAGATCGGCCCAGAGCCGGCGCTGCTGCATTGTTCGAGCGGCAATCGCGTCGGCGCGCTGATCGCCGTACGCGCGGCCTGGATTCAGGGCGCCTCGCCCGATCAGGCCATCGAAGAAGGCGAGCGCTGGGGACTGAAGGCGCTCAAACCGGCGGTGCGCGCGCTGCTGCTGCCCGAAGCGTCGGCCGAAACCTCTCCCGAGACGCAGAAGCACTGAGACACCAAGGTCCGCCGGGCTGGGCGACGTGCGAACATCGGGACTCGGGCGAGCGCTTCACGCCTGCCTGGTCGGAGCGCGCCGGGCCTGCTTCGTCCCGGAGCCGTCCAACCGCGAGTCCGAAAATCCGTTCCATCGAGGCCCGTCTCCGGAGCATGCGCCGACGGGCGTCGCCTTCATCGATTCCTGGATCAGCGGCGCGCCGCGAAGAAAGAACGCAACATCGCGCTGCACTCCTCTGCGAGCACGCCGCCAGTGCAATCGATCCGATGATTCAACGCCGGGTGCTGCGTGATGTTGAACACGGAACCTGAGGCGCCGGCGCGCGGGTCCGTGGCCGCGTACACCAGCCGCTTGATGCGCGCGTGCACCATCGCACTGGCGCACATGGCGCACGGCTCCAGCGTCACGTACAGCGTGGCGCCGAGCAATCGATAACTTCGTAGCGTGAGCGCCGCCGCCCGCAGCGCAATGATTTCCGCGTGGGCCGTCGGGTCGTTGGCGGCGATCGGCCGGTTCGATCCCTCCCCTACGATCACACCGTCATGCACGACGAGCGCGCCGACGGGCACTTCGCCGTCGCGCTCGGCTTGTCGCGCGAGCTCCATCGCGCGCCTCATGAAAAAGACGTCCCGCCCCGACTCCAACGCCGCCCTGTTCTCGTTCGACTGCTCGCTCATCCTGACAGGATATTCCGCGCCGGACGGTAAGCCCATACTGAGCTGTCGAGCGAGCTACTTCCTCGCGCCAAGCGCGATCGTCTCTTCGACAACCATTATTCCGCATCTTTCGCGATCTAAGGAAGCTCTGACTAACCTACCACCCTGACGGCTCAGCCCAGAGAAATGCCCGCAATGCAAGGCGTTTCGAGCGGATCGAGATCACAGAAACAGAGCAAATCAGAGATTCCCTAAGAACCTGAGCTCATCCTGCTTGATCTCTTCGCTGGCGACCGGATCGGCCAGCAGCTTCGGCATGTCGTCGAAACCGGAGCGATCCTCGAACCAGATTTCCGTGATGCAATCGAAAGGCGCGGAAAGAAAATGCCTTTCTCATCAGGCCAATTGCGACGATGTTCAATGATCTGCGGGAAGGTTCTACGCGCCAAGGGAAGGTGCACGGTCTCGTAATGCTCGCGCATGGCGCTGAGGGTCATGCCGGGCCGCCGGGTCAAGAAAACCAATATCTTGAACATCGCGCATTCTCCACTGCTATATGAACAACACGAGCGTGATCGCGTGGCGCACGTGCCGCCGCGTGCGACCGAGCGTTCGGATTCTGACGAGGACGCGGCGGCCTCCATTGCCATGCAGCGAGCGCCGCCGCGTTCCTCTAGGGAGTTTCTGACTTACTCTGTTCCTGTGATCTCGAGCCGCCCGAAACGCCTTGCATTGCGGGCATTTCTTTGGGCTGAACCGTCAGAGCAGTAGGTTAATCAGAGCTTCCCTAGCCATGTTGCGCCGCTCCGAAGATTCGGATTGCAAGACGCATCCGGCTCTCGAACGAACCGCCATATTCGTCGGTGCGCTGATTGAACAGCGGCGACATGAACTGCTGCACGAGGTATCCATGCGCCATGTGCAATTCGACGCCGTCGAGGCCGCCGGCTTCGCGAGCAGCGTTCGCGTAGCATTCGATGAGCCGCTCGATCTCCAGAATCGTCAACCCGACGGGGCGCGGTGGTCAGTAGCCTTGCGGACATCGCGATTACGATTGTGGCGAACTCGGGCAGAGCGGTGATCTTTTGTGGGGCGTCTCGACCCCTCGATCCAACGGTGTTCAGAATCGGCGGCCTTCAGGAGTATCAGGGAGTCGAGTCGTCCGCCGGTCCGATGTGAATCGTGCGAGGCATGGAACGATGAAACTATTCTCTTGCCATTCTGCTAAAGGAACATGATGCGCGCTTTCGTCACTTGTCTAGCGTTACTCGCTTTTTTCAGCCATAAGACGGCCCACGCGGAAGTCCCCGTTTCTTGGACGACTCCCGTCGCTCCCTTTCAAATCGCAGACAACATCTACTACGTGGGGAGCCAAGAACTTGCCAGCTACCTCGTGGTCACGCCAAAAGGCAATATCCTCATCAACGCGAACCTCGCCAGTTCGCCAGCTCAGATCCGCGCAAGTGTGGAGAAGCTCGGCTTCCGCTGGAACGAAACCAGGATTCTGCTCAACAGCCAGGCGCACGCGGATCACATGGGTGGTGCAGCGGCCATCATCCGCGAGACACACGCCAAGAACATGGTGATGGATGGCGACGTAGACATGGTTGAAACTGGAGGAAAGACGGACTTCACCTCGCCTTCGTCGCCCCATGAGAGGTTGTACGCTCCTGCACGCGTGGACCGGGTTCTACGTGACGGAGACACGGTTAGCCTCGGGGGAGTAACTTTGACGGCCCATAAAACCGCTGGGCACACGCGCGGATGCACGACGTGGACGATGCGCTCTCATCTTCCAGGCGAGCCGGCAGGAACGGTGCGGAATATCGTCATTGTCGGAGGAACAGGCTTTTGGTCGGAGTATCGCTTCGTTGCCAGCCCCGGCCACCCGGTAAGCTATCCGGGCATCGCCGAAGATTTCGAACATACGTTTGCAGCGTTGCGTGAGCTGCCCTGCGATGTGTTTCTTGGAGCCCACGGGGGCTATTTCGATTTGCTTACCAAGCTGCAGCAGTATTCGCAGATGGGTCCACGCATTTTTGTCGACCCTGAAGGCTATAGACAGTTCGTCGCCGCTTCCGAGGAGCACTTTAAGACCGCATTGGTGAAACAGCGCGCCGACGCCGCCGAATGACCTCAGGAACCCTTGTTCCTCAGTTAATTGCGAAGACAGGATTTGAACCTGCGACCTGTACTCCCGAGGGCTCCGCGGCACTTGCTCCTGCGATCGGCGGCGGCGATATGTACTCAATCCCGTTGCAGTAACGTAGCAGTAAGCGCGTGGCCGTGACAAATTGGCTGCAGATCCGAGCATCCGTTCGGCTCCATGCGAACCAAGGACTTCCGGCGCGCGCGACACGCCGACATCATTCTACCGGGCAGGATCTATCGGGACGAGCAGCAGGCTCACGGCCATTTTCCGCGCTGTCGACCGCGTACGAAGGAACACGTCGACGGCCTGAGCTGACGATCGGCGCATCGGGAACGTCCGTGCGGCCAATCCGCGAATCGAATTTCGGCGTGGATGGTTCCGACGTGTCGTTGTGTACCGGCGCCGAGTGAGCGCCGTCGGAAGTCCGAGGTGCAGTCTCCGAGCGCGGTGAGTTCGTTCGCGGGAACAGAACATGCTCGACGGCGGCGGAATTGATGGCGACGTCTCCGTTGGCGGGAATCCAGGCCAAACCCAGCGGCGCGCCAGTGGATGGCTGCGTGTCATTGACATCGACGTGTTCGGGCATCGAAGTACACCCGCACAGAATAAGGCAGCTGGGCCACAGCAGATTGCGAATCATGGACGTTCTCCAGTCGCTTGCCGATTCGGATGGATTGTGAACCGGTCCGCAACGCACTCACTGCGATAACGCGAGCCCCGGAGGCCGGCCAGTGAACGACGTCGAACTCGGCATCGGTCCTAGTCTGTCTGCACCGAGTCAGACACGGTGCTGGCCACATGCCTTGGAAGAGACTGTTTATCCGAGAGAGGCGCGAAGAAGAAGCGCGCACAGCGGTCCAGCACGCGCTGCTCGAGCCGCGCGATCTTTTGCAGACGCATCGGGTTCGACCAAATGCGCTGCGGCTCGAAAGTGGCTATGACGCTGAGCAATTCGAGCGGTTGATCGGGGCTGTTCACATGCCTTTGGAGGGACTCGCATGGGCGACAACCCGGAAACCAATGTGGTAGATCGCTGGGGCTTCGCACACGAAGTCCCCAATCTCGGAATCCTGGGCGCATCCGTCATGGGCACGAGCGGCTCGAAGAATCCCACTCAGACCGCGCAGGCGCTTGCGTGGCGTACTGCTGATCATCTCGTGGCCAACTGGCGATCCATTGCAGAGTAATTGCGCTCGATGAGCCGTTCGCCGCCGGGGATCTGAGCGCCAATACTGCCGTCCGTATGATCGCAGTCGCACGTACGGCTGCGGCGCTGGCCTGCGAGCTGAGGAGCTGCATGCGCCCATGCCTTGGCGCATCGGCCGTCCAGTAGCGCCGATCGGACTGGACGCTGACAGACCGCCCAGCCGCCATGGCGGTCGACCCGCTGCGGCAAGGCCGCCGGATGAGAAATCCTGCATACTTCCCACCGCCCTTCTTGCGGACCGGCGGTTGAGCAACGTGGAAACCCGTCTCTATTTCATCGTTGGCGATCTCCTGGCGAACCTGTTCGCAGGCGCGCTCGTCGGCGCCGCCTGTGCTCTCATTTTCGGTCCCACGTGGAACATGGGGATCGCAATGCTGGCTGGCATGGGCCTCGGCATGCTGATCGCGCTGCCTGTCAGCTTCCTGTTCGGCGCGCTGTTCGGCGCGATGGAAGTGATGCTCCCCGTCATGCTGACGGGGATGTTCACGAGCATGGTGGTGGCGATGCGAGCAACCATGGAGCCGATCGCCTGGCTCGAGGCCGCGAAAACGGGGAGCTGGCTGGGCCTGATGAGCGTCGGCGCGTGCTATGCGGCCAACGCAATCCTGCGCAGGAGGAAGTCACCGTGGATCTGATCACGCGCGACAAGTGGAACCGTGCTGCGAAACATTTCGATTTGATGGCCGGCTTCGGTCCAGAAAAGCGCTGGGGGCCGTACAAGCAGGCGTTGTTCTCGAACATGGGCTCAGGCCGAATACTGTTTGCCGCGGTCGGCACGGGTTTGGACATCCAGTTCTTCCCACCCGGGCGCGCCATCGTGGCGATCGACATCAGCGATCGCATGCTCGAGCAGGCGCAACCACGCGCGCGCACGTATCCAGGCAAGCTCGAGCTGCGACAGGCAGATGTGCACGAACTGCCGTTCGCCGACGAGGAGTTTGATCAGGTCTTCACGTCCTGCACGTTCTGCTCGGTTCCTAAGCCAGTAGCTGGCTTACGCGCCCTGCACCGCATCCTGAAAAGCGGCGGCGAGCTGCACATGTTTGAGCATACCGGCAGCCGCTATTTCCCTTTCAATCTGATGATGCACGTCATGACGCTGTTCACTCGCAGGTTCGGGCCCGAGATGAATCGCCCGACCGTTGAGAACGTGATGGCCGCCGGCTTCAGGCTCACGGAGGTGCGTCACGTTTATCTCGACGTCGTAAAAACGATCTCGGCGCGAAAGGCGCCGGCGCCTGGGACTCGATGATATTGGAAGAGCTCGCGGACGCTGCCTACCAACCGTGGGATCTCGGTAGGCGGTAGGCGCCGCCATTGCGCGTTCATGCGTGCGCGGAGCGAAATCGCTTCCCAAGATGAATGAACACTTCCCGCCCTCAGCGAGGCGGCTCTTCGCGCGTCGGGGGCCATCACGTGTCGGCCGATGCCCACAACGGTTGTTGACACGACGCTTTGCGCAGTCCGGCGTTTGTAGTTCCTACCCCACGCGCTGGAAGTTCATACAACTTGGCCTCGCATTGCCCAGAGGCGCCGAGCTTCCTGCACCGATTCCCGTCCTTCAGCTGGCTGGCCGGCGTGCGGCGCGCTCGTCGCCAGCGCGCTCCGAGCAGCCACTCACGCGAACCGCCGGCACAACCTTTGCAGGCATCCGCTCACGCGCCGGAGGCATTCCGATGATCAGATTGCGCCGACTGATCTTCAACGCTGCGACGTTCGCCCCCGGCGTAATGCACCTGCCGGCCGTGAAGCGCGTACTGATGCGACGCGCCCTGGGCGCTCGAGGAACCGGGCAGGCGCGCTATTGCTACGCGGTCTGGTTGCGCCATCTGCGCCTTGCTGCGGCCCATGGGCTGGGCGCCGATCCCCGCTTCGTCGCCGAACTCGGGCCAGGCGAGTCCGTGGGCGCCGGCCTGGCGGCGTTGCTGTGCGGCGCAGAACGTTACTACGCGTTCGACGTGGTCGCCCACGCCAACGCTACGCGCAACCTCGCGGTGTTCGAAGAGCTGGTGCGGCTGTTCCAGCAACGCGCGCCCATTCCGGAGAATAACGAGTTCCCGCACCTCGGCCCGACGCTCGACGACTACGCCTTCCCGGAACACATCCTTACCGCCGACCGAATGGGGCGTGCGCTGCAGCCCGAGCGCATCGAACGTATCCGCGCGTCGCTGCACAACCGCGCTGCACGCGACTCGCTGATTCAATATCGAGCGCCGTGGACCACGCATGAAGCCGTGGAGCCGCAGACGCTCGATATGGTTTATTCCCAGGCGGCGCTGGAGCACGTGGATGGGCTGCTCGAGGTGTACACGGCGATGTTTCAGTGGCTGAAACCTGGCGGCTACATCTCCCATCAGATCGATTTCAACCGCCACGACGCCGCCAACGAATGGAATGGACATTGGACATACTCGGACCCGATGTGGGCGCTGGTGCGCGGCAAGGATGTCTGGCTGATCAATCGTGAGCCTTATTCGACGCACCAACGACTGATCAAGGACTGCGGCTTCGACATAGTGGCCGAGCAACTCGTGCGCAGAAGATGTGCGCTGCGACGTCGGCAGCTCGCCAGGAGGTTCCGTCATCTCAGCGACCAGGATCTGACAACCTCGGACGCTTTCATTCAGGCGGTCAAGCCAGGCGCTGCAGCGCCGACGCAAGCGGTTGCGCGGGATTAGCTTGCCAGAGGCGTCTGCGGCGCTTACACCGTGCTCCCGGACATGCGCCTTGCACGGCGCTACGGTTTCTGTCGCGGCTTTCTGCTGCGCTCCGCAGCGCCTGTCCGTTCCGCGCTCAGGTGTTCCTGGTAGTGCTCGAGCAGCGTAACGAACTGATCGAATGCGCCGTTCACGATGCGCTCATCGTTCACGATGCTCTCCAGGCAGAGCCCCCGGATGAAACAACCGATGACATAGGGAATCCAAAGGGCGGCCGGGGTGTTGCTGAACTCCGGGCAGAGATCGGAGTAATCGGTCGTCATCTGATTGAGCGTGGCCTTGATCCGCCGATCGAAGGCGCTGCGCAGCGCCTCGTCGGTTCTGATGGCCGTCATGAACTCGATGGTCACCGGGAACCAGCGCTCGTACTCCTCGCGGACGATCCACAAACGTTCGCGCAGCGTGCCGTCCCCGAGCGGCAGCGAGGTCAACTCATTGCGAAACCGCGTCAGCCGCTGCTCGTACAAATGCACCATGGCCGCCGCGAACAGCTCGTCCTTGCTTGGGAAGTGATGAAGCAGCGCACCGCGCGACATGCAGGCGAATCGCAGCACTTCGCTGATCGACGCGTTCGCAAAGCCGTGTGTTGCGAGCGCTCGCAGCGCTGCGTCGAGCAGCACCTTGCGGGTGGCGGAGGAGCGCTCTTCCTGCGAGCGGCGGGCGGATGGCGTGCGCTCAGCGCCGAGCGTGCGCCGATCCTGGTTCAGTTCTTCTGCCATGCGAGGTCGATCCTGCGGTTGGGCGAAGCCCGCGCGGGCCGCGGTCTGGTTGTTGCCGCCAGCATAACACCTCATGTACAGTCCGTACGTACGGTATGTATCTATGTATTGCTTGATGGACCGATTGGGGAGGCGGGCCATGAAGAAGCATTCCGGAGTTTCGTATACACATATCGCGGCGCTCGCCGCGCTGGGTCTGCCGCTTGCAGGACGGGCCGAGGCCCAACAAGCCGCCTCCAACGAGGCGAACGTCGCCGCCACGCAGACCATTGCAGAAGTGCTCGTTACTGCGACCAAGCGCGGCGAAGTCTCCGTGCAGGATGCATCAATCAGCATCACGGCTTTCGATGCTGCGAAACTGGAACGCCTGGATGTCCTGGACTTCGACGACGTGATCGTCCATGTGCCGGGCGCGAACTTTCTCGACAACGGCGGCCCGGGCCGCGGAACCGAAGTTGCATCCATCCGAGGCCTATCGCCGGTGGGAGACAACACGGCGAGCGTCGTAGCGCAGTATCTCGACGGCGCGCCGCGGTTCGGCGGCAGTTACCGCCTGTTCGACATCACCGAAGTGTCGGTTCTGCGCGGCCCGCAAGGCACGCTGTGGGGCGCGCAGGCGATCGGCGGGCTCATCAGTTTCCGCTCCGCCCGTCCCGATCCGACGCATTTCGACGCAGAGATCGAATTTGACTCCTATGCGACCGAGAAGGCCGATGACATGAGCTTTCGCATCGGCGGCCATGTCAACGTGCCGATCGCCTCGGACACTTTCGCGGTGCGGCTCGCCGGCCACACCATCGACGAAGCCGGCTACATCGATAATGCAACCGCCGGTGTGCACGACGTCAACAACGTGGACGAAAGCGCCTGGCGCATCTCCGCCTTGTGGCGCCCCACAGAGGACCTGACGGTCACCGCGCTCTACCACGGCGGCGATCTGCGCGCGGACGCACCATCCTTCTTCGATATCGCGCTGGCGGATCGACAGTCGAGCGCCGTGTTCGCCAAGATCCCCGCGCAGCAGCGCTACGATCTGTTCGTCCTCAACCTCGAGCTCGATCTCGGCTGGGGAAATCTGAGCTACAACGGCTCCCGCTTCGACGGCGAGAACGAGTACCTGGACTACGAGCGCAACGCCTTCGGCTTCATCCCGCTCGGCCGCACTGTGAACACGCTCGACCAGCGATCGTGGACGCACGAGCTGCGGCTGTCTTCAGGCCCGCATGGGGCGCTCGACTGGGTCGTCGGCGTGTATTACGACGATCTCGATGAGATCGACACGAGCATCCAGCGCGAGACGGCGCTCGCCGGCGATCCCACGAGCCCAACGTTCGGCTAAGGATTCGAGATCATGGTCCTGGGCGGGCCGCAGACGATGCAGGAGCTCGCCGTTTTCGGCGAAGTCGAGTACGCACTCACGGATCGGCTGTCGCTGCTGGCGGGCTTACGCTACTTCGACTGGTCGGTCGACAACGCGCAGGAGTTCACCTATTTCGGCCAGAACTTTCAGCAAGCGACCGGCGAGGTCGGCGGCGACGACGTCTTCAAGAAGGTCCAGCTGAACTATCGTCCGACGGATGACGTCCTCCTGTATCTGACTCGCTCGGAGGGGTTCCGTTTCGGCGGCTTCAACCCCTTCGTAGGACCGGCGCTCGACATCCCGGAACGCTTCATCCGGTTCGATCCTGACACGCTCACGAACTACGAGGCCGGATTCAAGACGTCCTGGAGCGATGGGCGTGTGCTGCTGAACGGCTCGGTCTACTTCATGGAGTGGGAAAAGATTCAGGCCGTCGTGCGCAACCAACCAGGCACGTTCGCCTTCACCGCCAACGGGCCGGATCTGGAGGCGCGGGGCGCCGAGCTCGAGCTGATCATGCAGGGTCTGTGGTTGCCGCAACTCTACGTGGCCGCCAGCTATGCTTACACGAAGAACGAGTTCACCAGCGACGCTTCGATCTTCGAGAACGTGCCGCAGCCGCCGCTGGTCCGCAAAGGCGACGAGTTGCGCCGCACCCCACGCAACACCTGGTCGCTGGACGTCGGCTATGACTTCACGATCGGCGGGCGCCTGCCAGCGTTCGTACGCGCCAACTACTGGCACAAGGACAGCACGAACACGAAGGGTTTCAACAGCGGCGACGGCGACATCGATGTACCGGCGCACGATGTAGTCAACGCCTCCGTGGGCGTGACGCTGGACGCCTGGCGGCTGAAACTCTACGTGGACAATCTCACGGACAAGACGCCGCTCCTGCAGATCTTCCCGAACGCGACCAATCCGGCCGAGCCGGCCGTGGCCTCGAGCATTCGCCCGCGCACGATCGGACTGCAGCTTTCGAGACGCTTCGGAACCTGAACGGCAGCTCGTGGAGCACCTCGTTGGCGCAATGAACGGGGGTTCGCAGGAGGCGGGCCCCGCGGGCGCGACGAGCGCAGATGCAGCGCCGCGGGCGCCGGCGGGTGCGCTCCTCGCCTACACGGCGCCGCTCGTGCCTGTGGCGCTGCTTCAGGCGCCGGCGCTGTCCGTGATGCCGGCTCTATACGCGAAGCATACAGCGATCGATGTCGCAGTCATCGGAGTGCTGCTCACGCTCACGCGCCTCGTCGACGTGGCGATCGATCCACTGATCGGATTTCTCTCCGACCGGACTCGCTCGCGACTGGGTGCGCGCAAACCCTGGATCGTGCTGGGCGGATTGGTCTCCGCCGTAGCGGTGTACTACTGGTTTCGGCCCGGTCCTGACGTTGACGCCGTGTACTTCCTGTGCGCTTCGATCGCCGCCTGCATAGGCTGGAGCATGATCGAGATTCCCCATGCCGCATGGATGTGCGAGCTGACCGCCGATTACGACCAACGCTCGCGGGTCGCCAGCTATCGCGTAGCTGCTCAGTACCTTGCGATCGTTCTATTCATGTCCGCGCCGCTCCTGCCCATCTTTTCAACGACCGAAATGACGCCCGAGGTGACCGGCTTCGTGTCGTGGGCGGTGATCGCCCTTATTCCGCTCACGGTGGCCTGCGCGCTGCTCGGAGCGCCGTCGGGCGAGCGCGCAAGTCGTACTGGGTATGTGAGTCTGCGTGAAGTCGTTCAAGCCGCCCTGTCGAATAGACCGCTGCGCGTGCTGCTCGGCGCTGCGCTCCTGAGCAACTTGTCGAGCGGCATGGTTGCCTCGCTGTATTTCTTCTTCATCGACGTGCATCTCGGCATTCTCGAGAAGTTCTCGCACGTCGCACTGACCGTCGGGGCCGTCAGCCTGGCCGCCTTGCCTGCCTGGCGCGCGGTGCTCGCGAAGGTCGATCGGCATCGCATTCTCGCGCTCGCGTCGACATCCACCGCGTTGACGCTGGCGGCCATGGCCTTCCTGAAACCCGGACCGCTCGCCTTCCCCTTGCTCATGCTCATATTCGCACTCTCGGCGGCCATGGCGTCGGGCTCGATGGTTGCGCAGACCGCCATCATGGCCGATATCATCGATTACGACGAGTGGAAGACGCGCATCGCCAAGGCGGCTAATTACTACGCGTTGCTCGCCCTTTGCACCGGACCCGGCGCCGCTTTCGCGGGCGGCATAGCGCTGGTAATCGTTGGCGCGTTCGGATTCGACCCGCGAGGAGACAACGATCCGCTCGCCATGGCTGGATTTTATGTGGCGTTCATCGGCATTCCGATCCTGCTGAATCTGACCGCCGCTGTACTCATTTGGCGCTTCCCGCTGACGCGGCGACGCCACGCCCTCATATGCAGGCGCCTCGCCCGCCGCGAGCGCGCTGTGTCGCGAACCGCAGCGCACTGATCAGACAGCGCGGCATGATCGATTGGGTTCAGGGTAGCGTGGCGGACGCGCAGCGCGAAGCGCAGGAGCGCAATGCGCCGCTGCTCTTCCTGTGGACCGCAAACTGGTGCCCGCCATGCAATGATCTGAGGCGACGTGTGCTCGAGGACGAGACGTTCCGGGCGGCTACAGGACAGGGCGTCGCCGTGAGACTCGAGGCAGACATGCCGCTCGCCCAGTTCTGGGCGGAGCGCCTGCGTGCTCACGGCTATCCTACATTGATCGTCTTCGATCCTTCGGGCAAAGAGCTTCTGCGCCTGCCGCCGAGCGGATTGCCGGTTCATCGCTACACCGAGCTCCTGACGACCGCTTTCCGTTCGCAACGGCCGCTATCTGAGCTGACCTCGGTCGCAAGCGCGTGGCGTCTGGACCTGAATGCAGATGATGTGCGCAGGCTCGCATTTCATTCATGGGGACAGGAACTCGTCCTGGGCGCCGGCCCGCAGCGAGTCGGCCTGATGCGCAGACTCCGCGCCGCCATCCCTGTCGAGTATGCGGACGAGAGTGTGCGGCTGGATTTCTGGTACGTACTATCTTGCGCGCGCTCAGGCGAAAACTCCGAGCAGGCGTTTGCTCTGCGGCAGTTCGCCCAATCGCTGGAGAGCGAGCATGCCAGCTTCGCCAATCAATACGAGTGTCTGGTGGACTGCCGCGCGGTGCTCGATTATCTCGCACGCGAGGACTGTGACCTGCACGTGCAGCTCGCGCGTCGCTGGCGCGGGAATGTGGAGCGACTGCTCGTCGCCGAGCGCCTGGGCACGACCGAGCGTCTCATCGCGCTCTTCGCAGCGGTGCAGCTTGCCTCCGTCTCAGGAACGGAACGTGACGCCTTACACGAGAGCGCCCGCGCCGCTGCGCTAGCCGCTGATCGTGAGCTGACCGATCCGTCCGATCGGCAATCTGCGCTCAATATGGCCGGATACCTGCTGTGGGAGATCGGGACGTACTCGGAAGCGGATGCGCTTTTCCGCAGCGCCATCGAGCGTTCTGCGGCCCCCGCCTACTTCATGCAGCCTTACGCCAGATTCTTGCGAGAGCGCGGCGATTTAGAAGGCGCTCTCACTTGGCTTGCCCGGGCGACGCACGAGTCCGCAGGTCCTGCGACGCGGCTCACCGTCTTCTCGAAATATCTGTCCGCGTTGATCGAGCTGCGAGGCCGACGAGCCTCCGTCATCGAACAGGAGACGACGATCCAGCTGGAAGCTCTGCGCGAAACCGAGGGAATGTTTTGCGGCCGATGCCACGATGCGCTCAAGCATATGGTCGCCATACTTGGCGCGTGGGGTGTTCAGCACGATCAGCACGCCACAGTGCGCCGCATCGCCGCGCTGTTGAAGTCTGTGTCTCTGTCCGACCCGATCGCCGTATCTCGAGAGGCCGGGGTCGCCGCGGCGGCGCGTCTGCTCGATTCAATCCACTGACAGGTCCGCTTCCCAGCCGCTGGGACGTCTATGTCGAAGGCTTTCCGCCATGTTCGATTCGGGAGGCACGCTCAACGTGATGGTCGCGCCTGCACGCGCGCATTCCGGACAGCGAGAATCCGTCAGCGCGAGCACGGCCTCCATTTCCACGGCCTCCGGGTCGACCAGAAAGTCCCGCTGGTGATGATTGCAGGTCCAAGTGACCACGCATTGCAACATGGCGCGAGCCTCCGAGCACGTGCCCCCCCAGTGTGTACGTCGGAACGCACACACATGCAAGTGTGGTTTTCATTAGGGCCTGACGAACGAATGGCCGAGCGCATGACTGCGCAGAATCAGCCGACTTCGTCGGATGACGACGAGGCGATCCGAATACGCCCTCTGACGTTCCGAATCCGGCCTATAAGACTCGCCGATAGGGCAAGTAACGCGGCGTCCACATCTTGTCGTTGATACGACGGAGCAGCTCCTCATCGGTCATGGCCGGCGCGAAACCCGTTCTTTCGGCCTCGCGAGCCACGGCGAACGCGACATGTCGCGACGCCTCCCGCACCTTCTCCACAGTCGGCAGCAAGGGGGCCGAGGGGTCGGCGAGCGCGGGCGAAAGCTCACTCAGCGCTTGAGCCGCCGCGACGAACATTGCATCCGTAATTCGCGACGCGCCGGATGCGAGCACGCCCAGGCCCAAGCCCGGGAAGATGAAGGCGTTATTGCATTGAGGAATTGGGATGCTCCGGCCCGCGTACTGAACGGGTGCGAACGGACTGCCCGTCGCAATCAAGGCGCGGCCGTCGGTCCAGTGAACGAGGTCCTCCGGAAGCGCTTCGCAACACGAAGTCGGGTTCGACAATGGGAAGATGACCGGGCGTGCGACATGGCGCGCCATCTCACGGACGACTTGCTCATCGAAGGCGCCTGGCTGTGCCGCGGCGCCGATCAGCACAGTCGGCCGCACCTGGCGGACAACCTCGAGCAACGACGGGATCGTCGAGCTCGAGCCGCTGAATTGTGCTTGCGGCTGTGCATAGGCGCGTTTGCTGGCGTCCAGATCCGCTCGCCCGTCGTGCACGAGTCCTTGGCTGTCGATCAACCAGATTCGCGCTCTCGCAGCGCCGGGCGAGAGACCTTTCTCGGTCATCGCAATAACGAGCTGACTCGCAATTCCTACCGCGGCCGAACCGGCGCCCAGCAAGACGATGCGCTGCTCGGCAATGCTGGTCCCCGTCGCCGCCGACGCCGCCATCACTGCAGCCAACGTGACTGCGCCCGTACCCTGGATATCGTCATTGAACGTGCATAGGCGATCTCGATAACGCTCCAGCAAGCGCCCTGCGTTGTTCTTCGCGAAATCCTCCCACTGCAACACCGCGCGAGGGAATCGCTTCGCGACGGCGGCGACAAACGCCTCCACGAACGCGTCGTAGCGATCACCTCGAATGCGTTCGTGACGGCGGCCCAGATACAGTGGGTCGTCGAGCAACTCGCGATTGTTCGTTCCCACATCGAGCACGATCGGCAAGGTTGTTGCGGGATGAATCCCGGCGCAAACGGTGTACAGAGCGAGTTTGCCGATCGGTATGCCCATCCCCCCAATGCCCAGATCGCCGAGCCCGAGGATGCGCTCACCGTCAGTCACGCAGATGACCTCGATATTGTGGCGCACCGCCTTCAGCAGCTCATCGAGCATGTCCTGCTGGTCGATCGCGATATAGAGCCCGCGCGGGCGATGATAGATGCGGCTGTATGCCTGGCATGCGACGCCCACGACCGGCGTATAGATGATCGGCAGCATCTCCGTGAGATGCTCGCTCAAGAGGTGATAGAACAAGGTCTCATTGCGATCCTGGAGCGCAGTAAGGAATTGATAGCGCTCGAGATCGGTCGTCCTGCTCTTGTAGTTGGTGTAGTTGCGCACGAGCTGATCCTGCTCGCTCGATACGGCGGGCGGCAATAGGCCGGTCAGGCCGAACATGCGGCGCTCCTGCTCGGTGAACGCCGTACCTTTGTTCAGCATCGGATCTTCGAGCAGTGAACGGCCGCTCAACGCGGTTTCCAGATAAAGTTCGGTTCCGGCAGCGTCGCGTCGAATCCTGTACGGCATGTCGCTCAAATGTCGATCCTCAAGTTGTGCCAACGCCCTATCTCACGTCCAAGTCTGCAGCTTCGCCCAGTGTGCGATCAGTTCCGGCGACAGCTCAGAGGGCCAATGGGGCTCGCCAACTCGTTACGAGGCGACGCGCCCTCCTGGCGGGACTGACGGAAACAACCGGCAGTTCTGGCAGGCGGATAGGCGCCGCTCAAATACGTGCGTCTGCTGCGAAGTGAGGTGAGCGCGCCGCTCATCACACCCCAAGGAACAAGAAGTCGAGCGCGGCGACGATATCATGCCGGTGGGACGCGATGTCGTCGCGGGACTCGCGCAGATCGGCGGCGGCGATCGCCGTCATGCTGGGGACAACCAGCACGTGCTCCACGCCCAGCACTTTCACATGCGGCGTCAACCGGCCCGCAGTGCCGCTGAGATCGGCGCGTCGAGCAAGAGGAGCGACAATCCGATCGGAGCCGGTTTCCGCCACATCGGACTGCAAGATGGCCACATAGGGATACGCCTGCCGAGCCCGTGCTATGGGGTTCTCGAAAACTTCAAACTGGCGACTCATGCCGCTCATTCTTCAGGAGCCTGGTAGTGGTCCCGCACCATTTCCGCGAAGGAGCCATACCGGGCTTCATAGGCCTTGCAAGCTTCCAGATCCTGACGAATCTCTTTCTTCAGCACGTCCGCCCGACGCCTCGCGACCTCAGCGATCAGCGCCTGCTCCGCCACCTGTGAGGTGTTGACGCCCAACTTGCGAGCCTGAGCGTAAAGGTCGGAATTGATCGTGACGCTAACCGTCTGCTTCGGCGCGTGGGTGTCGAACTGCACAAATCGCATGGCCAGTACCCGTGGTAGGCGCCCATATTTTATACACGTGTCATTAACACCGAGCAATTCTTCTACCCTACCATCCCCCTCTCCCCCCTCCCCAGCGCCCGAGGCGAAGAGACACGCGCTCCCACTGCGTACTGGGGCCTCCCGGGCGCGAAGTCGAGCAAGCGGCCCCGTGCGAAGCCGCTCGAAAATTAGTAGCCTGCACTTATATCCGCTAGCTACTAGAAATATAGCCGCACCTTCGAGTCCGGCTGCCTGACGCATCAATGAGGCCGATCGTCTCGATACCGGCGGGTCTCGCCAAGTTCTCCGTTCCCGATGCAGTTCGAGCTGCGCCGCGCGCTCGCCTGTTCGAGCGGCTCGATGAAGCGCGGCGCGGACGGGTCGTGTGGATTACCGCACCGCCGGGTGCGGGCAAGACCACGTTGGTCGCAAGCTACCTGAAGGCGCGCAAGCTGCGAGCGATCTGGTACCAGCTGGACGCGGCGGACACCGACGTCGCGTCCTTTTTCCTCTACCTCGGTCTCGCGGCCAAGCAACACGCGCCGCGCGCCGCCGATAAGCTGCCTGCACTTACCGCGGAATATCTCGCCGGGCTGCCCGCGTTTTCCCGGAACTACTTCCGCCGCTTCTACGCGATCGTGCAGCGCACGCCGATCGTGTTCGACGACTACCACGAGCTCGGCGCCGATTCACCGGTGCATGCCGCGATCCGCGAGGGGCTCGCGGAAGTGCCGGCGGGACAGTGCGTCATCGTTATCAGCCGCGCAGCGCCGCCGCCGACGCTTGCACGCCTGTGCACGCTCGAGGACTTCACGCTGCTGACGTGGAACGAGCTGCGCTTCAAGCCCGAAGAGTGCGCCGCCATGGTCCGCATGCGTCTTCCGCCGGAGCGGTTCGCCGAGCTGTCGCTCCCTGAGCTCTACAGGCGCGCGCAAGGATGGGTGGCCGGCGCAATCCTGCTTCTCGAGCAAAGCGGCGCGGCCCCAGCGCCGGCGCCCGTGGTCGGCGATCCCCTGGTCTTCGATTACTTCGCGGGCGAAATATTCGACCGCACCGACGGGCGCATGCAGGCGTTCCTGGTGCGCACGGCGCTACTGCCGCACTTCACCGCTGAACTGGCGCGCGCAGTCACCGGCATGGAGGACGCCGAGCATCTGCTCGCGGATGTAGACCGCCAAAACTATTTCCTTATGAAGCGTTCGGGCGGCGATGCACATTACGTGTACGAATACTCCCCGCTGTTTCGTAACTTTCTGCTCGATCGGGGCCGGCGCATGCTCGGGGCGGCCGAACTCGCACAGCTGAAGCGCCATGCGGCCCAGCAGCTTGCGGACCACGGCGAAATCGAGGCGTGCGCGGCGCTGCTGGTCGAAATCGAGGACTGGCAGTCCCTCGTCTCGATGCTCGCGCAGCACGCGCCCCGGCTGCTGCGCGAGGGGCGCTATCAGACTCTGAGCGAGTGGTTGCGCGCCGTGCCGGAGCCGTGGCGCGACGGAAATCCTTGGCTCGCCTACTTCCTCGGCGTCTGCCGCCTGCCGTTCGACTTTGGCGAGGCGCGCGGGCTTTTCGAGCGCGCCTACGAAGGCTTCGCACGCGAAGGCGCGGTCGAAGGCGAATACCTCGCGTGGGCGGGAATTGCCGATACCTTTCTGTACGCCTGGAGCGACTTCAAGCCGGCCGACCGCTGGATAGAAGCGTTCGATCACCTGCGTCGCCGTCATCCGGATTTTCCGTCGCGCGATCTCGAGACGCGCGTGATCGCCGGAACCTTTGGGCTGCTCAGCTTCCGCAAGCCGCAGCACCCCGACCTGCCGTCTTTGGCGGCGCGTCTCGAGGCGCTGCTGCTCGAGGACATCGATCCGGTGTTGCGCATGACAGCCGCCAATCACCTGATGCTGTATCACAATTGGTGGACTGGGCGGCTCGACAAGGTCACCGAGTTGGTGGCGCGACTCAAGCCGTTCGCCGACACGCGCGAGATCGCGCCGTTCGTTCGCATCGTCTGGGAAGGGATTCTCACCATCTCTTACTGGATGACCGCGGAGAACGAGGCAGCCGCCGCGGCTGCGCAGCGCGGGCTCGCGCTCGCCGAAACAAGCGGCGTGCAGCTGTGGAACTCCATGCTGCTCAGCCAAGCCTCGGTGGCCGCGGCCACATCCGGCAACTGGGAACAGGCGCGCGCCTTGCTCGCGCGCATGCGCGAGCAAGTCGTCCCCGGGCGGTGGCTGGAGGGGCTCCTGCTGCATTACTTCTCTTTCATGGAGGCCGCCCAGCGCGAGGACGCGCAGGAGATGCTCGAGCACGCGACCGCCGCCCTGCGCAGCTGCGAGCAGGCCGGCGTCGTATGGGGCGAAGGCTACACGCGCACGATCCTGGCGCGCGCGCGTTACGCCGCTGGCGACCGCGACGGGGCGCGCGCAGAGCTTGCGACAGCGCGATCCATTGCGAGCGAGCTACGCTGCAGCAATCAGCACTACAGCCTCTACGAGGCGGAGGCGGAATTCGCGTACGCGGAGGCCGATGAACCGGCGTTGCTCGAAAGCCTGCGCAGGTTGTTCGCCGTCATGCGTGAGCAGGGATTCGTGAACTCGGCTTGGTGGCGCGACGCGACCATGGCCCGCTGGTGTCGTATCGCGCTCGAACACGGCATCGAAACGACCGTGGTGCGCCGTCTGATACACCTGCGCCGGCTGCTCCCGGACGGCCCGGCGGTACACCTCGAGCGCTGGCCCTGGCCGATCAAGATCTACACCCTCGGCGTGTTTCGGATCGAGATCGACGACAAGCCGCTGCACTTCATCGGCAAGGTCCAGAAGCGTCCGCTCGAGTTGCTCAAGGCGCTCATCGCATTCGGCGGGCGGGTGGTCAACGAATCGCAGCTCGCCGAGGCGCTATGGCCGCACGCCGACGGCGACGCGGCGCACAACGCCTTCGTGACGACGCTGCAGCGGCTGCGGAAGCTGCTCAGCCACAAGGAAGCGTTGATCTACCAGGAAGGACGACTGAGCCTCAACGATCGCATGTGCTGGCTCGACGCCTGGGCGCTCGAAACCGTCAACGCGGGCGCGGACCCCGCCGGATTGCAGTCCGGCATCGCACTGTACCGCGGCGCGTTCCTTGCGCAGGATCTGGACGCCTCCTGGACGATTCCCGCGCGGGAGCGGCTGCGCCAGCGCTTCGTACGTCACGCCTGCGATCTCGTCCGCGCCCGCATGGCGCAAGCTCAGTGGGACGAGGCTCTGCGTTGTTGCGAACAGGCGCTCGAGCACGCGGATACCGCCGAGGAGCTTTACCAGCAGCTCATGACCTGCCATGCCCGGCTCGGCCGGTCCGCCGACGTGCTCGCAACCTACCGGCGTTGCCGAGATGTCCTCGCGGCCAGGCTTGGGACCGGACCCTCGACCCGCACCGAAGCCCTGTTGCGCGAGCCGCGGGCCTGAGCGCCCGTCCCCACCATCCGTTATCAATCTGTTAGCAACCGGCCGTTAAGTTGCGCGCCCCGTGGATGGGGACCGGCAGGAGCCGTTCCCCGTCGACGCGATCTGAGCCGTGCACACTTGACTACCGGAGCAACCGACATGAGAACGACCATTCTTGCAGTCGCCCTGACGGCCGCCGCCTTGGGCCTCGCGCAACACGCCGCCGCGGAAACGCCGGCCGAAGATCCTATTGTCGCCAGCTTTGAGCGTGCGTTCGGGGTGCAGCTGCGCCAGCAAGACGCCTCGATCGCTCCGGCGCCAGCCAGCGACGTCCTCACCGACAGCTTCGAGCGCACGCTCGGCATCACCGTTGACGGGGTGATCCAGCCGCCCGCCAAGGCCGAGATCCGCCAGTCGCCGCCCGCTAGAACGTAGCCTTGCGCGGTCTTGCCCGAGCCATGCTCGGGTGAGGCCGCGCGGCGACCCTGCTCGTCGCCTTGCTGCGACCCAGGTGGGCGATCGCCATTGCGGCCAGGGAAAAAAACGTGCACGGCGCCCGCAGCAACGCCGTGCGTGATGAGCGCTTTCGATCTGGGTTCAACTCCCCGGCCGCGCCGGCTGCCTGCGAGCGATCGCTCGCCATGCGATGACGCCGGCGATCAGGTAGGCGAAGGCGACGCCCAACCCGAATTCACCGCTCACGAACGCTGTGAGACCGCTCGCGTCCTTCGTCGCGGGATTCAGAATCGCCTGAATGGTGATGTTGTGCGCGCCGTGCATCAGTGCGGCCGGCCAGAAGCTGCCGGAAGCCAGCCTGGTCCACGCCAGAACCATTGACCAACCAACCAACATGATCGTGAAGCTGACCAGGCTGAACCAGATCGGTGTGCTGCTGCTGGCGTACCCGCCGTACAGGATGCCCGGATAGTGCCAGACCGCCCAAATAGCGCCGGTGACCAACGCCGCCGCCGGCCACGACATCCTCCGGCCCAGTTCCGGCAGCAGCAGGCCGCGCCAGCCGATCTCCTCGCCCATCGCAGCAACCGTGTCGACCATGAGTCCGATCGAGGCGAGGACGAGAACAGAAGGGGCCGCCGCCAGGCGCCACCCGAGATTCTCCTCGACCAGCTTCGACCAAGCCGCAGTGTTCAGGTCCGCTAGACCGCCAAGCCACAGCACGGCGTAAATCGGTGTGACGATCACCGCGGGCAAGATGATCGCTGCGCCGATGATACGAGCTGGTCCGAGGCGCCATCCAATGTCGGCTAGCGGGCGCCTGGCGAGCATCAGCGCCGCGATGGCGGCGAGGCCGGGAACCCACATGATGGCGAACACCAGACCCATCGCATGGCTGACGCCGCCGGCTTGAACCACCATGTAGTTGAGAATGGCGCTGCCGACCAGCACCAGGATCAGAAAGATTTCCAGCGTCCGGGACGAACCCATCCCTGTACGCGCTTCGGCAGTCACGACGTGTTCCGACACACCGACCTCCCCCCGAAGGGACTCAGAGCATTTTCAGTATTCTTACGGCGCGTGAATGACGCGCTGGCCCTGGCGGCCTCAGAACGTTCCGTGCTTTGGCGGCGATTCGAACGCGGTCCAGGCGTCGCGCCGCGTGCAAGCGCATGAACACGGTCGACGTGCGGCTCGGAACGGTGGATCGGCGGCGATTCTATCGGCGCGACGACCGGCGGTCACCCTCCCGCCAAGATTTTGCACAGTATTGACACAACCTCGGATGCGTCCGAGATCCTTCTCGAAGGCGCGACAAAGTCCTGCGAACCCCCGCATCTTCGGCTGCATTCGACAGGCGCTCGTACAGGACCGCGTTTTTGGATCTCGACGCGCGCCGCCGACTCTTCAAGGGTTCTCTATTCCCACTCGATCGTCGCGGGGGGCTTCCCGGAGATGTCGTACGTGACGCGTGAGATCCCGTCGACCTCATTGAGTATCCGGCGCGCCACGACGTCCAGGAACTCATACGGCAGACGCGACCAGCGCGCCGTCATGAAGTCGACCGTCTCGACGGCGCGCAGCGCGATGACATAGTCGTAGCGCCTGCCGTCGCCCATGACTGCGACCGAGCGCACGGGCAGGAAGACTGCGAACGCTTGGCTGGTGCGATCGTACAGATCGTGCTTGCGCAGTTCGTCGATGTAGATGGCGTCCGCCAGGCGCAGCAGATCCGCGTATTGCTTGGTCACTTCACCCAGGATGCGTACGCCCAGCCCCGGCCCGGGGAACGGATGGCGGTACACCATCTCGCGCGGCAGGCCCAGCTCGACGCCGATCTTGCGCACCTCGTCCTTGAACAGCTCGCGCAGCGGCTCGAGCAGCTTCAGGTTCATCTTCTCCGGCAGGCCGCCCACGTTGTGGTGGCTCTTGATCACATGCGCCTTGCCGGTGCGCGCGCCGGCCGACTCGATCACGTCCGGATAGATCGTGCCCTGCGCGAGCCAGCGCACTCCGCTGAGCCGGGCGGATTCCTCCTCGAACACTTCGACGAACAAGCGGCCGATGATCTTGCGCTTGCGCTCCGGATCCGTTTCGCCTTTCAGCGCCGCAAGGAAGCGCTCTTCGGCGTTCACACGGATCACGCGCACGCCCATGTGCTTCGCGAACGTCTCCATGACCTGATCGCCCTCGCCCTGGCGCAGCAGACCATGGTCGACGAAGACGCACGTGAGTTGCGCGCCGATGGCCTGATGCAGCAGGGCGCCCACGACCGAGGAGTCGACGCCGCCGGACAGCCCGAGCAGCACATGATCCGCGCCGACCTGCTCGCGAATGCGCGCGATGGCGTCGGCGATGATGTTCTGCGGCTCCCAGCGCGGCTCGCAGCCGCAGATCTCGCGCACGAAACGCTCGAGAATCCTCTCTCCCTGCAGCGTATGGGTCACCTCGGGATGGAACTGCACGCCGTAATAGCCGCGCGACTCATCCGCCATCGCGGCGAGCGGCACAGCGCTCGTGAAGCCGACCACCACGAATCCCGGAGGCAACTCGTCCACGCGATCGCCATGGCTCATCCAGACGTCGAACAACGCCCTGCCCTGTGCGTCAACATGGTCGCGCAGTCCATCGAACAGCCGGCAAGGCGCAGACTGCGTGACCTGTGCGTAGCCGAACTCGCGCTGTGCGCCGCTGGTGACGCGTCCGCCGAGTTGCTGCGCCATCGTCTGCATGCCGTAGCAAATGCCGAGGACCGGGACCCCCAGCTCGAACACCGCCTGCGGCGCCCTTGGCGCCGTCGCGCCGGTCGCCGATTCCGGTCCGCCCGAGAGAACGACGCCGCGCGCGCCGAACGCCCGCACTTCTTCATCGCCCACATCCCAGGGGAGGATCTCACAGTACACGCCCGCTTCACGGATCCGCCGCGCGATGAGCTGCGTGTACTGCGCGCCGAAATCGAGGATCAGGATTCGATGGGCGTGAATATCCGGCGGATGGAGCGTCGCGGCAGACGAAGAGGAAGACGCAGCGTGATTGGAGCGCACTCGGTCAACCCACCCGATAATTCGGAGCTTCCTTGGTGATCGTCACGTCGTGGACATGGCTTTCGCGCACGCCCGCGTTGGTGATGCGAACGAAGGAAGGCCGCGTACGCATCTCCTCTATGGTCCGGCTGCCGGTATAACCCATCGCGGCGCGCAAGCCGCCGGCGAGCTGGTGCAGGATGGCGACCATCGAGCCCTTGTACGGCACCCGCCCTTCGACGCCCTCCGGGACCAGCTTCTCGAGCTCCGCCGTGGCGTCCTGAAAATAGCGATCCTTCGAGCCGTGCGTCTGCGACATGGCGCCCAGCGAGCCCATCCCGCGATACGACTTGTAAGACGCGCCCTGGTAAAGCTCGACCTCGCCCGGCGACTCTTCGGTGCCGGCGAACAATCCACCGATCATTACGCAGTGCGCCCCGGCGACGATGGCCTTGGCGACGTCGCCCGAGAAGCGGATGCCGCCGTCTGCGATCAGCGGCGCGCCCGTGCCTTTGAGGGCGGCTGCAACGTTCGCCACGGCGGTGATCTGCGGGACGCCCACGCCGGCGACCACACGCGTGGTGCAAATGGAGCCCGGACCGATGCCGACTTTCACGCCGTCGGCGCCCGCCTCGACGAGCGCGCGCGCCGCTTCGGCGGTGACCACGTTGCCGCCGATCACCTGCTGCTCGGGCCACTTGCGTTTGATCTCACGCATCATGCGCAGCACGTTGCTCGAATGACCGTGCGCGGTGTCGACGACGATCACATCGACGCGCGCCTCGCGCAGCGCCGCGACGCGCTCCATCGTGTCCGCGCCCGTCCCGACCGCCGCGCCAACTCGCAGAGCGCCGCGATCGTCTTTGCAGGCGCGTGGAAACTCGGTCGCCTTCTGGAAATCCTTGACCGTGATCATGCCCTTCAGGTTGAACTCCTGATCGACCACGAGCACCTTCTCGATGCGATGCTTGTGCAGCAACGCCAATACTTCGTCCTTGGGTGCGTTCTCGCGCACGGTGACCAGGCGCTCCTGCGGGGTCATGACCGCGGAGACCGGCGCATCGAGCTTGGTTTCGAAGCGCAGGTCGCGGTGTGTGACGATGCCCACGGCTCGCGAGCCGACCACAACCGGCACACCGGAGATGTTCTTCGAGCGCGTCAGCTCCAGCACTTCACGGATGCTGGTGTCAGGCGTGGTGGTGATGGGATCGTGGATGACGCCGCTCTCGAACTTCTTGACCCGGCCGACTTCGCGCGCCTGGTTCTCGATGCTCATGTTCTTGTGGATTATCCCGAGGCCTCCTTCCTGCGCCATGGTGATGGCGAGGCGCGCCTCGGTGACCGTATCCATGGCGGCGGAAACGATCGGCAGGTTCAAGCGGATGGATCGGGTCAGCTGGCTGCTCAGGTCGGCGTCGCGCGGCAGGAAATCGGAGTACGCCGGGACCAGGAGCACGTCGTCGAAGGTGAGTGCTTCCTCGAGTATGCGCATGGGAGGGAGGCCCGCGGGGATCGATGAAAGCGCGCCATTCTACGCGGCGTGGCGCGCTCAAGCTACAGGCGCGCCGCTCAGTCTCCCGCACTGCGCGCCGGGGCGGGCCTGTCGCCGTGGCCTGCCACGCGCTAGCCTAGGCGACAAACCGGCAACCGAACCGCCTCGACCATCCCGAGATTGCAGTGCTCGACGCCCGCAAGACCATCCCAACCAGGAACCTTCGCCAGAAGCATCAGGCCCGGCTCATCAGGGCCAAGGCGACAGACCGAAGCCGAACGCCTCGACTACCCCGAGATTGCAGTTCGACGCCCGCAAGACCATCCCCACCCAGATTTGGCTGGTCAGGGACCGTCGACATGCCCGCCGACTTGGAGCTTGACCTCACGCCCCCGACGCGCGACGTGTACACCCCCTCGCGACTCAACCGCGAGGCGCGCACGCTGCTCGAGCGCGGCTTGCCGGCGCTGTGGATCGAGGGTGAGATCTCGAACCTGTCGCAACCCTCTTCCGGGCATTGGTACTTCTCCCTGAAGGACGCCAATGCGCAATTGCGCTGCGCCATGTTCCGCCAGCGCAACGTGCTGACGCGCTTCGATCCGCGTGACGGCATGCACGTGCTAATGCGCGGACGCGTCAGCCTCTACGAGCAGCGCGGCGACTTTCAGTTCATTGCGGAGCACATCGAAGAAGCAGGCGAAGGCGAGTTGCGCCGGCGTTTCGAGTTGCTCAAGGCCAAGCTTGCCGCCGAGGGCCTGTTCGCGGCGGAGCGCAAACGCCCGCTGCCGCGGCTGCCGCGACGCATAGGAGTGGTCAGTTCGCCGACCGGCGCGGCGGTGTGCGACGTGCTGAACATCCTGCGGCGACGCTTCCGTGCGATTCCCGTGCTGGTTTATCCGACGCCGGTCCAGGGCGCCGGCGCAGCCGCCCGGATTGCGGCGGCGATACGCCTGGCGAACGCCCGGGCGGAATGCGACGTGCTCATTCTCGCCCGCGGCGGCGGCTCGCTCGAAGATCTGTGGGCGTTCAACGAAGAGATCGTCGCTCGCGCCATATACCAGTCGAACATCCCTGTGATCTCAGGGGTGGGGCACGAAGTGGATTTCACGATCGCGGACCTTGTCGCGGACGTGCGCGCCCCCGCCCCTTCGGGCGCAGCGGAGCTGGTCGCGCCGGACTGCAACGAATGGCTGCGCAGCGCCTCGTTGCTGTCGAGGCGCCTGAAGATCGCGTTCGATCGTGCGCTGGCGCGCCGCCTCGAACGGGCCGAGTGGTTGCGGCGGCGGCTCGGACAGCTCCACCCTGGCGTCGAGCTGCGCCAACGTGCGCAGCGCCTGGACGAATACGAGCAGCGTCTGACGCGCAGCATGCGTCATGGCGTCGCCGAGCGCCGCGCCGAGTTGGCGCACCTCGCCGCACAACTGCGACAGCACTCGCCGGCGCTCCGCGTATCTGCGGCGCGCGCGCGCCTTGACGTCGCGGGCGCTCGCATGACCTCAAGGATCGGCCGCAGACTGGATCTGCTGCGCGGCCGGCTGGCGGCCGCGGCCGCAAAGCTCGATGTGGTGAGTCCGCTGGCGACCCTGCAACGCGGCTACGCTATCGTCACCAATGAATTCGGCGCCGTGGTCACCGACGCTGCGACTTTGAACCCCGGCGACGCCATCCAGGCGCGCCTGTCGCGCGGCTCGGTGCACGCACGCGTGTGCGAGGCCGACGGCGGCCCGGAACGCCCGAAGGATGATCGAACGTGACAGCCGCCTCATTCATGAGAGCCCTTTTTTTCGGAAGCGGATCGATGCTGCTCTTATGGGCCGCATCCGCCGCCCATGCGATCGAGCTTCCGCAGGAGCGACGCGTTCCGGGCGGCGTCGCCCTGCTCGAAATCCCGGCACAGGTCTTTCCGACTCACGACTCCACGACTCATGACCCCTTGAACGGCCATGCGCCCACGGCGACTTACGACGGCCGACGCACGGCGGTGGTTTGGGACGGAGAGAAGTGGATCGCCGTGATCGGCATCCCGCTCTCGGCGCCCGTCGGCCCGCACAAGGTCCGGGTCGAAATGGGCGGCGCCGCGCGTGAGCTCGAATTCAATGTCGGCGAGAAGCGCTACCGGACCCAACACCTGACGATCAAGAACCAGCGGCAGGTGACTCCCAACGCCGAGGATCTCGAACGCATCCGCGGCGAGCAGGCGCGCTCGAATGCGGCGCTGTCTCGCTTCACCGCCGTGGGTGCGCCCGTGTTTCGCCTCGCGCCCCCAGTCCAAGGCCTACGCTCGGACTCGTACGGCTCACAGCGCTACTTCAACGGACAGCCGCGCAACCCACATTCAGGCATGGACATCGCCGCCGCCCAAGGAACGCCGATCCGCTCGCCCGCACGCGGCGTGGTGGTCGAAACGGGCGATTTCTTCTTCAACGGCAAGACATGCTACATCGACCATGGACATGGTCTGGTCACGATGTACTGTCACCTCGAGCGCATCGACGTGCAGCCTGGCGAACGACTGGA
>Ga0079224_100001371_pt1 | contig 27800 bp, 24 predicted proteins | sample Stecom2015_FD_80414 | JGI IMG/M metagenome (GOLD analysis project Ga0079224, IMG submission 80414) | Agricultural soil microbial communities from Utah to study Nitrogen management - Steer compost 2015 | ecosystem: Environmental > Terrestrial > Soil > Agricultural land | place: USA: Utah... | reverse complement strand
GTGACCCCGGAGAGGCTCGAACTCTCGACCCACTGATTAAGAGTCAGTTGCTCTACCAACTGAGCTACGGAGTCATTTAAACGTGGCCCCCGTTGTCGGAAACCGGTGCAAATATAAAAATATTAAATTGATTTCACGTACCTCATGGGATAATTTACGTGGACGTGTCCCCGCGAAATTTTGCGGAGTCTGCCTTCCAGTCGAGCCCGCGTGAGTGGGGAGAGGTGATCGAGGTACAAGATTCCCTGGGTGTGGTCGTATTCATGCTGTATCATCCGGGCTGTTAACCCGCTGAATTTCCGGCGGTGTTTTTTAAATTGGCGGTCCAGGTACTCTATTTCGATGTTCCAGGGTCTTTTGACCATTGCTGAAAGTCCGGGGATACTCAAACATCCCTCTACATCTTCCCACATTTCGTCCGATCGCTGAACAATCCGGGCGTTAATAAAGGTCTCCTCAATCCCACTGTCTTCGGGCGGGAAATTCGCTAAACGATCTTCGGGTGCGAGGTTTTCAAAAGTGGTTTTGCTGTCCACGATAAACAGCGCGAAAGGTTTGCCGAGCTGTGACGCAGCTAACCCGCACCCACTTGCTCCATGCATGGTTTTCCACATGGTATCAATCAGCGGATCAAGATCCGGCAGCGTAGTATCAATGCGTTCACATTTTTGTCGTAATACAGGATGCCCGTAGGATAATATGGGGAGTGTCATGTTCCATGCTTTTGCTACAAAGGTCGGTACAAAAGCATTGCGCGTCAATGAACCTATGTTAACAAATCTCGCGGCGTATCCGGCTCAGTGCCTGCGGGGTAATGCCGATGTACGAAGCGACATATTTCTGCGGAATGCGTCTGATTATTTCCGGTCTTTCTGAAAAGAGGGAGAGATAGCGCTCTTTGGCGGTGAGGTTGAGCAGCGCGAGCTCTCTTTTACTTTTTGCAACGTATAACGTTTCGGAGAGCTTGCGCCCCACGGCGTTTCCGATTTTGGTATGCTGGTACATTTGCTGGAGGTTGTCATATGAAATCCGCCAGGCGGTTACATCGGTAAGGGCTCCCAGCTGATACCCGCATGGAGTTCGTAACACCATGGAATCGTATGCTCCGGCAAAGGTTTTCTCGAATCCGAAGTCGAATGTCTTTTCTATGGTATCCTGACATATAAAATAGCGCACTATGCCAGTTTCAATAAAATAAAGAAACTGTTCGATACTTCCCTGTGCGGTGAGGATATCGCCTTTTGCGAAGCTTACCCATTCGAACAATCGGACAATGTATTGCCAATCAGATTCATCTACCGGGGTGATACCTTCGTAATATGCTTTGATATGTCCCATTCCTTATCGGAGCGTTTGCTGACAAAGATACGTTTTTTATTCGCGACGAATGATGTGGACGATCGTTGTTGCAATCTGCTCGATGGTTCTGCGCACGATGGCTTCCGGAGTACCCGTAGAACGTATCCGCATCTGGTGCACTTCTCCATTGCAGACCACTGTGTAGAACATGGTACCTACAGGCTTTTCAGGCGATTCACTGCCTCCAGGTTTGGTGAGTCCTGTCACGGCTACCGACAGGTCCGCATCGATAACTTTCCGTAGGCGCATCGCCAGTTCGGTGGTAACTTCAGCCGATTCGGGAGAGAATTTTTCGATCAGTTCCGGTGGGACGGACAGCAGGTCTGTTTTGATGCACGCGTCGTAGCAGACGATACCCCCTTTCAGTACGGTGCCGGCATCTTCAGTTAACGAAAACGCATAGGCAAGAGCTCCAGCGGTAGCGCTTTCGGCAAAGCAGATGGTTAAATTTTTTTCTGCCAACAGTCGGGCGCATGCATCTACGGTTTTCAGCGGGTCTAGCATGTTATCTTTCCTTGTTCAGAGACCAACAACAGCCGGGGGGAAAAGTTTGCGTGGACGCGCGGCGTGGTTCCGCACCTAACAAAAAATGCCTGCATATCGTTCGCAGGCATTATTGTTTCTGTAGTGAATCAGCGGTGAGGGCGGGATTCGAACCCGCGGTACCGTTTCCAGTACGACAGTTTAGCAAACTGTTCCTTTCGGCCTCTCAGGCACCTCACCGTTTTGCGCCTGCAAACGTACTATAAAAAAACGAATTTGAAAAGCTTGAAAGGCAAAAAAAAACGCAAATTTCTTACTGGCCGTTTAACCGAGGTTTCGAGATGCCTCAGTATCTGGTTTTTGGCTTGTGGCTGTCTTTTTACCCGTTTCATAATCGATACGTACGTGATAGATGCTCTTCAGCATGTCTTTAAAGATTTCGCTGATTTGGGTGATATCCTTAAGGGTAATGTTACTGTTGATAAGCTGTTTCTGGCTCAATTTGGATTCGATAATTTTATCCACGAGGTCGTTAAGGCTTTGGGCAGTGGGCTCCTTTAAACTACGCGAAGCAGCTTCGACCGAATCGGCCATCATCAATACCGCAGTCTCCCGCGAAAACGGAATCGGACCTGGGTAGTGGAAGATGTCTTCGTCGACCAATTTTTCCGGAAACGACTTAATATATGACTGGTAGAAGTAATCTACGCGGGTGGTACCGTGATGGGTACGTATAAAATCAATGATGACATCCGGCAGTTGGTGTTTTCTGGCCAGCTCGATGCCTTTGGAGACGTGAGATATGATGATCTGCGCGCTTTGTTCAAACGACAGCCCATCGTGGGGATTGTATCCCTTTGTTTGATTTTCGATGAAATATTGCGGGTTGGCCATCTTGCCGATGTCATGGTAGAGCGCGCCGGCCCTGACCAGTAGGGTGTTGCCACCGATCTTGTAGATGGCGGCCTCGGCAATGTTGGCTACCTGCATGGAATGCTGGAACGTTCCGGGAGCCTTGTACGAGAGTTCCCGGAGCAGTTTGGAGTTGCTGTTCGTCAGCTCCATGAGGGTGACATCCGAAATGATGCCGAATAACCGCTCAAACGCGTAAATGAGGGGGTATGCCAGCAAGGTAAGTAATACACTGAATACAAAAGGCGCAATGTTGGTCCAGTAGAGGTTGTCAAACGAGCCGTCTCTCATCAATCCCATGCCGATGTAGGCCACCAGGTAAGTAGCCAGAATCATCGCCGAAGAAATCAGAAATTGTTCACGCTTTACCAAGGTTTTGATACTGTATATGGCCACCATGCCCGTGGTAAACTGTAAGAAGATAAACTCAAAACTGTTCGGCACGAAAAAGGCGGCCAACAGAACCATCAGCAGGTGGATGTTGAGTGCCAGCCGGGTGTCGAAGAGTATCCGAATGATCACCGGAACGATGCAGTAGGGGATATAATAAAGGCTGGGAAGGTTGATTTTTATGGCCCACGACAATACCAGTAACATCCCCGTGATGACGATCAGGATCAGGAAGATCAGTCGGTTGTTGTAATAAATGTCTTTGCGGAACAGGTAGATGAACACAAAGAGGAGGGTAACGGCAAGGGCAACGATAAAGAACTGACCCAACATAACCAGCGATCGGTTGCCGCCGATTCGCGCCTCTTCTTCGTATGCTTTGCGCAGTGACTCTATTTTCTGATAGGTTTCATTATTGATCGTTGTTCCGTTTGCTACGATGAGCTCTCCCCGCTGAACCATGCCCCGTGTGGTGGAAATGCTGGCCAGGGCATCCTCCTCCAGCCGGGCTGTGAGGGACTCATTGAACAGGTAATTGACGCTGAGGTAATCGGCCAGCATGTCCACAAACCATTCTTTTTGTTTGATCGCCGACCGGTTTGCGACCGTTTTCCTGATGTACTCCAGGGCGGTTTCCCGTGTGAATACGCTCGCTGTGTTCAGCTGTCTGGCGACGTTATTGGTGAGCAGGGTAAAATTGTAATGGGTCTGTTCACCCTGGAATTTGTTGTTCAGGGCGATGATGCCTTTTTTATATACATCGGACAGCAGTTGTTTACCCAGCTGTTCGTATGCGGTCATGTTGTCGTCCAACGTGTCCAATCCACCGGTCTGCCATTTTTCCGGCAGATCGGTTTCGAACTGGGCGAGTTGCTGTTCAACGACCTGGGTATGGTTGTCATAAATAGGATAGACCGAGCGGAGGACATTTTCCCTGTCTTTCTCCAGCTCGGCCTGGGTTTTCAGGACGGCAAAGTTATACGGGGAAATCAGATCTTCATGCATCCATACCTTTCCCCTCTCGAACTCGTACCGGAAGCGGGGTTGTTTGGGGAGGAAGGCGGTGATCAATATAACGCTGACCAGCATCATCCCGTATTTGGGGATGAGGGAGTACCGTCCGCCCGTATCCGTTGCTTTGTATTTGATCTTTAGTCGTGCCACATCCGCTATTTAACTCCAAAAGTAGAAAAAAAGATCGACTTGCGCCGGATGGCTATCTTTCAGTTTTGACATACTCACCGATTAATAATCGGGAGTTATTTTTATATTTGCTGAAAAAGTATCATGTCCAGACGCAGGCATCTTATCGCTCCTTCCGTATTGTCCGCTGATTTCGCGCATTTGCATGACGACATTGTGATGGTCAACCAAAGCGAAGCGGATTGGTTCCATATTGATATTATGGATGGTGTTTTTGTACCTAACATTTCGTTTGGATTCCCCGTGCTGGCATCCATTGCCCATTATGCGAGAAAGCCGCTGGATGTGCATCTGATGATTACCGACCCCGACCGGTATATAAAACAGTTCAGCGACGGCGGAGCCGAAAACATCACGGTTCATCTGGAGGCCTGTACCCACCTTCATCGTACGGTACACGCGATAAAAGAGCTGGGATGCAGGGCGGGGGTAGCGATCAATCCCAGCACGCCGGTATCCCTTCTCCATGATATCATTGAAGATGTGGATCTGGTACTGGTCATGTCCGTCAACCCGGGATTCGGGGGACAGAAGTTTATTGAAGCGACCTATCGGAAAATTCAGGAACTGAAAAAACTTATTGAGGACCGGAATGCCAACGTGTTGATTGAGGTTGACGGAGGTATAAGCAGCCACAATGCGTTGGCGCTGCTGAAGGCCGGTGCGGATGTGTTGGTGGCCGGAAATTCTATTTTTGCAACCACGAATCCCATTCAAACCATCGCTGAACTGAAACGGATTACCCCAGACCTGATTTCCGCGTAGGCATACGCGGTCTACTAGTTTAGAACTTTTCCAAATTTTTTTAGGGGAGTGATAGCCCTCGGAATCAGCCGTTTTTTTCATATCTTCGCGCAGTTTAAAAAAAAACGACACCTTTCACGGTCGTTAACTTCTACACCATAACATTCTTTTGATAAATGGCATTTGATATTGACATGATCAAGAAGGTCTACGCCCAGTACGGGGAGCGCATTGCTGCGGCCCGTCAGGTTGTGGGGAGGCCTTTGACACTGACAGAGAAGATTTTGTATACGCATTTGTGGGACGGCAGTGCAACGCAGGGGTATGAGCGGGGCGCCTCTTACGTAGATTTTGCGCCAGACCGGGTTGCGATGCAGGATGCGACCGCTCAGATGGCGCTTCTGCAATTCATGCAGGCAGGCAGAGCCCGTGTGGCTGTTCCGTCCACGGTGCACTGTGACCACTTGATCCGCGCCAAGGACGGTGCGGAAAAAGACCTGGCCACGGCAACGGCAGAGAGCCGGGAAGTTTTTGACTTTTTGGCTTCGGTATCGAATAAATACGGCATCGGTTTCTGGAAACCGGGAGCCGGAATTATCCATCAGGTGGTGCTGGAGAACTACGCGTTTCCGGGTGGTATGATGATCGGAACGGACTCCCACACGGTGAATGCCGGAGGTCTGGGAATGTTAGCCATTGGAGTGGGTGGTGCCGATGCCTGTGATGTGATGGCGGGATTGCCCTGGGAGCTTAAGTTCCCGAAGCTGATCGGTGTGAAATTAACCGGAAAGCTCAATGGATGGACGGCACCCAAGGATGTCATCCTGAAGGTTGCGGGGATTCTGACAGTAAAAGGGGGAACAGGTTGTATCGTCGAGTATTTTGGAGAGGGAGCCCAATCGATGTCATGTACGGGGAAGGGCACCATTTGCAACATGGGGGCTGAAATTGGAGCAACCACTTCGACATTCGGTTACGATGAATCCATGGAGCGGTACCTCCGTGCCACCAACCGCGCCGATGTGGCTGACGCAGCCAATGCGATTAAAGAGCACCTTACCGCCGATCCGGAAGTGTACGCGTCCCCGGAACGGTATTTCGATCAAGTCATAGAAATTAACCTTTCCGAACTGGAACCGCACCTGAATGGTCCCTTCACGCCTGATTTGGCTACTCCGGTTTCCAGGATGAAGGAAGAAGCCCAAAAGAACGGCTGGCCGTTGAAAGTAGAATGGGGATTGATCGGATCCTGTACCAACTCGTCCTATGAGGATCTGTCGCGGGCCGCATCAGTTGCCCGCCAGGCTGAGGAAAAGGGACTGGTGACGAAGGCTGAATTTGGTATCAATCCCGGCTCGGAACAGGTTCGATACACTGCGGAGCGTGATGGGTTGCTGGACACATTCGCCGATCTGAATGCGACCATCTTTACCAATGCCTGCGGCCCCTGTATCGGTATGTGGGCTCGGGTAGGTGCTGAAAAGGCGGAAAAAAACACCATTGTTCACTCATTCAACCGTAACTTCGCAAAGCGTGCGGATGGCAACCCCAATACCTATGCTTTCGTTGCTTCGCCTGAGCTGGTTGCTGCGATAGCTATTTCAGGAGATCTGTCTTTTAACCCGATTACGGACACATTGGTAAATACTAACGGTGAGGCCGTAAAGCTGGATCCGCCTTCGGGGGATGAACTTCCTCAAAAGGGATTTGATGTGGAAGACCCGGGTTACCAAGCACCTGCCGAAGATGGAAGCGGCGTAGTTGTGGCGGTATCTCCTACTTCAGACCGCCTACAGCTCTTGGATCCGTTCCCCGCTTGGGAAGGTACTGACCTTACCGGGTTGAAATTACTGATCAAGGCCAAAGGTAAGTGTACAACGGACCACATTTCTATGGCGGGACCATGGTTGAAGTATCGCGGTCACCTGGATAACATTTCCAATAACCTTCTGATTGGAGCGATCAACTTCTTCAATGATAAGACCGATTTGGTTAAGAATCAGTTGACGGGCGAATATGGTCCGGTCCCGGCCACGCAACGTGCGTACAAGGCGGCTGGGATAGGATCTGTTGTAGTAGGCGACGAAAACTACGGAGAGGGATCATCACGTGAGCACGCTGCAATGGAACCCCGTCACCTTGGTGTCCGCGCGGTGCTGGTAAAGTCGTTTGCCCGTATCCACGAAACCAATCTGAAAAAACAGGGAATGCTGGCGCTTACGTTTGTGAATAAAGACGATTACAATAAGATTCAGGAGGATGATACGATCGATATCCTTGGGCTAACTGAATTTGCGCCCGGCAAGTCCCTGACGGTGGTACTCCGGCATGCTGATGGTTCGGAAGAACGCATAGAAGCGAACCACAGTTATAACGATCAGCAGATCGGCTGGTTCAAGGCTGGCGGCGCGTTGAATATTATCCGTCGTAATCAGGCCGTATCATAATTTGTATATTGGCATAACGAAGTAAGCCGCCGGGTTGATCCCCGGCGGCTTTTTACATTAAAGCCATTCTCGTAAGGGAAACGTTTCTTTCAACCGATAACCTTTTTCGGTCAGCTGTATGGTGCAGCACTCGTTGACAGGGTCGTGTTCCAGAAACAGTGCGTACTCGTGGTCAATGGATTCCTGCCAGAAATTTTTCCGTTCTTCCATGGTGGTCAATGGCCGTACGTCATAGCTCATTACGTAGGGGAGAGGAATATGACCCGCCGAGGGAAGCAGGTCTGCCATATACAATAAAGTTCTGCCCTTATATTGGATCTGCGGTAACATCATCGCGTCTGTGTGTCCATAGGTAAAGCGGACTTTGATGTTTTCGGAAAACACAACGCCATCCTGGTTTTCAACAAAACGCAGTTTACCGCTTTCATAGATGGGTATGATGTTTTCTTGCAGAAAGGACGGTTTTTCCCGATGGTTGGGAAAAAGGGCCCAGTCCCAATGCTGTTTGTTGCTCCAGAAGACGGCATTTTTAAAAGCGGGAACGAGTCGTCCGTCTTCACGGGCGATGGCACCCCCGACATGGTCGAAATGCAGGTGTGTTAGAAAAACATCCGTGATATCATCGCGATGAAATCCATGGGCGGCCAATGAACTGTCAATCGTGGCGTCGCCGTGGCGGTAATAGTAGCTGAAGAATTTTTCGCCCTGTTTGTCGCCCATTCCCGTGTCTACCAATATCAGTCGATCGCCATCTTCGATGAGCAGCAGTCGGTTTGCCCAGGTACACATGTTGCGGTCGTCGGCCGGGTTGGTTCGCTGCCAGATCGATTTTGGAACGACCCCGAACATTGCGCCGCCGTCCAGTTTGAAAAATCCGGTATCGATAGGATATAAGTTCATGTTTTATTTGTTTTAAGGTAAGTGCTAAAGATAATAAATGCTGCGCTACTGGGAAAATAGCGCAAACGATTGTGTAATGAAAACCCATGGTTATTAGGTAGCTAATGTGCATATTGCAGCCATGAGGCGCAATTTTAACCTGGAAAAGTTATCCGCATTAGCGAACCGATTTGACATTGAAGGAGATGTAATTGAAATCTCCCCATTCGGCTCCGGCCATATCAACGATACCTACCGTGTGCTGACCAATGGGCCCGGGCCCGGTGCTTACCTCCTGCAACGGATAAACCATCATGTGTTTAAAAACGTAGATGCAGTGATGCAGAATATGCAACGTGTCATTCGCCATTTGAAAGAGAAGTACATCGCTGCAAATGTATCGGCATCCGATATTGAAAAGAAGGTGCTTACCCTGATACCAACGATGGAGGGCACAACCTACAGAGTGGACGAGGATGGCAATTTCTGGCGTATGCTTGTGCTGCTGACCGGTACGAGAAGTTACGATATCGTGGAGACACCCCAACAAGCGCGGGAAGGGGGGAGGGCGTTCGGTCAGTTCCAGCGGATGCTGTCTGACCTTGATGCGGCGCTGATCCATGAAGTGCTTCCCGACTTTCACCATATTGGAAACCGACTGGGACAGCTTAAAACTGCCGTCACTTCGGATCCCGTACAGCGGGTAGCGGGGGTTTCTGATGAACTGGCAGCGATCAAACGCAGGGAGCGGCGTATGCACAGACTGCTGGATATGGCCGCCGAAGGGATATTGCCTGTACGTATCACCCATAACGATACCAAGTTTAATAACGTTCTGCTGGATGAGCATGACCGGGCGCAGTGTGTAATCGACCTGGATACGGTAATGCCCGGATATGTGGCTTATGATTTCGGCGATGCTATCCGTACCATTATCAACCGTGCAGCGGAAGATGAGGCAGATTTAGAGAAAATAACGCTTAATATTCCGTTGTTTGAGGCCTACGCTGCCGGTTATTTTGAGGAGGCGCATCGGTTCCTGACCTCCGCGGAAGTACGTTCGCTGGTTGACGGTGTCATGCTGTTGCCATATATGCAGGCAGTACGGTTCCTGACGGATTTTATAGAAGGGGACCATTATTACAAAATTCATCATGCTGACCATAACCTCCAACGTGCCCGTGCGCAATTACGGTTGGTGGAGCAACTTGAGAAGCACGAGTCCGAATTGGTCGGGATCATTGAGGGCCTGGCAGGCCAAAATATACATTCATAGGATTCATCATATGAAACGACTGACGGTGCCCTATTTATCCCAGGCGGGATACGATGCTCCGGAGAACGAACTTTTTACAGCCATATCAGGTGTAACCGGCGACCGTTTAAACGAGGTTCCCTGGGCCGATTATCCCTATAAACCTGAAGTGCATTTCAAATTAGCGTATACGAAAGACAGTCTATTGCTAAGGTATAGCGTACGGGAGAAAGAGGCAAGGGCGGTGCACCGGAATACCAATGATCCGGTGTATAAAGACAGCTGCGTGGAGTTTTTCCTTTCGTTCGATAAGAGACAGTATTACAATCTAGAATTTAATTGCGCGGGTGTGGGACTGATTGGTTTTGGTGATTCCGAGAAAAATCGGCGACGGCATCTGTCTCGTGAGCGGGTGGAACAGGTAAAAGCCGTATGCCGGGCGGATGAAGCACCGTCGCCCAATGGCGAAACGGGCTGGGAACTGCTATTGAATATACCATTTAGCGTATTTGAAGCGCATCGGATTACGTCTTTCAATGGGCTGACGTGCACCGGGAATTTCTATAAGTGTGGGGATGAGTTGGCTACGCCTCATTTTATATCGTGGAGTCCGATTGATCATCCGCAACCCAATTTTCATCTTCCCGAGTTTTTCGGGGAGCTTTTATTTCAATAATATTGGAAATTAATTTCAAATAATCTATCTTTGCACCCTTAATCAGGAATATTAGTAACACGTAGATAAAATGAAGAAAGATTTGCATCCATCGAATTACAGGTTAGTGGTTTTCAAGGATATGTCAAATGATTATGCGTTTTTGACCAAATCATGCATTGACAGCAAGGAAACCATCCAATGGGAAGATGGAAACGAATATCCGCTGGTGAAGCTTGAAATTTCCCACACTTCCCATCCTTTTTATACCGGTAAGATGAAGCTGGTTGACACCGCTGGCCGTATCGATAAATTCCGCAGCCGTTACAAGAAATAAGCGTTCCGGTGATAAAAAAATATTAGTCCCGATATTTTATCGGGACTTTTTTATTTTAGCCGTTCTAAATGGGGCTCGTGCATTCGTTATGTCTGGCGGAGCGGATGGACGCCGCAGGCTATTGACGAAAATTCGAAACCGGACCACATGTTATACGTTAAATAAATAAGTCATATAGAACAACCGATCATGCGAAAAAAAATCGTTGCTGGAAACTGGAAAATGAACCTTGATTACCAACAGGGGGTAAGTCTGTTTTCTGAAATTGTAAATATGGTTAAGGACGAGGTCATCGCTCAACAGCAGGTGGTTATCTGCAGTCCTTTTATTCACCTTCACAGTATTGCGCAATTAGCGAAGGGTGCCCAGCGGGTGGCTATCGGAGCGCAGAATATATATTTCGAGGAAGCGGGCGCTTACACGGGTGAGGTTTCCGCTGCGCAGGTTAAATCCACCGGTGCAACCTATGTGATCCTGGGGCATTCGGAACGACGGGCCTATTTTGGGGAAGACAATTACATCCTCAGCAAAAAGGTGGACGCCGCATTAAAGCACGGTCTTATCCCTATCTTTTGTATTGGCGAGACCCAAGAAGAACGGCAGTCAGACCGGTATTTTGACGTGATCAGTAATCAGCTGAAAGAGGGCGTTTTTCAGCTGTCCAATGAGGCATTTCAACAAGTGGTTTTGGCTTATGAACCGGTTTGGGCGATCGGTACCGGCCTCACCGCTACTCCCGAACAGGCACAGGAGGTACATGCCTTTATCCGTAATGCGGTTGCCGAGCAATACAACGAGGAATTGGCAGGAAACACCACTATCCTCTACGGCGGAAGCTGTAATCCCAAAAACGCCCCGGATCTGTTTTCCCAGCCGGACATCGACGGGGGACTGATCGGGGGGGCATCGTTAAAATCCCGCGATTTTGTGGACATCGTGAAGGTGTTCAATCATTAATTGCTGCTGTCAGCCATGAAATACAGTGAAGTGCGATTTACCTGCAAAGGGGGAGAAGAGTGGCATCGTGACGTATTGATGCAGGACCTCGCGACGACCGGATTCGATACATTTGAGTCTTCCGAAGACGGGTTCTCGGGTTATATCGCTTCTGAACAACTGAATCTGCAGGTGCTTGAGTCATTGCTTATTCACCAGCCCATCGGATTTGAGGTATCATACACAGTGCGGGAGATACTTCCCGAGAACTGGAATGCCGTATGGGAGCGCAATTTCGAGCCGGTCACGGTGGCAGACCAGTGTTATGTCCGGGCGACTTTTCATCCTGCCCGGCCTGACGTTCCATATGAAATAGTCATCGATCCGAAAATGGCTTTTGGAACAGGGCATCACCAAACCACCTCATTGGTTATGAGTTATATGCTGGACGGGTCGTTTAGCGGTAAACGGGTGCTGGATATGGGGTGCGGTACGGGCATTCTTGCCATATTGGCTTCTAAAATGGGCGCAGTGGATATATGGGCCATTGATAATGATCCGGTATGTATCGATAGCGTGATGGAAAATGTGGCCTTAAACAATGCATCGGCTATTGAAGCGAAGTGCGGTTCCACGGAGTGGATTACCGGTGAATATTTTGATGTGATCCTGGCGAATATAAACCGAAACGTGCTATTGGATCAGCTGGCCTCATACGGTCGGGCTCTTAACGCCGGCGGCCGGCTATACGTAAGCGGTTTTTACGAAGGCGGTGATTTGCAATTGCTCACCGAAACGGCATCCCACTGTGGGCTGGTTTTTGAAAGCCACCGGGTGCTGGACGGTTGGGCAGCAGCTTGTTTCAGAAAAGCGGGTTGATATGCGGGTACACTTCATTGCCATCGGTGGAAGCATTATGCATAACCTCGCTATTGCGCTGGCGAAGAAGGGATATATGGTGAGCGGGTCTGATGACCATATATATGAACCATCACGCACAAACCTTGCGAACCAAGGCCTACTCCCTGAACCGGGATGGGATCCGGAGCGTATTACGGCTGATATAGATGCGGTGGTTCTGGGCATGCACGCGAAAGCAGACAATCCGGAGTTAGTAAGGGCACAAGAGATCGGGATCCGAATCTGTTCCTATCCGGAGTTTATTTACGAGCAAACCAAGGATAAAATCCGGGTCGTAATTGGAGGCAGTCACGGTAAAACGACCATTACCAGTATGGTGATGCACGTGCTCCGCTCCATCGGCAAGGATTTCGATTATTTGGTAGGAGCAAAGTTAGACGAGTTTGACGGCATGGTTAAGCTTACCAAGGAAGCGCCGTTGATCGTGATCGAAGGGGATGAGTATTTGGCGTCTGCCATTGACCAGCGACCCAAATTTCATCTGTATAAGCCGCATGTCGCATTAATCAGTGGTGTAGCCTGGGACCATGCGAATGTTTTTCCAACATTTGAGACCTATGTAAACCAGTTCAGGTTGTTTATCAAAACCATCGAGCCCAAGGGAACGCTGGTTTACAATAAGGAAGATCGGACCCTTACGGAGCTTGTGTTGGAAGACCGGTCCAAAATCAATAAACATGGATACCGAACGCCCGAATATACGATTAACAAGGGAGTAACGTACATGCACACCCATCAGGGAGATATTCCGTTACAGGTTTTCGGTAAGCACAACCTTTCCAATATTGCAGCTGCCTTTACAGTTTGCGATTGGCTGGGTGTAGAGCGGGATTCTTTTTATGAAGCTATAAAGCAGTTCAGGGGGGCTTCCCGTCGGCTCGAATACGTAGCAAGCGACGACGAAAGTGTGGTTTACCAAGACTTTGCGCATACACCCACCAAACTGAAGGCCAGTATCCAGGCGCTTAAAGAGCAGTTTCCTGACAAAGTCCTGGTTGCCATTGTGGAATTGCATACGTATAGTAGCCTGAATGAGGATTATCTCAATGAATATTGGGATACCATGCGCGATGCTGATTTCCCGGCGGTATTCATTAATCAGGAAACGCTTAAACAACGTAATGCAGGCCCCATATCGGAAGAAATGCTCAGAAAGGCGTTCAATCAACCGAACCTGTTGTATTTCAGTAATGTGGAAAGCATGAAACAATACCTGCTTTCGATGAATCCGACGGGGCGTAATCTCTTACTTATGAGTTCAGGGAATTACGGCGGTATAAATCTTGTTAATTTTGCCGACAAGTTCCTTCATAAATGAAGTTTTATTTATTTTAGTTTGCTTAATCAGGAAACATTATGATCTTAACAACTGCTTAAATTCTATATTCCATCTTACTACCAATGAATGCATTAGGAAAAAAAATCAGACTCTTACGACATCAAAAAGGCTGGAGCCAGGAGGATGTAGCCAAGCGGCTGGATATATCCATACCGGCGTTTTCTAAAATTGAAACCGGTATTACCGACGTCAACTTATCCCGTCTTGACCAGATATCCAGGTTATTTGGCCTGACTATCGTTCAATTACTTTCTACGAATGATACGGAGGAAGAGAAGAAATATATGTCAGAATTGACGCTCGCCAACAAAAAATTACAGGAGCGAGATGCGGAAGTAATTGAACTTCAAAAGAAAGTAATCGAGCTTTACGAACAGTTGCATAATAAGAGCGGAGAGTAACTTAAACTACACACACATCTACTTAGGTACATCAACCGAAGTAGATGTGGTGGGAAAAAATCCGCCCAGTACCGCAAGGATATAAGTAATCCTATGTTCTTGGCAGGTAGTAGTTTTTGTTCAAATGCGAAGCTTTTTGTTAAAAATCATCATCGTCATCGAAATCATCAAACTCATCCAGCGAGTCCAACTCATCCAATTCGAAATTATCTTCGTCTTCGAAGAGATCATCCGAATCGTCGTCTTCATCATCCGGTCCACCGTCAAAAGCGACCAAAACGTCATCCTCCATAATCGCTAACTCGTTGTCGTGCATCATTGGCGTTTTCATAATCATGTAAAAAGCGTGTTGTTTTTTATAGGATAAAAATAGCAAGTTTTTGATATCAAAATACTTTTTTTAAAAAAAATATATGGTGTCTTTTATTCGCTGATTTCGCCAATCTGGCTGTCGCTTTCATGTACGATTTCTTTCAGTTTAGGCAGGTCCGCCGTACTGTTAATTCCGAAATGATCCATGAACAGGTCGCTGGTGCCGTATAATATTGGTTTTCCCAGCGTATCCGCTTTGCCGACGATCTTGATAAGTTCTTTTTCAAGCAACCGCTGTACCGAATAATCACAATTCACTCCACGGATCTGTTCAATTTCCAGTTTGGTGATTGGCTGGCGGTATGCGATGATGGCCAGGGTTTCCAGGGCGGCCTGGCTAAGTTTCTTTTTGGATCGGTGTGCCTGCAACTGATTAACGGTTTCATAGTATGGCTTTTTTGTGAGAAACTGATAGCCATTGTTAATCAGCTTCAGCTCCAGCACGTGAGAGGGGTGTTGATATCGCGTGTTGATATTTTCCAGGACTTCCAAGATTTCTCCTTCATCCATGCGGTTTCCCGTTACCGCCTCAATCACCTGTTGAATTTCCGTCACACCGATTCCCTGTTCGGATGCATAGATCAACGCTTCAACGTGCTGAATTAGATTTTCCAAATCGGAATTATTTAATAGTCAATTACCTGTTCCACGATGGTTTCCGGCATTTCCCTGAATTCGTATTTCTGGGTTCGGAGTTGCGGTTCGAATCCAGCCTCACGGATCGCTTCCTGAATGGATCTGGACGTAAAGCGGTGCGGTGCCCCCGCGGCGGATACCACATTTTCTTCAATCATGATGGATCCGAAGTCATTGGCTCCCGCGTGCAGGCAAAGCTGGGCGACTTGCTTACCAACGGTAAGCCAGGAGGCCTGAATATTTTTGATGTTTGGCAGCATGATCCGGCTGAGGGCAATCATTCGGATGTACTCTTCTCCTGTCACGTTATTGGTTATTCCACGCAGGCGTTTGAGGAGCGTGCCATCATCCTGAAATGGCCATGGAATAAAAGCAATGAACCCGTAGGCTCCTTGGGGGCGCTCCTCCTGTACCTGTCGGATCCATACCAGGTGTTCAAACCGTTCCTCAAGGGTTTCGATATGGCCGAACATCATGGTTGCGGACGTGGGTAGGTTAATCTGATGGGCTGCGCGCATTACATCCAGCCATTCCTTTCCGCCGCATTTGCCTTTTGAAATGAGTCGCCTCACCCGGTCGTTCAGTATTTCGGCGCCCGCGCCGGGAAGCGAATCCAGCCCCGCTTCTTTTAGTGCACGCAATACGTCAATATGGGGCATTCCTTCCAGCTTGGCAATATGGGCGACCTCGGGTGGGCCGAGCGAATGTAGTTTAAGGGTAGGATATAAGCGTTTTAGCTCCTTGAACAGATCGGTATAGAAACGTAGTCCCAGCTCCGGATGGTGCCCTCCCTGAAGCAGAAGCTGATCCCCACCGTACCGGAAGGTTTCCTCTATTTTTCGTTTATAGGTTTCAATGTCGGTAATGTAACTTTCCTCGTGCCCCGGCCGTCTGAAAAAGTTGCAGAATTTGCAATTGGCGATGCATACGTTGGTCGTGTTTACGTTGCGGTCAATCTGCCAGGTTACCTTACCGTGAGGTACCTGTATTTTTCGCAGTTCATTGGCCACATAGGCCAGCTCGGCGACCGGTGCATGATGGTACAGATATATCCCTTCTTCAATGGAAAGGAACTCGAAATTTAACGCACGGCTAAGCAGACTGTCAACGTTCATGAACGCAAAGATACGTAGTTTTTGGAATTTACCTACGATCCGTCCCTTTCACAGAATACATGGCAAGTGCCTGATAAAAACTTGCATATATGTAACAAAAATAGTATGTTTGCTACAACCAATGTAAAACTTAAAGCAAACCCCTGTTGGCAGAAACGGCTTACATATCGTTGTCGGACAGTGCGTTGCTCGGTCGGATCCGGGTAGACGACCAGATGGCGTTCAGGGAATTGTACCGGCGTTATTGGAAGCGATGCTATTTATCGGTGCTGCGCCGCTCAGGCGACCCGCTTTTGGCGGAAGATCTCACGCAGAGGGTGTTTGTATCGTTGTGGGAAAAGCGGCGGGAGGCGACTATCCGTCATGTTCCGTCGTATTTGTTTACAGCGATACGGTTCCGGTTTATCAATTACCTGAAATCGCGGATCCAGGAAGAGCAGTACAGGAGCCAATACCGCTACCTGCACGAGGAAAGCAAGGATTCTGTGGAAGCGGGATACCGGTTAAAAGAGCTGAATGCGGCTATTGACAAGGGGGTGGCCATGATGCCGCCTAAGACGAAGACAGTGTACACAATGAGCCGTAACGGGCACTACTCCGTAAAGGAAATAGCCCACATCCTTAATCTTTCCGAAAAGGCTGTGGAATACCATATAACCCAGTCACTCAAGACGATGCGTCTTGTCTTGAAAGACTTTTTACCTTTTCTTTTGGTTCTGCAGGAAATTTTTTGATTTTTTTTTAGGGATTGCTGTCATTTGATTGACTAACCCTATGACTAACCATGATAGCTGTCCATGAGCAGGCAAAATTTTCACCGGTTACTTGAACGATATCTTGAAGGACGATGTACACCTGAGGAGCGGGAGTTGGTCCACCACTGGTATCATATGCTCGATGAGCAGCATGGCGGGGAAATCAATGAAGACAATCTGGCCGCGGTGGAAGACGCGATCTGGAATAAGATTTCCCGCCATATAGGGTCGGAAGAGGTAGAAAGGCGTACTGAAGACCGGCGTGCCGGTTGGACGATGGGTTGGTGGATAGCCGCGAGCGTGTTATTACTCCTGACGATAGGCGGCGCATGGTACTACCTCCGGATCGTTTGCTATCCGGTGGAGCCCGCCTTTGCCGCATCGGTGCCGTCCAAAGAAACTATCGTTACCGTACGAAATACCCAGACATCGGCGATGAAGGTCATTCTGTCTGACGAATCACTTGTTGAATTATCACCCGGGGCGGTTTTGGAATATCCGAAACGTTTCAGGGCAGGAGATCGGGAGGTACGTCTGGTAGGAGATGCCTTTTTTGCTGTGGCAGCAAACAAAGATAATCCGTTTTGGGTGTTTCACGAGGGGATGATTACCAAAGTAGTGGGTACTAAGTTCAAGATCAGGGCTCCCCGCGGAAATGCGAAAGGTGAGGTGATCGTTTACTCGGGCAAAGTCGATGTCTTCTACAACGTTGGTAGGGACCGGTTGGTGAAACGGATGCTGGCTGCTCCCGATCGGGTTTCGTTGACAACCAATCAAAAAGTGGTACTGGAGTCCAGCCGGCTGGAGGAAACCGTAGCTGAAAATCCATTGCCGGTAAGCGAGCGGCTGGACGCTATCCGCCAGGAAACGTTTCATGATATACCGATGCCCCGGTTGGCCCATACGCTGAGCGATCTGTACGCACTTGAAGTGGCGGCCGACACTGATCTCGAGGAGACCACATTTACCGGAGACATCAGTGGCATAGGATTATTTAAGCAGCTGGATATTATTTGTACCGTTACAAATACGCGGTATGAGGTGCAGGGAACTACCATTGTATTAAAAAAAAAGTAGCGTGAAAAACGCAGCGAACACACAACTAATTATTACAGACATACTGAGGATGAACACATGAAGGACCATCGGACGTAGGACAAACCCGGGCTGATCAGCCCGGGTCCGGATTCAATTCTGAATATTGTGATGATATACACCGCGTTTGGCGGAGTAGGGACTTTATTGCAAAATGAGTTTTAACAAACGAGCGTTCAACAAACAAAATGATAACCTAAAATGGATAAATATGATAGGTAACCCACCCACTTAATCAAAAAAAACCGGCAATATGGGGGTATTGCCGGCTATTGTACCCAGCGAATAACGCCGGGTATTTACAGGTCCATGTTCTAATTTACGAACCATAAATTGATCAAAAATATGAAAAAAGATCGAATTATTGCTTTAATCAAGATAGCGATGAGATTAACCTTTTTATATGCGCTCATCACCTCCTTGGTAATCTGTTCAACCTACGCCGCCGAAGCCGACGCACAGGGTTTGCTGAAAAAGCGAGTTGCTTTTCCGGCGAAACGTACGACGATCAAAGAGCTTATATCGACGTTGGAGGGGCAGGCTGGGGTGAAGTTCATTTACAGTTCATCTGCGATCAAAGCCGATCGCAAACTCAAGGTGTACGCGGCGGAAGGGGAACTTCAGCGAATTCTGGAACAAGTATTTCGGCCGCTGGGGATTACCTATCAGGTTTCGGATGATAAAGTGCTGCTTTTTAATCTCTTTCAGGGATTTACGATTACGGGAAGTGTTACCAGTGCAGAAGATAAGCAGCCGATTTCCGGTGCTGCGGTCAAGGTGAAAGGGACAACGCGGGGAACCAGTACCAATGATAACGGGCAATTCTCGCTGGAGGTGGAACCGAAAGAAGTGGTGGAAGTAAGTTATATAGGTTTTGGTACGCAGGAATTCACGGTAAACAGTGAACAACGGATCTATAACATCGCCTTGCAACCGACCTTAAGCGCGTTGGACGAGGTCGTGGTAACCGGTTATTCCGCTCAACGTGTGAAAGATCTGACCGGTTCGGTAGCCGTGGTTGACGTGAAGGGGTTGAAACAGCAACCGGCAGCGAGCCCGGTGGAAGCTCTTCAGGGCAAGGCTACCGGTGTACAGATCATCAACGATGGAGCGCCCGGGGCGACGCCGCAGATCCGTATCCGGGGTTTCAGTACGATCAACAACAACGATCCGCTTTACGTGATTGACGGGATGCCCTACGAGGGAAAGCTAGGGTGGCTGAGCGCGAACGACATTGAGTCTATGCAGGTCCTCAAAGACGCGTCGGCGGCTTCGATTTACGGAGCACGTGCCAACAACGGCGTGGTCATTATCACCACCCGCAAAGGCCAGAAAGGGGCGCCCAAGATCACTTTTGATGCTTATTACGGAACACAGAGTCCGCAACGGAATCGGTTTCCGGAGTTTCTCAATCCCCAGCAGTTTGGCGAATATGTGTATCAACGGTTTAAAAATGCCGGTGAAACACCAGGGACCAGTGAGACGAGTGGTACAAATTACGGATCGGACCCAGACCGCCCGACCTTGCCGGATTATCTGTTGGCTGGAACGAAGACCGGACACGACATTACAGCTGCCGATGTGGACCCGTCAAAATACAACTATGCAATGGATCCGGCCCAGTATTATACCATCGTACCGGCCAACAAGGCCGGAACGAACTGGTTTGATGCCATCACGCAGAATGCTCCCATGCAGAATTATCAATTAAGCATACTCGGTGGCGGTGAAAATTCGACGTACGCGATCAGCGGTGGAGCTTTCAAGCAAGAGGGAACTTTTAAGTATACGGCGTTTGAAAGGTATACCATCCGAAGCAATACGACGTTCAGCTTTTTGGACGACCGTTTAACGATCGGGGAAAACATGCAATATTCCTACACGCGCGGAAACGGTTTTGGTGTAAATGTCAACCGGGCTGGAGATTACCAGGGTGAAGGATCGCCCATAGGATGGGCATACCGCATTCAGACCATTATCCCGGTTTATGATATTATGGGCAACTTCGCCGGTACGCGCGGGGATAAAATGGGTAACGCCGATAACCCGTTGGCTGTACTGTACCGTGCGAAAGATAACGTTAACAATAGCGGCCAGTTTTTTGGAAGTACGTTTGCGGATGTCAAGCTCGCCAAGGGGTTGAACTTCCGCACGACTTTCGGATTACGTTATGAAAATTATAACAATAAATCCATCGGCTATCCCAACCCGGAACGTTCAGAAGGAAATTTCACAAACAACACGCTTGGAGAAACACAGGGATACAATTCGGAGTGGACATGGACCAATACGGCGACTTATAAAAATGTGTTCAACGATGCCCACGAGCTTACCCTGCTGGCTGGTATGGAAGCGGTGTCGTCTAACTGGCATCAGCTTGCTGGAAACGGGAATGACTTTTTCATTGCCGGCGACCTGAATTATTACTATCTGAATACGGCTGCCACCACGCGGGGGCAAAGTGAGGGAAGTGAAGGATCTTTATTTTCAATCTTCGGACGTGCTGACTATGCCTTTAAAAGCAAGTACCTGTTATCCGCGACGCTCCGCCGGGATGGTTCCTCCAACTTTGGTCCGAACAATCGATACGGTTTGTTTCCGGCGGCCAGTGGGGCATGGCGGATATCCGAGGAAAATTTCATGAATACGGCCGTATGGATTAACGATTTGAAACTTCGTGCAGGCTATGGAGTCACCGGCAATCAGCGAATACCTACCTTCCAATTCCTGAGAAGATACGCTTCCGGGGTTAATCAATCGTTTTACCCCATATCGGGCGGTAACGAGCTCGCCAGCGGCCTTTGGACCAGCGACTATGACAACCCCGCAGTAAAGTGGGAGGAGTTGAGGTCTATTAACCTGGGATTGGATTTTACGCTTTTCAACAACACCATTGATGGTGCGGTCGAATGGTTTGACCGTCGCACCACCGGTGTGTTGTACCCTGTTCCGCAACCCGCTGCAGCTACCGGAACGGGCTCGTCGCCCTTTGTCAATTCCGGTAATATTCAGAACAAAGGAATCGAAGTTTCTGTAAATTACCATTATACGGCACACGAAGGCGAAAACCCATTCCAGTTTGATGTGGGGTTGTTTTTTTCGCGGTATACGAATGATATTATCGAATTGGCCCCCTCGGTCAAAGAACAGCCTTATCTCACCCTGCGCGGTGTAACAACGTCTGTAATAAAAGCCGGTGCGCCACTGGGTGCTTTCTATGGCTATCAGGTAACCGGTATTTACCAAAATGAGGCAGACATTGCCAACAGTGCCTCCTATGAAGATGCCCGGGTAGGAGGTTTCAAATTTGCGGATGTCTCCGGTCCGGATGGAGTGCCTGACGGTGTGATTGACGGAGATGATCGTACGGTGATCGGTAATCCCCACCCGGATTTTATCTACTCGCTGAGTCTGGGAGCTTCCTATAAACGTTTTGATATCAGTATGTTTTTTAACGGTTCGCAGGGTAATGACCTGTTTGATCTTACCCGGCAGTATACGGACTTCTATGCATTTCCCGGCGCGGTCAGTACGCGGACGTTGGATGCATGGAGCCCAGAAAATCCGGGTAGCATGATGCCGTCGCCGCACTCGAAGGCGCCTACGATTGAATATCAGTCGTCCAGCTATTACGTACAGGATGGCAGTTTCTTCCGTATGAGGAATTTACAGCTCGGTTACAACGTTCCGGTTAGTAACGCGTTCCAGGGGCGGGTTGCGGCGCTGAGGTTGTATGCCAGTGTGACCAATCTGTTCACCATCACCGGTTACAGCGGCATGGATCCTGAAGTGAGTCAGTATTCCTCTACGTTTACCGCCCCGGGGGTGGATATGGGTGTTTATCCTGTACCACGGCAGTACCTGTTGGGCGTAAGCGTTACGTTTTAGTGGAGTGTTCAAACCTATCATAAACAGTAAAAGATTTTCAAGATGAAAAAAGTACTTATTGCGATCGCGTTGTTGAGCACGGCAGGCTGTGGTGAATCGTTTCTGGACCGGAGTCCGCAGGGGCAACTCACCGATGATCAGGTGAGCAATACGAAGGCTGTGGAGTGGATGCTTACCGGTGCATACGGCCTGATGAACGGAAACCGCGACGGTACCTGGGGCAATTATGCCTCTGCGCCTAGCCAATGGCTTTTCGGTGAAGTGGCGGCCGATAATGCTCATAAGGGTAGTGAGCTTGCGGATCAAGCGGTTATGTTTGATATTGAGAGGCATAACGCCATCAGTGTTAATGAGCACCTGTCCACCATGTGGAATAACTATTATGAAGGAATTACGCGCTGCAACGCGACGTTGCGCCAGCTCAGGGTAGTTCAGGAGTCAGACGGGGCAGAAAAGTTCTCGGACCAACGGGCCGCGGAGATAGAGGCGGAAGCCCGGATGCTGCGGGGTCATTATTATTTTTTCCTGTGGCGCGTATTCCGTAATATACCTTACGTAGATGAGACTGTTGCGACAGCAGATGCTGCTCAGGTACCCAATAACGTGGATGTATTACCCATGATAGAGGCTGATTTTCTTTTTGCGGCCCAGACGTTAACCAACGACAAGCCGTTGGGCGACAAAGGTAGAGCGGACGGGATTGCTGCGAAGTCGTACCTCGGAAAAGTCTATCTCTATCAGGAGAAGTATGCTGAGGCGCTGGTGCTTTTCAAAGAGGTGATTGCTGCACGTCCAGACCTGGAGGATTTAGCGTTTCTGGATAACTTTGATGTGAATACGGAAAATGGCCCGGAATCTATATTCGCGGCCCAGCACGCGATCAACCCAGATGGGGGTGGTGATAACGCCAACGTAGGCGACATGCTGGGGGGGCTATACGGATCTGCCCCTGCGAACTGCTGCGGGTTTTTTAATCCCAGTTTTGATTTGGTTAACTCGTTTCGGGTTACCCCGGCCGGTCTGCCCATGCTGGACGGGGCTTATCGAAATAATCCGTATAAGTCCGACTACGGCCTCACGGGGAGCGCCAAGTCTAACTATGAGGTAGACAGGAATCTCGCGGTTGATCCGCGGTTGGACTACACCGTTGGCAGACGGGGGGTACCGTATCACGATTGGGGGGTGATGCCGGGCGACGGTTGGCTCAGAGATCCGGCGTTTGGAGGTCCGTTTGTAGGGTACAAGCACATGATTGACCAGGCTGACTTTCCGGGCAATACACAATCTGGCGGAACCAACTATGTGACATCGTTGAACGTCAATATTATCCGGTTGGCCGACGTATATCTGATGGCTGCGGAATGTGCGGCCAAAACGGGTGATCTGGCTTATGCGTTGGGCCGCGTTAACAAGGTACGGGCGAGAGCGGCAAAGGTGCCGAAAAAAATGGTTGACGGAAGCCCCGTGGCAGCATATAATGTCGCTCAATATACCTCCTTTCCGGATGAAGATTATGCGATGAATGCTATCCGTTTTGAGCGACGGTTGGAGTTGGCTTTGGAAGGCCACCGGTTCTTTGATCTGGTGCGGTGGGGTATCGCGAAGGAAACGCTTGAAAGTTATTCTGCCTTTGAGGGGAGTTTTATCAGCGCATACAGCGGCCTTACGTTCGCGGATAAAAACAATTATTTCCCCATTCCACAGGATCAGCTTGATCGGAGTGGTGGTGTACTTGTTCAGAATACGGGCTATTAGATTATTAGATGAACTCAACCAGACGAAGATTTATCCGTATGATGAGCCATGGTGTCGCCACAATGGTGGCGGCCCCGTGGCTATCCACGTATTCATGCCGGCAAGCGGTTAGGTCGGAGGAGAATACCGAGCGACCTTCCGAGTTATTCTTTAAAATTTCGCTGGCGGAATGGTCGCTTTACCGGACCCTCTTCAGTAGACAGCTTGACCATCTGGATTTTCCGTTATACGCCAAGGAAAAGTTTGGGATCGACGCGGTAGAATACGTCAACCAGTTTTTCATGGAACGCGCAAAGGACCGTAATTACCTCAGCGAGATGAAAATGCGGTGTGATGACCATGGGATCACGAGCGTATTAATCATGTGTGACCTGGAAGGTGATTTGGGCGATTCTGTGGAAAATAAACGGCGTGCGGCTGTGGAAAACCACTACAAATGGGTGGAAGCAGCCAATTTTTTAGGATGCCACGCCATCCGCGTAAACGCCGCCGGATCGGGTAGTCGCGAGGAAACCCATCACCAGGTGGTAAAAAGCCTGAGGAAACTGGCTACCTTCGCGCATGATTTTGGAATTTCTGTAATCGTCGAAAATCATGGTGGGTATTCGTCCGACGGCGCCTGGTTAAAGCACGTGATGAACGAGGTAGCTTTGCCGAATTGCGGTACATTGCCCGACGTGGGTAATTTCTGTATTAAACAGCGCGTTCCCGCTGAGCCGACCGTGGAAGATTACTTAACGGCGGAATGCCTGGAAGAGTACGATCGGTATCAGGGCCTACATGAATTGATGCCCTACGCCAAAGGGGTCAGCGCCAAGACCTACGACTTTGATGATCATGGTGCCGAAACCAGCATCGATTATCAACGTGTATTGCGGGAAGTCAGCAATGCCGGGTTCAGCGGATATATTGGTATTGAATACGAGGGACATCGGCTGCCTGCCGATGAAGGGATATTGAAAACCAAGGCGTTGCTTGAGCGTATCGGGCGTGAATTTTCTTAAGTGCTTAATCAAAACAAACACCCAGCAGGGGAGTCCGACCAATTTGGGCTCCCTTTTTTGTTACAAGGGTGTCACGAACCGATGATTTGCCTATCTTAGCCCTCATAATGGAACCTTTGAAACCTCATAAAAATCACCCGCCCACGATACGCGCCTGGGCGATGTTTGACTGGGCGAACTCGGCTTATAACCTGGTTATTACGTCGACCATTTTTCCAGCCTATTATACGGCAATTACCTATACCGAAGCCAATGGCGATCGGGTACGATTCTTTGGTTTTGAGGTGATTAATACCGCGCTGTCCAATTTTGCCCTGTCGTTCGCTTATTTACTTATGGCGCTGCTACTCCCCATTTTGTCTTCGGTGGCCGATTTTAAAGGCAATAAGAAGGCCTTCATGATGGGGTTTACGTACCTTGGGGGGCTCGCCTGTATGGGACTGTTTTACTTTAAATTGGAGACGTTAGAATGGGGGATGATCTGCTTTACCTTGGCTGCTATGGGGTATGTCGGTGGGGTGCTGTTCAATAATTCATACCTGCCGGAAATTGCCACGGTGGATCAACAGGATCGGGTGAGCGCGCAAGGCTTCGCCTATGGATATGTTGGTTGTGTAACCATCCAGATTATCTGCTTTGTTTTTATTCTCAAACCCGAATGGTTTGGTATCACGGATCCCACATTCGCGCCGAGGTTATCGTTTCTGTTGGTTGGACTTTGGTGGATTGGTTTCGCGCAGATACCGTTTTGGAAGCTTCCCAAGGGAGCCACCAATGGCCGGCGTGTAAACCGGCATGTGTTGCAGAAAGGGTTTATGGAATTACGGCACGTGTGGACAAGGCTCCGGCGGATTCCGGACATCCGGTATTTTTTGCCTGCCTTTTTCTTCTATGCCATGGGAGTGCAGACGGTTATGATCGTTGCTGCCGCCTTCGGAGAAAAGGTGTTGCATCTGGGGGCACCTAAGCTTATTGCCACCATTTTAATTATTCAGCTGGTAGCGATCGGAGGCGCGTATCTTATGTCATTATTGGCACGCTTCATTGGCAACATACGTGTGCTCATGCTGGTTGTATGTGTCTGGATCGGGATCTGCGTTTCGGCATACTTTATCCAGTATGAGACTGAGTTTTACCTCCTTGCCGCACTGGTTGGACTCGTTATGGGGGGGATTCAGTCGTTATCCCGTTCTACCTATTCCAAAATGGTTCCGGTTAATGAGCCGGATACTGCATCGTTTTTCAGCTTTTACGATGTTACCGAAAAAGTAGCCATTGTGATCGGACTTTTTTCATTCGCGCTGATCGAACAGGTAACCAACAATATCCGAAATTCGGCATTATGCTTGGGTATCTTTTTTGTGGCTGGGTTGGCACTTTTGGGACGTATGCAGGTATTGAACAAAAAAAGTTAAGTTTACAGCATGACGGTTCAACTTTTTATTCCCTGTTTTATGGATCAGCTGTTCCCGGAAACGGCTTTCAACACACTTCGCATCCTGGAAAAAGCGGGGTGCCGGGTGGAATACAATCCACAGCAGACCTGCTGTGGACAACCGGCGTATAATGCCGGATTCTGGGATGAAGCTAAAAAAATTGGCCATAAGTTTCTGCACGATTTTGAAGAAGACAAGCCCGTGGTAACACCTTCCGCGTCCTGTTCGGGGATGGTAAAAAATGCGTACAATGACTTGTTTACCAATACCATGGTGCACAACCGCTGTCGGGCAATCCAGGGTAATATCCGTGAACTTTCCGATTTTCTTGTGAATGTTTTAAAAAAGGATTATTTTGGGGCTGAACTGGAGGGGCGTGCGGTGTATCATGACTCCTGTTCCGCACTGAGGGAATGTCAGATTCGGGAGGAGCCCCGTCAGTTGCTGAACAAGGTAGATGGGCTTGAATTGCTCGAAATGAAACATGGGGACACCTGTTGCGGTTTCGGGGGCACATTTTCGGTGAAGTTCGGGGCGATCTCCAGCGCCATGGCGGAACAGAAAGTGCTTGATGCTATGGAAAAAGAGGCAGATTATATTATTTCTACTGACTCGTCGTGCTTGCTTCATCTTCAGGCTTACATTGACAAACACCGACTGCCCATCAAAACGATGCACCTGGCGGATGTTTTGGCGCATGGATGGGCAAATATTTAGTGCTGCATGAACGTTTTATAAAAAAAATAAAAAAATGACAGATAGAAGATCCTTTTTAAAACACCTTGGTGCCGGTGCGTTGAGTATGTCTTTGATTCCGGCATTTGCCGACTCGCTTCTTCCGACCCCGGGAAAGAAGCTTTTTTTTGATATTTCATTGGCAGAGTGGTCGCTGCATAAAACCCTTTTTGAGGGTAAGCTGAATAACCTCGACTTTGCGGAAACGGCGGCAAAAAAATTCGGCATCTACGCAGTGGAATATGTGAATCAGTTTTTTAAGGACAAGGCGAAGGATAGAAATTACCTCACCGAGTTGAAGCAACGCGCCAAAGACAACGGCGTTAAGAATGTGCTTATCATGATCGATGGGGAGGGACCGCTGGGGTCCACAAACAGAGCTGAGCGTACCACCGCTGTGGAAAATCACTACAAATGGGTGGAAGCTGCCAAATTTTTAGGGTGTCACGCCATCCGGGTGAATGCGGCCGGAGAAGGTACACCGGAGGAGGTAAAAGCTGCCGCGATTGATGGCCTGGGAAAATTAAGTGAGTTCGCTGCGCCTTATGGCATTAGCGTTATTGTTGAAAATCATGGCGGTATTTCTTCTCACGGTGACTGGCTCAGTGCGGTACTTCGGGGGGTAGGCAGAGAAAATTGCGGAAGCCTACCGGATTTTGGCAATTTTTACGAATACGACCGATATCAGGGAGTGCAGGACCTAATGCCCCTTGCCAAGGGGGTGAGTGCCAAAAGCAACGTCTTTGAT
>Ga0079224_100001370_pt1 | contig 27801 bp, 21 predicted proteins | sample Stecom2015_FD_80414 | JGI IMG/M metagenome (GOLD analysis project Ga0079224, IMG submission 80414) | Agricultural soil microbial communities from Utah to study Nitrogen management - Steer compost 2015 | ecosystem: Environmental > Terrestrial > Soil > Agricultural land | place: USA: Utah... | reverse complement strand
CGCAGGGCAGCTCGCCAGCGTGCTCCTCGACTGTGGCGAGGGAGATGTCGTGGATCTGGCGCGCCTTGGCTTCGTGGAAGGAGGTCATGCCGATGAGCTGGTCGAGCTCGTCGAGGTCCAGCGCGGCGACGTCTGCTGGGGTCGGGGCGCGCTCGAAAAGGCGCCGTGCGGTCGGCAGGGAAACCTCGTCAAGGGTGCGGATCGAGAGGATGCAGGCCACGAGCTGGTGGAAGACGCTGTCGTAGCCGTCCTCGGCCAGCTCGAACATGGCGGCTTTGGGGTAGTCGGCGACCGCTTCCTCGACCCGGCGCATCGCCTCGTCAATGTCGAACATTGCCCCAGACCTCTACGTTGCGGCCGTCGAACTGGCCCGACCATAGTCGCTCACGGCAAGTGCGGCGCAGCAGGCGCTTCCAGAGCAGGGTGTTGGCGAACAGCTCCTCGTCGGTGACGAAGGTCTCGAAGACGCTGCGCGCCGCGACGAGGATCACCTTCTTCCTGGCGCGGCTGACGGCCACGGTCAGGCGGCGCGGGTCGTAGAGAAACTCGCCAGCGGTCAGCAGGTACTGGCGGTCGCTCTCGGTGGCGCTGACGATGATGACGTCGCGCTCGCCGCCCTGGAAGCGCTCGACGGTGTCGACCGCGGCCAGCATGCGGTCGAGATTCAGGCGCACGTCGCCGGTCGTCAGGTTGCGCGCCACGTCCTGTAGCGCGGCGCGCTGGGCGCGGTGAGGCACGACGACGCCGAAGCCGTCCTCGGGATCGAGCCCGTGAACCGCCGGGTGCGACAGCGCCTCGAGCACCGGCGCGATCAATCGTCGCTCGAAGAGGTTCTGTTTCTGGCTGCTCTCCTCGTCGTGGACGACGACGATCATCGGGTGGTCGGGATCGAGGATGGCGGCGACGAACGGGTCGTCGTAGCGGGCCGGTGTGATCACGTCGGCGCGTTTGGAGAAGTAGTCGATGCCGTCGGCCAGGTAGATCGACTCACGCAGGAAGTCCGCCATGTCGTTGTGCAGTCGGAAGCTCTGCTCGAACTGGACCATCGGCACGGGCGGCTCCAGATTCTGCAGGGCGGTGAAGAGCGATTCGTGGATGTTGAAGTTCTTCGCCGTGCGGCGGAACTCACGCTCCCAGTCGTGCTTGACGATCGGCGGCATCTGGCGCGGGTCGCCGACGACGATGAGCTGGCCGCCCGGCTTGAGCAGGAGCGTCGCCATGATCGCCTCGGGCAGCCCGACCTGCGAGGCTTCGTCGATGATCGCGCAGTCGATCATCTCCCGCCCAAAGATCGAGCCGCTGCGCCAGCGGTCCTTGATGATCTTGTAGACGGTGCCGGGAGTTCCGGCGGCGACGCACTGCCGGCGCTTCGCCAGCTCGTTGATGACGTGGTCCTCGCCCGTCTCCTTATTGCGCCCATTCAGCGCCGTCACGCCCTCTGGCACGTCCCCGCGTGGCCTGATGCGGAAGATCGGCGTGGTCAGGATGCGCTCGTCAAAGTACGCCTCGAAGATCTCGGGGTGCCGCAGCCGGTACCGCTCCAGCGCCTGGCGCACTTCGAGCACTTGCTTGATGACGACATCGATCGCCGCGTGGGTCTTGCAGGAGACCAGCACGCGGTAGTCGATGTTGGCCGACAGCGCGCCCTGCATGCGGGCCAGGATCGCGAAGGCGGTCGTGTAGCTCTTGCCGGTGCCGGGCGGGCCTTGAACCAGCAGCGTGGGTGTCCGGCCGTGCTCGCCGATGAAGTCCCGCTTGCTTGGCTCGAAGTCGTGGAACCCGACCTCCTGAAGGGCCTCCAGCCCCGCGAGGAAGCGGAGCTGCCCTGCGACGGCTGCGTCGGGCCAGTCGGCCGCGTTGGGGCCGGCTCCGGTGAGCCGGTCGTAGAGCGCCGACCGGCCGCCCTCCGCGAGCGCCTTCACCGTGTTGTAGGCGCGCGAGGCGGTGAGGTCATTCGGGTCCGGGTCGATCGTATACAGCTGGCCGTTCTCGAACGGGCGCTTCTGGAAGTCGCTGAAGGTGAAGCCATCGTGGCGCGCCGACCAGTTGCGCATCTCGACCTCGACAAATGCCGAGAGCGCCTTTCCGGCCTCGTCGCGCTCGGCGACCAGCCGCAAAATGGTCCCGCGCGCCGCCCAGAGCAATTGCTTGGCGGTCGGCGTGTAAGGCTCGCGCTGGTCGGCAGGCAGGCGTCTGTCGACGTCCAGGCGCGGCGCGATGACGACCCAGCTATCGTCGCGCAGCCCGGTGACGCCCAGTAGTGTATCGAGGTCAGTGTCGAGGCCGTCGACGACGATCTGGAGGCGCACCACCATGCCCTGATGATCCCAGGCGGTGGCGCTCTTTTGCTCGCGATTCAGCTTCGATTCGCCGTCGTCGGGAAGCTCGCTCTCTAGCTTCTCGCGCAGCGCCTGGCGGCGGCGATTCTCGCTATTACGGATGCGCGTCTCCGATGTCTGGTCGTCGTCGGTGTAGCGCACTAGCAGGGTATCGCCGTTGACGACGCGCTGCTCCGGGGCCGGCAAGCGCGCAGCTTTCCAGGCGGCCAGATCGACGTGCCGCTCGATCAGCACGAACTCCTCCAGCGCTTCGGCCAGCGACGCTGCGGTGTCCTCAAACGCGTCCAGGTCCGGCAGCTGGAAGGTCGACTTCTCGGTCCACTGGTTGCCGGTGAAATCGCCGGCGATGTGCTCCAGCGCCTCCAGGCGGCGGGAGCAGAAGGCACGCAACAACTCGGGCGTGGCGCGGTGGTAGGTGGCGGAGCGGTCCTTGAGCGCGGCGTCCTCGTAGTTCTCCAGCTCGCCCCAGGCTGCGTAGGCGTATTCCAGTGGGATCTCGCTGGAGTAGCGCGCCCGGCGGTAATACCAGCCCGGGTCGCCGTCCTCGTCGTCGTTGAGACGGCCGATGTAGTCGAAGAGTCCGGTGCGGAAGATCTTGCGGAATGGCGCCGGGCTGTTCCAGTCGAATTTGCGGAAGATCGCGACCGACTGGAGTGACTGGCAGAGCAGCGGGTAGTTCCTGAAGTCGCGGATCTCCTCCTGGAGGTAGCTGGCGATCTGGGTGTCGAAGGCGGCGCGCTGGGTCAGGAAGTCGTAGAGCGGCGTCGTGCCCAGCACTGTCTCGAAGTGGCGCGCCAGGCCGTTCAGCAACTGGTTCTGGGCGCGGCGATTCCAGAAGACGAGGTGGATCGGCGCCTTCGGCTCGCCATCTGCGTCCGGCGCGGCCAGCCTGATGACTGCTGCGATAACCCGCTGCGTCCAGCGCTCGATGATCTCGCGCTCGATGTCGCCGGTCTCCGGTGGCTCGGCGGTCATCTCGACGATTGTCTTGGAGCGGGTGGGCTTCCCGCCCACGTTGGCAACGATCCGCGCGCCGAGCATGTAGAGCCGGTCCTGAAGGTAGTCGTGGCCCACGTCGATGTAGATCGTCACCAGGTTCGGATTGTGGGTGGCGTCGGAGTAGGGCAGCGACGTGTAGCCCTTGTTCGGGATGAAGGGCGGCGCGTCGTAGGCGTCGCCTTTCGAGGCCCGGTAGCGGCGCGCCCGGTAGATGATCTCATCGAGCCGCGCTGAGAGCGGCCAGGTCGTGGCCAGGGCGCGGCGCAACTCCTGCGCGTCTGGGGCCGCGTCCTCGCTCTCAGTCCCCAGAGGCAGGGCCGCGACCTCGGCGACCGTGCGGATGCCGTTGCGGCGCAGGGCGCTACGGTCATGTGCGGTCAGGTGAGGGATCAGCGAGACGTCGTCGCGCTCGGCGGCCCGGCGCATACAGTACTCGTTGTAGATGCAGCCGTCGCACTTGGCCTCCAGGTGGTACTCGACCTCGTCAAACGGCAGTCTGGCTATCCGCAGGGCCACCGATTCGTCGCCGGTCACCAGATCCTCGACGATCTCGGTATAGGTCTCGCGGTCCTCCACTCGCTCCAGCAGCCCGTTTTCCAGTCCGAAGAACTGCCGGGCCGCCTCGCGCTGGCGCTCCATCTCGGCCCGCTCGTCGTCGCTCATCTCGTTGTCGGTGTGGCGCGGGCCGCGGAAGATCACGCCGGTCTGGATCTCGTGATGGGCGATGCCGTGCTCGCGGAAGATCTCTTCGAGCATCAGCGTGTAGATTGCCACCTGCAGGTGGTGCTCCAGCCGGTCTGCCCGGGAGCTCTTGATGTCGGCCAGGAATGCCCGGAGCGCGCCGTCGGTCCCCCGCCAGAGCTTCAGGACGTCGACGTCGCCCCGCAGCTGCCAGGCGCCCAGGCGCGCCGTGATGCGCGGTTGGGCCAGGATGAGCGTCTCGCCCGGCTCCAGCGCTTCGATGTAGGCGATGACGCGCTCGTTGTCCGGGTCCCGGCGGTTGCCGCCAGGGGCGTCCCTGTCCAGGCGGACGGTGCGGTAGACCCGGCTGATGGCCTCGACGGTCGCCTGTTCGAAGGCGTCGCCCTCGCGGCGCAGCATCGGCGGGATGGTCAGCGGGACGACGTCATTGGCGCGCAGGAACTCCTCGCCGTAGGCGCGCTGGTGGAGCCGCAGGCGCAGGTAGCGCTGGCATTGCCGGTGGCTGATGAAGCGCGCCACGTCGGTCGGCGCCAGCTTGAGGTCGTTGAGTGGCACGTGCAGCGTGCGCCAGGGCTCTTCGGGCGAGTGCGTGGCGGAGTCGGTGGTCGGGGCAGTCATCAAACATCCTCGGGGCGTGAACGAGTTGCCAGCAAGTGAGTCGTGCATCTAGGATAGCCGATCCGGGTGTGTACGGACATGGCTGACGCGTCCCGGTTCAGGTTGGGAAACCCGGCTGGCCGCGCTCGATCGCCTCCCGCGTCGCCCGAATCATCCTGCCCAATGGCAGGCCGGCGAAGGGGAACACGATCGCCGCTCCGGTACCCGCGAACGCGGCCGCCACTGCCTCCCGGTAGCGCCGCCCGCCCAGAGCGACCACGACCGGCCAGCGATCGAGCCGCTGCTCGCGGGCCTGGCAGCGGAGTTCTTCGGTCGCGATTGGCCCGGACGCGCGGCGGTTGAAGCTGACGTCGTAGGGTCCGGGGATGATGAAGTCGGGGGCGATGAAGCCATACTTCGCGCTGAGGATCAGCCAGGACGCGCCGAAGCGCTCGGCGTACGCGCGGTTTACTCGGAAGGGATAGCCGGTGTAGGCGTCGCGGGCCGGTGTCGGGCCGGCCTCGGGCTGCCGGTCCCACAGCTTGGCGCTGCCGCAGGGTACGATGACCAGGGCGTCGCCGGGCTTGGTCTGTGCGGCGTCGGGCACCGGGCCAGCTCCTCACGCGCGCGACGGGACGGGCATGCAGATTGTAGCCGGGCTCAGTCTCAGGAACCTGAAACCGCGGGTCTGGGACCCGCGCTCACAGCACCACCTTCCCGATTTGCGGGCCGTGATGGTCTCCTACGCCGAGTTTGACGAGTTTCCGGCCAAGCGCCGCCAGGCGATGGAGCTTGGCCTGCGAGCCTTCCTGGGCGTGCCGGAGGGCGTACGCATCTACCTCGACAACGGCTCGTTCAGCTTCGCCCGGCGGGGCCGTCAGGTGGATGTCGCGGCCTATGAGGAGTTCGTCACCGTGGCAAGGCCGGATTGGTGGCCGGTGCCTCAGGACTTCATCCCCGCGCCGTCGATGAGCCGCGCCGAGGTCGAGGAGTGCTTCCGGCGCACGATGGCGATGAACCGCCGTGCCGCCTGCCGTCCCGAGATCCCCGTCATCCACATTGGGCCGCTGCTCGGCGACTACCTGGCGGCGCTCGAAGCCGACGAGCGGCTGGCGGCGCGGGCCGATCTTGGGTTGGGTGGGATCGTCCCGAACCTGCTGCGCGCCCCGAAGGCCTTGCCCTACCGGGAAATCCTCGATGGGCTACGCGTCGCGCGCGAGCGGCTGGCTGGCAAGCGCATCCACCTCTTCGGCGTTGGCGGGATCGCGACGCTGCACCTCGCGGCGCTGCTGGGGATCGACTCGGCCGACTCCAGTGGCTGGCGCAACCGCGCGGCGCGGGGCATCGTCCAGCTCCCCGGTCACGGCGACCGCAGCGTCGCCAACCTCGGTAGCTGGCGCGGCAGGGAGCCGAGCCTCGAGGAGTGGGCCGAGCTGGAACGCTGTCGCTGCCCGGCCTGCCGGACATACGGACCAGAAGGGCTGCGTCAGACGAAGATCGCGGGCTTCTGCAACCGCGCCACCCACAACCTCTGGACGCTCCTCGAAGAGGGCAAGCTGATCCGAGCGCACCTGCGCGCCGGTAGCTACGTTGATTGGTACGCCGGCCACATCCGAAACTCGATCTACCGTCCCCTGATCGAGCACGTCGTTGATGGCTGCCGGCAGTCGCCGATCACCGAAGTGCCGGGCTCGCCGTCTGGCCGTGGAGATCGGCGCTAGGTAGGCGTCAGGCCGGACTGCTGGTTCGCCGAGTCCGCTACAGGTCGGCCGCGGAGAGTTCATCGGCGCCGCGCAGGGCGGGCACGCGCGCGAAAGTCAGCGCGATCAGCAGCAGCGCCGCGATGCAGGCCAGCGATGTGGCCAGCGGCGCGCCGGTGATCTCGGCCAGCAGGCCCAGCGGGAGCTGGCCGATCGGCAGCAGGCCCCAGGTGATCTGGTTGACTGCCAGCACCCGGCCGCGGATGGCGTCGTCCGAACGCAGCTGCAGGATCGTCTGGTTGGTGGCCAGGAAGCCGGCGCTGAGCGTGCCGGATAACAGCAACAGGATCCCGGCCGGTACCACCCACGGCGTCCAGGCGAAGACCAGCACCAGGACCGCCCAGGCTGAGATCAACAGCACCTGGGCGCCAGCCGCCGAGGTTAATTCGCGGCGGGCGGCTACCAGCAGCGCCCCGCCGACCGAGCCAATACCGATGCCGGTCATCAGCACGCCCAGGCCTCCCGAGCCATAACCTAGCTCGTCGCGCACGAAGACCGGCATCAGGTTGATGTAGGGCATGATCAGCACAGTCCCGATCGTCGCCAGGAGAATCGTCCCCAGCAGCGTCGGATCACGGCGGACGTAGACCAGCCCCTCGGTGATGCTGGCCAGCGCCGGGCCGCGCTTGCCGGGGTCGCGCGGGCGGCTGGAAGGCAGGCGCAGCGTGCTGGCGAGCGCGAATATCTGCATGGCCGCGGCCACGGCGAACGTGCCGCCAGTGTCGACGACGGCGATCAGCGCGCCGGCGAGCGCCGGGCCGAAGATGCGCGTGGCGTTCTGCCCGGCCGAGTTGAGCGCGATGGCGTTGGCCAGGTCGCGCGGCTCGACTAGTCGCCCGATGATCGCGTGACGCGTCGGGAAGACGAACGACATGCTCGACCCGTAGAGGAAGGCCAGTGCCAGCATCGACCAGCGGTTCATCAGGTCGGCGTAGATCAGCCCTGAGAAAAGCGTCGCCGTGATCATCACGCCGATCTGGCCGCCCATCAGGACGTGGCGGCGGTCGAAATTGTCGACGACGACGCCCGCCGGCAGCGCGAAGAAGAGGATCGGGATGCCGCCAGCGAAACCGGCCAAACCCACCCAGAGCGGCGAGTCGGTCATTTCCAACGCCAGCCAGCCCAGGGCGACCTGGTACATCCAGAAGGCCGTGTTGGTGGCGAGCGTCCCGATCCAGAGCCAGCGGATCGCCGGGTAGATCCGCAGCGAGGCGAACATTCCGCCAGAATCCCGAGGTATTTCTCCGTTTGACGCGCTTGCCGGGGCTGGCTCTGTCCGCTCGCTCGTTTGGCTCATCTTCCGATCAATCTAGCGTGCGTTGATAGACATAACGGTGGCCGGTCATGCGCTGGCCCGAGAATTCGGGCGTCACCGTCACCAGCGTCCAGCCTTCTTCGGCCAGCCGGTGAACCTCGCTGAAGGCCGCCATCGCGTTTTGCTGGGTGAACTCGCGCTCGACGCCAACGCCCGGCTTGAGTTCGCCCGGCGTGCGGTAGTGGCCTACCGGCGGGTCCTGGAAGCTGGCGATCACGCGCTCGAGCTCCGCTTCCGTCGGGACGAAGACGCTGACGACCTGGTGCTTGCGGCCCAGCGCGGTCAGCAACTCCTCGATGATCCGGTTGGGCGGCGGGCGGTGGCGGGTCGTCGGCGAGACGTACTCCCAGAGCACCTTGCCGCCGTTCTCCGCCGAATCGATCAGGAACATTCCCGGCCGGGCGATGTTCCGGCCGCGCGGCTCGTTCTCGTGGAACGCGCCGTATGCCCGCGCGACTTCGGCGTCGGGATCGCTGAGCAGCATGTAGGGCAGATCCAGCCGCTCGCGCGTCTCCTTGTGATTCTCCGGCTCTTCATTGGCCACTGCGACGAACTCGACGCCCAGCCCGCGAATCTCCCAGTACGTGTGACGCAACTGCGCCAGATAGAGTCGTCAGGTAGGTCACCAGTTGCCCCGGTAGTGATGCATCAACAGGGGGCCGGTGCGCAGCAAGCGACGCAGGGTGACGTTGTTGCCGTCCTGGTCGCGAAGCTGGAAATCGGGAGCTTCCTTGCCGAGCACCGACTCGCGGTCCTCGAACGTGGATGGTCCTGGGAGCCATGCACCGATTGCGCTCAACTGAACCTCCATCCAACTTCGGTAAACACCCGGCCATGTTGCACGATCTGGGCTTTCGCTGCAACGTCTGGCATTCTTGGTGCGTCTCGTGGCCCCGTCGAAGGGAAAATTCACTGGTTAGTCAGATCGCGCCCGACCCAACGCTCTCCGCCTGGTTTCGGAGCGCGGCGCCTGACTGGCCGGATGCGGTCTTGCCGGCCTACGCTGGCGGCTCGATCGCCAACCTCGTCTCCTCCGCGCTCGACGCACTCGATGTGCCGCGCGTCGTTCGACCTGATGTCCTGCCGCCGGTCGACCCGGCGATCCTGCCGCCCCGGTTCGCGCATGGCGCGCGGGTCGTGATCCTGCTGGTCGTCGACGGGCTAGGGCTGCTCGCGCTGGACGCGGCCCGGGAGCGCGGCGACGTGCCCGGTCTGGCCGGCGCCCACCACGCGGCGACGCTCACATCGGTCTTCCCGCCGACGACGGCCGCGGCCACCACCAGCCTGCAGTTCGGCATCGCGCCGGCGACCCACGGCATGGCCGGCTACACGCTCTATTTCCCGGCTATCAAGCGCGTGGTCAACATGATCACCTGGCGGCTGGCTGGCTCGGAGCAGGACCCGACGCCGCCGCCTGACCCGCGCCGCATGCTGCGCCAGAGTAACGTCTTCAAGGTCGTGCAGCGCGCCGGGCTGGATGCCGGGATCGTCTCGAACATCTGGTTCGAACACTCGCCATTGACGATCGCTCAGGCCGAGGGCGTGCGCTATCGGGGCTACCGCACGGTGGCGGAATTTGCCCGCCGCCTCATGCGCGAGGTGGAGCGCCCGGGCAGGCGCTTTGTGTTCGCGTACTGGGACGGCTTCGACGCCCTGGGACATACCTGGGGCAGCGACAGCGACGTCTCCCGCCTGGAGCTCCGCCTGCTCGATCAGGCGTTGCGCGAGGGATTCTTTGAGCCGCTGGCGGAGTTGGGCGAGGACGTCGCCGTGCTCCTGACGGCCGACCACGGCCACACTCCGACACCGATCGAGGATCGTCTGTCGCTGGCCGATGTCCCGGGGCTGGTCCGGCACCTGGCGCACCGCCCAACTGGCGAGCCGCGCCAGCTGGGACTGCGCTTCGATGTAGACCCGCATCCGTTCCGCCGCGCCATCCTGAAGCAATGGCCCGGGCAGGTGGCTGTGGGCGACATGCGCGAGGCGCTGGCGGCCGGGCTCTACGGCCCGCCGCCCCATCACCCCGAGCTGGAGCAACGCCTGGGAGACACGTTGGTGCTGGCGCGCGGCAGCGCCGCCATCAACTTCCCCGGTGGCGCCTCCGGCAGCCGCGGCGGGCACGGCTCACTGAGCGCGGCCGAGATGCTCGTGCCGCTGCTGGGCTGGCGGTTTGGCGCGCGCTAGCTCGCCGCGGCGCTGAAGATGCGCTCCATATATTGCTTGTCGGACGCGATCAGGTCATCGACGATCTTATCGATCGAGACACTGCCGGTGGAGGTGCTGTGCTCGCGCGTCCAGTCCTCGTCGCTGAAGTTGCGGAGCAGCGACAGGATCGCCTCGCGGGCCGTCCCGAACTCCGAGAGGAGCTGGCGCGAGCTGACTTTCGCCGCCTCGGCGTGCTCGATGATGTTGGCCTCATCGACGGTCACATCGGATTCGGCGAGGCTCATGGCGCGGATTTGCTGCGACATCTGGATCTCGTTGTTGCGCAGATCGGTCAAGGCCCGGTGCAAGGGGTCGTCAGGGGAATTGCCCCCCGGGGTATTGGTCAGCTTAGGCCGAACCTCCCAGTTCAGCTTGCGGACGGTCTGCACCAGTTCGTTGATCTTGTCTGCTTTTGCCACCCTGGCCTCCCCCAAAGAAAGTGACGTGTTACCGCACCCCGGCGCGGCCAGATGAGCCGGCCGCGCTCGACATGAATACCCCTCAACCGCTATATCTCAAGCAGCACACGCGCTCGAACGGCATTCTGAGTTGGAGTAACATTAGCCGAAATGCGCCGCGTCTTACAACCGGCGTCGGCGGGGGACCGGATGACCCGATTGCTCGCAAGCCCGGGTGTCCGGGGGCCACGGGAGGTACTGTGTCGATGGCGCTCCGAACCGAATCACCTTTGCGCTGCCCGATTACCGGCGAAGAGCTCGAGGATGTGCGGGTGATTCCACTCGGTCCGGTGACCGGCGAGCTGACCTGGGAACTGCACGCCGGGCGCTCGGAGAAGTATGGCTGGTTTCAGGCTGAGGTCATCTCGAAACCACCGCGCGAGATCTTCCCGGTCACGCGCCCGGGTGGCACGGCGCGCCCCATCATCATCGGCGGCAAGCCGGTATTCTCCTTTCCCACCGTCTGGGACTCCACCAATCGGCGTCAGCCCGTTGATATGTACGACCCTCAATACTGGCAGGTCGACTGGTCGCGTCTTCCTCCGAAGGAGGACATCCAGGTCGAGTAGCCAGGGGCTTCGGTCGTAGCTTCCGGGTGGGTCGCTCCGCCGGCCTCGGGAAGGCGAGGACTGCGTGGAGGAACGAGACGCTCAGCACCGAGAGATTGGCACCCGGCGCTCGCGGCGCAGGGCGTTGACGCCACTCTCGCTCTTTATCGTCCTGATCGTCTTCTACCTCGTCGTCCAGGTCCAGATCGTCGTCCTCCTGCTCTTGATCTCGATCCTGTTTGCCACGCTGATCGAGCGCCCGGTGATCCGCCTGGAGCGCCGCGGCGTCCCGCGCGCCGCCGCGATAATGGTTCTCTACCTGGGTCTGCTGCTGGGGATCATCGGCGTTTCGCTGTTGATCGTCCCGCCGATCACCAGCGAGGCGCTGCGCTTCTGGGATGAGGCGCCGGTGCTGCTCGGCGATCTGGCCGAGGAGTGGCGCACCAGTGACAACTCGTTCCTGTCCACGACCGGCTACCGCATCCTGACCCAGCTGCGCTTCCGCATCCAGAACCCGCCGCCGCCGACCGGTTCGACGGCGATCGGCCTGATCACCAACGTCGGCGGCTTCCTGTTCGGGCTGGTCTCCACCTTCGTCATCGGCTTCTACTACCTGATGGAGAAGCAGCTCTTCCGCAAGCTGGCGCTGGACCTGATCGATCCCGAAGATCCCGAGTGGGTCAACACGATCTGGGACAACGTCGAGGCCAAGCTGGGCGACTGGCTGCGCGGCCAGCTGCTGCTGATGGTGATCATCGGCACCTGCGCCGGCACCTTCTACGCCATCGTCGACGTGCGCTTCTGGCTGCTGCTGGCGCTGGTGGCCGGGCTCACCGAGGCGATCCCGATCATCGGGCCGTGGATCGGCGGCATCCCGGCGGTCATGCTGGCGTTGGTCGATTCCTGGGAGAAGGCCATCGTCGTAGCCGTCTTCCTGGGGCTGCTCCAGCTGCTGGAGAACACGATCATCGTGCCCAGGGTGATGCGCGGGACGATCGGCCTCTCGCCGCTGGCGGTCTTCATCGCCGTGCTGGCCGGCGGCCAGTTCGCCGGGCCGCTCGGCGCGCTGCTGGCGTTGCCGATCGCCGCGACGATCCAGGTGATTATCTTCGAGGTGCTGCGCTCGCGCGACCGCGAGTTGGTGCTGGAGCATGGCTTCTTCGGCCCGGCAACGCCAGCCGCCTGGCGCGCCGTCCTCAACCAGTTCCTGGGCCACGACGCGCCACCGTCACAGGGCGGCGGCGAAGCCCGCGCTCGGGATACCAACGACCGCGCCGAGGACACCGCCGCCAACGGCGAGGACGACTGACACGGCTTGACCTTCGAGCTCGGCGCAGCGCCCCCGTGGATCCCTGGCTACGAAGAATCGGCTAGTCGAGCCTATCCGTATGCCAGGCGGTGCAGACCGGCGGCCAGCAGCTGAACGCCGGCTGCGGCGTGCTCGGGGCTGGTGTACTCGTCCGGCGTGTGGCTGCGGCCATCCTTCGATTGCACGAAGAGCATCACCATGCGGGTGAAGCCCGCCATCCGGTTGGCGTCGTGGACGGCCCCGCTCGGCATCGTCAGGTACTTCAGCCCCTGCTCGCGGGCGGCGTCGACAAACGTCTCGACCAGCTCGGGATCGGAGACGCGCGGCGGCTGCTCGGCGCCCAGCGTCCAGCTCAAATCAATGTCGCGTCGGTTGCAGACCTCGCGCATCATCGCCTCGTGACGCGCGTAGAGCAGTTCGCGCAACTCGGGGTCCGGGTGCCGGGCGTCGATCGTCAGGCGCACCAGCTCGGGGACAATCGCCGCGCCGTTCGGCTCGACGAACATGCGCCCGACGGTCGTGACGGCCGGGCGGCCCATACGGTGGGCGGTGTCGATCGCCGTGCTGATGATCTCGGCGGCGGCCGCCATCGGGTCGCGCCGGGTATCCATCGGTCGCGCCCCGGCGTGGTCGGCGCGGCCGCGCAGCGCGACGTGGTAGTGGCGGATGCCGGTAATGCCGGTGACGACGGCGACCGGGGTATCCATCTGCTCCAGGATCGGGCCTTGCTCGATGTGCAGCTCGATGAAGATGTCGATGTCGTCGCGTTTCGCCGTGGCCACGGCGTCCGGGTCGAAGCCCGCCGCGCGCATCACCTCGCCGATCGGCTCGCCGTCGTAGCTGACGACGTTCTTCAGATCCTCCGGCGCGATCGCCCCGGCCACCGCCCGCGAGCCCCAGTGGTGGGCCGTCGGGAAGCGGCTCGACTCCTCCTCGCAGAAGGACACGACCTCGATGGTTCGGCGCGGCCGGCCAAAGCGCTCGACCAGTGTCTGGACGGCCAGGATGCCGGAGATGACGCCCAGCACGCCGTCGTAGCGCCCGCCGGGAAGCTGCGAGTCGACGTGCGAACCGGTCAGGATCACGCCCTGGCCGTCATCCTCCGTGCCCTGGACGCGCCCCCAGACGTTGCCGACGGCATCCCACCAGGTCTCCATCCCGGCGGCCTGCATCCAGGCCTCCACCTGCCGCTGCGCCCCGAACCACGCCTCGCTATAGACCGGCCGCCAGACGCCGGTCTCCCCGTGCGCGCCGTGCCGCGCCAGATCCATGATGTAGCGCTCGACGAGCGCCGGGTCGATGGCGAATGTTTCTGTCATTGGGAATGGCTCCCTCCCCCGGTCCCTCCCTCGAAGCCGAGGGAGGGGTGCCCTATCATGAAGTTCGAGCTTGCGTCCAACATCCCTCTTGTCATATCCCCCTCCCTCGAATTCGACGGAGGGGCTAGGGGAGGGAGCCGGACCCGTCTTCCCTACAACCTACTCACTACAACCTACAACCTCACACCCCATACCCACCGCCGCCACCCGTCTCGGCGACGAACACGTCGCCCTTCCGTAGGGTGACGCTCATCGTGGACGGCAAATGCTCGACCGAGCCGGCTGCACGGTGGACAGAGAAAGTGCCCGGGGCACCGGGGCCGCCGCCCAGGATGCCGCGCGCGCCGGACTCGAAGCGGTCGGAATAGCCGGAGATGATGACGCTGTCCTTGAGGGCTTCGTAGCCGCGGCGTACGCCCAGGCCGCCGGTCTGCCGGCCGGCGCCGCCGGAGCCTGAGGTCAACTCGTAGGTGACGACGCGGAAGTAGTCGTACTCGGATTCCAGCGCCTCGACCGGGGCGTTGGCGCAGTTGGAGAGCGGGTTGTCCATGCCGTTCATGCCGTTGAAATTCGGCCCGGCACCCCAGCCACCGCCCAGGATCTCGATGACGACGCCGTATTCGCCAGTGTCCGGGTCGAGGTGGCTGATCGAGAGCGCGGTGGTCGTGTCGAAGCCGGGCGAGATGACGCGCTCGGGCACCGCCTGGCTGAGGGCGCGCACGATGGCATTATGGACCCGGCAGGCCGGGCTCATCCGGGCCCGCACGGCGGCCGGCGGGCGCGGGTTGAGGATCGAGCCGTAGGGGACCGATACCGTGATCGGGCGGTTGCAGCCCTCGTTAAAGGGGATGTCGTCGTCATGCAGCACGCCGCGGATCGCGCCCTGGACGGCCGAGATGGTCGAGGCGTAAGGGCAGTTGATGTTGGCCGGGACCTGCGCCCCGCTGCCCGCGAAATCGACGTGGATGCTGCTGTCGCGCACTTCGACCCGCGCCCGGATCGGCACTGGCGGCAGTCCCCAGGCGCCCGCTTCGACTTCGTCCTCGCCGTGGTAGACACCGTTCGGGATGCGGCTGATGCCGGCGCGGATGCGCGCTTCGGCGTAGTCCTGGACGGCGGCCATGACGTCGCGCACCAGCGGCGTGCCGTAGCGGGCCGCCAGCTCGTTGATGCGCCGCTCGGCGGTGTTGTTGGCTGAGAACTGGGCGTTGAGGTCGCCGATGACCTTCTCGGGCACGCGCACGTTGGCGCGGATAACCGTCTCGACGAAGCCGCCGTCCCAGTCCCGGGAACGGCTGAAGCGCGAGGCCGGGAAGCGCAAACCCTCCTGGTAGAACTCGGTGGCCGAGGCGTTGAGGCCGGGCATCCCCCCGCCGACTTCGACGTGGTGGGCCACGCTGGCCGCGAAGCCGAGCAGCTCGCCGTCCACGAAGATCGGCGTGAACAGGAAGATGTCCTGCAGGTGCTGGCCCCCGGTGAACGGGTCGTTCATCAGGAAAGCGTCGTCGGGCGTTAGGGCCGTGAAGTCGAAGCGCTGGCGGACCGGCTTGAACGCTTCGGCGATGCCGCCGGTCTGCATCGGGATCATCTCGGCCTGGGCGACGACGTTGCCGGCCGTGTCGAGGATGCCGACCGAGAAGTCGCGCGCCTCGCGGACGACCGAGGAGTAGGAGGCGCGCCGCATGTTGGCAGCCATCTCCCGGGCGATGGCCTGGAGACTCTTGCCGACGATATTCAGAGTGACGGGGTCGACGGTGGCAGTCATGTGACGCTCCGTTCCAGCAGCAGGTTGGCGTGCCGATCGACGCTCAAGCGCCAGCCGGGCGGCACGAACGTCGTCGCTGTCGGCTCCTCCACCACCAGCGGCCCGTCCGAAGCGAAGCCGGGCGCCAGCGCGGAGCGCCAGTAGAAGTGACAGGCTACCCGCTCGCCGTTCAAGACGATCTCGGCGCGGTCCGCCTCGCGAGGATCGTCCCCGGACACCCGGAGCGTGGCTGGGGAGTCGAAGGGCTGGATCATTGTCAGGCGGTAGGTGACCAGCTCGACGGGCTCGCCGGGCGTTGCGTGGCCATAGCGGGCGCGGTGCTGGCGATGGAAGCGCTCGGCCAGCGCGCTCGCCGTGCACTCGGCGATCTCCCCGGCAGCCAGCGGCAGCGTCAGCTCGAAACCCTGGCCGCGGTAGCGCATGTCGAGCGCGAACGCGGTCTGGCAAGAGTCCGGGTCGATACCGTAGCCAGCGACCTCGTCCCGCGCGACTGCCAGCAGCTCGGCGAACACCGCGCCGATCCGCGCGTAGCCCTGCTCATCCAGCGGGCTGACCAGCGTGCGGGCGAAATCCCGTTGGAACTGGCCGGCGAGCAGGCCAAAAGCGGAGAGCAGGCCCGGGTAGGGAGGCACCAGCACGCGGCCGATGTTGAGTTGCCCGGCGACGCTCGCCGCGTGGAGCGATCCGGCGCCGCCATAGGCGACCAGCGTGTAGTCGCGCGGGTCGTAGCCGCGCTCGGTCGAGACCAGCCGCACGGCATTGGCCATCGTCACGTCGGCGATGGTCGCCACATCCTCGGCGAAGCGCTCGGGACTCCGGCCGATCAATGCCGCGGTGCGCTCGATGGCCTCGTAGGCCGCTTCCACGTCCAGCGTGAGCTGGCCGCCCAGGAAGTGGCCGGGGCGGATCAGGCCGCGGACGACGTTGGCGTCGGTCGTCGTCGCTTGTGTGCCGCCGAAGCCGTAGCAGGCCGGGCCGGGATGAGCGCCGGCGCTCTGCGGACCGACCTGGAGCATCCCGCCGGGGTCGAGCCAGGCGATGCTGCCGCCGCCCGCGCCGACGGTGACGATGTCGATCATGGGAATCCTGATCGGCAGGCGGTCGATCGTCGCGTCGCCGGTCATCTCGGGCCGGCCACCCGTGACCAGGCAGACGTCGGTGCTGGTGCCGCCCATGTCGAGCGTGATGATGTTCTCGATACCCGCCGCCTGCGCCACCCGCACGGCGCCGGTGACGCCGGCTGCCGGGCCGGAGAAGAGCGTCCTGGCCGGGTGGTCGCGGATGTAGCCTGCCGGCAGCAGGCCGCCGTTGGACTGCATCATCAGCACCCGCGAGACGCCCCGGCGCGCCGCCGCGTCCTGCAGCTCCAGCAGGTAGGTGTGGATGACCGGCTTGACGAAGGCGTCGATCACCGTCGTGCTAGCGCGCTCGTACTCGCGGAACTCGGCCGCGACCTCACTGGAGATCGAGACCTGGATGCCGGGATGCAGGTCGCCGATCAGGTCGCGCAGCTCCTGCTCGTGGCGCGGGTGGGCGTAGCTGTGTAGCAGGCAGACGGCGATCGCGTCGACGCCGGCGGCGATGAGTTCCTCGATGGCCTGGGCTGCCGCTGTGCGTTCGATCTCGCGCAGCACCTCGCCGCCGGCCGTCACGCGCTCGTTGATCTCGCGGACCATCTCGCGCGGCACCAGCGGCTGCGGCTTGCGGTACTGCAACTCGTAGATACGCTCGCGGTCCTGCCGCTGGAGATCCAGGATGTCGGCGAACCCGGCCGTCGTCAGCAATCCGGTGCAGGCGCCCTTGCGCTCCAGCACGGCGTTGGTCGCGACGGTCGAGCCGTGGAGCAGCGTGAGGTCGTCGCCGGCCAGGTGGATCACCTCGTCGAGCGCGGCCAGTACCCCGCGGGCCGGGTTGTCCGGGGTCGAGAGCACCTTCGTGGTAGCAACGATCCGGCCATCGTCGGCCAGCAGCATCAGATCGGTGAAGGTCCCGCCAACTTCGATGCCGACGCGCACGCCCGCCTCTACTTCCTGAAGAGATACAACGCCCAGCCGAGCGTGTCACGGCCCCAGCGCAGGTAGCTCTCGCGCTCCCTGGCGGCCCGGCGCAGCACCTCATCGCGGTCGGGGTCGTCGGGGTGCTTCCGCGCCCAGCGCTCGGCGGCATACCACTGCAGCGTCTCGTAGTGGTCCCACTCGTCGTCCGTGCTCACAGCGGTGTAGACCGGCGTCAGGCCGAGCCGAATACCCGCTTCGACGTTGTCCCGATGCGTGCCGAAATCGTCCGCCTTGAGATTGGCCGCCTCCAGGTACTCGGGATCGGGCTCCCGCTTCCAGAAGGGCTCGCCGACCAGCACGTAGCCGCCTGGCCTGGCCCAGCGCGCCAGTGCCCGCAGCGTCCCGGCGTGGCCCTGCCAGATCCAGCTCGCGCCCAGGCAGGATACGCTGTCGAACGATGCGTAGGGGCCGTCGTAGGCACTGCCGTCCGCCTCAATCAGCTCGACGTCCGCGTCCGGCACGCGCGCGGCGACCTTCTCCCGGGCGTCGGCGATGGCGTATTGCGACATGTCGACGCCGACCGCCGCGCAGCCGTAGCGCTCGACCGCGCGCACCAGAAACTCTCCCTTGCCGCACGCGATGTCGAGCAGCCGTCCGCCCTCGGGAATCCGCAGGAGCTCGATCATGCGGTTGAGCTTCTCGATGCTGGTCGGGTTGCAGATCAGGTGCTCGCCGAGGCTGATGTGATAAAAGCGGAACCGTTCCAAGCGCATCCCCCTTGCCTCACTCATGCCGCTCGTTTAGCACGCCGCCGAGCTGGAGCGCAACGACCGCGGGGTTGGCCAGCCTGTATCGGTCAGATAGCGGCGGATCAGCCAGTCGGAAACCGCCTTAGGCTGCGTGACTCTGGCCACCAGTTCCAGAGCCGGCTCTGGAGCGCGGTCGACCAGCCGCATCAGGCGAGTGAGGCGGTGATGTGACCGATCGGTTCGCGCCACGAGGTCACGGTAGCGGCGGCGGGCAGTCTCGCCGTCGATCTCGCCGCGCAGCGCCATGGCGAGCAGTTGGCCACAGGCCAGGCCGTGGCGGACCGCCACACGGATGCCCTCGGCAGTCGTCGGCAGGCACTGACCGGCTGCATCGCCGACGAGGAACGCACCATCGACCACCGGCTCCCGGCGGACGAACGGCATGACGCCGCCGTGCGTCGGCCCCACCTCCAGCCCGAACTCGTGCACGAAGCGGTCCAACCGTCGGCGTAGGGCGTCCACATCGCCGGCCGAGCCCAGGCCGATGCGCGTGTGGTTGCCACAGGGGAAGACCCAGGCATAACCACTCTCGATGATGTGCCGCTCGAAATAGAAATGCAGCCCCGGCTCGATGTCGAGCCGCAGCGGAAGCTCCGTCTCCAGTCCCCGGGCCGCTAGCGGGATGTTGCCCGGCTCCCCGGCCAGCGTGGACCCGAATGCGCGCCAACCGGTGGCGATCACCAGGAAGCGGCCGATGAACTCGCCGCTGGTCGTGATAACCGTCGCGCCATCCCGCGCCGTGGCCCGGGCCGTCACTACCTCGGCGTCGGTCTGCTCCAGCATCAGCTCGCAGAAGCGGCGGTAGTTGAAGGTGGCGTAAGGCTCGGGCAGCTCAAAGCGGAAGCGTCGCCCGTTGACGTGGATGATCGCCGCATCGTGAGTTTCCATGATAGCGTCCTCGGCTCCCAGCAGTGTCGCCAGGCGGTGGGGGATGCCGCAGGTCGACATCTGGTGCGAGCCAATCGGGTGCTGGTCGATCAACAGGACGCGGTGGCCGCGCAGGCGCATGGCGACCGCGAGGCCGGCGAAGCTCCCGCCGACGATGACGACGTCGTGCACCGGGTGCCTCCCTTCGTCAGGCACGCATACGTTGGGCGTGGCTGAGCCGGGCCCGCTACTGCGGCTCGCGGAAGCCGCCGCCCCCGGGCGTGGCGAGCGTCAGCAGGTCGCCGGGCTGAAGCTGCTGCTGGCTTTTGGGGTTGACCGGCGCGCCGTTGAGTGTCACCTGGCCGGTCGCGCCCGGCTGGCCGCCCAGGATACCGGCCGGCGGCTCGCGCAGACGATCGGCCAGGAATGCGGCCGTCATCGGGCGGTCGGACACGGAGCGAATCGCCAACTCCTGGCCGTCGCCGCCACGCCGCAGGCCCGCGCCGCCGGACCCGTGGCGCAGCCGTTTGGCTTCCACCCGGATCGGGGCCAGCGTCTCCATGACCTCGACGGGCGTATTCGAGACGTTACTGGGGAAGCTCAGGCAGCTGATGCCATCCTGGCCGGCGGACGCGCCCTGGCCTCCGTTGAGGAAATAAGCCACGGCGAAGGGGCGCTGGTCACGCTCCCCGGCCAGGTTCAGGCACCAGAGCGGCGAGCCGCTGGGCGCCTGGACGGCCTCCGGCAGGACCGGAGCGAGCGCCTGGAAGACGGCCGCGCTCAGGAAGTGGCCGATCATCGCTCGCCCTCCCACCGGGGCCGGGTAACGTGGATTGAGGATCGTGCCCTCCGGCGCGGTGACAGTGATCGGGTTGAACGAGCCCTCGTTGTTGGGGATCTCCGGACTGGTCAGGCACTTCAACGGGTAGGCGGTATAGGCGAAGGTGTAGTTGGCGACCGAGTTCAGCGCCAGGTCGACCTGCTCCGACGTCCCGGCGTAATCGCAGGTGATCGCGTCGCCCTCCACGTGGACGGCCAGCGCGATCCGCAGCGGCTCCTCGAAGCCGTCCGGGTGGACAGCGCCGCGGTAGACGCCATCCGGTATCGCCCGGATGCGCTCGCGCATCACCGCTTCCGACTGTCGGTGAATCGTGGCGGCTAGCCCGGCGAGGTCGTCGTCCAGCTCATCCATCAGAGCCAACAGGCGGCGGGCCGCCAGTTCGTTGGCCGCGACCTGGGCCATGATGTCGCCGACGACCTGATCGGGCACGCGCGTGTTCTGGCGGATCATCCGGAAGAGCAGCTCGTTCGGCTCACCCGCCTCGAACAGCTTCATTGGTGGGATCTGCAGGCCCTCCTCGAAGATCGTGCGGGCGTCGGCGCTGCGGATGCGCCCGCCGATGTCCGGCAGGTGGGCGACGCTGGCGGCGATGGCCACGATCTCGCCGTCGCGGAAGACCGGCATCGCCAGTGTCAGGTCGGGCAGGTGGCCGGTGGCCAGCCAGGGATCGTTGGTCGTCAGGATGTCGCCGGGGACCAGCGTCGACGCCGGGAAGAGTCGCAGGAAGTGGCGCACGGTGATCGGCAGCGTCCCGATGAACGAGGGGATCGCGGCGCTGTTCTGGACCAGCGAGCGACCCTCGCGGTCGAGCAGCACGCAGGCGAAGTCGTTGCTCTCGCGCACCAGCGTCGAGAAAGAGGTGCGCCGCAGGGTGACAGCGGCTTCGTCGACGATCGCGATCAGGCGGTTCCAGAGTATTCGCAGGGTGATCGGGTCGTAGTCACTCATAGCGCGCCCCTTTCTCCCACGTGGACGATGACGTTGCCGTGGACGTCGACCTCGCAGCGGTCGGCCGGGCCGGCAACGATCGTTGACTGCGCTTCCTCGATGATCGCCGGGCCGTCGATCCGGCAGCCGGACGGAAGCGCCTCGCGGCGATAGACCGGCGTCACGACGGCGTCAGCCTGTGCCGGGAAGTAGACCGGTCGCGTCGCGCGCGGCTGGGCGGTTGCGCGCGGCTGCGTGGGAGCTGCCGGGAGCGAGCCGTCGCGGCCGCGCACCGCCGCGCGCCAGGTGACGCACTCGACCGGCACGCCGGGGACCGTGCGGCCAAAGAGACGCGTGTAGACTTCCTCGAAGGCTTTGCCGAGCAGCTCCCGAGCGTTCGCGCGGTCGATGCCCGAAGGGATCGGTACCGGGAACTCGTGGCCCTGGTTGACGTAACGAGCATCGACGCTGCGCTCGACCTCGATATCACCAGACGCAATGCCCATGCCGGCCAGCGTCCTCAGGGCCTCGTTCTCCATCGCCGCGAAGAGCTGTTCGACCTCGTCCCACTCCAGCTCGTCGAGCCGCGCCAGGCGGGAGCGGGCGAAGTCCAGCCGGGGTGGGGCAACGAGCAAGCCGCCGGCCGAGGCGACGCCGGCCGAGGGCGGAACGACCACCTTCGCGATGCCGAGTTTGCGGGCGACCTCAACGGCGTGGACCGGCCCGGCTCCGCCGGTCGCGACCAGCGTGAAGCGGCGCGGGTCCTGGCCGCGTTCGGCGATGTAGACGCCGGCCGCCGTGGCCATATTCTCGTTGACGATGTCGCTGATGCCTGCGGCGATCCGCAGCGGGTCGAGGGCGAGCGCCGGCTGCAGGGCGCAGGCGACGGCCCGCTCCGCTGCCTCGCGGTCCAACGTCATCGCCCCGCCCAGGAAGAAGTCGGGGTCGAGGTAGCCGAGCAGCAGATCGGCGTCGGTGACGGTCGGCTGGTCGCCGCCCTGCCCGTAGCAGGCCGGGCCGGGGTCGGCGCCGGCGCTATCCGGCCCGATGGTCAGCAGGCCGAGCTCGTCGACCCGGGCGATCGAGCCGCCCCCGGCGCCGATCTCGATCAGCTCGACGGAGGGCGCGCGGATCGGGAGACCGCTGCCGCGCTTGAAGCGGTGCACCCGGGCGACCTCCAGCCCGCTGCCGATCGTCGGGCGGCCATCCTCGATGGCGCACAGCTTGGCCGTGGTGCCGCCCATGTCGAAGGCCAGCACCAGTGGCTCATCGAGCAGCCGGGCGTAGTGGGCGCCGATCAGCGCTCCGGCGGCCGGGCCGGACTCGACCAGCCGCACCGGCAGCCGCGCCGCCTCCTCGACGGTCGTCGTCCCGCCGTTCGAGAGCATCACCCGCAGCGGGGCCGGGACGCCGGAGTCCGCGATACGCTCCTCCAGGCCACGCAGGTAGCGCCCGGCAAGTGGCTGGACGTAGGCGTTGGCGGCGGTCGTGCTGAAGCGCTCGTACTCGCGGATCTCGCCGGCCACCTCCGACGAGATGCTGACATGGCCGTGGGGCAGGTGCTCGGCCAGAGCGTCCGCCGCCAGCCGCTCGTTCGCGGGGTTGGCATAGCTATGCAGGAAGCAGACGGCTACGCTCTCGACGCCGGCATCCACCAGCCTGGCGGCCAGTTCACGCAGCGCGTCTCTATCCGGAACTGCCAGCACCTCACCGGTATGGCCCGTTCGCTCGCGCACTTCGAAGCGCAGCTCGCGGGGCACCAGCGGTTCCGGCATCTTCAGGAACAGGTCGTACAGGTCGTAGCGCACCTCCCGTCCGATCTCGATCAAATCGGAGAAACCCGCGGTGGTGACCAGGGCCGTCCTGGCCCCCTTGCGCTCGATCAGGCTGTTGGTGATCAGGGTGGTGGCGTGGATCAGCGCGTCGACCTCCGCCGGGTCGATGTCGTGCGCCTGCAGCAGGCCGGCCATGCCCTCGATGACCGCAATCGCCGGGTCGGCCGGCGTCGTCAGCGTCTTCCAGGTGTGGACCTGCCCGCTGTCATCATCGACTGCGATGAAGTCGGTGAAGGTCCCGCCGATGTCAATCCCCAGGCGTACGCGCCCTGCCATACCGCCTCCCGGTTACGTGCATGTCAGTGTTCGCTCGATCTTAGCGTCAGCACCCGGCGATCTGCCTGCATCCTCCACCCCTACGGACTCGGTTCGAAGTTGGGACATCGCGACGAGCTTGGCAGGGCTGGGTTCGGCGGCTAGAGTACCCGTGGCCCGGACGGCGCCGGGCATTGAGGGTTCCAGTTCTGGGTGGAGTCGTGCGGTGAGGACATGGAGGCTGCTGGCTGTCGCGGCGCTGTGGATGCTGGCGCTGACCGGTTGTGGGGGAGACGACGGCGAACCAACGAGCGCGTCGACAGCGACGGAGCCGGCCGCGCAACTGGACTCCACGGCGACGGCCACCGAAGCGCCACCTGAATCCACCGCGACCGCGACGGTGACGCCGGAGCCAGCGGCGACCGCCACCCCGACGGTCGAGCCGATGCCAACGACGCTGCCATCCCCCACCGCGACCGAGGCGCCGACGGCCACGCCTGAGCCCGTCCAGCAGCTCATCTATGTGGCCGATACGCTGAACCACCGCATCACCGTGTTCGACGGCCAGAGCTGGTCGCTGGTCCCCGGCCAGGGCGGCCAGGGCACCGAGCCCGGGCAGTTCGACTTCCCCTGCAGCGTGATCGTCGACAGCCGCGGCTGGATCTACGTGACCGACTCCAACAATCATCGCATCCAGCGCTTCGACGGCGAGAAGTGGGACGTCATCGCTGATGGCTTCGGCGTCGAGGGCGCTGGCCAGTTCAGCCTGACCTATGGCATCGCCGTCGACCCCGACGACAACGTCTGGGTGGCTGACTCCAATAATGCCCGCCTCCAGGTCTGGGACGGCCAGGCATGGACGGTCTTCGACGATCGCTTCGAACGGCCGGAAGGCGTGGCGGTCGGCAAGGACGGCTCGATCTACGTCGCCGACACGGCCGCAAACGCCGTGCTGAAGTACGACGAGGCGACCGATGAGTGGATCGAACTCTCCCAGGGCGCCGGGGAGGAGATCGGGCAATTCCTGTTTCCCTGGCGGCTGGCCGTGGACAACGACGGCAACCTCTACGTGATCGACTTCACCAACCAGCGCATCCAGCTCTGGGACGGCGAGAGCTGGTCGGTCGTGACCGATGGCAGTGGTTACGCGCCGGGGCAGATCGTCGAGGCCTACGGCATCGCCGTCGACGAACACGGCGTCGTGCTGGTCGCTGACACGGCCGCGCACCGCATCCAAACCTACGACCATGGCGACTGGAGCGTGTTGGCCGAGGGCCGCGGCGAGGCGCCGGACCAGTTCAGCCGCCCGCGCGGCGTGGCCGTCTACCCGCCGGCCGTCAGCCGATAGCCGCTTCGAGCTGGTCGGTCAGGGCGAAGAGCACCGGCGCGCCGCCGGTGTGCAGGAAGATGATTTCGTCGTCCGGCCCGTAGTCGCCGCGCTCGATCGCGGCCAGCATCCCCGCGAAGGCCTTCGCGGTGTAGATCGGCTCCAGGAAGATGGCCTCGGTGCGCGCCAGCAGGCGGATGGCCGCGATGCACTCCTCGGTGGGGATCGCGTAGCCGGGGCCGACATGCCCGTCGCGGCAGATTAGATCGTCCCGGCAGAGCGGCGGCGCGATCCCCAGTCGCTCTGCCGTGCGCTCGATGATCGCCCAGGCGCGGTCGGCGACCGTCGCGCCGTCGTCCTCGATGGCGATGCCGATGACTTCGAAGGGGCTGTTGAAGATGGCCGCGCCCAGGGCGATGCCAGCCTGCGTGCCGCCACCGCCGGAGGCGAAGTAGAGCGAGCGCGGGTTGAAGCCCCGCTCCCAGATCTGCCGGTTCAACTCCAGCATCGCCGTCACGTAGCCCACCGCGCCGACCTCGTTCGAGCCGCCGCCGGGGATGATGTAGGGCCGCGCGCCGCTCACCTCCAGCTCGGCGGCGATCTCGCGCATCTTCGCGGCCCGCGCTGGCTCGCTCTCGACTTGGACGTACTCGATGTCCAGCAGCCGATCCAGCAGGAAATTGCCCTGCACGTCCGGCCGCGGGTCGATCGGGTTTTGGACGATGATGACCTCAAGCCCGTGAATCCGCCCCGCCGCCAGCGTCTGCCGGACGTGGTTGGACTGTGGCCCGCCCTCGGTGATCAGGTGGGTGGCGCCCCGGGCCAAGGCGTCGCCGACCAGGTATTCGAGCATGCGCGTCTTGTTGCCGCCGAGGGTCAGCCCGGTGTGGTCGTCGCGCTTGATGAAGATGCGCGGCCCCCCCAGGTGCTTCGAGAGGCGCGGCAGCTCGTGGAGCGGTGTCGGCAACGTCCCCAGGCGGACTCGGGGCAAGCTGTTCAGTCTCACGTCCCGTTAGTTCCCGTCACCGACCGGCTGCCGCTCGCGCCGGCGCGGCTTGCGCCCGGACGACACGTCCGCCTGCCACTCGCAGAAGGACGAGATCAAGCCGGCCGCTTCCATCTCATCGGTCGTCAGCACGCGGTCCGGCGAGACCTGCATCGCGGTACGGACTCGCCGGCTATCGTCGTCCATCACCAGGCTGATCAGCTTGTCGCCGGGCCCGATCTGAAGACTCTGCTCGGCGCTGACCGGTCGCAGCTCGTGGTCGCGGGTGACGACAAAGAGCACCAGCGGCGAGCCATACTGCTGGAGGAAATCGTCGAAGGTATAGCGCTCGGTCAGGACGGTGCGCTTGATCGTCTCCCCGGCTCGAAGCCGGCTGTTGATCTCGCGCAGCGGCGTCTCCGGGAAGCCCAAGATACGGCCACGCAGGTGCCGCGCCGGGCTACTCTCCAGGCCCGGACCAGTCGAGATCCCGAGCGGCGCGACCTGATAGATGTTGCGGTCCTCGAAGATGTCGCTCATCCGCACGGCGGCCAGCGCATTGACCTCATCGTTCGGCGTCATGGCGACGAAGTAGTCGATGCCGGCCAGGTCCAGCTCCTCCAGCGCGTCATCGGCCAGGATGTTGCCGTAGAAGGTGCGCAGCCCGGCCAGCCGCGCGCCCTGGATATTGGTGCGGTTCGAATCGATCAGCACCGTAGGGAAGCCTTCTTCCATCAATGTCAGGCTCAACTCCTGAGCCAGCGGGTGCGCGCCCAAAATCGCCACGCCGCTCGGGCCGCTGTTGGCCAGCTTCAGATAGCGCGCCAGCGGCGGCGCCGTCAAGCCGTAGACCAGCACCGTGCCGATGATCGTCGCGAAGATGTACGGCGTCAGCAGCTCGCCGCCCTCGATGCCTGCGTCGGCCAGCCTGATCCCGAAGATTGAGGCCACCGAGGCCGCCACGATCCCGCGCGGGCAGACCCAGGCGGTGAAGATGCGCTGCTGCCAGGTCAGCGCGGTGCCCCAGGTCGAGACCAGCGTCGCCAGCGGGCGCGCCACGAAAAGCAGGATCAGCAGGAATAGCAGCATCTCCAGCGTCAGCACCGACGAGATCGCGTCGCGGTCCAGGCGCGCGGCCAGGGCGATGAAGAGCACCGAGAGGATGACGACGCGCAGGCTCTCCTTGAAGTGCACGATGCGGCGCACCGAGACGTAGGGCTGGTTGGCCAGCAGCAGGCCCATCAGGATCACCGCGAAGAGGCCCGACTCGGCGCGCGCCTGGTTGGAGAGCGCGAAGGTGCCGATGACGGCCGTGAGCGAGAGCATGTTCTGGTAGAGATCCGGTAGCAGGTAGTTCTTCAGCGTGTAGGTCATGGCGATGCCGGCGGCGATGCCGATCACGCCGCCGATCAGGAAGGTGAGCGCCACATCCCAGGCTGCTGCCCACTGGAAGGTGCCGTCGCCCAGATCGCCGCTGACGATCGCCTGCAGCACGATGACCGCCACGATCGCGCCGACCGGGTCGATGAAGATGCCCTCCCACTTCAGCAGCGAGCTGACCTGCCGTTCCGGGCGGATGTGCAACAGCAGCGGCAGGACCACCGTGGGGCCGGAGACGATCAGGATCGCGCCCAGCAGGATCGAGATGTCGTAGTTCAGCCCCAGCACGTAGCGGGCGGCTAGCGTCGACACCAGCCAGGTCGCCAGCGCCCCGACCGAAACGAGCCGTATGAGCGCCGGCCTGATCGCGCGTAATTCGCGCAGCCGCAGGTCGAGCCCGCCCTCGTAGAGGATGAGCGCCACTGAGATCGAGACGAGCGGGAACAGCAGGTCGCCGAACAGCTCGTCGGGATCGACGAACCCCAGCACCGGCCCAACGACGACACCGGTCGCCAGCAGCAGCAGGATCGACGGCAGGTGCAGGCGCACGGCCAGCCACTGCGCCCCGAGCCCCAGCGCCAGGATGATCGCGATTCCGGCGATGATGTCTTCGCTATGCAAGTTCCAAACCCGTTCGATGAGCCGATTGTGGCAGGGATTCAAAAGAACGGGGGTGGATAACGCTGGCTATCCACCCCAACACAATATTTAAGCTTACCGACCGGGTCAAGGCCGGCTTAGATCGCGACCGGATCGACCTCCGCCTCGCGGATGCGCCGATTGAGCGCGGCCAGATCCTCGGCCAGCAGATCATCGAGCCGGTTCAACTCGCGCTGCAGGTCCTCAGCCAGTTTGTCGTAGACCTCCTGCGCCTGATCGGTCGGGCGAGCGTCGGCCTCGTCGACCATCACGGCCAGCGAGGTGAAGCGGTCGCTCAGGCGCGCCGGCCCCGGCTTGAGGGCTTCGGGGTCGATCTGGACCAGCTTGTCCTCGATGTCCTCCAGCCCTTCAATCAGCGAGGTGACCGCCTCGCCAAACTGCTCGGCGTCGCGTTCCATCCAGGCTCCAGCCTGCTTCTTGACGCGCCGGATGCGGTTGACCGCACCGTTCAGCTCGCTGATGCGGTCGCGGATCTGGAGCTTGAGGTCGAACTGAGCCTGCAGGTCCTCCAGCGTGGCCGGCAGACGCGGATCGGGCAGGATCTCGAATTCGACCGTTTGCGACTCCCCGCCCTTCTCCAGCGTTGCCGTGTAGCGGCCTGG